>Ga0194116_10000229_pt1 | contig 110551 bp, 94 predicted proteins | sample TA2MahsurfametaG_4_FD_148617 | JGI IMG/M metagenome (GOLD analysis project Ga0194116, IMG submission 148617) | Freshwater microbial communities from Lake Tanganyika, Tanzania - TA2015008 Mahale S9 surface | ecosystem: Environmental > Aquatic > Freshwater > Lake | place: Tanzania: Lake...
CAGAAGGGATTTAATGCGTCCTGTCCTTTTCCCGTGCCGACGTACACAATCGCACCGGACCGCCAGTCGATCACAATCGTGAAAAATTTGTTCCTCCTGCCCGCGTAAATTTCATCGATGGCGATGATCTCAAGGTCTCGCAGACGAGGTTTTCCAAGCGTCTTTTGCAGGTACGCCTTGTCGATGGGGCGAACCATCCCCTCACTAACTCCGAGGTATCGGGAAACATCGCGAATCGTCATCATTTTACGTAAATCCACAACGATGCGAGCAAAGCTCTTCGTGTGGTGGCTCTTCGGTACCCCGTGTGGCAGCACCGCGTTCAGCACACGCTTAAATTTTTTGGCATTCCAGACGCGGTGTTTCGATGTACAAAACGGTCCGTTCAATACCAATTCGCGGTGCGTGAACAACGCAATCGACCGCACCTCGCCGAATCGCGGCCCTTTTCCCGCACCGCGGGCGCTTACGGCACGAGGCCGGTGGGGCTAGTTGCAAAGAAAAAACACCCTCTTTTCGCCAACAGTCCAATTTTGCGTAGCCAGCAACGCTAATTGCCTTGTACAGTTCTGCAGCGGTCATCTCGATTCTCCTGATGAAACGAATTTAAACACTGTTCATTAAACCGAGCTGGCCCCTGTTCATAGAGCCGATACCGCAAACGATTTTCGTGCGCTTACTTCATCTCGCTTAGAACGGCTTTTGAACTGGCCGAGGGAGTTCGCTGGTCATTTGGTCCTGAAAACCTGATAATTCGCCGGTTGCGGATGGCCGGATTTCGGTCTGACGTCGCGGGGTGTAGCCGGAACGGTTGTGTTTTTCGCGGCTGATTTCTGGTGGGAGGGCTTTTGTGAGTGTGTTGAAGTCTGGTTTTATGCCGCCGGCCTGTGTGATTTTGCTGGCGGGCTGTGGTGACGGCGGTGCCGACAAGTACCAGACGTTTCAGCCTGCGGGTCAGGCTGGTGCGGCGATGGTGGCTGGTTCTGAACCTGCGGTGTCTGTTGACGTCAGTCCGGCAGTTGAGGCTGCTGCTGCGGCTCCTGAATCGGGTTCAGCGACTGAAGCGGCGGTGAGTCCGTCGGCGCAGCCTGTGGCAACGGTACCGTCGGCATCAGCAGAGGTGTCTTCGGACACCATTGGGACGGCTCAGACGGTTCTTTCGTCTCCGGCAGATCAACCGGTGATTGACAATGGTGTCGCGGGTGAGGTGCGTCAGATTCAGTTGCTGGTCCCGCAGAAGCGTTTTCGTCGTGAGCGACCCAGTGAGGCGGTGCGTGTCAGTTACGACGACATTGATCTGTTGAAGGTTTTGAATATGGAGCCTGTGCCGCCGGATGCGGTGGTACATTTTCCTGAGTGGCTGAAGTCACTGGACGGAAAGCTGGTGCGAATACGTGGTTTTATGTTTCCGACGTTTGTGGCGACGGGATTGACGGAGTTTGCATTGGCGCGGGATAATGGGATTTGCTGTTTCGTGAAACAGCCGAAGATTTACGATATTATGAACGTGCAACTGGCGGAAGGCGAGACGACGAACTATATCGCGAATCGTCCGTTTGATGTGGAAGGAATTTTTCGGATTGATCCGGATACCGACCAGCCTCAGTTGTCACGTTTGTATCGGATTGAGCAGGCGAAGGTGCTGCAGTGAACTCACGGGTCTCAAACTGGGAACTTACAGCTGACAGCCTGCGGTTGACAGTCTGCTGTTTGAGGTGACTGGAAAACGAGAGAGAGAGTGAGGCGGATGATGTTGCAAAGAGTGCTGGTGTTGTTGCTGGGTGTAATGCTGGCCGGGACATGCGGAAGTATGTCTGCTGCGGTGTTGTGTCCTTTCTGTGATGCTCCGACGCTGGTGATGGCGGAGCAGATTCAGCTGTGTGATCATTTGCTGCTGGGAAAGTATTTGGGGGGTGTGAAGTCGACGGAGGTGACGGCGGGGAGCAGTCGGTTTGAGGTGCTGGAGATTGCATTTTCAAAGGGCGGCAAGTTTCAGAAGGGTCAGGTTCTTGAGATACCTCAGTATGTGGCAGCAGCAGAGGGTGCAGCGTTCACGCTGATGGGTCCGGAGGAGCGTCTGGAGGACTGGCATGCTCCTGCGGAAGCCACAACCGCGGCGTGGCAGTATCTTTCGAAGATGCCTTTGCCGACGACGGATGTGGAGCAGCAGTCGAAGCGTCTGGAATATTTTATCCCATTCTTCGAGTCGTCGGACATGACGATTTCGAATGATGCTTTTGCGGAGTTCGCGGCTGCTCCTTATGCGGTAATTAAGCCTTTGCGGGACAAGTTGCCGCGTGAGAAGATTCTGGGCTGGCTGAACGATCCGAAGGTCTCGGTGACTCGCGTCGGTTTCTACGGTCTGATGGCGGGTTTGTGTGGTCAGCCCGAGGATGCTGCGGTGCTGGAGCGCAAGATCATGACGGTGGACGCGGACTTCCGTCTGGGTATTGAGGGTGTGATGGCCGGATATATGTTGTTGCGTGGTGAGGAGGGTCTGAAGGTACTGGAAGACGGCAAGATGCGGACGAAGGTGGGTCGGGACGCAGCGGGCAAGGAAGTGCCGTTGCCTTTCAGCGAGACCTATGCGGTGATGCAGTCGCTGAGATTTATGTGGACATATGAGCCGGAGCGGCTGTCGCAGGAGCGGCTGAAGCAGTCGATGCGAATTTTGCTGGAGCGACAGGAGCTGGCGGATCTGGTGATTACGGATTTGGCTCGCTGGAAGGACTGGAGTGTGCAGGATCGTCTGATGGCGATGTATAGGGATGACAAGTTTGCGATTCCGGCGATACGGCGTGCGATTGTGCGGTATTTGTATTATTGCAGTCAGGAGAAGGGCGAGAAGGGGGCGGACGGCGTTGAGGTGCGTCCGGAGTGGGCGGTCCGAGCTGATTCGCTGTTGCAGGAGCTTGAGCAGAAGGACCCTAAGACGGTCAGTGATGCGAAGCGTTTTCTGGTGCGCTGACGGTGTACGTGGGTCTGGATTGAAAGTCTGGCATGACTCAGGTCGAGCGTGGTGGTGACGATGGTGGCGAGCTGCAAGCGGAGTTGTCGGCTTTGCTGGAGCAGGCGGGCAAACTGGTACCTGGCTGTCAGTTTTCCAGTTCATTTCGGCTCTACGGCGAGGTGCGGCGTCGAGCGAAGGTGCAGCAGCGAGCGGCTGAGTACATTTGGGGCACATTTTACCAGATGGACCAGGCTCAGTATCTGCTCGATTTCAGTTTGATGCGTGAGCGGGCGGTGGAGCTGATTGCGCTGCTGGAGAACGAGGAGCAGGTGCGTCAGATTCAGCCGGACATTGCTCGTGAGGAGTACGAGTCTTTCGTGCAGTCTCTGAGCAGTTGTGCGTACGAGAATCTGGCGGAGGCGACGGGACAGCTGGAGGGTTATAATTCTGAGGGCATGCATGCGTGCATTGCGGATGGTCTGCAGATTTGCCGTCAGACGGGGAAGCTGGGGTGCATCAACTGTTTTCGCGAGTATGCCAGTGACGTGTATTTGGCGGCGGATGATGCGGAGATCGCGGCTCATCAGTGTCGTCTGGTGATGGAGCAGGAGGGTGACTGGTCGAATCGTGGTGATCGTCGTTGGCTGGCGCAAATTCGACTGTCGTGGCTGGATGCGTTGCATGGTCGATTTGACAGGGCGATAGCGGGCAGTGAGCGTGCGCGGAAGCTGGCGGAGGCGGAGCAGGTGCCGATGCAGGTTGAAGCGCGTGTGCGAGCAGGTCTGGTGCGGGAGTCGATTTTGTTGTCGGCCTGTCGTCCGCCACAGTTTCTGGAGGGTCCGCTGGCGGGGTTATTGCCGGGAGCGGACGAGTGTCCATTGTTTGAGCACGGGATGAAATTGAATGAGGCTCTGCTGGCGACTCAGTTGGAGGATTGGGAGGAGGCGGAGCAGTTGCTGGGGAACTGGGATCAGCGGCTGCAGCGCTGCCGTGGGACTCACCTGTGGTTTGAGACTCGCCTGCGTCTGATTGCCGTGCAGCTTTTGGCGGGGAAGCGGAAGGCGGCAGAGCGTCTGGGGAAGCAACTGGAGCAGCGGGCTCGCCCGAGCCATGACTATCTGACGCTGCGTCGTCTGCAGGTACTGCTGGACGCGGACCGTCCGTCACCGTTGGCCCTGCTGGTGCCGTTACAGAAGGCGACGGGTCTGGAGGTTTGGGGGCAGGGTCCGCGCTGGGGCCGTTATTATGCTCAGTATTCTGACGGGGCCGGTGAGTTGCCGGTGGTGGGGAATGAGTCTGCTGGGGCACCGGATTCGGCGGACGTGTTGTTAGCCGATGGTGGTGCGTGTGAGCTGGGTTATGGTACGGGTGAAGAGGTGGCGGAGGAGTCTGTTCTGGCGAGTCCTTTGTCAACGGAAGTTGGTGCTCTGCGGGAGCGTCTGGATCATTTCACTGAGTCTCCTGATCCGTCGGAGTTTGCTGCGCTGCGGGGCGAGATTTTGTCGTATGACGTATCGCGGGTGGCGCATGCGGACGATGCGGGTGGTTTGATTTTTCTGATGGCTTTTTTGGTGGGTACGGCAGAGGACGGTGCGCAGGTCTGGAAGTGGGCCAATGCTCTGGCTGCTGCTCATCAGGACAATGGTGTGACCTTGTCAGTGCTGGGCGCTTTGGCGGATGCGTTGCGTGCAGCGGGCGGTGAGCAGATGCAGGAGCGGATTACGGTGGAGCGTGCGGAGCAGCTTCATCGGCGTGCGATGGATCTGTCACCTGAGAAGCCTCGTGTGTTTTTGCGTGCCGGTCAGCATTTTCAGGCGCAGTATGAGTATGGCGAAGCGGAGCGTTGTTTAGCGCGGGCGTTTCGGCTGGACCGTCGGGACGGAGCGATTGCGAGGAATCTTTCGGAGTTGTATCGAGCGACCGATCGTCCGAAGGATGCGCTGCATGTGCTGGATTTGAGTCTGCGGGAGGGCAGTCAGGATCAGCAGGCTGCGTTTGATGCGGGGATGCTGGCGTTTCGGGAGGGTCAGTATCAGGCGTCGCTGACGTATCTGGAGCGGTACGAGTCGCAGGCTGGAGTTGTGGCGTGGGTGAATTATTACCGCAGCGTGTGTTATTTTGAGCTGGGCCATTATGACCGGGCTTTGGAGTGCGTGGGGCTTGAGCGCGGGGTAACGGAGACGAAGGGCTGGCATCTGGACGTGGTGGAGGCTGTGTGCTGGAGTCATCAGATGCACACGGAGCAGGCGATGGGCTTGCTTGAACGCGTGCTCGCGGTGCCATTTTATGAGATTGATTATTTGTCGGTGTTGGGGCTGAGTGAGTTATTGAAGCGAATTGCCAAGGCTGCCGAGTTGCTTGATGATCAGCGATTGCTGGCTTTGGTGGAGAGGCGTCTGATGCGTTCGGGTCTGATGCCGGATTCGTGGTTTCAGCATTTTCGTGAATCCGGTGGTGAGGCGATGCAGGAGAATGTGAAGCTTTATCGTTGTCTGCTGGAGCAGCCGCTGGATGAGGGCTGGCTTTTGGATCCGGACAGGCTGCCGGAGCAGGAGAGCTGGAAGGGATATATGGCAGAGTGGGGTGTACTGGCGTTATCGGAGGAGCATGCGGGTGAGATTGCTTTGAGTTTTCAGACGCAGTGTTATTCGTGTCAGCCCGAAGTTCGTGAGGTGCAGGAGGTGGAGTCTGCGTTCACGGATATTCCGGGTCCGGTGTGGCAGGCTGGTCGTTTCCCGGTGACGGAAGATGGTGAATCGGGTTTGGGAGAGGGCATGGACGACTGGACTGTACCGGGAGACGGGGAGGATTTTCGGAGCCTGTGAGGGGGCTGAGCAATGCTGCAGACGATTCTGCTGATGCTGATAGTACTGGATCCGTTTGGCAACATTGTGCTGGTAAACAGCCTGTTGCACAGTCGTCCGCCGGCGGAGCGCAGGCGGATTATTCTGCGTGAATCCGTGATTGCACTGGCGTTGCTGCTGCTGGCGGCGTGGACGGGGCGAGCAGTGATGGGTGCTTTGGGGCTGCAGTCGTATTCAATGGGGATAGCTGGCGGCATTGTATTGTTTCTGATTGCGATCGGTATGATCTTTCCCGCGCGCAGAGTCACGGAGTTTGGGGAGGCTGACGATCCGATTATTGTGCCGATTGCAATTCCGCTGATTGCGGGCCCGGGTTCGATTTCGCTGGTGCTTTTGCTGGTTCAGCAGAATGGAGTCGTGGACGTATTGGTGGCTTTGTTTGGCGCGTGGCTGCCATCGACGGTGTTGTTATTGCTGTCGCCAGGGATTCACGCGATGTTGGGTGCGAGGGGTTCGCGGGCGATTGAGCGTTTGACCGGGATGCTGCTGATCATGATGTCAGTGCAAATGGTGCTGGATGGAGTGAAGGATTTCACAACGCGGTGAAGACGTACAGGTTTCTCGCTGTGTTTCAGAGGTTTGGGGTGCTGCAGCATGAGCACGTCAGATGTTGAGTCGGGATCGGATTTGGGATCAGGAACTTCCGGGGGTGGCGGGTGGCAGGGTTTGCCGTTTGTGGCTCCGCTGGCGGTGTTTATGGCGATCACAGCGGTTGAAAAAGATTTGTCCGGGCTGTTGACTCAGCCAGGCGTTTATGGTTTTAAGCTGCTGGCGACGGTGCTGGCTTTGTGGTTGTACGGCGGAGCCTGGTCGCGTTGGGATTCCCGAGGTGTGTGGTGGGCAGCCTTGCTGGGTGTGGCGGGTGTGGTGTTGTGGGTGTTTCTGGATGGGGTGCAGCGTCAGTTGCTGTCGGTGCTGAATCTTGCGGACTGGCTGCCGGCTCGAGCGGGCTGGAAATTTGATTTTGCGTAGTTGTCTGCGGCTGAAGGTTTGCGACTTGGGCTGCGTTTTGCAGGTTTAGTGGTTGTTGTACCGCTGGCTGAGGAGTTGTGCTGGCGTGGTTTCTTCACGCACTGGCTGATCAGTGAAGATTTTCGCGGTGTGCCGGCTGGGCGGATGACGGTCAGCAGTTTTTTTGATTGTGCTGGCGGTATTTACGTCTTTGCATCCGGAGATTTTGGCAGCAGCGGTGTGGGTTTCAGAAATGAATTTGTTGTGGCAGCGTACGGGGAATTTGTGGGCCTGCGTGGTTGCTCATGCCAGTACCAACCTGCTGCTGGGTCTGTATATTGTGACGACGCGCATCTGGCATTTGTGGTAATTTGAACCGTCCCCCGTGTGTGGTTAGAGGTCACTTTCTGTAGCGGTTGTGAACTGTCGCAGGCGTGTCATCAGGACGGCCAGCAGAATGAAGCCGATGGTGATTGAAGCAAGCCAGAGGATATGTGAGGCGGGAGAGTTGCTGCCGACGGTGTATTGCAGTGCTGTGGAGTTGCGCAGGTCATCGCTGAGAGGGAGCCAGCATGTCAGCAGCGAGCGGAGCCGATATTGTACGGTGATGCGATTGATGATGGCGGGGAAGGATCCGAGCAGGACTTCGACACCGGCGGTGTACATGACACAGAAGACCATGGAGCGTCTGGGGAAGATGGCTCCGAGCAGCAGATAGGTGGCGGAGTACGCTGGTGCTGCGAGGCCGGACAGTTTGAGTATTCCGGACCAGAGGGTATACGGAGCCGGGGCGTTGACGAACAGTACAGAGAGGCTGGTGGCAGCGACGGCGGCGGTGAAGGCCCACGCTGTGGCCACGAAGAATTTCCCGAGCAGGAGCCACGCGATGCCGTGGGGGCGAGTGGCGACGTAAATCCAGCTGCGTTGTTCCAGTTCTGTAGCGATGGCTGGTCCGGCAGTCAGCAGGGCGCTCATGGCGCAGCACATGCAGGGTACGGCGACATATAGCAGGACAGACCAGAACGAGTCTCTGTCTGCGAGCTTGATCTGGCCTTCGTTACTTTGCACCCAGCGTGACAGCAGGGTGATGGTCACGGGGAACGCTGCGAGTACGAACCACCAGGCGACTCGGCCTGCGGTCAGCGACTTCCGCATTTCGTATCGAAATACAGCCAGCAGGGCATTCACACTTCACCTCGGTGGATTTTCATCAGGGAATTGAACAGTGACTGCAGGGAATCGTCGGCGGTGCGCATTTCCAATACCACGGCGTGTTCGGCGGGGATCCATTCCATGAGTGATTTTGCGAGTTGTTCGGCGGAGCGGGTCTCTATGCGCAGCAGATCGTGTTCCGTTTTGCTGTCGATCTGGTTGTTTGGGGAAGGGGTGATGCTGGCGGCTTCTGCGAGACCGTTTTGGAGTGCCAGGGCGGCGATGCGTCTGGCTTTGGTGCACCGCAGGAGTAGTTCCGCGGGAACGTGAAACAGCAGTTCGTGGACTTCTTCGGCGGTGCCCGAGGCCAGCAGTCGTCCGCCGGAGATCAGGAGGAAGGACTGAGTGAGGGCTTCAATTTCGTGGAGTACATGACTGGCGATGATGAGGCTTCGTCCGTTTTGGATCCATGAGCGGAGCAGGTCGGTCATTTGAGCGCGGCCGATGGGATCGAGGCCGCTGAACGGTTCATCGAGGATGAGCAGTTCGGGTTCGTGTGCGATGGCCTGAGCCAGTTTGGTGCGTTGTCGCATACCGCGGGAGTAGGTGGCGATGGGTCGCTGCATGGCATCCTGCATGCCGACCTGTTCCATGCATTCGATGGCTCGAAGTCTGGCGGCGGCGGGACGGCGTCCCTGCATTTGCAGGAGGAAGGTGACCCAGTCGAGGCCGGAGACGCTGGCGTACATGCCTTCGAAGCTGGGGCAGAAGCCCAGTTTGCGCATGAGTGTGGGGTTATTGCGGGGTGGCATCCCCAGCACTTCAACGACGCCTCGTGTGGGCCGGAGTTGTCCGATCAGCAGGTTTAGGAGAGTACTTTTTCCCGCGCCGTTTGGTCCGAGCAGTCCGTATGCGCCCCTGGGCAGTTCGAGGCTGATGTCATTGACACCGAGGACTGTGCCGTAGAGTCGGGTAACGTTTTGGAGTGAGATCATGCTGGTCATCGCTGTTTTCCTCAGACCTGCAGAGGTGCCGAGACGCGGCGGAAGAGGACGGCGAGGGAGACGGCGGAGAGGGCAGCGAGCAGCATCAGTCTGGTCTGTATGTCGTCCATGACAAGTCTGGGGTCGAGGATCCATGCGGTGACATCACTGAAGACTCGAAAGAGGGACAGGCAGCTGACGACGACGTTGCTGCCGACTGCAGCTGAGCGTGCTGCGGTCCGCCATGCCAGTTCTCCGAAAATCCAGATCGCAAACCATGCGAAGGAGGCATAGCGGGATTCGGAGGCGAGGGATGACAGCATCAGTGAAAGGCAGGTGCAGGGAATCATGATGGCGAGTGAGGCGGCCAGAATTCTGAGGCTGAGGTCCCAGGTTGAGGCGAGCACGCTGAGGCTGGGTGAGAGCAGTACGGCGGCGGTAAACAGGAGGAGTGCGGGTGCCAGTGTGATGGAGGCGAGGAAGAACATGACACAGGCGGCTTTGCCGAGGATGTAGTGCAGGCTGGTGATGGGGCGAGAAAAGTACAGCAGAAAGGCGCGGGAGCGGAAGTCCTGTGAGATGAGCGGGGGCACGATGATCCCGAGCATGGGAATCAGGATGAAGGGCTGTGAGCGGCGAAACAGGGTGGTGAGCAGTGCTGACCAGAACAGGTGTCGTTCACTTTCGGGGGACTGATCACGGCGTTCGAGGGCGGTCTGGATGTCTGTGAAGGATGAGGAGGCTGAGGATCCTGGATCGATCAGCATGCGGGACAGCCCGAGCATGGTGCGTCCGGCATTGGGATCGTTGGCGCTGGTTTGTTCGTAAAGGAAGACCATGAAGCCCATGACGCAGGCCGGGAGCCAAGCGAAGAACATCATGCGTCTGAGCCACGAACTGAGCCATGCTCGACGGATGCCTGTTTCGGCAATAACCATCCAGCGTGTAGCCAGCGGTGCTGTGCAGCCCTGCCATGTGCGGTAGCCAGGATCATGAATGGGCATGCTGCACCTGTCGCACTGTGTCGAGAAAGATTTGTTCGAGTGAATTGCGTGAGGGCAGCAGGCTGCGAATGGTGCATTCGGCTGCGGCTGCGGCCTGCCAGATGATGGAGCTGTGTTCTTCGGCAGTACCGGGTATCTGCAGTTGCTGGGGGGCCTGGAGCTGGCTGGAGAGTTGTTGTTGTCGGAGTGCGGTCTGGAAGCGTTCTGCTGAACCGGTGAAATGCACAAAGATGGCAGGGCTGGGGAGCTGAGACAGGAGTTCGAGGGATTCGCTGACGCGAACCTGTCCGGCGGCGAGGATCACGACGCGAGTGCAGACAGCCTGGACATCCGGCAGAATGTGTGTGCAGAGGAGAATGGTTTTGTGGAAGTCGCGAGTGAGGATGCGGATGCGATTCAGCATGGCGACGCGTTCTTGTGGATCGAGGCCACTTGTGGGTTCATCCAGAATCAGCAGTTCCGGGTCGTGGACGATCGCCATGGCGAAGCGGAGTTTCTGCCTCATTCCAGTGGAGTATGTTTCGACAGCGCGGTAGCGTTCCTGACCGGTGCCGCAGAAATCGAGGATTTCGTGACTGCGGCGGATGGCTTCGGTGGCTGGAATGCCATTGAGGCGTGCGGCCATCTGCATGGTTTCGATGCCGGACAGTCCGTGGATGTAGCAGTCATCTTCGGGCATGTAGCCGACGCGGCTGCGGATACCGGCGGAGTGGGTACCGAGGGGTAAGCCGAGGACGACGCCGTTGCCGGCGGAGGCGCGTACGAGTCCCAGGAGAACTTTGATGAGGGTGCTTTTCCCGGCGCCATTGGGGCCCAGCAGTCCGGTGCAGCCGGGCAGTATTTGCAGGTTGATATTGCAGAGAGCGCGGAATGATCCGTAATCCTTGGTGAGTCCTTGAAGTTCGATGAGCGGGGACATGCCGTGGGATCTGCAGAGGGGGGGTGTTTTGTCCGGTGAGGTTATGGTCTCTGACGGGCTGTGAGGAAGCAAATGTGGCAGCATTGAAAAGGGCGGATGGTCTTGAAATTTTTATTGGTTGCAGTTGTTTTGAGCAGCTTAGCGGGTTGCTTATTCCGCGGGACTGGCATAAGCGACACCGACTTGCAGCATTTCGGTGCGGAAGAGGGCGGCTGCTGTGGAGCGGGAGTGTGAATTAAGACATTCCGTAATACGTTTCTTAGTTTCAGCCTGTTCATCCTCATGATCATTTTTTTTGCCGCACATTTGATGTGCTTGAGAATCTGCGGGCGTTGTTGAGGACTCAGCTGCCGGCCGGTTTTTCGCGCGACTGGATCTGAATTTAATTCAGCCGGCGAAGGACACTTTTGTGGGCTCGGAGGAGCACGAAAAGCGACTGGACCTGCTTTATTCGGCTCGGCTGCTGGACGGTACTGGGGTGCTGGTTTATGTGTTGCTGGAGCACAAGGGCTGGGTCGACCGAGGAATCGCCCGGCAGTTGTTCAGGTATATTCTGAGGATTCTGGAGGGGCGTGATCGGAACCGTCGGGCTCCGTGTGTGGTGATTCCGCTGGTGTTGTGACATGGTGAGGCGGAGTGGGACGAGCCGTTATCGCTGCGTGACGAGGTGTCTGCGGCGACAGATTTGCAGGAGTTTGTTCCAGATATGCAGGTCATCTTTGTGGATCTGGGTCAGCTGCAATCTGTTTTTCTCCAGGAAGCTCCTTAGCTTGAGGCGCGAGTCAGGGCTTTGCAGTTCCTGCGGAGGCGGCAGTCGGTGGCAGCATTTTCTAGCTTCTGCAGGCCTCGAAAAAAATCCATTCCCAGATGGAGGCTTTGCACGATATTTTTGTTATCTTCATGCGGTGTTTGACGGCCCGAAGCTGGTATTTTGCAGCCGGCTTTCAGAGCCCGCCAGCGAATAGTCGGGGAGAATCGCATGCCCAACTGTCCTGAAGGCTTGTTCGAGCAGGGAGTTGGGCGTGGCCTTGAGCAGGGTTTGGGGCTGGGTATAGAAAAGGTTGTGTTGTGGTTGGACGAATTCGAACGCTGCAGGAAGGTGTGGGGCAGCCGGTGACAGCTCAGGCTGATCTTTTGTTCCGGTCACTGGAAGAGTTGCAGCGGCAGTCACTGGAGCTTGAGTTGCTGTTGCGGCAGGGCCTGCGTTAGTCGGCGTTGAATGATGCCTGCTGTGGTTTATAGTCCGGAGAGAGCAGCATGGTGCCTGAATTGTCTATCTGGAGTTGTGCTTCGCGACTTTTCCGGCGCGGCGGGAATGTCAGTCGGCCATCTTGTTTTTTGCTTGTTTTGTGGCTGTCTTTTTCGGTTCTCGCTGAGGCTCAGGTGCCAGTCACACCTGCAGTGACCGGGCGACTGCCCTGGGAGGCTTCGCGGTTTCGGGGCACACCTGAGGAACCGTTGCCGATGTCTCTTGTACCGGCGTTCTCGAAGCTCAGGTTTCGGGATCCGATGCAGTTGCGGTGGCAGCCGGCACTTAAGCGTTATTTTGTGCTGGAGCTGAAGGGGCGGATTTTCAGTTTTCCGGACGATGAGTCTGTGCAGCACGCGGATTTGGCAATCGATCTGCCGACGGAACTCACTTCCTTCGATGCGGCTCGCAGTACCGGCGTCAAGGAGGCTTATTCGTTTGCCTTCGATCCGGATTTTGCTTTGAATCGATTTGTGTATGTATGCTTGATTTTGAATGGTCGCAGCGAGGGTGTTTTGCCGGACGGCAGTCGCGTTTCGCGATTTCGTTTGACGGAATCTGATCCGCCTCGTTTGGATCCTCAGTCGGAACTGCCGATTCTGACGTGGCTGTCTGGCGGCCACAATGGGTGTGATCTGGCGTTTGATAATACGGGCTGTCTGTTGATTTCGACGGGTGACGCCACAGCACCCAGTCCTCCGGATGAATTGAAGACGGGTCAGGACATTTCTGATTTGCTGAGTTCAATTTTGCGAATTGACGTACGGGGTGCGACGGCGGAGCGGCCATATCGCGTGCCGGACGACAATCCGTTTACAGATCTTGCGGGGGCTCGTCCTGAAGTCTGGGCCTATGGTTTCCGGAATCCCTGGCGAATTTCGGTGGACAGTGAAACTGGAGTGGTGCATGCAGGGGATGTTGGGTGGGAGAAGTGGGAGCTTGTGCATGAAGTTACGCGTGGCGGGAATTACGGCTGGAGTGTGCGCGAGGGGCATGAGTTGATACAGCCCGGTGCTCCGGTCGGTCCGACTCCGATCTTACCTCCCCGGGCAGTGCTTCCGCATGCGGAGGCTGCATCGTTGACTGGTGGCTATGTGTATCGTGGCAAGCGTATGCCAGGGCTGGCGGGGAATTATCTTTTCGGTGACTGGATCAGTGGTCAGATCTGGTCTTTACCAAGTGGGACTGAGCGGTATGAGCGGGCTGCATCCGGGCAGTTGCGTGTGATTGCGATTGTGCCTGACAGCGAGGGTGAGCCGCTGGTGGTCAGTCATCAGTCGGACACCAGTATTTATCGGCTGGTGTCGAACAGGGGTCTGGAGGCTGAGCGGCGTGTCTCCTCTGAGTTTCCGCGTCGGTTGTCAGAAACCGGCTTGTTTGCTCGTACTGACTTACATCAGTGGGAAGCTGGGGTACGTCCATTTCGGGTGGCTCGCTCGATGTGGCAGGACGGCGCGGAGAGTGAGCATGCGCTGGGATTACCCGCAGGGTCCATCCTGACCGTCTATCAGTCTCCGCGTCCCCTTGAGAGTGTGGCGATGTTCAACAGTCGGCTGCATTATCCGGCGGGTGCCGTGCTGGCGAAGACTGTCAGTCTGAAAGGTCGCCGCATAGAAACTCAGGTGCTGCACTTCGATGGTCGACAGTGGCTTGCTTACAGTTATGTGTGGAATGAAGCTCAGACTGACGCTGAGCTGGCACCGGCTGCTGGGCTGCAGCTTGAGATACCGGTGGATGGGGGAGTGGCGTGGCGAATTCACAGTCGCACGGAGTGTTTGCAGTGTCATAATCCGTGGTCGGAGACGACTCTGGCGTTACAGCCGGAGCAGCTGCATGCGGAGGGCGCTGGTGCTGATTCAGAATGGCTGGATCTGGTGCGGGACGGCTATGTTGAGACGCGGTCGGGGGATGGTGTGACGACTGATCCGCTCAGTTGTGTGCGGCGAGCGGTAGCCGGTCCGGGTCAGGGCAGTATAGAGGTGCAGGCGCGGTCGTGGCTGCATGTGAATTGTGCGCATTGTCATCAGCCGAATGCGGGGACCGGTTTGCTATTGTCTTTGCGGGTCTGGGACTCCGATTCTGAGATGAATGCGTGGGACAGAGTTCCTGAAAAGGGCAGTTTTGGGATTGTGCAGCCCGGTGTGCTGGTGCGGGGCCAACCGGATCGGAGTGTGCTGTTATATCGTGTGGGTTCTGCTTCAGTGGGTCGGATGCCGCACATTGGGTCGCGGGAGGTCGATTTTGCGGGTGCCGACCTGCTGGCTCGCTGGCTGGGCGGGGACTTCGGTGGTGAGGTGTCGGTTTCTGCGAATGTTCGGACGGAGGCAGTTTCAAAGCTGGGGAAGGCTGAGGAGAACTTGACGACAGAACAGGCATTGAGTTTGGCCGTGGCGTTTTGGCGTTTGCGACTGTCGGATGTGCCGGGCGCAGCAGATGGTGTTGCCGGTGAGATTAAGCATCTGTCAGCAGCTTTAGCGGCGCGTTCAGATTCGATGGTTGGCAGTTTGTTTGAGGGATTTTTACCGATTGGGCAAAGAGTGCAGCGTCTGGGGCCGGGGGCGGTTTATGCGGATGTGGCCAGATTGACAGGCGACATTGAGCGTGGGCGAGCACTGTTTTTTGATCAGCGGCGACTGCAGTGTGCGAAGTGTCACGGCGTTGATGGTGCGGGCGGGCAGGGAGGTCCGGATTTAAGTGGCGTGGGGCGAGTGTTGGTTGCAGAGCGACTGTTTGAGTCGATCACGGATCCGGATCGTGAGGTTCAGGACCGCTGGAAGACTCAGGTGATCGTCACAACCGCCGGAACGATCGTGACGGGCGTCGTGCTGCGTGAGCAGCCTGCAGAGCTTGAGTTGCTGACGTCTCAGGGGGCGCGTGTCAGGTTAATGTCGTCGGAGATTGAAGATCGGCGGGTGGAGCAGAAGAGTCTGATGCCATCGGGTCTGGCGGCTCAGTTAACAGCTCAGGAGATGTCTGATCTGCTGTCGTGGCTGGTGACACTGCGCAAGGGTGAGTGATGATTGCGAGATGACTGGCGGGTTATTGGAGGTGTTTCAGTTTTTCAGAAATGCCTGCGTGCGAGTTCGTTTGCCCGGCGGCGGTCGGCGTGAGGTGATGCTGAGTGCCAGTTCAAGGCAGCGAACTGCATTGGTCGGATCATTACGAGCGACGAAGTAAAGTGAGTGGTGGTAGTGTAGCCACGGGCTGTTGTGATCGAGTCGGAGGCATTCGGCGAAGGCGGCATCGGCATCTATCCAGCGTTCGAGTGTTGTGAAGGTTCTGGCGAGGTTGCTGAGGGTGCACGGGAGGATAAGGGGTTGATCCATGATTGACAGTTGTCGTGAGTTTTCGAGGTCTTCGAGGGCCAGATCGAAGTCTCCGAGTTCGTTATAGATGCCGCCCTCGCGGCAGAGCAGGTCAGCGTCGGGGTTTTCGGCGAGTTGGATGAGGTCCTGATAATCCTCGAGTGTTTCGACGAAGCAGTCGCTGTACCAAAGATTTCTAACGCGATCTCGAAAGCATGGACGTGGTTAGGGTCGATTTGCAGGGCCAGGGAGCACCTGGCGATGGCCTCTTCAAACTGTTCAGCGCGTTGAGCGATCGTGGCGTGCGTTTGCAGTCGTGTGACCTCGACACCTTCCGTGGCGTCAGGGTGGATATCGTTTGCTTTCTGCAGGGTATGCTGCGCGGAGGTCAGATCTTCGAATTTTTCTGAGAGGACGCTGTGACCGATGATTGCTTCGCTCGATATGGGCTCGTGCTGCAGGATGGCGTTTAAGTCTTTTCGTGCCTCATCGAGGTTTCCAAGGTGCAGCCCCGTTTGTACTCGAGAAAGCAGGGCGGGAACGCAGGCGCTGTTATTTTCGGGGATTGTGGAAAGATCGTGAAAGGCATCCTGAAGATTGTCTTTGGTGGCGAGGAGTCGAGCGGGCAGGCTTCGTGGCTGGGATCTTTTTGAAGGGCGGTAGCGAGCAGTGCAAACGCAGCGGAGTGATCGCCGGCCATGCGTTCTACTATGGACAGCCCGTAGACTGGTGACAGCAGGTGTGGTGCCACGTCAATGTTCTGCTGGAAATCATGTGCTACGAGTTCGGAATGTCCATTGAGTAATCATCTCCACAACGTGCGGTGCAGCATTCGCCACTTCTCGCTCATAGGTGATCCCGTCTTGCTATATGTAGAAAGCCGCGGAAGGAGAGAGCATCGCAATCATTGGGGTGAGTGCTGAGCAGTGTATTAAGTTTAGCGAGGGCGGTGTCTGCATCGCCACAGGCCATTCTTGCCTGTGCGCGTGCGTATCATAGGCGGGCGTCGACCGCTGACATCTGACAGGCGTGGTTAAGATTCGCGGCGGCGAACTGGAATCGTTGAAGTCGCAGTCTGGCGAGACCCCGGGCAGGCCAGGCGCGATAGCCGGCGTGTTCTGAAGCGATGGCGTGGTCGGCGGCGGTGACGCAGATTCAGGATGATCATTTTCTAGGAAGATGAGTGACTGAAGTTCGTATGCTGCGATAAAGTCAGGATTTGACTGCAGGATAGCCGAGCAGTCTTCGAGAGCGAGGGCCGGTTTCCCAATGCTGAGCAGCAGGTCAGCCCTGAGGAAGCGGAAAAAACCGGTTCGGGAATAATTCGAGTCCGCGGGAGAAGGTGGTTATGGCTTCCTGAGTTTGCCTGAGTTCTGCGAGCCGGCGTGCCTTGAGGGAAATCAGGCCGGGTGAGGTGTGCTGGAGGCTTTCAGCGAAGTCAATGTTTTGCAGTGCGTGGTGGTTAATGCCAATTGCGATCAGTATTTTAGCCTTTCGGAGCAGGTTGGGAACGCAGCCCAGATCTTTAAGAATGGCGACATTCAGAAAAGAGAGTGTCGAGTCGTCGTTTGCGAGTGCTGCAGCAACATCGTGGCTAGTGATCCAGAAGTCAGCGGATCAATTGGATTCGGAGGGTGAAGGGAGGGTGATTTCGGCGTCTTGCGGCCGCTGGGTTTGCGACAGCAGCCAGGCCGGCATTCCCCATCCGGCGGGATAGTCGGGGAAGTTGCGTATCAGCTGCTGGCAAGCAGCGGCAGCTCGTTCGTTTTGATTCAGTTGTCCCGGCAGCCATGCGAATTTGTGCCACAAAAGCCGATCAGTGCTGTCTAAGTTGAGTTATTCCTCGAGTACGACGTGGGGATTGCATCAGCAGCGGAAGCAAGGGAATGCAACCGATCAGAAACACAGCCAGCCGAGTAGCTTTTGCAGCGGCAGCGATGACGGCGAGTATCAGCAGGGGGAGGGGCGCCCCCCTGCGGAGGCCTGCTGGTTTGAGAGCGAATGCGGGGGCAACGCAGCCAAGCAGGGCAGACGGGATCCGGAATTTCACAGGAGAGTGCGATCTTGCCGGCGTGGATACAAACAAAACTGGTGGTGATGCTGTGAAGGCGAACGCAGGGCTGCTTGCCGGGATAGCAGGAAAGTCCCCGGCGACTTAATCCATGAGGCAGTACCACAGCTTGCGAGTGTCGAAAGTGACGCTGGCAGCGTTTAACTGGCTGGCTGTGTGTAGTGAGGCATTGTTCGTCATTGTGGCCGGTTTTGGCTGTAGAACTGGTGCCTGGGAGGAAAGGCGGCTGCGAGGGGCGGTTGTTCCTTCGGGGCTGGGTGAATTGTGATGTCCGCAGGTATGCGAATAAAGACGTCCCTTGGGCAGGTTGGCTGGAGTGGGTGCTTTGCGCTGTCAGGCAGCATCCTGAGCGACCTGGACAGCGTGCTCACCCAAAGTGTGGCCAAGAAAAGTTCGTCCGCGGTGCGAGGCGACACGATCAGAATGCGAAGGCTTCGTTTTTTTCGGGGGGCCCGTGCCACGCCTCAAAAGCGACGTTGTGTTGCTCGAGTGATCTGAGTCGGGGTCTGGAGGTGCTGCCTGCAGATCGCAGGTTATTTTGCAGCGGTGAAGTCCACGCTAAGGATGCGGTTATCGTTGCGGATGTAGACGTGTCGATTGGCGAATGCCGGCATGCTCCAGACAACTTCACGGCCGAAGGCGAAATTGGACGGATCGATGACTTTGGCCCGATCGATTTCGCGGTAACCTGCTGGAGTCAGTTCAGCCAGGAGAAGTTCTCCCAGTTCGTTGAACAGGATATAGCGACTGCCCTGCCGTACGATAAACGCAGTCTCAGATCCAGCCGGGCGTTTCCCGATGGCATCTGAGGTTTCCCAAAGTCGCTTGCCTTCAGGAATGGAAACTGCGCGGAGCACGCCTTTTTGGTCAAAGCCGTACAGGACATCCTGATCAAGGAATGGCTGCACGTTGACGGGGCAGATGACGTTTGATTTGTCTCGCCATAATTCTTTGGCTGCAGGTTTTGCCGGGTCCAGCTCCATCATCAGGCTTTTATTGCTGTAGCCTGCGGCGTAGAGATAGTTGCCGGACAGTATCGGCGACATGATGATGGAGCCGTTTGATGCTTCGTAGGGCAGTGACCAGTACTGTTTTCCGGTGGCCGGGTCGAGGGAAGCGACGGCATCGGGTTTGTAGATGATCAGCTGGCGGACGCCGGCATGTTTGATAATAGTGGGCGGGCAGTAGCCCTGACCCTGGGATCCGGAAGCTGTGCTTCGCCAGACTTCTTTACCAGTCAGGCGGTTCAGGGCGACGATATGTGAATCTTCGCCACCGGCCAGCGTTAGCAGGTTGTCGCCGTCGAGGAGCGGGTGAGCGGCGTAGCCCCAGAGCGGTGCGGTTGTTCCGTATTCAGCCTTCAGATCATGGGACCAGACAACTTTGCCACTGTCAGTGCTGAGGCAGAACAGGTGTCCTTCAGCGCCGAGCGCATAGACGAGTCCATCGTGAACGACGGGAGTGCAGCGCGGCCCTGCCGGGTACGAGATGGAGTACTTAACGGGATATTCGTGAGTCCAGAGAACCTTTCCGGTAGCCTCTTCGAGGCAATGAATCCGTTCGGTGCCGGAAAATTCGCGGCGGTCGAAGTTGTCAACCTTGACGTTGTCTGCGGTGACATAGTCGGTGATGAAGACTTTCCCTGCTGCGACCGCAGGTCCCGAGTAGCCACCGGCAATGGGAGTGCTCCAGAGCACCTTGGGGCCTGCCTCGGGAAATTTTTCGAGCAGCCCATCTTCGCGCCAGACGTTTTCCCGCTGCGGCCCCATCCATTGTGGCCAGTCATCAGCAGATGCCTGGCGGCATGTGAGTACCAAAACCAGTCCGATGCTGAGTGCGCGGATGGTGGTTTTGAGGGCCATGGGGAAAATCCTTTGTGTGGGTCTGTATTGGGAGTTGGGTTATTCTCCGTGCATCATGCCCAAAAATATGTGTTTGGGCCAGTTTGTTTCCAGGAGTTCTCGGGGATCGCTTTGGCCGGGAGCGGGAGTGGCAACGTGGTCCATGTTTAGGCTGGTGTCAGCGTGCTGGCTGTCGTGTAAGTACCGTCCTGACAGGGTGGTCTGCGACTGAGCGTGCGGCCGCGACAAATCTACGCATTTTTCCAAGATCTTTATGTCCTGGCTGGGTCTCAATACCCCCTGCCGTGTCGACTCCGAAAGGGCGGCAGGAGTGGATGGCTGTGGCGATATTTTCAGGATCGAGTCCGCCGGCAAGAATCAGTGGCAGTGTGGTTTTTTGCTGACATGCTTTAAACACGGAGGCGTCGATGCGGGCTCCGGTACCCCCGAAGCTGCCTGGTACGAAGGCATCGAGGAGGAGGGCATCAGTGAGGGCCGTTTGCTGCAGCATGTCGATGGCAGCCAGCAATTCGGGGAGCCGATCGACTGAGGCCCGCAGGGCCCTGATCAGCAGCGTCTGGGGGAGCAGTCTGCGGATTTCGAGGATTGTGTCGCGGTCTTCGTCTCCGTGAAGCTGAACGGCATCGAGGCGGACAGCCCGGGCAATGGTTTCAATATGGCTGGGTGTTGCATTCACGAAGACGCCCGTGATGAGGCAGGCCGGCGTCGAGACTTCGTGGCTACCGGGAATTGAGGCTGCGGTCCGAGCAGCGTCAGCAAGGTTTGCGGCGAGGGCGGGTGAGACGAAACGTTTGGAGCCTGGGTAGAAATTCAGTCCCAGTGCATCAGCTCCTGACTGAGCGGCGGCAACGGCGTCTTCGATGCGGGTTGCCCCGCAGAATTTGATCCACATGCTTAACCTCGGTTTCCCGCTACAGCGCGCCAGACGAACATCCATCCAAGGACGATGAGTCCGGCTGCTGCTGCCGCGGCAAGTGCCAGTTGTCGTCGGGCATTGCGTTCCATCTGCAAAATTGGTTCGAGGACACCGGAACGCCTTTCCTGCACGATAACCGCCCAGCGAGTTCCTTTGACCGGAGCGACGGCTGCCATCCATTCGCCGGACCAGGGGTGAGCGACGGGTGACTGAATCCTGCCGACGGGGTCGAGGTACACTCTGAGCCTTGCCTCGGTGACGTCCCCGGGGGTGTTCAGCAGTCCTTGAATGCTGGAGGCGGCATTTGGATCGAGGATGAGCTCGCGGAACAGGGCATCATCGCGAGCCTGATCTTCTTCGTTTCTGAGGAACTGTTCTGTCAGGCAGGGGTGGTCAAGCAGTCGAACTTCATCGCCGTCTCGAACTTCGGCCAGAGCAATGATCCGTTCGACATCGTCTCGTCCGGTTGTTGACATACGGCCTCGCAGCCGTCCCTGCAGGTCACCAAGGTGAACTGTGCGTGCGAAGACGCCGATGATCGATCGATCGGCGGCGAAGAGCGGAACGCTCAGGGCTACGGTTTGTCGATCGGTGGTGGTGCTTTTGTATGCGGCACTGACGTGGGGTTCTTTGAGTGGCGTCAGGTGTTTAGGCTGCTGGTCGCGGTCAAAGTCTCGGCCCTGCCCGTGGAAGTAGTCTCGCCACGAGAAATTCTCACCGATTGTGCGTTCACTGTACTCGCGTCGCCAGATCTGAGTTCCATCAGGAGAAGTAATGAACCAGCTGGTATCATTTCCGCGATTGCTGTCTGTGGCATCCTGCGATCGTTCCCATGCTGAGTCCAGCAGCTGCATCCAGCGGGGCCTCGCCGTGAACGGTGCCTCAGCGGTGGCTCGGACTTCAGTGATGACATCCGGGAGTGGACGCCGCATGAGTGCCTCAAGTTCACGCCGTAGGTCATCGGCTGCGGCGATGGTTGCCAGCTCCTGCAGTCGCTGTCGCAGTTCATCTTCGAGAGCGGCTGCCTGCAGGCGTGCTGACAGGGCATCGCTTTCGAGGGCACGTTCACTCATCTGCAGTTCGGCAGCATCGCGATTGCGGGAGAGTGCATAGCCGAGAATTGGCAGCAGGGCTGCCGTGAGCAGCAGAGGTACAAAAAAGCCGACCAGCAGCAGGGGGCGACGAGATCGCTGGCGATCACGGGCCGCGAGTGCATCGAGCACGGCCTGAGCATTGGGGAATCTTTGCTGGCTGTCGACAGCGAGGCATTTTTCGAGGATCTCGACCAGTCGTACATCAATACTGCGAATGTCTCGCTGGCTGCCGATACGACCAGCCGCTGTGACCATGCGGCGATAGACGGCCAGTCTTTCATCGAGGCCGCTGGTGTCCTGTAGTCGGCGTTCGACGTCTGCCGTCCTGTGGGGTGGAGCTCCGGTGAGCATTTGATACAGAATAGCGCCCACTGCGTACACGTCCCAGCGGGCATCGGGTGGCGATTCGAGATCCGCCTGTTCAGGTGCCATATAATAGAGGGTGCCCAGAGCCGGACTGTGTTCGTGGGACATGCGGGCCTGTCCGAAGTCGCACAGTCGTACGCACTCCTGGCCATCCAGCAGAACGTTGTCCGGCTTCAGATCGCAGTGCAGGACTCCGGCGCCATGTGCATCGACAAGTGCACTGCAGATTTCTTTGGCGATTCGTACGGCCTGGTCGACTGGCAGCTTTTCACCTGCGAGGCGTGATCCCAGCGAACCGCCTTCGACGTATTCCATGACGAAATACGGCGGATCTGCGGTCCAGCCGACATCCAGCAGTCGGACGATGTGGTGGGAGGTGTAGACGGCTGCCAGTTTTTCGACTTCGCGGCTAAGCAGCGTCCAGTTCATGCCCCGTTGTCGGGGATAGAATTTAATGGCCACCATGCGACCTGTGCGATCTTCGCGAGCCAGCCAGACAACCCCAAACGCCCCCATGCCGAGCCGTCTGACAAACGAATAGCCGGGCACATCAGCCGGCGGTCTGACCCCCTGCAGGCTGAGCAGTCGCGACTGTTCGCGTTCCGCGTCATCCAGAATCAGCGTGTCGCCGGAATTCATCAGGAAAGCTCCGTGCCGCCAACAGTCCAAAACTATGTCTGGGGTTCCAGGTGTCAGAAGTCCGAGCGGATCAGATAGACGCACCCGCATCCCAGCATGACAAGAATAAACAACAAATTGCTCCAGAGGGAGCTCCAGGGGTCAAACACGATGCGTTTATCTTCGAGATTGTCTGTCGAACTGCGTTCCTGTCCGTCATTAATTCGAATACTGGTTTCGCCGGTGACGAGGTAGCGGACGGCGTAATCAAGTTCGGAGGGTTTCGGGAAGACTTTATAGAGTGGTCGGACAAGGTAATCATAGAGGGCGTAGGGCCACGCCTGTTGTCCGGAGTACTGCAGTGTTTCGGGCTGGCCAGAGTCTGAGTCAAGGATGCTGAGCGTGCGGCGTTCAGAGACGGCAAGACGACCGTCCTGCAGGAAGCTGACGGAGGCGAATCGTGTACTGTGGCTGCCGGGCAATGGCTGCAGGCTGCCGGGGCTCCAGAGGAAGATTTTTCCGGAGTGTGTAAGTACCGCACCGCGGGAGCCATCCCGGCTGATTTCGCAGCGTTTGGGCTTTTCTGCGGGCGGCAGATTGAGTTGTTCAATTTCAATCAGGTTTTCATCGAGAATACGAACGACGGCATCTGACTGCGCGACGATGATGCGTGTGGGTGCGGCGGCGATCATCGCGGCGAGATCTTTGGTGACTTCGCGTGTGACGGCCTCCTGGTACGTGCCGTCGGGAAGTCTTTGCAGGCGACTCATGCGTCCCTGATCCCATGAAACGATGGCAGCGTCGTCTCGGCTGAAGGCGACAGCGGCGTCTGGGCGGAGGATTTCGCGACGACCGGTGGTGAGAGTCTTGAAGCCGCGACTGCCGGCCGGGACCATGTTGCCGAGCATGCCGCGGAGCCATTGGCGGGCATCTGCCTGATTTCCGGAGACGCCCTCATAGAGGTGCACATTGCGGAGTCCGACGAGGATCAGGGCACCGCTGGAGTCGTTCCAGATGCCGAAGATGGCTTCGGGGGTACCGGCAAGTGCTTCGCGGGCGAATTCGTCAGCTTCACCGCGAATCAGCGTGGCGGATCCGGCCTGTCCGAAGCGGGAGAAATCAGCCTGCAGAGTGTACACTCGCCGGCCATCGGGAGATACCGCCAGTCCGTAGCGACGGCCACCGGCCAGCATTCCCAGCAATTGCGCGGCACCGGGGTTTTCCTGCTGCATGATGGGCTGCCAGTCTTTAAGCTGTGCATTCCAGCGAAGCACCGAGCGGGCGCCGTCAAGAGCGAAGACCTGATCTCCGGCGAAGGCCACATCTTCAATCTGCTGTCCGGGCAGCCATGCGTCAGCCATGAAGCCGTTCACGACACCGGCAGTCGTCTGGACGATCCAAAACAGCACAACGAGGATCAGGCTGACGATGGCGTTCCGCCAGACGGCTCCGGCCAGCGCACTGACAGAATAATAAATCGCAAAAAGGAAGACGTAGAGGGGGATGCAAAGCAGCAGTTCGGCGCGCCATAGTCCGAAGCGGAACCCCAGCAGCAGCCACGTGCCGGTTACCAGTTCAGCAGCGCACAGCAGGGTGAAGATGCAGCCGCCGCTGAAACGGGTGAGGTAGATCGTGATGCGGCGGACGGGTTTGCTGAGCAGCAGTGAGATTTCGCCTGGTTCAAAAGTGCGGGGAATGATGGAAGCTGTGACGAGCAGCGATCCGAAAACTCCGAAGAACCCCAGAAATATCGTCAGCACCCCGATAATGATTTCGTTGATGAGATCATCGGTCTGGCTGGGCGGCAGCCGCAGCGGGCCAAACAGAGTCATAGTGCCGTAGGACAGTTCAAGAGATTTTTCGTCCTGGATGTCGATGGCGTCGGCGAAGGCGGCGGTGAACCGCTTCAGATTGCGAACTGCTCGCTGTGGCTTCGTGAGTCCTGCGGGGTCTGTGTTTCGCAGGTCCGCACCGATGCTGGCGGCATCCCACAGGGGGGACTTCCATTTTTCGGGGAGATAAAAATCGTCCTGGTCAAGGAGGCTGTTCACGGCGTCGACAATGCGGTTTTGGAAGCGTCGGGTATCACGCGTACTGGCTTCGGGACCTGGCGGTGTCAGTCCGCGGATATTTTCCTGAGTTTTGGGGTCGAACAGAGTCCAGATGTGATGTGCCGGGCCGGCTGTGTCAGTGGATCCCTGCTGCAGTGTTTTCAGCAATCCTTCTGCGTCCACCAGTTCGAACGGTCGCAGGCGTGTGCTGGGGACGGATTTGAGTCCCATGGGGGCGAGTACGGCCAGGACCAGTGCGATGGCGCCGAGGGCCAGCCAGAGGATGCGAGAGGCCGCTGCTTCACGGAAGGCGTCTTTGAGAATTGCGAAACAGGCTCTCATCGGGATGCCTCCCCTACGATCGTCATAAAGACCTCTTCCAGCGTGCGTTCGCGACGGGCCATGCGGAAGATGCTGATGCTGCGTGATCGCAGGCCATCGACGAGTCTGTCGGCATCGGGCTGCTCGGCGATGGGAACTTCAATTTCGAAGGCTCCGGGGGCCGCTTCACGAAGTGTTGCGGCGGGCCACTGAGCAATCACCTGTTCGATGTCGGTGCGTGTGCCGAACAGTTGCAACTGCAGCGGAGCACCTTTGATGGCTTTGGTTAGTTCCTGAACCGTACCAGTGCGGAGCAGTTGTCCTTTATTCAGGATGGCGACCTGGTCGCAGATCAGTTCGATTTCCTGGAGCAGGTGGCTGTTGAGAAAAATCGTGTGGCCCTGGGCTGCAAGCTGCCGCAAAACATCGCGAATTTCGCGTCGGCCGACCGGATCAACGCCGTCGGTGGGTTCATCCAGCACAATGAGTCTGGGCTTGTGAAGCATGGCCTGGGCCAGTCCGAGCCGCTGCAGCATGCCTTTGGAGTAGCCAGAGACGCGTTCGCGTTCACGGCCCTGCAGTCCCACCTGTTCCAGCAGCCTGGGGCGAGCAGCGCGGATCTGGGACATTGTCATGCCGCTGAGGCTGCCGTAGTATTCAAGAGCGGTGTTGGCTGACAGGTGACGAGGCAGTCGATGGTTTTCCGGCAGGTAGCCAATCTGCTGTCTGGCGGCCATGGAACCGGCAGGGTGTCCGAGGACCGTGGCTGAACCTGCCGAGCGTGAGATGATGCCGAGGAGGATTTTGATCAGTGTGGTTTTTCCGGCGCCATTGGGGCCCAGCAACCCGTAAATGGAACCCTGCGGCACCTGCAGCGTGACGCTGTTAAGTGCCTGAAAGCGTGTGCGTTTGAGGATCCCGGACCGCCAGGTCTTGCTGAGACCTGACGTTTCGATGATCGGCGAAGGGCCGTTGTTCATGGTGGAATTCCTGGCGATGCAGAGGCTTTGCACTGCTTCGACGGCGGTCTGAGAATCCTGGTTGAATTCGGTGTGGAATTCGTAATTGAGAAGTGGCTGGGGGGTGGGGGGCAGTTCAGTGCGGTTCAGGCTGCAACTGGATGTGTCCGATGCAGTGCTTGCACACGACTTTGTGCCCCAGGTATTTGATTCCGGCTCGAATTTCCTGCTGACAGTGCGGGCAGCTCATGTAGGCAGCGAGAATTTCGACCGAGGCATCATAGGGGAAGGCATGCTGGCAATGTTTGCACTGCACCCTCAGGCCTTTGTATTTGCTGTGGATCCGCAGTTCCTGGAGGCAGCCGGGACAGCTGACGTAGTGACCACGGGGGGTGGCTGAAGCGGTCACGCTGATCTCCGGCAGGGAAAAGAAGCTGGGAATTTCGATGCTGTCTTCAGTCAGTTCCGAATTCAGCAGCGCGCGACAGGAGCGGCAGTGAACCAGTCTGGGGGGCATGTCTTCGCCGCATTGCGGACAGAGCCCGCCCGGCCATTCTCCGGACATAGAAACGATCCTTGGTCAGTGGTCAGTCTGGCGGGCTGCGGACGGGAGTCCGCGGGTGCGGTTCTCGGGTCTGCGTTCCATGGGGGTTTTGCCGCCTCACTCTCGATTCCTCTCCCACATTTCATGGGGGAGAAGTGGGATTGGGGGGCAGGGCTCGGGCTGGAAAGCCCGAGCTACGATGGAAAGAAAGATTGAGTGTTTTTCAGGGGGCAGATTTGATGGCGATGACCTGTTTGAAGGTGTGGAAGTAGAGGTGTCCGTTGGCGACGGCGGGTGTGGAGTGGCAATCATCACCGAGCGGAGTGCGACCGAGTTCCTTAAACTGTCTGCCAGCCTGCAGGACAACAACGATGCCATCTTCAGTCACGCAGTAAATTCGGTCTTCAATCAGGATGGGTGAACCGCTGTATTGTCCATCGATGCGTTCGGACCAGACTTCGTTTCCGGTGGCTGCTTCGAGGCACACCATGATGCCTTTGTCACCCCAGAGGAACAGGAGATCGTTTTTGCGAATGAGGCATGGTACATAGGGCAGCATGGTTTTGCGTTCCCATGCGATCCGCTGGTCGTTTGGAACATCGAGGCCGGTGCGTACCGCGGCGAAGTATTTGCCATTTCCGCCTTCACCGCAGGTGGCGAAGGCGAGTCCGTCGAGGACGATGGGTGAAGCCACGGTTCGCATGGGCAGTTTGGGCGTTTGCCAGTGTTGTTTGCCGGTTTTCAGATCCAGCCCGGTGACTCCGCCCGATTCGCTGACGGTGACGATCTGTCGTCCGCCTGCACCATCAGGGGCGACGGTGGGAGTGCTGTAGGACGTTTTGCCGGGCGTTCGTTCGGTTTTCCAGACGACCTGTCCGGTGGCAGCCTGCAGGGCGATGAAGGAACTGGGTCCGACCTGATCATTCGCGATGATCACAAGTCCGTCTTCGATGATGGCGGAGACACCGAGATTGTGTTCGCTTTCGTAGGACCCGAGGTCAGCGGACCAGGCTTCTTGGCCGGCAAAGTTCCAGGCTTTCGCCACCAGCTCGCTGGCATCTGCGAACAGGCAGCAGACGATGGTTCCGTCGGTCGCTGGCGTGCTGGAGGCCCAGCTGTTTTTTTGGTGTTTGCGACTGGCTTCCATTTTGAATGAAGCGTCCCAGAGTTTGGCACCGGAGTCGGCATCAAGGCAGTGCATGAAGCGTTCGCTGCCGCCTTCTGTTGCGGATGTGACGAACAGGTGATTGCCCCAGATCACGGGGGACGAATGACCGATGGCGGGCAGCGTCACTTTCCAGGCGGGCTGATCAGCGTTCCACGTGACCGGGATATGCTGCTGCGAGCTGACGCCGAGTCCCGCGGCACCGCGAAACCGGGGCCAGTTGTCCTGTGCGGTGATCGTGGTGATTTGTATCAGGCACGCAAGAAATGCCGGCAGTGTGTGACAGCGACGAACGAAATGCATTACAGGAGTAATCCCTTCGCAGGCTAAATGTGGTTGACGGGAGCTTTGCAGGCGGACTCCGTCGGGTGGACAATTCTAGCCGAAAGTCGGCCGCCTGGGCTACCGTCCGGGCCTCGGTGGCGGCTGGAAAACGCGGGGGCGGCGTCTTGAGGCGAACTTTTCGGAACAGTCGGCAGTGCTACAATGGCGACATTGCACAAATTCCGACCGATTCAGGAAGAAGTGACATGAGTGATCTAGTGTTCTGTGTTGTGTTGGCGGCAGCAGCGGTCTGCCCGGGTGCCTGTGCTGCTGCTCAGGCGGCTCCGGACGACCCGGTGGCCTTGCGATCAGTCGAGGGGATTTCTGAGTATCGTCTGGAAAACGGGCTGCAGGTACTGCTGTTTCCGGACAGTACCAGCCCAAGGGTCACCGTTAATCTAACAATTTTCGCCGGTTCGCGGCATGAGGGCTATGGCGAGGCCGGGATGGCTCACCTGCTGGAGCACATGGTCTTCAAGGGGACTCCGACCTTTCCCCAGATCCCTGCGGAACTGAAGAAGCGCGGAGCCGACTTCAACGGGACAACGTGGCTGGATCGCACCAACTACTATGAAACGATGCCGGCCGGTGCAGAGAATCTGGAGTTTGCTTTGCAGATGGAGGCTGATCGGCTGGTGAACAGTCTGATTCGGGCTGAGGATCTGGCTTCGGAAATGACGGTTGTGCGGAACGAATTTGAAAGCGGCGAGAATAGTCCGCAGAACGTGCTGATGGAACGAGTGATGGCGGCGGCCTTCGAATGGCACAACTACGGCCAGTCGACGATCGGGAATCAGGCAGACATTATGCGTGTGCCGGTGGACCGTCTGCGAAAATTCTATGAGCGTTTTTATCAGCCGGACAATGCGATGCTGGTTGTGGCCGGCCGATTTGAGACTCTGCAGGCCCTGTCTTTGATTGTCAAGTATTTTGGGGCACTGCCAAAGCCGACTCGCGAACTTGATCGCACGTGGACACAAGAGCCGGCTCAGGACGGCGAGCGAATGGTGACTGTGCGGCGCGTGGGTGACGTGCCCGCAGCGGCGCTGCTCTATCACATACCTGCCGGGCCTCATCCGGACTACGCGTCGGTGGATGTACTGGCGACTGTCATGGCCAGCGAGCCGTCGGGGCGTCTGTATGAAGGTCTGGTGCGTCGCCGTATCGCTGCCAGTTGTTACGGGTATTCGTTTGCACTGCATGATCCGGGTGCGCTGATGTTTGGGGCTGACGCGGCCGACGGGACTGATGGTTCCACACTGCTGCAGTAGTTGGTTGATTCCGTGGAGACGGCAGCTGACAGGCCATTTTCGGCGGACGAGGTGGAGCGTGCGAAGTCAGAGCTGCTGAAGGGGCGAGAACTGCAGATGGCGAATTCCCAGCAGGTCGCGATTGAGCTGAGCGAGTGGGCTGCCCAGGGCGACTGGCGGCTGTTCTTTCTGCATCGGGATCGTCTCGAGAAAGTGACGGCGGCTGACGTCAACCGCGTGGCAAAGCAGTATTTGACGAGAAGCAATCGTACGGCGGGTGTGTTTGAGCCGACGAAGGCTGCTGAGCGGGCCACAATTCCGGCCACGCCGGATGTGGCGGCATTGCTGCAGGACTATCAGGGTCGTGCGGCGGTGGCTCAGGGCGAGCAGTTCGATGCGGCTCCGAAGGCGATTGAAGGGCGACTGCAGAGGTCTCGTCTGGACAGCGGCCTGAAGGTGACGCTGCTGCCAAAGAAAACTCGCGGCGGCATGGCAACTTTGCAGCTGACGCTGCGGTATGGCAACTTGAAAGCTCTTGAAAATCTAGGTTTGGCTGCAGAGCTGCTGCCGGAGCTGCTGATGCGGGGCACGGCGTATCGCAGTCGGCAGGAAATTTCGGACGAGCTGAATAACTACCGGGCGCGAATGAGTCTCAGCGGTGCACCCGGCACACTGACAGCGCGGATTCAGGTTACACGAGAGAACTTGCCACCGGTGTTGAATCTGTTGCGTGATGTTTTGAGGAATCCGGCATTTCCGGCGGAAGAAATGGAGCTGTTGCGGGAAGAGCAGCTGTCGGCGACAGGCCAGCAGGTTTCGGATCCGGTGGCGCTGGCGTTTTCCGCGGCGACTCGCCGGATTTCCCCCTATTCCCCCGCAGATCCTCGCCATGAAGCCCCGCTGCCTGAGCAGCTGGAGCGGCTAAAGGGTGTGCAACTGGAGCAGCTGAAGCAGGTGTGGTCGACGCTGCTGGCCGGTTCGACGGGTGAGCTGACGGTGCTGGGTGATTTCGATGCGGCTGCGGTAACGAATTCGGTGCAGGAAATGACGGCCGGCTGGACTTCGCAGGCGGCGTTTGAGCGTCTGCCGCGTGTGCATGTGGACAACGCAGTCGGGGGTACAGAAATCATCAGGACTCCGGATAAAGCCAATGCGGCCTGGATCGGCATGATGACGTTGCCAGTTCGTGATGACGATCCGGACTTTGCGGCTTTGGAGATTGGCAACTTTATTCTGGGCAGTGGTGGACTGAGTTCGCGACTGGGAGACCGTGTTCGTCAGAACGAGGGTTTGTCGTACGGGATTCAGTCTGGACTGCAGCCTTCGGCTGTGGATCGACGGACTTCGTTCTTTATTTTTGCGATTTCAAACCCGCAGAATGTGAGAAAAGTGGATACGGCAATTCGGGAGGAGCTGGCTCGGCTGCTGCAGGACGGGATCACTGAAGAGGAGCTGCTGGCTGCAAAATCCGGTTATTTGCAGGAGCAGCAGGTGCAGCGTTCGAACGAGTCAGCGCTTGCGGGGATGCTGGAGGTGTATGCTTTTGTGGGCCGGGACATGCTGTTTGCGGAGCGTGCAGACCAGCAGATTCGGGACCTGACAGTTGAGCAGGTGAATGCGTCGCTGCGGAAGCGCATAAGACCTGAGCGGCTGTATGTGGTGATGGCTGGGGATATCGGGGAGTAGGGGGCAGTGTTCAGTATGGCGAGCCGCGGACGGGAGTCCGCGGGTGGCTCCTTCTGTAGCTTGGGCTTTCCAGCCCGAGATCTTTCCTCTGCGTTTGTATGGTCCGGAGATCGCGGCACTGGGGAAGGTGATTTGCAGGCCGTTGGTCTCACAGGAAGCCGCGAAGTTGGGCGCACGAGGTCAGTGGGCAGTATGCCATTAGGAGCCGCGACCGTCAGGAAGCGGGCACGAGTGCAGCAGAGGCGGTATGGCGCGCGGCACTGAGGCTGCGGGTGCGAGGTCTGGTTCAGAGGTGGGTGCGGCGGAGAGTTTCGCTTTCGAGTCCGCAGGCCTTCAGGAACACGCGACGGAATTCGGGATCCGGCATCAGGCAGGGGTGTTTGTATTGTTCTGCGCTGCCGCCCGATTTTCGCAGTCGAGTCTGCTGCAGGGTTTGCCAGGCAGATTCAGGCAACGGCTGCATGCGAATTGGACTCAGTCGTCCGGTCTGTCTTTTTTCGCGGTATTCTTCGTTGCGACTGCAGAGTTGCTGTTCAACGAGTAAGGCGAAGCGTTCGATCTGTGTGGATTCTGCCTGGCGTCGCAGGTCCACGTAAAGGGTGTATCCAGGCTGATCGAGCCATTCGGGGGTCATTGTGAATTGTGTGGTGCATAGTCCGCTGTCGGCCTGAGCGGCTCGTACAGATTCAACCACCTGAGATTCAGAGATCTTCTCGCCGGTGATGCTGGAGATGTGAGCCCCCTTGTGCAGAAACTCGAGCAGTGGTGCATCCCCATGGAACCCGGTACAACGCACGACATCGCGGATGTTATAGCGGTAGAATCCGGAACTGGTGGTCAGCAGAATGTAGTATTCGCGACCGGGTGTCAGTTCCCAGGCACTCAGGACCTGCGGGTCAGCGGAGTCTGCTTGGTCGACCGGCAGGAATTCGAAAAAGTGGGTTCCGATTTCCAGCAGACCGGCTGAAGTTTCAGCGGCGAGTGGCATCGTCATGCGACCCTCGCTGGCATGCAGACCGTGATCACAGATCGTGATACCCTGACAGATTTCGCGCAGGCGGCTGATATATGCCGAGGCACTGCCCCCGGTCCAGCAGGCCATGACCTGCAGATTGGGCCACACATCCCGTAGCGTCAGGTGACCGTACAGCCGCAGCAGCTGCCCCAGTTGGCGACTGCGACTGGCGCGAGGGCCGACTGCTAATCTGAGGCGACGGCCAGCCGCGCCGGGGACCGTGATCTGGTCGCCAAGTCCGTCATGCAGATCACGCAGCATCTGTTCGGGATTTTTCTCAACGCTTTCAAACAGCTGCAGCAGGCTGCTGGGGTTGGCGGTGACAAACATGCCGACATGCGGGTCACCGTATGCCAGAGCGAGGATCAGGCGGCGTTTGAGGTCAGCGTCGGCGACATCGGAGACGGCTGAGGGAATGGTGTAAAGCGAACGGACCAGCGGATTTTGCATCGATGCAACCAGGCCGCTGATGTTTCCACAGGGAGTGCCGCCTGGTGTCAGTGAGCGACAGTGACTGCTGGCAATCTGCACGACGTGCAGATCGGGAAGGCCAGGTACCGTACGGTAGAGTTCAATGCCCCACATCTGCCAGCCTGCCCGGTAGTCCGCGAGGAAGCGGCTGGTGACGGGAATATATTTTGAAGACGACGTTGTGCCACTGGTCATGGCAAACATCAGCAGGCGATTGCGACGTCCCAGCAATGCGCTGGTATCACCTTGCCGCATGCGATCGACGTACGGCCGGTACAGTTCGTAATCGCTGATGGGGACCTGGCGACGGAGTTGCTGGATGGTGATTCCGGGTCTGAGGCCAAAATCGCGGGCAAATGCCGAATCGGCGTTCAGCTGCAGCAGATCCTGCAGGACCTGTTGCTGCATAGCCTGGCAGTTGGTTGCAGCACGTTTCAGGAAACGCCGTCGGGAGCGGGCCAGTCTGGCCCTGAGTGGCCGCCCAAGAATCGACCGCAGCTTGTGCGACAGCGGGATCCCCGTTGGGACTCGGTAATCGGGAATGGACGCAGCACCCGGTGCGTCCTGAGCTTCCGGGTTGTGCAGACGAGGTTGTGAGACGAGGTCATCGTGCGGTGGCGACGCAGCCGGCGTCGTCTCCGAGACGGAGCGAATGGCGGTTTTTGCCGGCCTGCGACGGCCTTCCAGTTGCTGCTGCGATACCCCGAACATTCTCTTTCCTTAAACTTGCCGTAGAGTTGTTCCGTCAACCCCCGCCACCGGCGACCAGGACTTTCGCCTGCCGTTATTTACGGCTATTCCTTGTGCTCAAAAAACAACGAAAATACCAGCCGGGAAAATTTCGTCGAAAAACGATGCTGGGCGATAGAATTCCCTTGCTTAGTCTTCCAAGGCAGTGTTTCCCAGATATTTCAGGTTTCCAGACGTGGCTGTCCTGATTCTTACCCAAAATCTTCATTTTTCCAAATCGAATCCGGCTGGCTGACCGTTTTTCCTTGGATCGCTACCGCCCTGCAAGGTGCCGTCGGAAGATCTTGCTGCGCCCTGAGTCGCGGCCAGACCGTTCGACTGCTGCACCTTGTGGCCTCGTTTTTCCAGTTCTTTTCCAAGCCTGTTTTTCAGCTCGGGTTCCAGCAGCAGTTCATTGGGGGCCCACTGGTGGTGGAAGCGAGCGGCGGCAACGGCGTCCTGCGGGGACATCTCAAAGAGTTCCTGATTGAGCAGGTTCTGCAGGGTGGCGGTAATGATCCGCGGTCCACCGGAGGCCCCCACGGCACGAACGGCTTTTCCTTCGCGAACCATGAGCGTGGGCGTCATGCTGCTGAGCGGTCGTTTGCCCGGCTGAACGGCATTAGCGGCGCTTTGCAGCAGGCCAAAGGCGTTGGGTTTGCCGGGACTGGCGGCGAAGTCATCCATTTCGTTGTTGAGCAGAATGCCCCATTCGGGGACCACGACAAAACTGCCGAAGGTCAGGTTGATGGTTTCCGTGCAGGCGACTCCGTTGCCTGCTGCATCCAGGACGGAAAAATGGCTGGTGCCGGCGTCGTCCTGCATGAAGAACCGGCCGTAGGCTGCTGGCGGTAGTGTGCGATCGAGGCGGATAGCAGCAGCTCGCTGTTCGGCATACGGCGGGCTGAGCAGTCGTTGCACTGGCACGCTGACGAAGTCTGCATCACCGAGAAATTCAGCGCGATCGGCAAATGCATGTTTGAAAGCTTCCGTGACCACATGGACGTAGTCGGCGGAGTTGTGCTGCAGGGACTGCAGAGTGCGTCCGCTGCGACGTTCCCAGCACTCGAGCGACTGCAGAGTCTGCAGCAGGGCAATACCGCCACTGGATGGGGGCGGCATTGTGCAGATCACGGCACTGCGGAAGTCTGCCTGCAAAGCCGGGCGAAGTGTTGGAACGTAACTCTCGAGATCGTCGGTCGTGAGAACTCCGCCCGCACTGGCGACGGTGGCAGCGATGGCTGCCGCCACAGGACCATCATAGAAGCCGGCTGGCCCGAGTTCTGCGATGCGTTTTAAGACGGGACCCACGGGCGAATAAAATCGATCGCCGCCGCGCCATGGCTGGCCATTGTTGAGGTACAATTTCAGCAGCAGGGAGTAGCGCTGGCGGTAGTCCGGGTGCTGCTTTAATTTTGCCAGTGTGCCGGACTGGACTTCGCGATCATGAGCATCAATCAGGACTCCGGATTCGCACAGTTCAATCGCCGGCTGCAGGACCTGTTGCAGCGGCAGTCTGCCCCATGTGTTTGAGGCCCAGCAGAGACCGTGCACGGTACCGGGAATTCCGCAGGCCATTCCGCCACGAACGCTGAGCGGTTCAGGGTGTCCGGCATCGGCTGAGTCGCCATAGCGATCGGCGGTGGCCAGTGCCGGAGCCCGCTCGCGGTAGTCCAGTGCATGGGCCGTCTGTTTCTCAGCATCCCAGACCACCATAAAACCGCCGCCGCCAATACCGCAGCTGGCCGGTCGAACCACGGCGAGAGCGAATGAGGTGGCGACCGCGGCATCCACGACATTGCCGCCTTCGCGAAGAATGCGGGCCCCTGCGGCACTGGCCGCCGGATGATCGGCCGCGACCGTTCCGCCGGTAAAACTTAGCCGTTTTTCCTGCTGCGGTGCGGCGTGTACGAGTGAGAAAATGGGGCCGACCAGGCAGCAGAAGAGCAGGCTTTTCAGCAGCAGTTTCAGGGGGACGGACATGTTTTGTTCCGATCATCAGAACGGCTGGATGTGCTACCGAGATCCTCGCAGACTACCATAGCGGCGGTTCTGAGTGCCACCCGAAGTTTGGGGGCAATCCGGGTTTATTGTGGGCGGAGTCTGCTGCCGCCTGTTTGCCTGCTGCTGAGAGGTAATCGGCCGGGGCGGACTCTGGCGGGGAGGTGACGCACCGCTCGCTGCATCAGTGGCCCGGCGGGCCATGTTCGTCGAGCTTTAGCAGCAACGCCACGCCTGGAAAGACAGCGGCTCCGTGCCACCCGGTGGTCGATCTTTGCAGGTCTTGACTGCAGCCCGATCACACTGTGAAAGGCACGGTCGTGTACTGCCATCTGCAATCACGGAAGACCTTGATGCAACCTTCGAAATCTCCCGATCGGACAAAGCGAGTTGAAAAAAGTGGTCCTTCCGTTATTTGTGTGGGTAGGCCGCTTTCTCCAACTCCACCAACAAAGGCAGAAAACCATGGCTTTGAACAAATTCACATCACGAAAAGCCGTGGAACGCGATGGTCAGCCCAGGCGTCTTTCTCACTCGAATGCTGAGCCTCATCTGCCTACTTCTCAACGCCTCGACCGGTAAGATTTGCGGATGGACCACAAAAGTCCGGGCGGAACCAGACGGCGAAGGAAACTCAGTTGAGTTCAATTTTTCGAAGGAAACGAAGTGGGGCAAGCAGACTATTCCACCACCTCATGGTGCGCCCGGTCAAGCCGGTGAAACTGCGGGTCTTGAAAACGCTGTTCCCAGTCGGTTACTTGCGGGGCAGGATGGCGGCCGAATTTTCGTGCAGAATGGCTGATCTGACCGGCATTGGCAGTTCGGATTCCTGCAGTTTCAGGGTGGCAGCATGGGGGACGAACACTGGGGAGTAGCTGCCGAAATGAATTTGTTCGTCGGGCGTGCGTCCGGGGACGCTGTTCACGTGGCAGTGAAGATCCCAGATCCATTGCGGGGGCTCGGAAGTGGACAGTGGTCAGTGGGCGGTGGACGGTGGGCGGTTTTGAGTTTTCAGTTGGCGGTTTTCGAGTACGAGTACCGTTTCACTGAGTACGAGTACCAGTACGAGCACGAGGTGTTTTTTGGGGGGGGCTCGTGCTCCATTTTAAATCGAACTGCGGGGGAATTCCTTCGCTGGGGAGGTGGGGGCTGGAGGGTCGCGGTTGTGGGCTGCCCTCTGATTCGATGCAGGGATACCAGAACGATGAGGGTGCTGTCCAGGCAGTTTGGCTCACGCGAAGCCGCGAAGCCGCCAAGGGAAACGCACGAGGGCGGTGGTCAGTGGTCAGTTTTCGGTTTCAAGTTTTCGGTGTTCGGTTTTCAGTTTGGCGAGCCGCGGACGGGAGTCCGGGGGTGTGTGGGCCTCGCGTGCGAGTTTGCTTGCGAGCAGGGTGAGGCTCAGAAGGGTAAGAAGGATGGCACCGTTGATCAGCAGGATGCGGAAGTGGTTGGCGCCCTGGGACAGCAGCAGGAGGAGTGTGATGACTGTCTGGACAGTGATGGTGCTGCAGCCGAAGAAGAAACTGGCCTGCATTGAGATCCAGGAGGCAAGGGTGAGGGCCAGCAGCAGTGTGGCGTTTCCGAGGAAGGCGTAGCCGGCGGAGCGGTCGGCGATTCCGGCTGTGAGGAGCACAGTAGTGAAACCGCTATACAGCAGGAAGGCCAGCAAGGTCGTGCCGCGGAGTGCGAGTCTGGCGATTAGCCAGGGGCCGTGCGGCGGATTTTGGGGCTGGCTGGCGGCCGGCGTCAGGGAGTCTGAGACAATGAAGGGGTTGTCGTCGTAGCTGGACATGGAGGGGTGCGGGCGGGGGGCAAGGGTTGGGCGAAGCGAGTATGAGGGGCAAAAATCGGCTGTGATTTCTAGAATTTGCTTGAGTTTAGGGGTTTGTTGTGAAATGGCAGCGCTGAAATCGGGGCGGATTTGGGGCTGCGACGTGCCGAGGAGTGGTAAAGTCCGCGGGATCGCTGAAGATAAACGGTTCCGGGGGTCGATTTGCCTTGAGGGTGCAGGCAGCGGTAACGGGCTGGTGCAAACGGGGGGAATCCAGAGATGGCTCGACGCAAAAGACCGCCTGAGGGTCGGGCATTCGTTGTCTCTTCATTCCGTGATCCGTCGTCGTGGCTGAACGGATTTCTGAGTTATCTGGATGCCGAGTGCGGCATGTCGCAGAACACGCTGGCTGCGTATGGTCGGGATTTGCGACGTTTTTTTGAATGGAATCAGAATTCCAGTCGCACGAGCGTGCATGAGATTGGAGTGGCCACGGTGACGGCTTATCTGGAGTATTTGCAGCAGCTGGGGCTGGCTGCCAGCAGTTCGGGGCGGAATCTGGTCGCGATTCGCATGTTCTTCCGGTATTTGATGCTGGAGGGGATTATTGCTGAGAGCACGGTGGATCTGGTGAGTTCACCGAAACTGTGGGAGCGTTTGCCGAAGGTGCTGAGCCCGGAGATGGTGGACAGTCTGCTGACAGCCCCGGTGGCTCGTGCCGATCGCTTTCCTTTGCGTGACCGAGCGATGCTGGCGGTGCTGTATGCGACGGGCTGTCGCGTTTCTGAGGTTGTGCATTTGCGTCTGGGCGATATTGCGTTTGAGGAGAACTACTGCCGCTGTACGGGCAAGGGCAACAAGCAGCGGATGGTTTCGCTGAATCCGCTGACGACGGTGGCGATTCGAGGTTATCAGGAAGCCGAACGACCGGCTCAGACCGCAGTGCGTGGTGAAGACGAGGGCTGGCTATTTTTGTCGCGGAGCGGGCGTCGGATGAATCGCGAGATGATCTGGGCGCTGGTGCGTCGTTATGCGAGTCGGGTGGGTTGTCCGGACATTAGTCCGCACACTCTGCGTCACAGCTTTGCGACTCATTTGCTGGCTGGCGGGGCCGATATTCGAGCTTTGCAGGAGATGCTGGGGCACGCCTCGATCCGCACGACTCAGGTTTACACCCATGTTGAGCACAGTCGGCTGAAGGCGGTGCACCGGAAATGCCATCCGAGGGGGTAGGAAGTGGTCAGTGGTCAGTTTGGGTGCTGGTGGTTTTGGGGTTGGTGGCACCGGTGTTGACGCTGCGGGTTCAGGATTTTTTGGCTGGGTGGGGCGTAGGGGGAGATTGGGGCGCGGAATACGGCTTTCCCCCCGGGGGGGAGGAGCCGTGTTCGTTTTGCGGAACAGGTTCGGGTGAACCGGGGAGACAAGCGACGGGTGTTGCAGGCTGTGCGTTGTAAAGATGGGGGGGCAAGGGCGATTTCGTGCCGTCTTTTTTGGGCGAGGTGGGATGGGGCTGGTTAGCGCCAACTTCTGACGCGGTACCAGGTTCCGTTTGAGGACTGAGCCACGGCGTCACCTGTCAGTCGCATGACGCGACTGGGTGTGCAGGTGGCGGGCCGCGAGTTGTAGCCCCAGCCGACTCCTTCAAAATTTCCAATGTTTGGCCCTACATGGCCACGAATACCACGAGCAGCCATGTAGCGGGCTTCCGCTTCACAGCGAGCCTGGTCGGTCTGGGCGTTCTGCCAGACAGATCCGTAATATGCCACATTGCTGGCCACTGCGGAAGAACACAGCAGCAGCCCCAGTACAAGCATCTTCCTCATAGAACCCTCAATACCTTTTGAGAATATCCATCGCGAAACCTGCTGCGACAGCACCGCAGAAAGAGTCGCCATCCATTGACAGACGAATTGTTGGAGTCCGGAGGGTCGCTGTCGATGGACTGGAGCAGAAAAAAAATCGAGGTGAAAAAATAGGAAGATTCGCTTGTTCAGAGACTTGCAAACCGGTCAATTTTTATTTCTCGGGCTTTCCTGCTTTGCCCAGAGTCTGTGTTTTGTTTTCCCGGAGATTACTGCGAGAGCTTCCCGCTGAGCACAAACTGGTGATCGACGGGGACTGTGACGGTGACTCCTGAGGCGGCGTGGAAGACGGCTTTGCCGGTACTGAATTCGACAGAAGCGACTGCATCAAAGCCGGCGGGGATGCGGGCGGTGCCCTGCAGGTAGTGGACGGCGGTGGGCCGATCTGGCTGCAGTGTGACAGCGGTGGCAATTCCCTGTTTTGTCAGTTCATTGGGTTCGGCTGAAGCTTTGAGTCCGGCGGCGAAGAAGGCGGTGACGTCTTCCAGTCCGAGGCAGTTATTGCGTCCATTCCAGGGAAACCCGTGTCTGCCGTGGTGTTCCATCCAGAATACGGTGCTGTTGAGTATGGCCGGATCCTTCATGGAAAACCACAGGTATCCGGATTCGGGGAAAGTGGCGGTGACCCATACCGGCTGACCGTCGGGGGGTGTTGCGGGGAAGATTTGAACGAGGTCGGCGTAGCCTGCGGGGCCGGGCAGTCGTGTGAGGTCAGCATCCGGGGCGTTTTTCCATGCCTGCGGGACAGCAGCGAGGCTGGTCCAGCGTTGTCCGGGCTGGAGTCGCTGGTATTCACCATTTTGAGGATCGCTGAAGATTCCGGGGCAGGTCATGCCAAATTTGATTGGGCTGGTGGTGATGCGGACGCTGCCGGGAGTGTCGGGCATGGCCAGTGTGGCATGGTGGCCAAGCGGTGCTGGTCCGGCGAATCCACTGATGAAATGGGTGGAGTAGACGACGTTGTGTCCGTTTTTCAGCAGCAGCGTTTTGGTGATTTTGCCGGGGCGAACCTGAGTTTCGGCGGTGAGGGTGAGTGAGGTGATATTGGCGGTTTGCTGGAGGTTGGCGGATTTCCAGTCTGTGCCGGCGATTTCGCCGTGAGGCGGATGCGATTCGCCGTTGACCGTACCATTGTTGCCTCCGAAGGGCAGGCAGAAGAAGTCACCGCGGAGAGCCTTGAGGACAGGTGCAGGAAACGGCTGGCGGGGTTCGTCCTGCCAGGGGCTGATGTAGTACGGCTGAATGGGAGAGGCGGTATTGCGATCGAACGTGACGGGGGCCATATGGCCGCCGGTTTTTGTGACGGCGAGACTGACGGTGTCATTTTGCAGGACCCAGGCGGGAAGGGAGTGGACGGTCTGGAGTGGCGGGTCTGCCGCGAGGGTGTGCCGGGTGAGCAGGTTGCTGGCGGTCATGCAGGCAAAGAACGTAAGCCGCAGGACGTGTTGGTAAGTAAGCATTTGGCGGGGCGCTCCGGGTCAGTGGTCAGTTTTCAGTTTGGCGAGCCGCGGACAGGAGTCCGCGGGTGGGGGATGCCGGGGCGCCGAGGGTGTGGGGTTTCTCACAGAGGCACGGAGCTACGGAGATAAATGAATACGAGTGGGTGGGGCAGTATGGTGATGTTGGGAATTGTGGCCCCCTCGCTCCCGTCCCTTCTTGCCCGTCTCACGGGGAGGAGGGGGATTGGTGGACAGTGGTCAGTGGGTTGATGGCTGACAATTGGAAGCAGTTTGGGGGCGGGGGATTGTTTTTTCAACCGCTGGGAGGGGGAAAAGCAGTGGGATTGGCGAGGTGTCGGCGCGAGTTTTGGTGACAGTGTGGGGGGCTTGCCTGCAGGCATTTTTTCCGATGGGCGGCTGGTCGGGCTGGCCTATGCAGAAGTCTGGATCCTGGAGTGGTTTTCACACTTGTGACCGGCGGGTGGCGGAGGATACACCACGATGACTTGATTTTGGCAGGGTCTCAGGCGTCGTCGTTTTGATCGGCGGGGATGGTTTCATGACTGGTCTGCGGTTGGCCGGTCTGCTGTTTCTGCTTGTCGGGAGCGGGTGTTTGTGGAGGTTTCCCGCGGGTATTGAGGTAACGTCTGCCGGAATGGTGCCCGAGCAGGACGATTTAGGACAGGACATCGACCTGCTGTTTCACTGTCGCTTCGATTCGGGTGTGCAGCAGATAATAAAGGACGATTTTCGGCCTGGGCAGGAAGTGCAGGTGATTGCTGTCGATCGCCGAGATGTCGAGATGTGAAGTTCTGAAGGAATCAGTCCGAAAAATGACTGTGTACGCGGGGGCAGTCCAGTCAGTGTCCGTGGATGCTGTGGTTCTGCAGCATGTCGTGTGGATGGTTGATGGGCGATGTGCGGACGCGACCGCCTCGATGCGGGATCAGTTGACGATTCCCTTGGATCAGATTGGCGGAGCTTTTGAGTTGTCGGATGCCGGCGTGCAACAGCGGCAGCGGCTGCGTCGTGGTGAGGATGTTGAAGTACGGTGACGGCCCTGGGGAATCTATTCAGCGGCGGCGGCGGGACTGGTCGCTGCGTTTGCTGTTGCTGGTTTTGCCTGAGCGCCGGGTATTGTTGCGCGGGTTGGCAGAGGAAAGTTTTTGGGCGGTGGAGCCGGAACGGGAGTTCGAGCCGGAGCCATCGCGGGTCTCTGAGCCGGCACCACGTTTGCGGTTGCTGGCGGGTTCGCGTGGCGGCAGCGGGCCGGGACGCCCGGCGGGAACACTGCTGCCGGTTTTGGCTGGTCGTCGATTTGAATTGCCGGCTGGTGCCAGGTCCAGTTGCCGCCGATCAATATCGACCGCGGCAATGTTGACTCGAATAGGGTCTCCGAGTCGCAGCTGCCGACGTGTGCGTGTGTTGGTGAGGCTGCGGCCGACGGGGTCGAATTCCCAGTAATCTTCACCCATCCCCGTGACGTGCAGCATACCCTCGGCTGGGATTTCGATGCCCTGACAAAACACGCCGAAACTCTCGACTCCTGTGATGAATGCATCCATCTCCTGACCGACTCGTGTGCTCATAAACCTGAGCAGTCGAATGCGGATCAAATCGCGTTCGGCGCGTTCGGCGCGGCGTTCCGTGAATGAGCAGTGTCGCCCGAGTTGCACCAGTTCGGAGAACGCAGGCTGCGGCTGCTTCCGGTCGCGAATCAGCTGTTCGATCAGCCGATGGACAGTGAGGTCCGGATACCGGCGAATGGGGCTGGTGAAATGACAGTAGTCCTCTTCTGCCAGCGCGTAATGTCCAAGATCCTCCGGAGAATATTCCGCCTGCTTCATGGCTCGCAGCAAAGCAAAATTTACGGCTCTCGCAATCGGCTGCCCGGCCGCTTTGCGAACCAGTTCCTGCAATTCATGACGACTTTGTGGTTTCCGGAGTGTCAGTCCGAGCCCGGTCACAAACTGCTGCAGGCTGACCATCCGCAGTTCGTCAGGATCTCCGTGGATACGTCGCAGGAAGGGAATTCTGTGAGCGGTCAGTGCGCGGGCGACAGTGATATTCGCCAGCAGCATAAACTCTTCAATAATCTCGTGGCTTTCATCATGATGACGTTCGTGTGCGCCGGTCACGTTACCATCAAGATCGAAATCGATTTCGACTTCCGGGATGCCCATCTGCAGAGCGCCGTGCTCTATGCGTCGTCGCCGCAACAGCATGGCCAGTTCAAACATCTGCTGCAGCAGTCGAATGACTTTGGGATCTTCGCGGCGAGCGGCTGGGCTGTCCGGCTGTCTGATCAGCGGCATGACCTGTTCATAGGAAAATCTGCGGCAGTTGCGGATTGCTGCATTTTCGAAATCCGAGCCGAGGACAGAACCGTCCGGGCTGATATCGATAAATACCGTCTTGGTCCAGCGAATCTGATCCTGCTGGAGACTGGCCAGCCCGTTGCTGAGCAATTCGGGCAGCATGGGGATGACGTGTCCCGGCAGATACACGCTGGTTCCGCGCCGCAGTGCTTCCTGATCGAGCTGGCTGCCGGGTGTGACGAAGGTCGAGACGTCGGCGATGTGAACACCGAGGTGCCATGTGCCGTCGGGTGAACGAGTCAGGGAAATGGCGTCGTCGAAGTCGCGTGCATCGGCGGGGTCGATGGTGATGATGGTTTCGCCGGTCAGATCGGTGCGATCTGCGATTTGATCTTCATCGAAGCGGGTGGTTGCAGCGCGGGCTTCAGCAAGGGCTGCTTCCGGGAATTCGACGGGCAGGCCGAGACTGTGAATTACGGTTTTGGTGTCAATCCCGGGATCGCCGCGTTTGCCCAGAATCTGCGTGATGACAGCTTCGCCGGCGCGGCGTTCTGACGGGAAACGCAGCATTTCAATGACGACTTTGTCGTCGCGGCGAGGGCCGCGTGCGCCGCTGTCGGCGATCAGAATGGGATCGGGGTATTGGCTGCCATCAATCCGCACGTAACCTCGCCCGCCCTGTTCGAACCACGTCCCGACAAACGTCGAAGTGGCTCGCTTCAGGACTTTTTCGACGATGCCGCAGCGTTGTCCTCCGGACCGTCGTCGGGAGGTCAGTCGCACCTGTACTTCATCACCGGACTGGGCATCACCGAGATCTCGTGCGGCAACATAGATATCGGCGCCGCGGAGTTCGGGGACTGGCTGCTGGGGAATCACCCAGCCGGCCCCGCTGTGGACTCGCTTGATGATTCCGGTCGCTGAACCGGTTGAGCCGCGTGGTTTGATGCGGCCATGTTTGTCCTGGCGAGCACGCCCGGTTTCCAGCAGTTGCGTCAGAGTCTGGCGAAATTCTTCGCCCTCGTCCCGCGATAACTGCAGTTGCCGCGCGAGCACACCGGGGGTGACCGGTTGATAATCGACTGCCAGCAATTTGTTGAGAATCAGTGATTCGAGTGAACGACCGTCATTGGGGCGCATGATTATTGTGACCCGCCGCGGAACTGCGGAGTTCGGAGCTTAGCCTGTATTCTCGTTCGCAGCAATCAGGTTGGACAACTGCTGAATGACTCTCTGACTGCGTTCGAAGGGCTGATTTGTGAGAATGACGCACCAGCGACCGGAGGCGAGGTCCACCCACATGAGTGTGCCGGTGGCACCCCAGTGTCCGGCGGCGGATTCGGGCAGGAAATCGCTGAAGCAGCCGTGATGATCGGGCCAGTTAAGTCGCCAGCCGAGTCCCCAGGGGCGAGTTTCGCGATCGGCGGCGGGCAGTGCAGCCATGCAGCGGGTCTGGCTGGAGAGGCTGGCGGAGATGACGGCGGGGGCGAAAAGCTGCTGTCCGTCTGGGAGGCGTCCGTTGTCAGCGATGCAGCCGAGCAGTTTGCCGAGGTCGGCGGCAGAGGAGGTCATGCCGCCCCAAGGTGCCCCGAGGGTTCGCCAGTACAGGCTGTTCCAGTTCCAGTCAGTCTCAGGCGACTGTCCGAGCGGCAATTCGCAGGGCAGGCATTGTTCGAGCAGTGTGGCGGCATTGGCTGCGGGCAGTCCGAGCCACGAATTGTGCATGCCGAGCAGAGCGAACAGGTTGTTGTGCAGCAGTTGCGGCAGCGATTCTGCGGTGGTGGTTTCGATGACGCTTTGCAGCAGTGCGAAGCCCATGCTGCAGTAGCTGATGGCGGAACCGGGCTGGAATGCGGGATCCTGCTGAGCGGTGGCGGCGGCGAAATCTGCGACGCTGGCGTGTGCGGCGCGGAGCTGTTCATTTTCCGGCAGCATATCCGGGAGTCCGGAGGAATGTGTGAGCAGATGTCTAAGTGTGATGGTGCGGAGCGGGCCGCGGCGAAAGTCGGGGCGGAATGTTCGCAGGTGTTCGTTGAGCCAGAACCGGCCTTGTGCGGCGAGTTGTACGGCCAGCAGTGAGACGATGGGTTTGGTGAGTGAGGCGATCAGGTAGCGTCCGGGTGCACCGGGGAGCAGTTGTCCGGGCGAGTCGGGGTGAGGGCGGCGGAAATGCACGGCCAGTTCGGTTTGGTGGCGGGTACCGGCGACGACATCGGCGGCGGCGAGAGTGGAACTGGAGAGGAGTGGGAGCATGGGGGGGCAGTGGTCAGTTTTTAGTTTTCGGTTTCGTGAGCCGCGGACGGCAGTCCGTGGGTGTGGGGGCCGGAGAACTCCGGTGGAGCTGCCGGCTGCTTCCGTATCGGGGGTAGTATAGCCATGAGGGGGCGTTGCAGACAGTTGGTCTCAGGCGAAGCCGCGAGGCCACAAAGGGAAACACGCAGGGGGGGCAGTGGACAGGGGACGGTTTTCCGTTTGGTGGGTGGCGGAGGGGGAGGGTAAATAGAGGACTGAGTGGTGTGTCCTCTTCGATATGATCCTCGGGTGGCGTTGGGGAGGGGCTTATGATTTTTGCCGTTTTTCCGCGTATGTTACAGGATTTGGGGGCGGGAGTTGCAGTGGCGGGTGTGTGTTTTGGGTGGGGCGGGGCGGAGATTTTGCGAGGTGGGATGGTGGTTGGGTTGCTGTTATGGGTGTATTTGCGTAGATGGGGGTTGGGGTTGGGATTGTTGTGGATTTTATTTTGCGTGGGGTGGTGTTGGGTATGTCCGGCAAGAGCAAGGGTGGGAATCGTGGTGGGGCGGAGGGCCGGGTTGCGAGTTCCGCGGGTGGGGCGGGAACTGGTTCGTGTGCGGAGGGTGTGAAGGGCGGTGCTGCGGCGGGGGAGGGTGAGCGGTCTGTTGCGTCGAAGGGGCGTGTAATTGACCCGCGTGCGATGCTGAAGACACTGAAGCAGTTGTCGAATCTGCGGGATGTGGATTTGCCGCCGGCTGGTCTGGAGCGTGTGAAGTTATGGCGGGGTGTGTTGTCGCAGCTGGGTGCCCAGTCGCGGGCGAGCAAGGGGGGAGTGAGTCAGTGGTCGCTGTATCGTCAGCGTCAGGCGGTTCGTCTGCGTGAGTTCGACCCGGGCTGTGCGGCGGTGGGGCAGGTGGGCGAGGATGGGGAGACATTTGTCTGTGGTTTTTCGTTTGACTGGCGGAGTGGCCGGATACTGCCGCTGTGCAGTTGTGGTAAGGACGGAGTTTGTCCGCATCTGGGCTGTCTGGCGGATTCGCTGGACTATCAGCTGAAGACGGCCGGTTCGGAGTTTGAGGTGGCCGTGTATGGTCAGACTGTGGCTGAGCGTGAGCGGAAGCGGTTTTTGGAGCATCTGCGAACGTTGTCACAGAAAGCTCGCGAGGGGGCGGCAGAGGATTCTCCCGAGACATTTTCTGCGGAGGTGAAACCGCGTGTGCGGTACGGCTGGAATTTGTCGGTGAGTCCATCGGATGTGGATCGGCTGCCAGACTTGCGGCCGGTGCTATATGTTGAGAAGGGACGTCGCTGGGTGTGCGAGCGTGAGTTGCTGATTGAGTCATTTCAGGGCGTACCGCCTCAGGAGTTGTCAGAAATTGACCGGCGGCTGCAGGTGTTGTTTCCGTCGGGCATGTGGCGATCATCGCGAGGTGCGCTGAGGCCGGCACTGGAGTTACTGGCGGGTGTGGGAGTGCTGGAGGTGAATCGTCAGCCGGCGGAGCTGGAGCGTTTGCAGCCGGAGCTCTGGGTGGAGGCGGAGGAGGGTGGTTTGCGGCTGACATCTTCGCTGGGGCGTTATTTGCTGGGTCCGGGTGGTCTGCTGGGTCAGGTGTGCTCCAGTTATCGGATCTATGAGCTGGAAGGTGGGCTGATGGGATTGAATTTGCAGGGTTTGCGGGTGGGTATCCTGCGTCTGGAGCCGTCGTGGTCCGGGGTGTTTCGGCGTCTGGGTCATGCGGGAGTGTTGTTTGCGGATGGTGAGCAGGACGTGCTGTGGGATGTGGTGAATGAGGCTCAGAAGTGGATGGATGTGCATTTGCCTGAGGGTGGGGAGGAGCGACCGGTGCGTTTGCAGCCGACGTTACTTCTGCAGATGCGCCCGGACGGAGCGTTGGACAGTTCGATGTGCATGGCGGATGCGGCGGGCAATCTGCATTATCCGGCCACGGGGGCTCGCAGGGTCGGTCTGAACATTGGGTCTGGCGGGGGTGTAGCCGGGGATGAGTGTGCAGTGTCGGGGGCGTCGGGTGGCGGGACGCTGGTGCGGGATTTGTCGTGGGAGGAGCGTGAGGCGCGGCGGCTGGCAGCGGAGTTGGGTCTGGCTGGCGGTCATCAGCTGCGAGACTGGGTGTGGCGGCATGTGGAGAGTGAGGAGGTGCGGCGGATCGTGCAGGCGGGTGCGGCGTTCCATGGTGGGGGTGCGTTGCGGGTGCTGTGGCATCGGCAGTCGACGGTGCGGATGGAGTTGCTTGGCCGCATGACTGCTGAGAACGTTAAGGTGCGAGTGCAGCGGAAGCGGGACTGGTTTGGGCTGGATGGTGTGGTGAATTTTGCGGGTCGGGAAGTGTCATTACGCGAGATTTTGCCGACTTTGTCGAGCGAGCCTGTGAATGGGCTGATGGAGGTCTTGCCTGGCCAGTGGGCCGAGGTGGAGGAGGAGATTTTGCGACTTTTGCGGCGGCTGCATGATGTGTCGCTGGACGGTCGAGGTGGTTTACAGCTGGATCCGTCTGCGGCGGGGGCAGTCGCGGACCTCGAGGCGGCGAGTGTGGATGTGGCGATGGATTGGCAGTGGCAGCAGTGTCTGCAGCGGCTGAAGGATTCGCGGGAGCTGGAGGCGGAGTTACCGGCCGATTTTCTGGGTGAGCTGCGTGATTATCAGCTGCAGGGTTATCGCTGGCTCAGTCGTTTGGCGGTGTGGGGGATTGGTTGTGTGCTGGCGGACGACATGGGACTGGGGAAGACGGTGCAGACTCTGGCCATTCTGGCGGCTCGTGCAGACGGCGGTCCGGCGTTGATTGTGGCACCGACGTCTTTGGGTTTTAATTGGCAGCGGGAGTGTCAGCGGTTTGCTCCGGGTTTGCGTGCGGTGCAGTATCGGGAAACGGATCGGGCGACTTTGCTGGAGGGCGTGGGCGCGGGGGATGTGGTGATCTGCAGTTATGGACTGGCGCTCCGTGATGTGGAGCGTTTGGAGAAGCTTGAGTGGCACACGCTGGTGCTGGATGAGGCTCAGAACGTGAAGAACAGCAACAGCAAGACGGCGGGGGCTGTGCGTCAGCTGCGAGCGAACTGGCGGGTGGCTCTGACGGGGACTCCGATGGAGAACCATCTGGGTGAATTGTGGAGTATTTTCCATGTGGTGGCGCCCGGGGTTCTGGGATCGTGGGAGCAGTTTCGGCGCAGATTCGCGCAGCCGATCGAGCGTGAGCAAGATCGTGAGCGGCGTGAAGCTCTGTCGCGTGTGATTGGCCCATTCCTGCTGCGTCGTGCGAAGCGCGAAGTTTTGCTGGAGTTGCCGGAGCGGACGGAGGTGAATTTGCTGGTGGAGTTATCAGCGGCGGAGCGTGAGCGTTACGAGCAGGCGCGGCGTTCTGCGATGGATCAGCTGGAGACTCTGACGGAGGGAGATGGATACGGAGATGGTGGCGGGGAGGTTGTGGGAAATGACAAGCGGCTGCAGGTACTGGCGTTATTGCTGAAGCTGCGTCAGTTGTCGTGTCATGTGAAGCTGGTGGACGGGAGCTGGAGTCAGGGTTCGTCGAAGCTGCAGTTATTGCGTGAGAAGCTGCTGGAGTTGCGCGAGCGGGGCCATCGTGCACTTGTGTTCAGTCAGTTTGTGACACATTTGGAGTTGATACGCCGGGAGTGTGAGGATGCGGGTGTGACGTATCAGTATCTGGAAGGATCGACTCCGGCAGCTCGTCGTCAGGAGCTGGTGGAGTCTTTTCAGGGGGGTGAGGGGGATGTGTTTTTGATTTCGCTGAAGGCGGGTGGCACGGGTTTGAATCTGACGGGTGCGGACTATGTGATTCACATGGATCCGTGGTGGAATCCGGCGGTGGAGGATCAGGCGACGGACCGTGCGCATCGTATGGGTCAGCAGCGTCCTGTGGTGGTGTACCGTTTGATAGCGAGGGAGACGGTGGAGGAGCAGATATTGTCGCTGCACGAGGAAAAGCGGGAATTGGTGAACAGTGTTCTGAGTGGAGCGGATGTTGCGGGTCGCCTGACGGCTCAGGATCTGGCGAACCTGATCCGGCAGGGTGGCTGAGGATGGATTGTCGGTGCTGTGGAATTGCGAAAAGCTGTTGCGGTTCGTAGCATGGGAGCCGACAGAGGCGTGGTGCTGTGATCCGTGTTCCGCAGGGGTTCGGGTTTTGGCTGTCTTGCGTCTGCCGGAAGTTTCCTGTTTTCCCACTTCAAGACTGACTGGAATTTCAAGATGATGAAGAAATCGGAAGGATCGCGTCGGGGATTTTTGCAGGGTGCTGCGACGGCGGCGGCGGGTGCTTCGTTGCTGACCGGTTTGAATCCCGTGCGAGCGGCGCATGTGAGTGCTGACGAGACGATTCGGATTGGCCTGATTGGCTGCGGTGGTCGTGGCCGGGGTGCTGCGGATCAGGCGATGAACACGGCGGGGCCGACGAAACTGGTGGCGGTAGCGGATGCCTTTGAGGACAATCTCAACAGTGCTGTGAATACATTGTCCCGTCAGCACGGCGAGAAGGTTGACGTGCCTGACGACCGTCGTTTTGTGGGTTTTGATGCGTTCCAGAAGGTGCTTGAGCAGGATGTGGATCTCGTCATTTTGGCGACTCCGCCGGGTTTCCGTCCGCTGCATTTCGAGGCGGCGGTGAATGCGGGCAAGCATGTTTTTATGGAGAAGCCGGTTGCGGTGGATCCGGCGGGCGTGCGGAAGGTGGTGGATGCGGCTGCTGAGGCGAAGAAGAAGAATCTGGCGGTGGCGGTCGGTTTGCAACGTCGTCATGAGCCGATTTATATCGAGACGATCAAGCGTCTGCAGGATGGGGCGATTGGCCGGATTGTGGCGACGCGAGCGTACTGGAACGGCGAGGGTGTCTGGGTGCGTCCTCGCAAGGAGGGTCAGTCGGAGATGGAGTATCAGATGCGAAACTGGTACTATTTCAACTGGCTGTGCGGCGACCATATCACAGAGCAGCATATTCACAATCTGGATGTGATCAACTGGCTGATGGGTGGTTATCCAACGATGGCACAGGGCCAGGGTGGTCGTCAGGTGCGAACGGGCAAGGAATACGGCGAGATTTACGACCATCATTTCGTGGAATTTACCTACGAGGACGACGGTGATCGGTCTGTGTTGCTGAGTCAGTGCCGGCACATTGGAAATTGCTGGAACAGTGTTTCCGAGTATGCTCACGGGGCCACTGGTTTTTGCAACATTGGTGACGGGCAGATTTTTGATGCGAAGGGCCAACTGACATGGGAGTATCCCAAGGCGGAGGGTGGTAAGCGGAAGAACCTGCATGACGGCTGGCAGCAGGAGCATCATGATTTATTTGCATCAATTCGGAAGGGCGACATTCCGGCGGAGGGCGAGTATGGTGCGTACAGCAGCATGACGTCGATTCTGGGGCGGATGGCCACGTATTCTGGCCGTGAGGTGAAGTGGCAGGAGGCATTGACATCGCCGCTGGTGATGTCACCGGTCGAGACATTCCGCAGTTTTGAGGACAAGCCGCCGGTGTTGCCGAACGCTGATCTGACGTATCCGATTGCCACGCCTGGTGTCACGAAGGTGTTGTGACTGCGGGCCGGGGGTGCGGGACATTTTTCCAGTCAGGGCGTCTCGGCTGAGATCAGCGACCGAGGCGTTCTTTTTTGCCGCCGGGGCGTGCGCGCTATAGCCGGAATGCTGGCCAAGTATTCCGAGGTTTCGGCGGAATCAAAAGATTTTGCGCCGCTGAAGCATGGATTTTTACGCAGAAAACCGCGGTGTTTTCGACTTTCAAATATCTCTTGAAATTCACCGACACCATTTGATTGAGGGCGTGTTTAACGGGACATGTCCAGTGAGAAACGCTGACAGGATGGGCTGGTTGTACTGGAAGTTGCCGTGTTTGCAGGCTTCGGTAGCCAAAGTCAGCCAGCCCCGTCCTGTCAGCGTTTTCGCGCGCCTTGGGTCGCGATTGTGAGTGTGTTCGATCTTTCTGAAAATGGAAGCCCAAATCGTTGCACGACACACGACGACCGGGCAATTGATCTGCGACAAATTGTATTTCTGCATTATCAAACATCGATACCCAGCTCCCGCAGTTTTTGGCGAATTACTTGCGCTGCATCCAAGAAGTATTTCGCGTCATCGGAGTCAAGAAAGAAAAGACGGAAGGTTTTCCAGAGTTCAAAGTGCGTGCAATGCGCTCGAACGTCTGCATGTGCCAAACGGCGTTGTAATAGCCACCATACTTCGCCTTTAGCTTTACCAAACCTACCGAGAGTCTGCCGTCATCAAATAGGCCGTCAACTTTGTCGATTTCATGTTGAGTCGTCCAGTGTTACTTTCGACACCGATCACGGACTCTTTAAGCCAAGGATCTGCGGGTGCAAATCGGGGTTTGGCATGGACGTTCCATCCAAATTTGGAACTCATAACAATTCCACACGAAAACCAGATGAACCAATTCCTTGCCCGTGCCATCACATCAATCATCACGCGCAGTACTATTCTTGATATTGTCGTATCTGTTCCAACAGGCTCTGCTCCACTTCGTGATGGACAACAGAATCGCAACGTAGGCCACCGCGATTGCTATCGCCATCTGCCAGAGGCCTCCATAGATCGCTATAATCTCTAAAACGATACCCAAGCCCAATCCGTCAGTTGCCAGCCATCCATAGAACGCCGAGATCCGTTTGCACCGTTCGTAGCATTCGTCAAGTGTCTTGGTGTCGTTCGGCATCGCATCGTGCTTATTTATCGCTGGCATTACTTAACACATAAATGTAATACACCATCTTACCTGACACAGCCCCGAAGACGACGAGTCGGTCTAATTCCCCCGCTCGCAGAAGCAAATACGTCAGCGGCTCATTTGCAAAACTGAGCGACAGTGACTTGTCAACTTTCAGAACACGGCCACGTAGGCAAGGCTCGATTTCGGATTGCGGCTGTTGTCAACTGATGGCAGGGCTGTGTCAGCTGATTCCGGGCACGGGGAAGTGGCGTGCGAACTGAGCGATTTCGTGTCTGATGCTTTCGAGTTTTGCGGGGTTTTGGTGGTGTTGTAACGCCAGCAGTATCCAGTTGGCCACTTGTTTCATTTCGTCGGATTTCATGCCGCGGGTGGTGAGTGCGGCGGTGCCGATGCGAATTCCGCTGGGGTCCATGGGTTTGCGGGTGTCGTAAGGGATCATATTTTTATTGACGGTGATGCCGGCTTGATCGAGGGCGTGTTCGGCGATTTTTCCAGAGAGTCCGACGGCGGTGACATCACACATCATGAGGTGGTTGTCGGTACCGCCGGAGACCAGCCTGAGTCCTCCTGCCTGCAGTGCCTCGGCAAGCGTGCGTGCGTTGGCGACGATTTGTTCGGCGTAGGTGCGGAAGCCGGGCCGCAGCGCTTCGGCGAAGCAGACAGCTTTTGCGGCGACGATGTGCATCAGTGGTCCGCCCTGAATTCCGGGGAAGACGGCTTTATCGACGGCGGCTGCATGTTCTTTGCGGCAGAGAACGAAGCCTGAGCGGGGCCCGCGGAGGGTTTTGTGAGAGGTGGAGGTGACGAAGTCGGCGACGGGAACGGGGCTGTTGTGAACTCCGGCGGCGACGAGTCCTGAGTAGTGGGCCATATCGACCATGAGGAGGGCATTGACGGAGTGTGCGATTTCGGCGAAGCGGGCGTGATCAATTTCGCGCGGGTAGGCGCTGGCACCGGCGATGATCATCCGGGGTTTGTGTTCCTGTGCGAGTCTGGCGACCTGATCGAAGTCGATCAGGTGATCCTGCTGACGGACTCCGTAGTGCACCGTTTTGTACAGTTTTCCGCTGAAATTCAGGTGCATTCCGTGAGTCAGGTGTCCGCCGTGGGCTAGGTCCATGGCGAGGACGGTATTGCCGGGTTCGAGCATGGCCATGTAGACGGCCATATTTGCTTGTGAGCCGGCGTGTGGCTGGACGTTGGCGTGTTCAGCTCTAAACAGCTGACAGGCTCGATCCCGTGCCAGATTTTCGACGACGTCGACGTTTTCGCAGCCACCGTAGTAGCGACGTCCGGGGTAGCCTTCGGCGTATTTGTTTGTGAGTGCGGTGCCGGCGGCTTCCATGACAGCGGCGCTGGTGTAGTTTTCGGAGGCGATGAGTTCGAGTCCGTCGACTTGTCGCTGTCGTTCACTGGAGATGGCGGCCCACAGCTGGGGGTCGGAGTGTTGGATAGCGGAGGTGGCGACGGCAGTGGACATTTTGTATTAAATCCTGACGGTAGCAGGCTTTATCGTGGCTGGCGGCCGCGGTAAGCTGTGCGGGCGAAAACAGACCAGCCTGACAGATTGGTTCGCTGGCGTGTCTGGGATGCTACCTTTTGGCTGTCGGTGACGATATCTTGATCGCTCAGACGTATGTAAATTCCGCGGGATGGGATCGGTGGAGCGGGTCAAATTGTGGATCTGAGTGCAGCAGCAGAAGCGGTGTTGGGGGTGCCAGGCGGTACGCAGGTGTTGTCGGGGCAGGTGGTGTCATTTACGGGCACTCTGGCTTCGATGACTCATCGTGCTGCGCTCGATCTTACGGAGCGAGCGGGTGGTCGCGGTGTGCACTCGGTGACCCAGGGAACGACCCTACTGGTGATTGGCGAGGAGGGTTGGGCGCTGGAGGATGACGGGCGTGCATCGCTGAAGCTGCGTCAGGCGCTGCAACTGGTTTCGGACGGTGCTGGCATTCGGATTGCGGCGGAGTCGGACTGGCTGCAGATGCTTGGTCTGGACGAGCGTCGTGACGAGATCCGTCGTGCTCATACGCCGGCGATGCTGAGTCGGATGCTGAATGTTCCGGTGCGACTGATACGGCGGTGGGCGCGTCTGGGATTGCTGCGTCCCGTGCGGACGGTGGGTCGACTTCCGTGGTTTGATTATCGGGAGGCTGCGGGGGCTCGCCGTTTGGCCGGTTTGCTGGGGGAGGGCATTTCGGCGGAGGTGATTGAGCGTAGTCTTTGCGAGTTAAGTCGTGTGCTGGCGGGTTCTGATCGTTCTTTGGCGCAGCTCAATCTGCTGGTTCGTGACGACGAGATATTACTGCGAGACGAGCGGGGCGTTTTGAATCCTCGGACCGGCCAGCGGCTGCTGGACTTTGACGGTGAGGCGTCGGTGGGGGGGGGATTTTCGGACAGTGGTTCTGAGTGTATTGTGGCGGGCGATTTGGGTGCTGGAGTTGCGGGTCCGGGTGAGTGGTCAGCGGACGAGCTATTTCACGAGGGTTGTCGTTTGAGTGAGGGCGGAGATTTTGACGAGGCGGTGACGGTATTTCGTCGCTGTCTGGGAGGGCTGGGTCTGGGTGGTGGCGACAGTTTGCAGCCGGATCCGGCGGACATCAATTTTCATTTGGCGGATGCGTTGTATCGCGGTGGCCGTCTGGAGGCTGCTGTGGAGCGTTATTACTGTGCCATCGAGTGGGCTCCTGAGTTTATCGAGGCGTGGTCGCAGCTGGGCTGTTTGCAGGCGGAGCTGGAGGAATTTGAGTTGGCGGAGGCTGCTTTCCGGCGGGCGTTGTCGATCCATTCATCCAATCCTGATGTTTTGTTGAGTTTTGCGCAGTTGCTGGATCGTCTGGGCCGTGAGGGCGAGGCGGTGGAGTATTGGCGGCAGTATTTGCGTTTTGACAGCCGTGGTGCCTGGTCCGAGCATGCTCGCATGCGTGCGTGCGGCACTTTGGGGGAGTCTGCCGGGGGTCAATTGCCGCAGGTGGCCGGTGGAGAGCTGGAGGCCGGTATACCCTGGGATTCACTGCTCGACTGACATCTGGTGCTCGAAATCAGGACTTCTCTGAGAACCCCGGGCTGCTGGGGCTGCCAGCAGATTCCCTTTTCTGCTAGATTTCCCCCGACTGGCTCAAAGCAAAAGCACTGGTTCAGCTGGTGATTTCGAAAACACGTTCAGGAAACGGGAATCGGTCAGTATGGCTCTTGATTCGTACGCATTGTGTGTTTGTGGCAGTGGCAAGAAGCTGAAGTTTTGTTGTCAGGATGTGCTGCCGGAATTATCCCGCGTGAGTACTTTGCGTGAAAACCAGCCCGAGGCGGCATTGAGTGTGCTGCGGACGCTGCTGGCGAAGTATCCGGACAAAGAGCCGGTGACTCGTGAGCTGGTGGGCGTCTTGCTGGACCTGCGTCGCAACGACGAGGCGATCAGTGTGGGCATGAACTTCCTGAAGTCTCATCCTGACCATCCGCTGATGCTGGTGGTGATGGCTGAAGTGCGTCTGGTGAATGAGGGTTTCGACGCTACTCGACGGTTGCTGCACAGGGCGTTTCAGATTTCATCGCGGCAGCATCCTGAGAAGGTTGCGGGTCTGGCATTTCGCGTCGCGATGGAGATGTTGCAGCGGGGTTCGTTGTTGGCGGGTCGCGAGCATCTGGCGTTGGCGCTGCGTCTGGCTCGTGGTGAAGCGCAGCAGTCCGTGTTGTCTCGCCTGATGTCGCTGGAGGGGGATCGGAACGCACCAGCCATGTGCAGGACGACATGGAGTCTGTTGCCGATTTCTGGCACTGACCAGGTGGTTCTGCAGGATCAGCGTGCGCGGAAGTTGTGTTTGCTGGGTTGTTGGGAGCCAGCGGCGATTTTGTACAACCGTCTGGCGGACCAGCTGCCCACGGATGGTGCTGTCTGGTTTAACCTCGGTTTGTGTCAGCTGTGGGATGGTCGTGATCGTGACGGTGCTTCATCGCTCCGTCATGCTGCGACGCTGCTGGCGGATCCTGAGCAGGCGATCGACGCTGAGTGCTTGGCGCAAATGCTGGATGCCTTGTGGGATCCGGACCATTTGTATGTAGCGACAGCGCGGTTGCAGTTACGTGCTGTGTCCGAGGTGGTATCACGTCTGCGTGATTCGGAGAATGTGCGGTTTTTGCCGTCGCATGATCACGAGGGCTCTGAGCATCTTCCGGGGACGGATTACGTGGCCGGGGTGGTGTTGCTGCAGGAGGCGAAGGGATCAGCGGGTCTGAGTGCGCTGCAGGAATCTCTGGCTGATCTGGATGTTTATGACGTGGTGGATGTTGAAGCTGCGTCGGGAACTGGCATCACGGGGCCGTGGCTGGAGCTTACTTCGTCGGAGGGCCTGCTGGACTCTGCGCTGCAATTTGTGCGTGAGCTGCTGGGTGATCTGGTCGTGACGGCTAAGGGCGAGGAGCGGCGTGATCGGGTCTCTTCAGATCCCCGGTCGCTGGAGCTGTTTGAGTTGCGTCATGTGCGTCCTGAGGGGATGTCGCAGGTTGAGTATCGGGGGCTGCTTGGTGAGGGCACGCTGGCGGGGGTTGACTTGTGGCTGGATCGGCCGTTGAAGGCGCTGGGTGGCCGCAGTCCTCGTGAGGCGGCCGAGTTGCCGGAGCTTCGTCGGCAACTGGTGGCAGCGGTGCTGGTGCTGCATGAACTGTTGCGTCGTCGCGACATGGATCCGCCAGAGACTGTGACATTTGAGCGACTGCATTTGGCTCCGCGAGCAAGCTTCCCGCTGGACGGATCGGCTCATTTGGGCGCCTACAATTCTCTGACTGTAGCTCGCGTGGACGTCGACAGTGTTTCGACGAATCTGACGGAGCTGGGCAGTCGTCTGGGGATGCTTGGGTTAACGCGTCTGGCCTGCCGTTGTTACGACCGTTTGCTGGCCGAGGGCAAGTTTGAGAGCTGGCAGGTGGAAGTCACCGTCACTCAGACTCGTGCATCACTGGCGAGGACTTGCAATGACCTTGATTTGTCCTGCAGGCTTCTCGAGAGGGCCCGCAACGCTGTTTCGGGACCGGAGGCATTCCGGATTCGTCTGGAGCTGGACATTCGGCTGTTGTCTTACTTGCTGGACGACCTGAAGAATCCGGCCATCAAGGCTCAGTTGCATCGATTTCGGGATCTGTATCTGGCGAAAGTACCGGAGCTGCGTGAGTTGTTGGTTGAGCAGTTAACGGAGGTTGGTGCGGCTGAGCTGATCAGCGAACTGGAGGGTGGATTGCTGGCTGGCGGTGGCGGTGGTCAGCTTTGGGTGCCGGGATCGTCGGGTGTATCGGGCGGAACTGGTGGCCAGTTGTGGTTGCCGGGTCAGTGATTTGGAAGCGGGCATGTATTTCGACAACGCCGCCACCAGTTTTCCTCGTCCGGATTCCGTAATTCGAGCGGTAGAAGGCTGGTTGCGGTGTGGTGGTGCGGCTGGTCGTGGCAGTCACGCGGGTGCGGCGGATGCTGCGCAGCTGCTGCAGCACTGTCGTGGCTTGTTAACGCGAATTCTGGGCGTGAAGTCTTTGCGTCAGATCGTGTTAACGTCTGGCTGTACTGAGAGTCTGAATACGGTACTGCTGGGTTTGCTGAGGCCTGGTGACCGTGTGATTGCATCGCAGCTGGACCATAATTCGGTATTGCGTCCGCTGGCCTGGCTTCAGCGTCAGCGTAATGTGCGGGTGGATCTGCTGGGATTTGATGCAGCGACGGGATTACTGGACGAGCGTCATCTGGAGTGTTTTTTGTCGTCTGGTCCGGTCCGTTTGCTCGTGTTGACTCAGGCGTCTAACGTGACGGGGCGAGTGCAGCAGGTATCTCGCCTCGCGGCTCGTGCGGCCGCCAGTGGTGCACTGGTGCTTGTTGATGCTGCTCAGACTGCCGGTCACTGGGACTGTCAACTGGAAGATCTGGGTGCCGATTTTCTGGCCTTGCCTGGGCATAAGGGGCTGTGCGGTCCGCTGGGAACGGGTGTGCTGGTGTTTCGCGAGGGTGCCGAGGCTTTTGTGGAGCCGTTGAAGTTTGGTGGTACAGGGACAGAGAGTGAGAATCTGGAGCAGCCGTTGAGTTTGCCAGAGAAGTACGAGAGTGGCAATTTAAATATGCCGGGAATAGCTGGATTAGCGGCAGCGGCGGAGTGGGTTCTGGGGTGCGGAGTGGGGAATTTGCGTTTGAATTTGTCAGCGAAGACGGACTGGCTGCTGGCGAATTTGCGTTGCATTGCGGGTTTGCGTGTGTTGACGCCGGATGTTCCTGGTGAGATTTGTGGAATCGTGAGTTTTGTGGTGCCCGGTTTGGGTGCTCATGAGGCGGCCGCGGTGCTGGAGCAGTCGTTTGGAATTCGGTGTCGTGCGGGTCTGCATTGTGCTCCGCTGGTACACAGGGCGATGGGTACGGAGTCTGTGGGGGGGGCAGTGCGACTAAGTGTGGGCGAATTTACGACTCAGGCGGACCTTGAGCGAGTTGTGGCTGCAGTTGGGGAACTGGCACGGGAGTGTGTCTGAGGGTGCCGAGATGAGTGTATTGAGCTGGTGGCTGGCTTTTGCTGTTTTGCAGATGCTGCAAATGCTGGGGCTGGCAGCGTCGCTGGTGATGTTGCCTGGTAACTGGCTGATGGTGGTGGCGCTGGCGACGTGGGTTTGGATGGGTTGGTCAGGCGGTCCTGGCTGGTGGTCTGTGGGACTGGCGGTGTTGTTAGCGCTGCTGGGTGAAGTTTTCGAGACTCTGCTGGGTTCGGGGGTGGCCAGTAGTCACGGGGCGACCCGGCGTGCCCTGCTGTTATCCCTTTTATTTTCGATGTTGGGTGGTGTTGCTGGAACGGGTCTGCTGCCGCTGCCGATTGTGGGCAGTGTGCTGGGATCGATTGCGGGCGCGGCGGCTGGTGCATTTGCGGGAGCGTGGCTGGGCGAGGCCTGGGCTGGTACTCAGGGAGCAAAGCGAATGCGGATTGGTCAGGCGGCGATGAAGGGGCGACTGTTTGGTATGGCGACGAAGCTGCTGACAGGGTTGTTGATTTTTGCGATGCAGTTGCTGATGTTTGTACTTTGAGGCTGTGTTGGTCTGATGGATTGTGTGAGGCTGGGTATCAGAATTTCTGTCGTCCGCGGAGTGCATCAGCCAGCATTTCGCGGTTGGCGAATTCGAGTACGCTGCCGGAGGCGATACCGCGGGCCAGTCGGGTGATGCGGACGGGATCGTTCTGCAGCAAGTTGGTGATGAAAAGTGCGGTGCCATCGCCTTCGAGGGTAGGGTTGGTGGCCATGACGACTTCGGTGATGCCTTGCTTGCGGATGCGGTGTACTAGCTGGTGTATGGTGAGATCTTCGGGACCGATACCTTCAAGTGGTGCGATGCGACCGCCGAGCACGTGGTACAGACCGCTCCAGACGCCGGAGGATTCGAGTGCAACGACGTCTCGCGGCTGTTCGACGACACAGACGGCGTGTTGATCGCGTCTGGGATCGCGGCACATGCGGCAGACTGGTTCTTCGGTCAGGTTAAAGCAGATCGAGCAGCGGCGGACGGCATTTTTGACGTCGCGAATGCCATCAGCCAGTGCGTTTGCCTCGGTGGCGGAGACATTAAGGATGTGGTTGGCGAGTCGTTCGGCGGTTTTGCGACCGATGCCTGGCAATTTGCCGAACTCGTCAATCAGTCTGGAGACAGACTGGCCATAGGGGTGGTCCTGTGATTCGGGCTGTCGAGCCATCCTTGGGGATCCTGCAACTATGAGGGGGTTCTGCACTGGTGTGGGGTGTGGGGCGCCGCTGAGTTCAGCGGTCCCCCATTTTGTTAAGGGCATCCTGCACGCCTGGAATATTAAGGTCTTCTGCCAGTCGGGCCATTTCTGCAGTGGTGAGGTCGCGTGTTTTTTGGATGGCTGTGTTGAAGGCTTCCTGTGAGAGTTGTTGCAGGAGTTCCTGATTGCGAGCTTCGACGAGCCACTGGTGAATCTGGACGCTGCGGACCTGGAAGTCTCCAGACATGCGAACGGTGACAGCATCACCGCCGGCTGTCCCGGAGACTTCCATGCGACCGACGCGTTCTGTGAGTTCATTCATTCTCTTTTGCATTTCGCCGGTTTGGCGAGCCACGCTGGCCACATTGGCGAGGTTTTTCAGTCCTTCGAACATGCGTTTTTTCCTTGATGGTTAACTGGGTTCGCTGGTTGTCCCCCGTGCTGCGGGAGCGTGTGTGATGCGGACGACTGTGGCATTGAAGGTGTCGATGACCTTGCAGACATAGGCGTCTCGTTTTGGATCGACTTCCCCGATCAGGTTGGATTGTGGAGCTTCTTCCGGCTCGCGTCTTGCATCGCGGCGATTACCGGTGTTTTGAGGTGCTGTGGACCTCTGCGGTGGTGAGTTGGCTGGTGGTCTGCCGGGCGTGCCAGCATTTTTTTTATCGGGTGATGTTGCTTCGGGTTCGGGGTGTGAGGGCGGCACTTCGGGTGTGGTGTCCGGTGGTGCCAGGCGAACTCCGACGGCCACTATTTTTCCAGTCAGTTTGAGGATTTCTTGTTCGATCCAGGAGCGATTGTCTGGTGAATCGAGTGCTTTGCGGGCGAATTCAGCGTTAGCGGGCAGCACAAATTCGACTCGCGACGAGCCGGCGAGTTGGAGGGAGCGGGCCATGCGGAGTCCGGCGACGGCGGTAAGTTTTGCGGATTTCAGCAGGAGCTGCATGATTTGCGGCAGCGTGTGATCGGCGAGTTCAAGTGCTGGGGTTGCCGGGGTGTCTGCTGTTTCTGTCGGGGCTGTGGCGGATGTTTGGGCTTTGGCTGTGGGTGTGTTGGTTGAGGAAATCGAGGGAGTCAGCGGATCAAATTTTTTTTTTTCGGGGGAAGCAGCAGCTGTTGGTTCAGGAGTTTCGAGGGTGGCAGTGGATGCTGTGAGTTCGGGCAGCGTGGGCAGTTTGCCGGAGAGCAGGTCGCTGATAGCGGAGAGATTTTCCAGCACGCTGAGCTGAACCATGGCCATCTCGATGATGGTTCGGGCGAATGTGCTGCGAAACATTTGCGAGCGAGCGCTGGCCAATATCTGGAAGGCTGCCATGACGCTGGGCATGCTGAGCTGCAGCCCCTGTTTTTTGAGGACATCGCGGCGGGATTCAGCGACGCTGGAGAGCGTGACACCGGTGCCGCCTGAGAGGACCACCATGAGATCTCGGACGTAGGAAATGCACTGATCGAGAAGTTCTCCGGGTTGAACGCCCCCGCTGAAGCAGTCGTCGAGCAGGCTAATAACTTCACCGGGGCGGTGGCTGACGACAGCGGTGAACATTTCGAGCAGTCGTTCGTCGCTGGCGGTACCGAGCATGCGGTGGACGTCTTCGGCGGCGACGGTTCCTTCGCTAAAGGCTAGCAGCTGATCGAAGAGTGACTGGCTGTCGCGCATGGATCCGCGAGCGCGGCGGGCGACCAGTTCGAGAGCATCTTCGGCGACTGTGTAACCTTCGTGTGTGGCGATGTCGCGCAGTCGATCTGCGATGGAGGCTTCGGCGATGCTGGAAAAATCGAATCGCTGACAGCGTGAGAGGATGGTATCGGGAACTTTGTTTGGTTCGGTGGTGCAAAAGATAAATTTGACGTTTGGTGGTGGTTCTTCGAGTGTTTTGAGGAGAGCATTGAAGGCTTCCTTGGTGAGCATGTGGACTTCGTCGATGATGTAGACTTTGAACTGGGTTCGCATGGACCGGACGCCGACGGTGGCACGCAGCTGGCGAATGTCGTCGATACCGCGATTGGACGCGCCATCGATTTCCATGACGTCGACGTCATTTCCGGCGGAGATACCCTGGCAGATATCGCACTGGTTGCAGGGAATACCGTCGACGGCGTGGGGGCAATTGAGTGCTTTGGCGAGGATTCTGGCGGTGGACGTTTTGCCGACTCCCCGTGCGCCCGTGAACATGTAAGCGTGGGCGACACGACCGGCACGAATGGCGTTGCGGAGTGCTTTGGAGACGTGCTGTTGTCCAACAACGTCGTCGAAGGCCTGAGGCCGAAAGCGACGGGCGAGTACAGTGTAGTGCGAGCCTGATGCGGTGGAGGCGGCTGTTGTCACTGTGCGAGATCCGTGCGGGTGCCGGCAGAAAAAGGGAGATTTGCCAGAGATGTATTCTAGTGGATAGCGGTTAGCATGCTATCGAGGCCGCGGGATTGCGGCATTTTTTATGGCTGGGAAAGAAAGCGGGGCTGGCGAAAAGAATTCGTCAGCCCCGCTGTTCGCACTGCACCGTTGTTTTGTCAGCAGTCCCGACCGGGGCTACTCGGCAATTTCCAGTGAGTAGGCTTTGAGAATGATGCCGTTTTCGTCACCGACCCAGTAGCTGCCGCTGGGGGTCAGATATTTGGCGACCTTTTCAAAGTCCGGCAGAGCTGAGAAGTCGACGATGGACAGGACTTCGTCCATTCCGGGAAAGCTTTCGGCCACGTCGCCTTTTTTCAGCATGTCGTACATAGATCGTACGCCTTCGCTAGGGCGGCTGAAGCTGACCAGTCGGGCGTTTTCCGGAAAGTGTTTGGAAACTGCCTGGAAGGCTGGAGTTTCAGCCAGTGGTCGAACATCGGAGGTGTCGCGGATTGCCATTTCGAGTTGTCCGCCGCCGATACCCAGGAGCAGCATGTTATTGGCTGCAGTGAGTGAGATCTTTCCAACGCCTGCACCCAGTTCCAGTTCGTAGACTTTGGTTCCGTTGATATCGCGTTCTACGGCGGGGAACCCGGGGGTGGCTGCGATGGTGGTGAGCAGCTGTGTCATTTTTGCAGTGTCTTTGCAGCCAACGCCGATCAGCATGTCGTTGGCTTCGGCAATGTTGGAGGAACTTCCGGCGGCGGAGACAAATTGCAGGTGTCCGTCGAGTTGGTCAATGATGTCTTCCTTCACATGGATACCTGGGTCACGATCGGCTGCTTCATCGATCATGCGTGCCAGCGAGCCTGGGCCCTGAAACATGTCGACCATCATTTCGACAGTTTTGTAGGATTCTTCCACTTTCCAGTGAGTGGCGGTCCATGAGGTGACGTTTTCCTTGACCCATGACGGCGGAGTTTTCTCGACGTCGCTGAGCTGGAACATTTGCATGAGCATAGTGGGTGGCTGTTCAGCGAAGAACATTAGCTGCTGGCTGGATTCGTAGCCCACTGGGTTGAGTTCGATGGTGCCACCGAGTCCTTTGAACTGGTTCAGGCCGAGCATCGGGAACACGGAGATGGCCATGCCTGCCTGGAGTCCGGCTTCACCGAGTGAGCCGGTCTGGACGAGCTGAGTGAACAGGCCGATGGGGTCGAAATAGACGGTGGCGATGCCATTGCCTCGCCTCGTTTCCGTTTTTTCGAGGATGTAGCTCCAGCTTTCGTTTTTGGCGAAGGTTTTTTCAGCTGAGCCGTCCCAGTTGTCGAGTGCCAGTTTCAGCAGCGTGCTGCTGTTGGACACGACCATGCGAGAATCCTTCAGGAACCAGCCGAATTCTTTTGCGAGGGGCGTGGCCTGTGCGGATTCGGAGGTGTTTTTGAACATCGTGATGGTAGTACCGTCATGTTCGACATCAGCGGCCTCGAGGACCGGGCTGTTCTGGAGTGCGGGCAGTGCCTTGTCGAGCAGGCTTTTCAGCTGTGCTTCGTGATCACCGTAGTCCATATAAAGCACGACGCCCATGCGATTGGGGGGGGCTTTTGAAAAGGCGATGGTCATCTCGCCGGTGGGGATTGACAGCAGTTCTTCAGCGCTCAGGCCGAGAGCGGCCTGGATGTTTGCGGCACCCTCAGCAACCTCGCCACCAACTGCACCGACGATGCTGCTGCGGAAGTTGTCCATCGCAGGATCAGCAATCATCTGACCGATGGCGGACTGGACTGCCTGGCTTTTGAGGTCAGCGACGCTGGTGATGTTCAGGAACAGGTAGGTGTCTCGAGGAAGAATCTGGCTGGCGGTGATCCGCGAACCGGAGGAAGTCTGTGCCTGTGCGGAGGCGACGAAGGCGCTGAGCATCAGGGTGGTGGTGAGCAGCGAATTTCGGAAACGAGCCAGCAACATGAAGGATCCTTTGCGAGCGAAGAGGAACTGGCAGGAGGCGGTCGAGGCTACTGATGGATCAACCGCTAGGAGTTAGGATGACATTCTGTGAGAATCTGCATTTCGGTCAAGGTCAGCCGGATATGGAATTTCCCGAAACAGCAGAACACATGTTTCGTTCGCAGCGGGGTGCGGGATCCTGGCGGGAAAAGTCAGGGCTGGTCGAGTTTTTTTGGAATTGTATCTTGCTGGCGCAGGGGGGCAGTTTTAGCGGCACTGGACTTGCGGGGGGTGGCTGATTTGCGGCTATACTGTGGTATCTTCCCCGGAAAGGTGTGTATGTTTCGTTTTGCGGTTACGATTTTTTTGAGTGCTTTTTTGTTGTTTCAGGTGCAGCCGCTGACGGGGCGTTACATTTTGCCCTGGTTTGGCGGGGGGCCATCGATCTGGACGGCGTGCATGCTGTTTTTCCAGATTTTGCTGCTGGGCGGATATTTGTATTCGCATTTGCTGACGTCTCGCCTGTCGGCTTGTCGTCAGGTGCAGGTGCACAGTGTGCTGGTGCTGGTGTCACTTTTGTGGCTCCCGATTGCTCCTGACGTCATGTGGAAGCCGACGGCCGGTGAGTCTCCTTTGTCGCGTATTCTGCTGCTTCTGGGAGCGACAGTGGGAGCACCGTATTTCGTGCTGGCAACGACTGGTCCGCTCATGCAGCGGTGGTTTACGTGGACGAATCCGGGTACATCCCCGTGGCGGCTGTACGCATTGTCGAATGTGGGGTCGTTGCTGGCGCTGTTGAGTTATCCGTTTGTGTTCGAGCCGGTGCTGACATTGCGCGGCCAGGTGTTGTCGTGGAGTGTGCTGTATGTGGCCTATGTGGTACTGGCGGCGCTGTGTGGTGTGCCGGTCTGGCGACTCGGGCGGGTTTTGATCGCGGGCGGTGTTGAGTCGGGTGTTGAGCGGGTGGTGTCTTCGCGGACAGTGGCTGACGAACGGACTCCGCGTCCTCCGCTGCTGACGATGGGTTTGTGGCTGTTGCTGTCAGCTGCTAGCTCGGTGATGTTTTTGGCAACGACGAATCAATTGTGCATTGATGTGGCGACAGTGCCATTTCTCTGGATTCTGCCGCTCAGTCTGTATTTGTTGTCGTTTATTTTGTGTTTTGACAGTCCTCGCTGGTATAACCGCAGCGTGTTTGCGGTGTTGCTGGTGCTGGGGTGTCCGGTGGTAAGTGACGTGCTGCTGGGCGGTGCGGATGCGGGGCTTGTTCTGCAGATTGCGGTGTTTTCGACAGTGTTGTTCGCGGGGTGTATGTGTTGTCATGGTGAGTTGTATGGGCTGCGTCCGGCTGCGCGGTGGCTGACGTTGTATTTTGTGGTGATTTCCGCTGGCGGTGCGTTGGGTGGACTGTTTGTGGCTTTCGGTGCACCGCGTTTGTTTTCCGGTTACTACGAATACCATTCGGGGCTGGCGCTGGTGGCTGCAGCGGTGTTTTTGGCAATGGTTTGTCAGCGTGTCTGGCTGTTGATGCCGCGGCTGCATTTTTGGGTGCTGGCGTCTGCCGCGGCTGCTCAGCTGGTAATTGAGTCGGGCTGGTTTTTGAGGCCTGTAGCCAAGAATCTGTCGGATGCGGACTGGACGATGCTGGTGTCGGGGTTTGGCTGCCTGCTGACTGTTGGCCTGCTGGTGACGAGTTTGCTGCAGGAGAGATTTGTCAGGGTGACTTTGTTGTGGGCCGCACTGGGGCTGCTGGAACTGGTGTGGCTGTTGGGTTTTGTGTGGTGGCAGGCTCCGGCGGCCTTTGAGGAGGGTGTTGTTGGCGGGGGCGGTTTTGGTCGGGTGTTGCTGCAGTCGGTGCTGCTGCGGAAGTGTGTGGCGGGTGCTGTCCTGCCGATACTGGTTTCAATCGTGAATTACTGGGCATTTTCACGCGGTACGCCGCGGATGCGTGCTCTGTATTCACTGCTGTGTGGCGGGGTGGCGGCAACTTTGCTGCTGCTGGGTGCGGCGTCGATTGAACTGGCGGTGAAGCAGACGATTCTGGCGCTGGTGTACACGGCAATGTCTGGGGTGTTGCTGGATGTTGCGGCGCGTGGATTTCGGGGTCGCGGGAAGCCTGAGCTTGGGTTGTTTTTAGTGGTTCCTGGGGCAACTTTGCTGCTGGTGCTGGTGCTGCGGCTGTGGGAGATTTGCGAGGCGGATGCGAGTCAGGGGAATGTGGTGGCGGTGTCACGGAATTTTTATGGTGTACTGCGGGTGAAGCGTTATGGGGCCGAGGGTGAGGGCGAGTACGACGCGGAGGGCAATTTGCTTCCGTCGAAGGTCTCGTTGACGCATGGTCAAATCCGGCATGGATTTCAGTTTGAGGATGAGTATTGGTGTCGGCAGCCGACGACGTATTATGGTTATGTCAGCGGGCTGGGTCTGGCCATCCAGTCGGCTCGCGCGCAGGCGAAAGTGGGCGACGGGCACGGTCTGAAGGTCGGGGTGGTCGGCCTTGGTACGGGTACGATTGCGGCGTTTGGTCGCAAGGGGGATATGTTCCGTTTTTATGAGATCAACCCGGACGTTTTGGAGTTATCGACGAAGGGTGTGTTTACCTATCTGGCGGACAGTGAAGCGGAAAAGACGGTGGTGCTGGGTGATGCGCGGATTATGCTGGAGCATGAACTGGCGGCAGCAGTTGGTTCTCATCAGTTTGATGTGCTGGCAATTGATGCATTTAGCAGTGATGCGATACCGGTGCATTTGCTGACGACGGAGTGTGCTGAGATTTATCGTCGTCATTTGCGTCGTGGCGGGGTACTGGCGGTGCACATATCCAATCGTTTTCTGGATCTGGCTCCGGTGGCGCGTGGGATGGCTGAGCATTTGGGGTGGCGGGCAATTGAGGTTTCAAACGGCGATGATGATACGACGGGTGTCTTCTGTTCGACGTGGTTTTTGCTGACGGAAAATTCGGCAGTGCTGGAGGATCCGGCGATTGAGAGTGCGGCGACGCTGCCGTCAGACGGTGATCGGGTCTTGCGCTGGACGGATGATTATTCAGGTTTGTGGCAGGTGCTGACGTTCTGACGGGCAGAGGTTGGGTGATGAAAACACTGGCGGGTCGGACGGCATTTCTGACGGGGGCAGCAGCGGGCATTGGTCACGCGCTGGCTCGGGCTTTGGCGTCTGCGGGGTGTGATTTGTTTTTGGTGGATCGGGATGCGACGGGGCTTGAGCGGTTGCAGGCGGAATTATCGGGAAGTGGAGTGCGGGTGCTGGTAGCTGTGTGTGATTTGTCGGATGCCGCCGCGGTGGATGGTGTGGTGCTGAGTGCGCTGGAGCGGACGGGCGGGATTGATTTGCTGATCAACAATGCGGGAGTTTGCTGTTATGGGCCGACGGACCAGATGTCTCAGGGGCAGTGGGACTGGCTGCTGAGCATCAATCTGCTGTCTCCGATCCGGATTACTCAACAGTTATTGCCGCATTTGTTGCTGCGTGAGGATCCTCACATTGTGAACATGTGCAGTATCTCGGGCCTGGTGGCGGGAGGCCGTCTGGCGGCGTATCACACGAGCAAGTTTGGGCTGGTGGGGTATACGGAGGCCTTGCGGGCGGAGTATGGTCGCAAGGGAGTGGGTGTGACGGCGATTTGTCCGGGTCCGGTGCGTACAAGTTTGTATGATTCGGGGCAATCGTTGCGCAGTGGTGTTCGAGTACCGCAGCCCCCGGCGTGGCTGTGTGCGACGGCGGACCAGGTCGCTGCGGCGACGCTGCGAGGAATACTGCGAGATCGTCGCACGGTTTTAGTGACGCCGATGGCGCATGGTTTGTCGTTGTTGAATCGGCTGGCGCCGTGGCTGATTGATTTTGCCAATCGTTTCAGCAGGAGTGGTCGTCGTCGGCGTCTGGAGCTGGTGCGAGCGGAGCGGGAGCGAGCGGAGCGGGGGGAGATTCGGAAGGGGGGGCGAGGTATTTAGCTGGGATTGCAAGATGGTGTGAAGTCGGGCAGATTGCGGTGCGGATTTAGTTTTTGGGACTGAAGGACTGGACTTTGTCCAACTGGTGTCCTGGGGTGGCTCCGGCGTTCATGGCCATGTTTCCGCCATCGAGCGGAATGATGGCTCCTGTAATCCATGAGGATGCATCTGAGGCCAGCAGCAGTGCGATGCCGCGGATATCGTCGGGCTGTCCGAGTCGATTGGCGGGGATACCTTTGAGGAATCGTGATTCGAGGAGCGGGTCATCGATCATGCGAGCCTGGAGGCTGGGGTTGACGACCTGAGCGGGTGTCACGCAGTTGACTCGAACGCCGCGGTGTGCCCATTCGGTGCTGAGTTCGCGGGTCATTTGAATGACGGCACCCATGGCCATGCTGTAGGCGATGTGGCCACGGCCAAGCGCTGTGCTGCTGGCGAGCGATCCGATATTCATGATGGATCCTTTGCCCTGTCTGAGCATGCGTCGACCGGCCTGCTGGCACATGGCAAAGCGTCCAACGACGAGGTTTTGGAGTACTTTCTGCAGGTCTTCGATGGTGAGATCTTCGGGTCTGGCGAGGCAGCCGTCGCCGGCGATGTTTCCGAGGAAATCGACGGAGCTGAACTGGCTGTCGATGGTCTGAAAGAGTTCGGCGATGGACTGGGGGTCTGAAACATTGCAGCAGGACACAAGAGTGTGACGTCCCAGTGCCTTGATTTGCTGTTCTGTCTGTTGTGCAGCAGCGAGATTTCGATCGATCAGGACGAGGTCAGCACCGGCTTCGGCGAGTGCGAGTGCGGTGGCCTTTCCGAGGCCCTGAGCGGCACCTGAGACGACGGCTACTTTTCCGTGCATGGACCACATCTGAGGGGTTTCCTGTCAGGCAGCCGGGTGGCTGTCTGTTGTTGACTGATATTTGATTGAGTGCAGTTTAGTTTCTGCCGTCCGGGGATTCCCAGTCGGCGGCTGCAGGGCGTGTGGTAATTTGTGGAAACAGGGGGCTGATGCGAGCTGGTGCCTGAGCGGGCCAGCGGACGCAGTAGTCTGAGAACGCAGGGCTGGGTTCCGGGAAATCGGTACTGATATACTGAGCCCCGCTGGCGAACGCTTTGTCTCGTCTGGAGGTATTGTTTTGGCGGGCCTGTGTGGTGTCGGCGTCAGCGCGTGTGCGGATGAGGAAGCCTTGTTTCACCAGTTGCTGTATTTCGTCGAATTGGCTGACGGGGTCATTGCATTTGAACCAGGCTGCGAGAGGGTGGCTGGTGTCGGCGGAGACGAACAGCGGTGCTTGTGCGGTGTCGGACTGGGCGGCGAGATATCGGTGTACCCATGATCCTTCGTTATCGAGACAGAAGAACACCTTACCTTTGCAGTCCCGCAGTCTGGGCCAGCCGTGTCTGAGGACTGCGTCTCGGATCGTGGGGTCACCGGCCTCGCGGAGGTCGGCGGGTTTGAGCATGGTGTCGGGTGGAAATTCCTGCAGTATCAGCTGATCCAGTTCCTGCAGTCGTGTGGTGTCCCAGGGCACGAGCTGTACTCCGGGTGGATTGGGAACGGATTCCTTGAGTTCCAGCAGGATCATGACTGGCAGATGCTGTGGTGCTGACTGTGACCACTGTCGAATCTGCTGCAGGGCGGCTTTCAGTGTGGTGACCCTGGTGCCGTAATCGAAACCGGCGGCGTGAAGAATTTTGATGCCGGGCTGACTAAGGCTGCCATCGGAATTGGGATCTGGTCCAGGATCCTGGCCGCTGGTGGTGAGCAGACTGCGGGCAAGCGGAGTGGCAAAAAGCCCCCCCCGGGGGTCAGCGAAGAGGTCCAGTTCCAGCTGTCGCACCTGGAGTTGCCGCAGTTGTTCGGGCAGCGGCCTGTGGGTGTATTCGATACCCTGCAGGACGGATTTACCTGCGAGCTGGATAAGTTGTGCGACGGATTTATGCGGCGCGATGTGGTAGCTGTTATGAGTTCCGATGAGCTGGATCTGGTGGAGCCGCAGGTTACGGATATTTTCTTGCTGTGCCTGCGTGACCTGGGACCAGTTCAGGAGAGCGACCAGCAGGAGCGGCAGGTGGCGGCTGAACCCGTAGAGGCCTCGGCTGGTGGAGGCTGGTATTGCGGACTGCATCAGGCGAACCACGTGACGGCGTTCCGGAAGATACGAATGCCATCACCTTCACCGCGGAGTCCTTTGCGGGTCCAGTGCGGGTGTTGTGTGGCAAAGAGGAATCGTTCGGGGTGTGGCATGAGTCCGAGGACTTTTCCGGTTTCGTCGCACAGTCCGGCGATATTTGCGAGCGATCCATTGGGATTTTCGGGTTCCGGGAGGAGACCGATGTTGGTTGGATCACCGGAGGTGGCTGCCAGCTGTGCGGCGCGGGGGGACCAGTAGCACAGCGCGATTTGTTGATTTTGGCGGAGCTGCTGGAGCAATTCCGGCTGGCGAACGGCGATGCGACCTTCGGCGTGTGCGATGGGGACGTCGAATTCATCGATATCTCGCAGAAACGCGCTGTTGCTGGAGGCGACTTTGAGTCGGACCCAGCGATCGGTGTAGCGTCCGTTACTGTTCCATGTGAGTGTCACTTCGGATTCGAGGCCGCTGATCTCGGCCGATTCGACACCGCGACGCATGAGCAGTCCAGCTTTGAGAATGGTCTGGAAGCCGTTGCAGATTCCCAGCACCAGTTTATCAGCGGTGAGGAACCGTCGGATGGCGTCATTCAGCTGGCCACGGAGCTGCCGGGAAAAGATGATGCCGGCGCCGAGGTCATCGCCGTAGCTGAAACCGCCGGGGATGCAGAGAATCTGGAATTCGGCCAGTCTGGCCGGGTGTTCCAGCAGTCGATTGAGGTGCAGCCGTTCGGGCTGTGCTCCGGCGAGTTCAAAAGCCCAGGCTGTTTCGATGTCGCAGTTCGTGCCTGGTGCGCGGAGGACGCAGACTTTGGGGGTAGCCATGAGATTTGCCGTAGAAAGTCGGAAACGGTTCGCAGCGGGTGTTGTAGCAGATTCGGGGGCGGGCTGCATCCGGAAACGCTGGTTTTCCGGGGTGCTCCCTCAGAAGGCTCCGGACAGTGGGAGAGCATTGCCCTGCTGGCATTCGCGGCTTGAAAGACATCGCCCAATTTCCCACAATGCGATTCGTGGGAGCACCAGGAATCGCAATCGCTGGCAACAGCGTTTGCCCAAGTGGCCTGTGGCGGACCCGGCTGTGCTGACAGAATGCTGACTGACAGGAAACGGGCTGTGTCACTGATTGACCGGGCTGAACAACTGAAGACTGAACTGACTGACAGGTGGGTTGTGGTTTCTGCGACCTCGCCGGAACTCAAACGCTTTGCCTTGCTGACGGGCAAGGTGCGAACAGTGAACATGAACTGTCGAGCGCTGGTGGAGTTCGACAACGGCATCGACATTGGCTGGTACGACATCGACCCGGGATTCCTGACGGTTGTCGACGGGCCTCGACCGAAAGCTGTGGCGGCAGAGAAAGCTGAGAAGCCTGCCAAGGCGTCCGCTGCGGCTCCGGCGGCGGCTGCTGCACCGGCGGCGACTGGCGGATCTGCGATGGACAAGATTCGAGCGGCTGCGGGTAAGCCGGTGGCTGCTGCTGCACCGGCAGCGGGCGGTTCGCCGCTGGACAAGATCCGCGCAGCGGGAAGCAAGCCAGCGGCTGCGCCGGGGGCGACGGCTGCATCGACGGCAGCCGGAGGATCTCCGCTGGACAAAATTCGAGCGGCGAAGAAGCCGGCGGCTGAGTCAGAATCGGCTGGTGCAGCAGAGCCTGCTCCGGCGGCTGCTGCCCCTGTGGCTCCGCCCGCTGTGGCTCCGCTGACAGGATCAGCGCTGGATCGCATTCGGGCTCAGGGTGCAGTCAAAAAGTGACCGGAATTCAGCAGGCCGATTGAACGATTCGGACCCGGCCGTCGCAGGTGGCCGGGTTTCTTTTTTTGCGGGACGAAAGTGGTGTCGTAATGCGTACTGCCTGGCTTGAATGTGCGACGGGAATCAGCGGTGACATGACTTTGGCAGCATTGATCGATGCCGGAGCAGATCCGCAGGTGGTGCGCAGTGCGATTCAGTCGCTCGGGCTGCCCGACGTGCGGCTGCGTCTGGAGACTGTAATTAAGGGAGGCTTTCGGTCACTGCAGGCGATGGTGGATCATCCGGAGCAGCATGCGCATCGACATTTGGCTGATATTCGGGCGATCGTTGATCGATCGGCTCTGACGGTTCGGCAGAAATCCCTGGCTCTGCAAATGTTTCAGGTGATAGCGGAAGCTGAGTCGCGGGTGCACGATGTTTCTGTGGAGACGATTCATTTTCACGAGGTGGGGGCGATTGATTCGATTGTGGACATCGTGGGTACGGCGGTCGCGTTTGATCTGCTGAAGATTGATCGAGTGGTCTGCAACGCGGTACCGCCAGGCCGTGGATTTGTGCGCATTGATCATGGGATTTGCCCTGTGCCAACTCCGGGAACTGCCGAGATTCTCAAGGGAATTCCGCTTGCCGCAGTGCCACTGGATGCCGAACTGACGACTCCGACGGGAGCGGCGATTGTCAAGGTTCTGGCCGACAGTTTTGGACCGTTACCGGCGCTGACGATCGAGGCGATCGGCTGTGGCTGCGGAACCATGACCTTTTCGCAGCGAGCAAATGTGCTGCGGATTTTTGTGGGGACGACGGCTGCTGCCGTGCAGCAGGAAACGGTGACGCTGCTGGAGACGACGCTGGACGATGTTTCGGGCGAGTTTGTGGGCTACGTGCGGGAGCGGCTGACCGCGGTTGGTGCGCTGGATCTCTGGGTGACTCCTGTGCAGATGAAAAAGGGGCGACCAGGGGTGATCATCAGTTGTCTGTGTCGACCGGCGACGGTGGCGGAGCTTGAGGCGGTATTATTCAGGGAGACGGGAACGCTGGGGGTGCGGAGGCTGCAGCTTGAGCGTTCGATACGGCAGCGTGAGCAGGTGACGGTGCAGACTGTCTGGGGCCCGGTGCTCGGTAAACGCGGCTGGGGTGCGGATGCAATGGAGACTTTTGCGCCGGAATTTGATTCATGTGCTGCGGTGGCGGCCGGTGCCGGTATTGCGTTGCGGGACGTCTATCGTGCTGCTGAGGCTGCGTGGACGATGGCGGGCGGGGCCGCTCGGGCTGAGCAGACTGACTCGCACGACCATTCGCACGACCATTCGCATGATCATTCGCATGATCATTCGCATGACCACTCGCATGATCATGAAGGGAGACAGGGGAAGCGGAGTGGTTCATGAGTATTGCGGGCACCGAGAGTTGCCCTTGGGGGTGACTGGCTCTGCCGGAATTGTGACTGTGTTTTTTTGGGGGGCGGTGGTATGGGGGAGCTGGCGGGTGGCGGAAGCGGGGCCCTCGTTATGTTGTATTCCACGGACCTGATGCTGTTGAGCAGTGTCAGCGGTTCGGCGGCGATACTGGGACTGGGTTTTCGCAGTGTGCGTGCGGTTGTAGAAGTGGTTGTGCATGTCGAGGTACCGGGTTTGATTTTGTGTGTTGATCTGTCGTCATCTGTTGATCTGGCTGAGTTGTCCGGCGTTTGTGGGGACGCTGTGTTGCGGCGTGCGATAGCGTTTGGTCCGCATGTGCACGTGGCGCGGCTGGATGCGGCGCGGGAGTGTGGCTTTGGGGAGGTGGTGTCGCGTGGCCAGTTCGCGATGCAGCTGACGCAGTTGTTAGCGGATCGGTGTGGCCAGAGCGGCAGTCATTTGCAATAACCAGCAGTTTCGTCTTGTGAATTCTAAGAGTGGGATAATCTCGGCGGCGGTTTACTGGCTGTGTATCTTTACTGGCGGAGAATGGCGGTTTGGGGAACTGGCAGGAACCATTCGATAGTCTAGAATGCACAGCCGGGCCGGGATGTCTGCCTGCGTGGCTGCTGGCTGGCCGAAGAATTGAAGACAATAAAGTCCTCTTACTGGGAGTTTGTGATGAAGGCGATCAGACTGACGGTGTGCATCGCGCTGGGCCTGGCGTCGTTGGCACTGTCGGGTGTGCAGGCGGCGGAGAAGGTGGTTTTGGGTAGCGACGCGTCGCTGACGGCAGGGATTCCGGGTACGGGGCCGCTGACTGTTGAGCAGGTGACGGCGTGGCTGGGTGAGGCGAAGAATCATGAGGTTCTGGACGTGCAGTTGCCGCTGGGTCTGGCACTTGGTCAGGCGCAGATGAAGGGTCTGGAGAAGAACCCGCTGACTCGAGCGAAGATAGAACTGGGACGTCAGCTGTACTTTGATACTCGACTGTCGAAGGACAACACGGTGAGTTGTGCATCGTGTCATCATCCGCAGGAGGGTTATTCCCGGCACACTCCGACGGGCATTGGCATTGGCGGTGCGAAGGGCGGGCGGAATTCGCCGATTAGTTACAATCGTATTCTGAGTGACGCTCAGTTTTGGGATGGCCGTGCGGGTTCACTTGAGGCGCAGGCAGTCGGTCCGATTCAGGCTGGCATTGAGATGGGGAATACTCATGAGAATGCGGTTAAGACTTTGAAGGGCATTCCGTCATATGTTCTGCAGTTCGGGAAGATCTTCCCTGGTGAACCGGAAGAAGTGCGCGACTGTGAGGCTGGCGTGACGATTGACAATGTTGGAAAGGCTATTGCGGCGTTTGAGCGAGTGCTGGTTACTGGTCCTGCTCCTTACGACTATCAGGAGGCGTGGTCGAAGTTTGCGGGGCTGAGTGGAGACGATTTGCAAGACGTGCTGGACGACGAGGTGACGAAAGCCGACTACGAGTCAGCGAAGGGCGGCGCTGAGGCTCACCCGATGTCTGACAGCGCTTTGCGTGGCATGGCGTTGTTTTTCAGCAAGGAAGTCGGCTGCAGCAACTGTCACGTGGGTGCGAATCTGGCTGACGAGCAGTATCACAATCTGGGTATTGGCATGGAGTCAAAAGAGCCTGATTATGGTCGTTACGTAGTGACGAAGGTTGAGAAGGACAAGGGAGCCTTTAAGACTCCGACGATCCGCAACGTGGCTCATTCGGCGCCATACATGCACGACGGCAGTCTGCTGACTCTGGAGGACGTTGTTGAGCACTATGTGAAGGGTGGTCACAAGAACAAATGGCTGAGTGACAAGATGGTGCCATTGAAGCTGACGGCAGCTCAGAAGGTGGATCTTGTGGAATTCATGCGGGCGTGTTCTGGTGAATTTCCGGCGGTGTCTGGATCGCGACTTCCGGAGTAAGCGGGCATTGGCCTGTGCGTTCAGGCTGAATTGAAGCGATTACGAGCCGCCCTGTGAATAACATGGCGGTTTTTTTGTTGAACGTTCAGTGGTTTGTGGTAATGACGCGGACTGCATCTGGAAGACGATCGATGTCACTGGTGGTGTTGTAGATGGAGAGTGATGGTCGGACGGTGGCATGGATTAAGAATCGCTGAAGATGTTTCAGGAGTACAACAATCCGGCTTTTTTCGCTGTGTTCTCGGTGATGACTTTGATAACGCCGATGACGCCGGGGCTGGCGTGGGGTCTGGAGCACTGGACACATCATCGGTCTAAGCAGTGTGGGCAGGAGGGTTAAGCGAAGTCGATCAGAATTTTCGGTTCAGCCTTCGTTTTGGGAACATTCAGGCATTGTCGGGTGTGGACCTGCGGGTGCCTGCAAGCAGTCTGACTGCGCTGCTGGGCCCATCGGGGTCGGGCAGGACGACATTGTTGCGGGTCTTGAGTCTGCGGATGCTGGCGAGGTGCTGTTTGACCACCGTGATGTCACGGACCAGGCAACTCGGGAACGCGGAGTTGGGTTTGTGTTCCAGCATTATGTGCTGTCTCGTCACATAACAGTCGCACAGAACATTGCGTTTGTTCTGCGAGTTTGTTGGGCACCGGCGTTTGAAGGAACGACTCGAGTGCAGGAACTGCTCAGGCTGGTTCGTCTGGAGGGTCTGGGGCGACGTCTGCCGTCTGAATTGTCGGGTGGGCAGCGTCAGCGAGTGGTTTTCGTGCGGGCTCTGGCCGTGCGGCCTCAAAGGCTGCTGCTGGACGAGCCATGCGGTGCTTTGGACGCGGGAGTGCGTCAGGAGCCTCGCGGCTGATCTGCAGCGTTCAGCGTCTGATGGTGCAGTGCCGTGGATCTGAGCAGCAGTTCGTCCAGCAGGCGGATTTCTCGATTCACAGCGGTAACTGGCTGAATCAGGGGCGGATCAAGCAGACGGGTTGCCGCAGGAAGTGTTTGATCATCCGACCACCAGCTTTGTGATTGACTTTTTGGGGAACGTGAATGTGTTTCATGGCCGTGTGACCGCCGGTCGTCTGGAGACCGGGCCGTTTAGCATGGAGTACACGGGATATACTCGCGATGACCCCCGAAACGCCACGGCCTACATGCGGCCGCATGAACTGGTGCTGGACCGACAGCCGGGGCAGGGTGGACTGCTGGCAAAGGTGCTGCAGGTGACTCCGGCTGGCTCTTTGGTGCGTGTGCGAGTGCTGGCTGAGGGATATGGTGTTGAGCTGAATGTGGGTCTGGTGCGTGAGCGTGCAGACGTGCTGCAGTTACGTTCCGGGGATCAGGTTTTGGTGCGGACCCGAACAGCTCGAGTGTTTGTGCCGGAGCCTGAGCCGGAATACACAATTTAGGCGGGCGGTGTCCGGAGTACGGAAGTCGGTGATGGTCGTTATTTTGCTGCATCGCGGAGGTGCTGCAGATCTGCGGGATTGTTGCCGGGATCGAATTGCAGAGCGGTTTCCCGAGCGAGCAGGGTTTGCAGTTTGGTCTGCAGGTTTTGGCGGAGTGTTGAATCTGAGGTAGCAATGTAGATACCGGCGACGTTCACTTCGTCCTGAATGTGCACCGTGTCGCCGACTGTGCCCTGGACGTCATGTGTGCCACTGGCATCGACACGGAACAGCCGGGCGGCCACTGGCAACCATTCTGGTCGAGGAAAGTTCCACGCACCCTGCCGTTTGCGAAAACTGAAGGTATTGGTTTTCTCATCGATCCCATAACTCACGTCATGCACAACGAAGATGGCAGCGTCGGGGGCAGCAAGAACGCTGATTTCCCAATCCGGCTGATCTGCAGCGTTCAGCGTCTGATGGTGCAGTGCCGTGGATCTGAGCAGCAGTTCGTCCAGCAGGCGGATTTCTCGATTCACTGCGGTAACTGGCTGAATCAGGTCCGGGAACCTGAGGAGAGATTTGCAACTGAGGTTGAACCAATAGAGTGAGGTGATGCGGGCGGCCAGTGCATGCCATGCCTGAGCCCTCAGTTCATCTGGGGTGGGAGAACCGCGACGCGGACTGAGGAAGCCGCCCCAGCCGGCGTGGGCTCCCTGAGACCAGTACGCGATCGCTCGCGGGCGATTCAGTTCCCTCAGGCTGCGAGTCATTTCGCCGATAGTTTCGAGGGGGGCACCCCAGCGGATCGACTTGCCATTCCAGCGATCATAGCGGGTCCATGCATCTGCCGCCGGCGCAATGACGCGATACGCATCGTAATGGGGATGATCTGAAAGACCGGCGTAGTATCTCCATGTGCGTTCTTCGCTAAGCGTCACAGAGGTGTGCAGTCGGCTGTCGCGGTAGGGGGACAGGAGTCCGTGAACTTCCTGTGGAGGAACCGGGCGACCACCGCCATACTGCGGTTCGCCGATGAATTCCACGGCGTGAATGGTCGGCAGCATTTCATCGCGATCATAGCGTGCGAAATCTTTGAGCCGATTAAACCGTTTGAAGGGCGTGGCCTGATACAGTTCAGGGTTGTCCGTATATCCGGAAACTTCTTCAATCTGTCCCGCATTGATGTGCATGCGGGCGAGGGTGCGGCGATACGGATCCAGCGTAAGGGCACTGCGACCGTTGATGTCTTCCTGAATCCAGCCACCGCTAATATCAAAGTTCTCCGGGCGAATCTTCAGGCTGCCCCAGAGCGACTGCAGGCTGCCATCAGCAGCAACAAGCTGCACTTCCACGAGGCAGTTGCGTCGCTGCAGCGGCTTAACGCTGGCGGTAAAGCCTCCGGCTGCCTGCAGTGCCATTTTTTCTCCGAAAAACTGCAGCTGGCTGGCTGGCAGGGACTGAGCCAGCGTGAAGAATCGCTGACTGCCGTCGGCGGGTGGCAGCCAGAGATTGCAGGCGGAAATTTTGAGTGAGTCTGGTGCTGCACCTGCCTGGCGAATGTGGATCACCAGTTGGTTGGCGGTGACTGCTCCGTCGCGGACGCGGCCCGATGCATCGACTGCCAAAAATGTGATGTCCTGCAGCCACACCCTCGGCTGCAGCAGCTTAAATTCAAGCGTTCTTCCAGCTGAACCGATCTGCAGCGTGTGCGTGGTGCCGGCGGCCCATTTGTCCGAGCGGCCGTTGAAATGGAGGACGGTCAGAGCCTGCGGCGGCAGCTGAACAGTTTCTTCAGTCCAGACCTGAGGCGCTTCATGCCACGCCCAGTCCTGCGACTCCAACAGTTGTGCGGGAGTGCTGCCGTCAAAGGTCCACGGCTGGTCCCGACGAATTGTCAGCGGTTCACCTCCGGAATTGCGGAGCACAAGTTCAACTCGTGCACCCAGTTCCGGGGTTGCCGGACGCCGCCAGCGCATGACGGAAGAGACCATGTGGGGAGTTACCGTGACACCGGCGACTTCCTGAGCAGAAGCTGTGCGGTCGGTAACCAGCAAGAGAATCGCACAAAAGGCTGCCAGACAGGTGCTGAGACAAAATGTCATGAAGCTGGTTCTTTCAGGATGTTGAATCAGGTGAGGACATCGTGGATGACGCTGCCGTCGTCAATTTCCAGCCGTTTGCGGCCGGGGAAGTGCAGTTGACGATTATCCAGTCCCAGCAGGTGCAGGGTGGTGGCATGAAGATCGGTGACATAATGGCCTTCGCCCAGAGCGTGATAACCAAGTTCGTCTGTGGCACCATGGACATAGCCCCGTTTAGTCCCCGCACCGGCCATCCAGATGGTGAACCCGTTGGGATGATGATCGCGGCCATCGACACCGCCGGAGCGCTGTTCAAGCCCCGGCGTTCTGCCGAATTCCGTGCAGAAGACAACGAGCGTTCGATTCAGCAGGCCGCGCTGTCGCAGGTCGCGAATGAGTCCGGCCACTGGCAAGTCAACGGTCGCACACAGTCGCGTGTGGTTGTCTTTTAGCTTCTGGTGCGAGTCCCAGACGCCGTAGGGCGAAGGAAACACCTGAATGAATCGGACACCCTGTTCCACCAGTCGGCGTGCTGCCAGCAGTCGTTCGCCAGCGATCTTGGTGTTGTCCTGATCAAGGCCGTACAGTTGTCGCGTGTGCTGTGTTTCCTGGGTGAAGTCGATGGCGGAAGGTACGGCGACCTGCATGCGGAACGCCAGCTCGTAAGCTCGAATGCGAGCCAGCAATTTCTGATCTGTCGGGTAATCGACCGCTGACAACTGATTAAGCCGACCGATCAGTTCGTACTCACGCTGCTGCTGCTGAAACGTCTGCTGTGCCTGACGTTTCCCGAAGGGCAGCGGATTGGCGGGATCGAGTGCGATGGGAACTCCGGCATGCTGCGGTCCGAGGTACAGCGAGTCGATGGAGAGCCGAGTGTCTGACCGTGTGGGCCCTCCAAGCACAACAAACTTCGGCAGATTTTCGTTCAGAGTACCCAGTCCGTAGTGAGCCCAGGCGCCGATGCTGGGCTGCTGTTCGTCGAGTCGATGTCGGCCCGTATGAATCTGATTTTCGGCGGCGTGGTCGTTGTCTGTGGTCCACATATTTCGCACGAAACACAGTTCGTCCACCTGTTGAGCCAGGTGCGGCCACCAGTCGGTCATTTCAATTCCGCTGTCACCGCGGGGTCTCCAGCCGACCTGCATGGGGTAGATGATGGGATAGACATCCCGCACATTGATTTCTTCGGCGGCCACCGAGCGGAATCGTTTTTTGTGTAATGGCGAATTGACAGGATTTTCGAAGGGCGTTTTGTCGAACGTGAGGCCGGCATACTTATTTAGCGCAGGTTTGGGGTCAAACGTTTCAATATGGCTGTAGCCACCGGAAAGAAAGATCCAGATCACGCTGTCGGCCTGAGCCGTGTGGTGCTGCTGACCGGCTGGCGGTAACGGGCTGTTTGATTTTGCGACCGGCTCGGTTTCCGAGGCCATGCCATCTTCAGCCAGCATGGCCCCCAATGCCAGTCCAGTGAAACCCATGCCTAAATCCGACAGCAGCGCGCGTCGCCGGAAGCAGGTGGAAGGGGGCGGCTGGGAAGTCATGGTCCGTGGTTCTCTGAAATGGCGGATCAGTGCACAGTGATGAAATCATGATGACTGAGCAAAGCTTTGACAAGACTGAGCCGACTGGCTTCGGGGGTATCCTGCTGCAGAAATTCGCGGCAGAGCTCAAGTTCCTGTGTTCGCGGTCGCCGTGACAGGATGCTGAGAAAGGCCTGTCGGATAAAGGCATCGGGTGTCAGGTCGGGCGTGGAACCGAGGATTTGAACGGTGACGGCGGAGCTGACGGTGTGAACAAGGTCGCTGTTGGTCAGTGCGAGTGCCTGTTGTGGTACGATGCTGCTGGTGCGGCGGTAGCAGTCCAGTGGATCGGGGGCGTCGAAGAGTTCGCCGAGGGGGCTGCGGCCACCCTGTTCCGGGTAGACGGCATAGTACAGGCTGCGGCGAAATGTTGTGAGGGCGTCGGAGTTTTCCAGTTCCTGGCCTCCGACTGTGGGATCCAGTTTTCCGGCGACATAGAGCAGGCTGTCGCGGACGACCTCGGCTTCCATGCGGCCGGTGTTCATTTTCCAGAGCAGTCGATTTTCCGGGTCGCTGGCGGCAGCAGCGAGAAGCTGTGGATTGGTTGTGGCACTGGCTCGCTGCCACGTGCTGCTGTTCAGGATTAGTCGGTGCAGATGCTTGATGCTCCAGCCGGATTCCATCAGTTCCACGGCCAGCCAGTCGAGGAGTTCGGGATGTGTCGGGGGTGCTCCGTTGCGGCCGAAGTCGGTGACAGTGGAGACGAGTGGGGCATGGAAATGGTGGAGCCACACATAGTTTGCAGCGACTCGAGCGGTCAGTGGATTTTGTCGGTCGGTGATCCATTCGGCCAGCGCTTTGCGTCGTCCCGTGCTCGTTCGTGGATATTCGGGACCCAGGGGTTTGAGTGAGTGGGTGGCGGTGGCGGAGGTAAAGGCGCCGCGAGCTTGTTCGGCGGCGGAGCGGGCGGTCGCGATGCTGGCGGTGGCGGTTTCCAGTTGTTTGCTGCGGTCGGCGTTGTCAGCCGGGAGGGACTGGGCTGAGGCGAGGTTCAGTTCAGCGGTGAGCAGATCGGCTTCCGCGGTGAGCAGATCGGCCTGAACCTGCAAAGTTACGGCGGTGGCGTTGAGGCTGAGCAGATTGCTGCCGGCAGCGGCAGTGGTGTCGGAGTGCAGGCGAGTCGTGTCGGCAGACAGTTGGGCTTCCCAGGCAGCTGTGCGGGCGATAGCGGCTGCGAGTTTGGCGGCGGCTGTGCGATGCGGCAGCCGCTGCAGGTCCATGGCGGCCTGAGCCGCGGCCAGTTGTTGCCATGGAGTGAGCAGGGCTGGATTGGCGGCTGTAGCGGAGACAATGGAGATCCCTCCTGGTGTGGAGAAGGCTGAGACTTCCCAGCCAGCGCTGCCAGTTGCGTCGCTGCCAGCAGCGAAGGCCGGAGATTCAAAGTCGCAGGAGTACAGTTCTTGGCCATCGGGGCCGACGATGTGCAGATCATCGATGAGGGCTGCGCTGCCAGTGCGGGCATCGATGCTGATCGCCTGGTTGGCCTGTGTGGCGGGGTTCCAGCCGCTGAGTGCCACCGGAAGTTGGTCGGCAAGCACGGTGTGTGAGGGCAGCGTGTGAACAGTAAGCAGGCAGCGATCTGCGGCCGGATCGAAGTTCAGCTGAATTTCGAAGTGTCGCTGTCCGCCGTCGAAATCAAAGCGAGCGACTGTGGTGTCGGTAACGGAACCGGGTGCCCAGGTGATGATGTTGTTGTTGTCGAACGCGATGTAGCCGGCAGTCAGACCTTTGACGACATCTTTGGCAAGCTGAAAATTGACGTGTGCGTTTTGCAGCAGCAGGAGTTGGAAGCGGAGTTGGGTGCCCTGAGTGATGGTTGGGATTGCGGTCAGGCGGTGCTGCAGGATGCGGCGGCCGCTGTTGGCTGTCAGGTGCAGTGACTGGAGGCCTGCGAGGGCACCGGGAGTGCCACTGTTTCTGGCGGCTGCAGCGGCGTCGCTGAAGGCGGCGGTGGCAGCATCGAGGGCAGAGTGAAGGGCGGGATCGGCGCCGGGCTCGGGTGTATTTGCGAGCAGGTCGCGGGCGGTTTGTTCGATCTGCTGGAGTTCGGTGCGTTTGCTGGCAAGGAGCGCAGGACGCATTGCCGGGTAGAAGGCCGGCACCGGCAACTGGATGGGCTGGGGCGTGAAGCGATTTGTGGGGTTGAGGAAGGCGGGCAGACCGGGAGTGACGGAGCCGCGATCGGCCTGTCGATTGCGTTCGTCGCCGCCGGTGTAGAACCACGTTGGTGCGTCGGGGTGTTTATCAAAAACGCGAACGATGCCGAGCCGCTGGATAGTGCGGAGTTTGCCGTAGTCGTAGTCCTGAAAGGGCCCGGGGTCAGCCTGTCCGGGCCATTGATCCTGGCGGATGTAGAGAGGTTCAAAGAAGGCTCGGAAGCGGAAGTAGTCAGTCTGTGCGATGGGATCGTATTTGTGGTCGTGGCAGTGGGCGCAGTTGAAGGTCAGTCCCAAAAAGGCTTTGCCGGTGTGTTCGACGATATTGCGCATCCAGTCATTGGGGTTGAGGGCATACCAGTTACGAATGAGGTAACCGGTGGCGGCCGCGGCCTGGTCATCACCGGGGCGAAATTCATCGGCGGCCAGCATTTCCTGCAGCATGCGGTCGTAGCCGTGGTCTTTATTCAGGGAGTGTACGATCCAGTCGCGCCAGCGCCAGATCTGGGGTGCGCTGTTCCAGACATCGGGGACGTGTCGGCGACCGTACCAGTCGGCATAGCGCCAGACATCCATCCAGTGTCGGGCCCAGCGTTCGCCGTAGCGGGGATCGTCAAGCAGTCGATTGACAGCCTGTGGGAATGCATCGGGTGCTGGGTTATTGAGAAAGTCTGACAGTTCCTGTGGAGTAGGTGGAAGTCCGATGAGGTCGATGCAGGCGCGGCGCAGGAGCGTTTGTTTGTCGGCGGGCGGCAGCGGCGTAAGTTTGGATGCGACGAGTTTGGCGGAGACGAAATCGTCGATGGAACTGAAACCGGGCTGTCGTGAGGGTGGCTGGAAGGCCCAGTGTGCGAGTGGATCGGGTTCGGGTAAGTCGCTGGCCGTGGGTGTTGAGCCGGCGTTGAGCCATGCTTCCAACAGCTGCAGCTGAGCGGGTTCAAGAGGGCGACCTTCGGGGGGCATACGGATGGCGGGATCGCTGCTGCTGACTCGCTGGAAAAGATGACTTGTGAGGGCATTACCGGGGGTGATGGCGGGTCCGTCGGAGCCACCGGTCTGCATTGCAGCGACGGTATCGAGTCTGAGCTGGGCTTCCTGTTTGAGGCTGCCGTGGCAGGCGAAGCAGCGTTCTTTAAGCAGTGCTTTGACGGCCGGGTAGCTGGCTGTTGCCGTTGTGCGGGTATCGGCGGCGGGGCTGTCTGAGGTCTGGGCAGCGGCGGCGCTGGCTGTGGTGGTGGTGGTGGCGATGGTCAGCAAAAGCGACGGCAGAAGTGTGGTAATTGCTGACGTCAGGAGCGGCGGACCGAGTCGCCGGCGTGAAGCGGGTATCATGCGAGCGTTCCGGTGGCAGTGAGGTGAGCAGGAGGGTTGAGTGACAGTGCGTGAGGTTAACTAGGCGAATGTTCAGCGTGCAACCGAGGGGATGGCATTTTGGCTGTGGCAATTGGTAAAACGTGCCTGGGGTATCCGGCGGCACGTTTTTTTGTGGTTTGTTGTCGGTCAGCTGATTGTTTGCCGCAGGTATTCAGCGGCAGAGAGTCCGCAGACGGGGATTTTTTCATCGATTTGGGTAGGAACTTGTCCGGGGCAGATGATCCACAGGTGATCGAGTTGCAGGTCGGCGAGCGCGATGCACATTTAACGGGTGGTGCGGGGTAATTCGTTGTATTTGAATTCGAAGCCCAGTCGGCGACCGTTGTGCTGCAGGAACAGGTCCAGTTTAACGCCGGACTGGGTGGCGTAGAACCATGCGTCTGCCGATCGCAGGAGGTGCAGAATTTGTTTGAGTGCGAAGCCTTCCCATGAGGCCCCGGCTGCGGGATGTCCCTGCAGCTGCCGGTGAGTGGTCAGGCCGAGCAGGTGATGCAGCAGTCCGGAGTCCCGCAGATAGACTATGGGGGACTTGACGAATCGTTTACCGAGATTTTGGAACCACGGCTGAAGCTGTCGAACCATGAAGGTGAGGCTGAGTTCATTGAGCCAGTGACGAACGGTTTTGTCGGACAGTGCCATGAAGCGTGCCAGTTCTGAGGAGTTCCAGATTTGTCCGTGTCGATGTGCGAGCATGGTCCAGAAGCGGCACATGGCGGAGGGCTTGATGCGGAGGCCGAGTTGGGGCAGGTCACGTTCGAGGAACGTGCGGACGAAGCCTTTGCGCCAAGCGGTGCTGTCGGCATCGTTGTCGGCGAGGAGGGAGCGAAGGAAGCCACTGCGGAGCCACAGTGACTCGAGTGCGGTTGGTCCGGTCTCGAACAGGTTGAAGCCGTGCAGATCGACAAACTGAATGAGTCCGGCGAGAGATTCTAAGGAGTGTCGAATGAGTTGTGGTGCTGCGCTGCCGAGGATGAGGAACTGGGCATCTGCTGAGGGGCGATCGGCAAGTACGCGGAGGATGGGGAACAGTTCAGGTCAGGTCTGAGCTGATTTCGTCGAAGATGATGAGCCTGGAGAGTCGGCTGAGCGTGAGTTCCGGGTTGGTGAGTCTGGGCAGGTTGGCGGGTGATTCGAGGTCGAACAGGTGCGACTGCGGGAAGAGGCGAGCGAGTGTGGATTTACCAGTTTGGCGTGGTCCGAGGAGTCCGCAGACTGGGGATCTGCGGAGTGTTTTTCGGAGCTCTTCGAAGTACCGCGGGCGGAAAATACAACTTGTATTTTCACGTTAAAGGATCGGTAATAAAAAAAGCCAAATGCGGCTGTTGTTGGCAGATTGTGACTCGATTGCATCCACGTTGTGTCTGTTTACGACTGTAAATTCGGATGTCGTATCCGAAAAAACGCGATTAGGTTGAGGGTTTACGGATGTTTGTCTTGCAAGGGCATTGGTGCCTGATGGCCGGGTCACGAGTTTGACGGACGCGAAGATACGGCATCAGAATGGGGAATTCGGTTGCTTTGTTGCCTGATTCTCCTGAAGATCTGGTGCCGTGGGTGCTCAGGGAAGCGGTGCGTGCTTGCAAGGGGGTGTGATGGAATGACTGAGAATCCCTGTCGGCGTGGGGAAGCGTTGTCGGCTGTCAAGTCAGGCCCGCTGGACTGGGTGACTGCCTGGCGACTGATTTTGCGCATGCTGCTGAGTTTGCTGAATGCGTCTTTGACCATGCTTCTGCAGACCGCTTGTGTGTTCGGTGTGAACCGAACTTTGAGAACGCCTGGTTCGAGCCAGACGGCGAGTCGAGATCTGCTGATGAGCGGTTTAGGGGGTGTCTCAGCGATTGCCATGGAGTTTCGACAATCAGTGCCACCAGATCGGGGCATTGGCTGGGTGTCAGTTCAGTGTTATTAAGTGTGCTGAGCGCATTGGTGGCGAATGTGCTGCAGGTGTCAATGGTGGTAACGGTCAAGTGGTATCCGACAGAACACCGAGGCTGTTTTGGGTCAATGGCGGGTCTGGGCGAGGCTTTGCTGGTGCTGGCGGTGCTGATTGCCGGTTGCCGGGCATCGATCAGCCCTGGACTGCTGGTATTGGTCAGCGCACCGTTGCGGTGGCGATGATCTGTTGCAGGTAGCTGGTGCGCAGGAATCTGCGGGGAGGCGAACACGGTGTGGGGTGAGCAGCGGGTTTGGAGCAGTCGCTGGACGGTTTTGGTGGCAGCAGTGCTGGCGGTTCTGGCAGTGACTGTTGTGCAGACGTTTTTTGTGCGTGAGGCAGCATTTTTGGCGGTGGACCGTCGTGAGCTGAGTTCCGGGCGACGCCTGCTTGAGCGGGTGCGGAATTCCTGGCTGCCGGGGTCCGGGGCGACTTTGCTGGAGGTTCGAGCAGCGATGCTGGACGGTGATCGGGAGACAGCCGAGCGGCTGCTGGGGGCACTGTCCGATCGGGATGGCGATGAACGGGAGCTGGAGCGGGTTTTGGTGCGGTTTCGAGCTGGTGAGATGGATGAGACGGCAGAATGGCTGGTCGCTGGTCAGGAGCGACTGGCAGCGAGTGATTTTCGGCATGTCGTGGAGGCTCTGATTGACGGAGCAATTCGAGTTGGCAACGAGCCATTGGCTGTGCAGATGGTGGAGTTGTGGAAAGCCGAGACGGGTGTGGTTGTGGGTTTGGCTGCCGGCGGGCCTGTGTGGCAGCAGGCGAAGCTGGAGTCGTGGCAGGGGGATTTGGCGTGGAGCCGCAGTCTGCCGGACGTGGCGATTGTCCATTTTCGGCGTGCGCTGGAGCTGGAGCCGCGAAACGAGACAGCTCGTTTGAAGCTGGCTGAGCTGCTGCTGCAGTACGGACCGGCAGAGGCTCAGGAGCATCTTGAGCATCTGCGAGGTTTGAAGCCGGAGAACCGGGATGTGCTGGTGCGGCTGTCGGCCTGTTATCGGGAGCTGGGTGAGGGGGGGCGAGCTGCTGAGTTGCTGCAGGGCTTGCTGCAGCGTCGTCCGGAGGACGTGCTGGTAATGCTTGAGCGTGGGCGTCTGGATCTGGATGAGGAACGTTTGGAAGAGGCTGAACGCTGGATGCGAGAAGCGGAGCGGAGGGCACCGGCTCACCGTGAGGTCTTGTTGTCATTGTCGCGCTGTCTGCAGCTGTCGGGTCGAACTGATGAAGCGGAGCGATATCGGCAGATGGTCGACTCAATTGACCGCGGTGGAATCAATGGACCCGGGAGTGGAGGCAAGGCGGGGGGTGGTCGATGAGTCTGCGCGGAGTTCTAATTTGGGTTGTTGGCTGTGTGTTGTTGACAGTAATTGGTGTGCGGTATCAGGTTGTTCAGTCAAGGATGCCTGCAGCGGGCGCAGTGGCTGTTGTGGCGACCGAGGGCAGCGGCAAGGCTGAGTTGGTGTTTGAGGACGTGGCTGCTTCAGCGGGAGTTGATTTTGCGTATGCCAATGGTGAGGAGGCCGATTTTTACACGATTCTGGAGTCGCTGGGTGGCGGGGTGGCATTGCTGGACTATGACGGGGACGGCCTTTTGGATTTGTATTTCACGGGTGGAGGCAAGTTTACCAGTCGCACGGCTCATGGGATTGCAGGTTTGCCGGGGAGGTTGTATCGCAACCTGGGTCAGATGAAATTTCGTGATGTGACGATTGCGGCGGGCCTGAGCCGAGCCGGTTTTTATTCGCACGGGGCTTTGGTACTTGACTGGGATCAGGACGGTCGTCCGGATTTGCTGGTATCCGGATATGGGGGGCTGGTGTTGTATCGAAACGAGGACGGCAGCAGGTTTCAGGATGTCACGCGGCAGAGTGGCCTGACAGACGGTCGCTGGAGCACCAGTGTTGCGGCGGGTGATTTATGGGGGCGCGGTCGTGCGGATCTGTTTGTCTGTCGCTATGTGGACTGGTCATTTCAGAACGATCCCGAGTGTTTGTTGCGGGGCAAGTCAGAGGGGCGAGATGTGTGTGCGCCGCAAAATTTTGCAGCGGTGCCCTCGTCTGTGTACAGTGACGAGGGCGGTGTGTATCAAGACCATTGGGGCCGTCTGCAGCCGGCGGAGGCGGGCAAGGCACTGGGGGTTGTGCTGGTGGATGTAAATGCTGACGGTCGCCCGGATGTTTATGTGGCGAACGATGCATCGGCGAACTGGTTATTTCTGAACGAGGGCCATGGGCAGTTTCGGGAGTGTGGTCGTGCAATGGGGGTTTCGGTTGATGACAGCGGGCGATACAACGGCAGCATGGGTGTGGATGCGGCTGACTATGACGGCAGCGGGCGGGCGTCACTGTGGGTGACCAATTTTGAGAGTGAGCTGCCGGCGCTGTATCGAAATGCGGGTGCTGGAGGTTTTGCCTGGGCGTCTCAGTCGGCGGGGGTGGGGCGTCTGGGGGGGCAGAATGTGGGTTTTGGGACTTCCTTCTTGGACTATGATAATGACGGCTGGGAGGATCTGGTGTTTGTGAACGGTCATGTTGTCCGGCATCCGGTGGGAGCGGAAGTGCGGCAGAGTCCGGTGTTGCTGCGAAACATCGACAAGCATGGTCGGCGGATGTTCGCTGATGAGACGCAGCGGGGTGGTGGCTGGTTTCAGAGAACGGCGCTGGGACGTGGACTGGCGACGGGTGATCTGGACAACGACGGCTGGCCGGATCTGGTAGTCAGTCACAGTAACAGCGCGGTGGCGGTGTTGCGGAATCGTCTGGGGGATGTGAATCCGTCGGGTGGTGATCGGCGGTGGCTGGGTCTGCAGCTAATGGGGCGTGGGCATCGTCCGCTGGCAGGAGCGACGGTGATTGTGCAGACTGGTGACCGCCGGCTGACTCGCTTTATTCGTGGAGGCGGCAGCTATCTGTCGAGTGGTGACTGTCGGGTGCTGATTGGTCTGGGTGCGAGCGAGTCGATGACGAGTGTGGTGGTGCGATGGCCGTGGGGTGAATCGCAGACGTGGGGATCGCTGGGTTTGGGTCGATACTGGCTACTGCGGGAGGGTGTGGCTGAGGCGGCGGATGCGACCGGGGCGGCGATTGGGTTTTAGTGGTCAGTGGCTGTAGTGCAGAGGGAGTTTTGGTGTTAGAAATCTCTCAGTGCGTGATTGCTAGTTGGGGGGCTCAGATGCGAGGATTTAAGGGTTGTGTTTGGTCTTCGGGAAGTGAGCTGGCTTGATTGCCGCTGTCGGAGGGGGGTCTGTGGATCAGTGTCAGGTGGAATCTTTCGTTGAGTCATTGCCGAATGTGCAGTCATCGGAAGTATATGGTTATCGATTCTATTTTTATGTTGAAGATCATCGGATGCCACTTCTAACGACGGCGAATTCGGGCAGTGATTACGATAATCGTTCGGATCGGAATCGAGAGGGTGTATTACGAGTCAATCTGGGGGTGCGAGCAGAGACGTTTCGGGAGTTATTTCCTGGCGGCGACGTCAACGTAGATGGTCTGGATTACACTCGGCTGAACAAATTTCTGCCGCATCCGGATTACTGGCGGCAAAATTTTCTGTGCATTTTGAATCCTGCCGGTCCGCAGGCAGTTTGTCTGCAGCAACTGATTCGCAAGGCGCACGGACCTTCCCTGACCTGGTATGCGCGTCGAGGTGCCAGTGATGCTGAATTTCGGCATGCGCAATAGAGCAGTGTGGACCTGTTGCTGGTGGCGAAGCGATCAGTTGGCTGCGGGAAGTCCGGGCGGGTGGTTCGTTGAGTTTTGAACTTCAAAACGATCACCGGCTTTTGCAGTGGCTGTAAAAAAGCCGCAGTTCTGCAGGTAAAATTGTGAACCTTCCACACCGCCGGTGAAGTCCAGTCGATGACGCTGGTCACCGGTGGCATCTACCGTAAGGCGGGCTTTTGTGACCGAGTGCCACTGGCCCGTGGTATCGCGAACGTGGATGTTCCCGTACTTGACTCGGCGAGTGATATGTCCGGTGTTAGGATCAAAGTTTTCGAGGAACGAGTGAAAGCCTTTGAGGGTGGTGTTGGTTTGTGGTCTGCGGAAGCTGGCAATCAATTTCCATGTGCCATCGGCGGCATCACTGAACCAGCAGGTATAGGTTGTCGTGTTGTTGCCGGCGTCCGGCTGGACTCGAGTCAGAAATCGGCAGACAGTGCCGGCCTTCCACGGATGGATAAGGTAGCTTTGTCCGCCTGATCCTTCATTGCCAAATTCGCCGATGTGGACGTCCGGTCCGCTGGCGAGGGTCACGATTCGCTGCTCTGCAGGGATAGACTTTGGATCGTCCGTCTGAAAGGGGCTCCACACTGAAAACAGGATGCGGCGTTCCGAGGCACTGTTCACCTGCATGCCAAAATATCCTTCGCTGAAGCCGTTGGCCATGAAGTAGGAGCCAATGGTGTCCTGCCCTTCGGGCACAGTCAGTTCTGTGCAGGCATATTCAAGTGGCAGATCGCGGGGGACTGTGTATCCAAGATGGACCGAGGGTCCGCGACGCCCCCAGTAGAACATGTTTCCGTTGTTGTCTCGAACAAAGTCCAGTTTCAGATCCGCTGTGTCGGACTGCACTAGCAGGTTTTTGTAGTTACCCCACGTTGCTCCCCGGCGGTTGTTTCCCTGCAGGTCGAGCCTGATGTAGCCCGGCTGTTTGACCTGCAGTTCACCGATGGAGACTGGTAAGGAGTTTTTTGCGGGCAGCGAAACGGCGAATGTGGTATCGGCTGCGGTGACCGTGATTTCAGAGGCCTCCTGCGTGGTGACATCGAGGCTGAGCTTCAGCGCAGCCGGCTGACTGACGTGGAAATAGACGGACCAGATGTCCTGCGCGTCGTTCCATTCGAGTGATGCACTGCGTCGCAGGCCGCGACCGCCGGGTTCCGGTGCAGTGCGAAACGAGTTTCCGGCAAGTGGAATGCTCCAGTCAGTGGCCTCGACCGCGCTGGTGACGGCACACATGAACAGCGGGAGGGCCAGTCGAAGGAGCATTCTGTGTGAAGTCATTGCCTGGTACCTGGGAATGTCAAAGTTGGTGGACGGCTCAGCTGCAGAAGGAATTTAGCTTAGCGGAATTTCTGAGGCACTGGAAATGTGCGGCCTTGACCGTTCTGGCAGAGCTGACACAGCGGTCGGTTTCGGGCGATTGTTGAGCGAATGTATCGGGGTGCAGAATTTGTTATGCTGCAGCCATACTCGGTGTGCTTTGGAAACTGGCTGTCGGGCGGGAGTATGATGATGTGCGGTATGCGGGAACTGTTTTGTGGCTGCTGGCTGCTGGTGATGGTGTGTTCCGACGTTTCCGTGGCAGGCCAGTTGCGGGCCGGCGCGGCTCAGGCTGATGTGACTCCGATTGAGTTCCCGGTGATCGTGAACGGGATGGTGGAGGAGCGTACGGCCGAGCGTTCGGCTGACGTGCTGATGAGTCGGGCGCTGGTGCTGGACGACGGGGCGATGCGGCTGGCGATTGTGGTAGTGGACAGTCTGATGCTGTCTCGCGAGTTGCTGGACGACGCTAAGCAGCAGGCATCGCAGCTGACTGGAATTCCTGAAGAGCGGATGCTGATTTCGGCGACGCACACGCATTCTGCACCTTCTGCAATGCCATGTCTGGGCAGTCGGGTTGATCCGCGGTATGCAGAGTTTTTGCCTGCGCAAATTGTGCGCAGCATTGTACAGGCGAATGAGCGTCTGGAGCCGGTGGAAGCGGGCTGGGCGGTGGTGACTGATGATGTGCACAATCATTGTCGGCGCTGGATTTTCCGTTCGGATCGGATGTCGATGAATGATCCGTTTGGCGTGCAGAATGTGCGGGCGCACATGCATCCTGGCTACCAGAGTGCAAATCATGTGGGTCCATCAGGTCCGGCGGATACGGATTTGACAGTGCTGGGTTTGCGATTGCGGGATGGACGACCGCTGGCGGTGCTGGCGAATTATGCCATGCACTACTATGGGTCGCCGCTGGTGTCGGCTGATTTCTGTGGTCGTTTTGGTCAGCGATTTGCTGAACTGATCGGCGCGACGGATCAGGCTCGTGGTTTTGTCGGTCTGATGTCTCAGGGGACCAGCGGAGACAGCATGTGGCCGGACTACAGTCGGCCTGCGGTTAGGAATGATCTGGATCAGTATGTGACAGAGGTGGCCGAGCGGGCAGCTGAGGCGTGGCGGGGGATTCGCTGGCGCAGTGACATAGATCTGGCGATGTCTGAGGAGCGGCTGCTGCTGCAGAGACGTGTGCCGGATGCGGATCGGCTGGAATGGGCTCGCAGGCTGTCGGCGGAAGTTGGCGAGCGTCTGCCGCGCGGGTGGTCTGAGGTTTATTCGTTTGAGCAGTTGTATCTGCATGAGGAACCGCAGCGTGAGCTGAAGCTGCAGGCGATCCGGATTGGTGATCTGGGGATTACGGCGCTGCCGAACGAAGTGTTTGGCATTACGGGGCTCAAGCTGAAACATTCCAGTCCCCTGGCGGCCACCATGAATATTGAACTGGCAAATGGTGCTGAAGGCTATATTCCGCCACCTGAGCAGCATGTGCTGGGGGGATATACGACGTGGCCAGCGCGAACTGCGGGACTTGAAGTGCAGGCGGAACCTCAGATTACAGCCGTGTTGACTCGTTTGCTGGAGCAGGTATCCGGGTCGTCTGCGAAGCCATTCACTGACGAGCAGCATGCGTATGCAGGGGCAGTGGAGTATTCACTGCCGTGGGCGTACTGGCGGCTGGGTGAGTTGGCGGGTGTGCCGGTTTCTGAGCGGGTCGCGGATGGCTGGCAGGTCGCGGATTCAGCGTCGGTTCAGCAGCCTCGCCGTGCGGCGATTTATGAGCCGGGAGTGGCGTTTTATTTGCCGGGTCCGCGTGGTGCGGGTTTGCAGTCCGGGGTGCGGGGCAATCGTGCGGTGCAGTTTGCGGGAGGTCGTGTGCGTGCTGGCGGGCAGGATCTGCCGGCCGATTATACGGTGGAGTGCTGGGTGTGGAACGGTTATCCGATCAGTGACAGGGCGGTGACCGGTTATTTCTTTTCGCGGGGGCCGGCGGGTGATGCGGCTGCAGCTGGTGATCACCTGGGGATAGGCGGCAATTATGAGAGTGCGGGGAATGACGGACGGCTGATTCTGTTCAATGGCAACAAGGCTGGCGGGTTGCTGGCGGGACGTACTGTATTGCAGCCGCGAACGTGGCATCACGTGGTGTTTGCGCGTCAGGGTTCGCGAGTGACAGTGTGGCTGGACGGTGCGGAGCAGCCGGAGATTGACGGAGAACTGGCTGCGACATTTGGTGCGGGTGATGAACTGTTTCTGGGTGGCCGCAGTGACGGGCTGTATGGACTGGAAGGGCGGCTTGATGAGTTTGCTGTGTATGACAGAGTGCTGTCGGCAACCGATGCGGGGACTCATTATCGGGCAGCGCAGGCTGAGCATGGAGAGCAGATCAGTGAGCGGGTGCCGCGGCCGGATTCCGAGCCGGTCAGTCCGCAGGAGTCACTGTCTCTGATTGAGGTGCGTGAGGGATATGAGGTGCAGCTGGTGGCAGCTGAGCCGCTGGTGCAGGATCCGGTTGCGATAGACTGGGGTGTGGACGGGCGATTGTGGGTGGCCGAGATGGCCGATTATCCTTCGGGCATGGACGGGAACGGCGCTGCTGGCGGGCGGATTCGTGTGCTGCAGGATACGAATGGCGACGGCCACTATGATTCGAGCCAGGTGTTTTTGGACAACGTGGCATTTCCGAATGGGGTCCTTGCGTGGGGGCAGGGGGTGCTGGTCACGGCGGCACCTGAGATCTTTTATGCGGCGGACTCGGACGGCGACGGCGTGGCCGATATTCGACAAACGCTGTTTCTGGGATTCCTTGAGGGCAATCAGCAGCTGCGTGTGAACGGGCTGCGGTGGGGGCTGGATGGCTGGGTGTACTGTGCGATCGGCAGTCATCATCCGGGCTATGGTGCTGACAGTAAGATTGCATCGCTGCGGACTGGGCATGTGGTGGAAATTGGCAGTCGCGATTTTCGGTTTCGGCCGAAGACGGGTGAGATTGAGCCGCAGAGCGGGCCATCGCAGTTTGGACGCAATCGGGATGCGTGGGGCAACTGGTTTGGCGAACAGAACAGTTTTCCGTTGTGGCATTATGTGCTGGAGGATGGAGCAATTCGCCGCAATCCGAATTTTGCTGCTCCGAATCCGAGGCACCTGCTGACGGAGTCCAACCCGCGGGTCTGGCCGGCGGCCGTGGCAGAAAAGCGGTATCACAGTTTTGAACAGGCGGGGCGATTTACTTCCGCCTGTTCCGGAATGGTGTATCTCGATGATCTGCTGTTTGGCAGTGAGTTTCAGCATACGTTTACGTGTGAGCCGTTCAGTAATCTGGTGCAGCACAATCGGCTGATTGAGGATGGAGCCACATTTCGGCTGGAGCGGGACCCGGGTGAAATGGATGCGAAGGCGGATTTCTTCGCGTCACGGGACCGCTGGTGTCGTCCGGTGATGGTGCGGACGGGGCCGGAAGGTGCGCTGTGGGTGGTGGACATGTATCGGTATATGATCGAGCATCCTCAGTGGCTGCCAAAGGAGGGGCAGGATGAACTGCGACCATTCTTCAGGTCTGGCGACGACCGGGGAAGAATTTATCGGGTGGTGCCTCGTGGTGCTGCAGTGCAGCCGCCCGCATTTTTAAAGGGTGCGGGGCTGTCCGGGGCGACTGTCACGGCGGCCGAACTTGTACGGCAGCTGGAGAGTTCGAACGGCTGGGTAAGAGATGCCGCGCAGCAATTGCTGGTGGAACGTCGGCCGGAAGGGGCAGCAGCGCTGTTACGCAAATTGCTGCAGGAAGGTCATTCCGCAACGGCTCGACTGCACGCATTGTGTACGCTGGGTGAACTGCAGCAGCTGCAGTCAGCAGATCTGCGGACTGGTCTGGCGGATGAGCATGCTGGAGTGCGGCGATGGGCCGTGCGGCTGGGTGGACAGGCCGGACTGCTGGGAGGTGAGCTTGCTGTATTAACCGAGCTGGTGACGGATCCCAGTATGAAAGTTCGGCTGGAGCTGGCGACAGCGGCGGGCGGACTGGAGGGGCGGGCGGCGGCCGGAATTCTCAGCGGTTTGCTGCTAGGCACTGAGGACGCATGGGTACAGGCTGCGGTGTTGAGTTCACTGAATTCGGGTAACGCGGTGCTGGTGGCAGTTGCAGTGGCTGAGCGTGGCCGTGGTCAGCAGCTGGAGTCACTCGGACAGCAGGCTGTGGCATTGGGAACGGCTGCGGAGGTGGCGGGTTTGTTGTTGAGTGCGGCGAGTGAAGTTGGCAATGAGGCAGGCCTGAGGCGACGAGAGCTGCTGGTGGGGATGCTGAAGCGTGTGTCGCAGGATCCGGTGCGGCTGCAACAGCTGCTGGCGGCCGAGGGGAAACTGAGTGCGGCGCTGCTGATGGCGTTAGATCGTGAGTCGCAGGAGGCGTCCGGTGAACTGCCGGCATCCAATCGTCCGCTGGCTGTCAGGCTCATGCTGCTGGATCCGGATCTGGAGCGTCGGCAGGCGGTGATTGAACGATTGCTGTCACCACAGACGGAGGCTGGCTTGCAGGTGCTGGTTGTGGAGGGGCTGGCCAGTCGTGGTTATGCGGGAACGGGCCAGCTGTTGCTGAGTCGCTGGAATTCGCTGACTCCGGCGGTGCGGCGGGCGGCATTTCAGGCGATTGCCGGACGTCGTGGCTGGATTGAGTTACTGGTGCAGCATCTGGAGGCTGGTGAGATCAGTGCTGGGGAAGTGGATGCCGCGCAGCGTCAGCGATTGCTGGCAGGAGCGGGTGATGAGTTGAAGGGCAGGCTGGAACGATTATTTGTAGCGGGACTGGGGGATCGGCGATCAGTACTGGAGGCTGCTCAGCCGGTACTGGGCCTGGCGGGGAATGCTAAGCGTGGAGCGGTGGTGTTTGGCAAACGGTGTGCGGCCTGTCATCGTCAGAACGGTGTGGGGCATGAGGTTGGTCCGAATCTGGCGTCCCTGACCAGTCGTGACCCGGCATTGCTGTTAAATTCGATTTTGGATCCGAGTGGGGCGGTTGAGGCGAAGTATTTGAATTTTGTGGCGGTGACGGAGTCCGGACGTTCGGTAGCGGGGATGCTGACGACAGAGACTGCGACGGGCCTGACGTTAATTGCGGCGGAGGGCAAGACGGAGACTTTGTTGAGGGCGGAGATTGAGGAATTGCGGAGTACGGGGAAATCCCTGATGCCGGAGGGGCTGGAGAAGGAATTGAGTCAGCAGGATCTGGCGGACGTGATTGAATTTGTGAGGGGGCTGGGAAGGTAGTGAGGGGTGACCAGTGGTCAGGAAGGCGAGCCGTGGGCGGTAGCTCGCCGGTGCGGGGAGGTGGTGCGGGCCTCGGATGGACACGACTGGTGGTGCAGGAGGTAGCTCGGGCTTTCCAGCCCGAGCACTTTGCTGGTGGGGCGTGTTTTGGGGTATGCGTTGGAAGGGGTGTTTTACGACCACGAGCACGATGATAAGCATCGACCGCCGGGGCGGACTGTGGTGATGGATGATGGTTGCGAGTTAACAAGGGCAGGTTTTCTCACGGAGGCACGGAGATTTTGGGACGGCGAGAGTTCGACGGGCAGAGGGTTGATGGGGTAATGTCAGGGAGTGTGGCCCACTCACCCCCGTTCCTGCGCCCCCGTTTCACGGGGGCGCGGGGGAAACTTTGTGGTCAGTGGTCAATATGGCGAGCTGCGGACGGGAGTCCGCTGGTGCCGGCAGTCTACTGGCATGTCAGTCGTGTTTCCCGCGAAGGTGTTGTGTAAAGCGGTAAATGCTGAGCCAGATTCCGCTCGTGAAAATTCCGCAGACCAGACCGGCAAAGGCGATGACGCCGGTGATAGCGAACCATGGCAGGTTCCACCCGGGGTTGAACGTCGCCAGTAAAGCTCCGACCGGTGCCAGCACCAGCGCAGAGACACTCACGAAGACGGCCTGAAACTTGTGGTCGCTACAGCGGACATTGACCCCGGTGACTGTATCAGAGAGTACGTTCTACGCCTCTTTGATGTTTGCTTTGTCTCCCTGTTCCGAAGGAATCCACGGGGATGGATCCGCGTCGCCTTTGTTTGGCTGACTGGGTGTGTTCAATGTCGTGTTCCCGGCTGCAGGTGTTCAAGAAGCACTATTGCCTTGCGATCACGACTGCGGTGCCGCTGGCCGACACCATCAGCATGCCATTGGCCTGTCCGAGCACTTCGTAGTCGAGATCGACACCAATCACTGCGTTGGCGCCGAGAGCACTGGCCTTCTGCTGCATCTCTTCAAGAGCCAGCTCTCGTGCATTTTGCAGCTCGCGCTCATACGTCGCCGAGCGGCCGCCGACGAGGTCTCGCAGTCCGGCGAAAAGGTCTTTGAACAAGTTGGCTCCCAGAACTGCTTCACCAGCGACAATGCCGCAGTAACGCTGGACTGAGTGGCCTTCCACTGTGGAGGTGGTTGTGACGATCATCGGGGAATCTCTGGTAAAAGTGCTGGTGTTGGTAGGCATCCGACTCGATGTCGGTGGCCATTTGTGTGGCGATTATTCGTCGGGGGCTCTGGTTTATTGACGGATTTCTGCGAGAAAGAAGCCTCACGAGTCAGAGTGTGGCCTGCGCTGCCAGCACAGCCGAGCCGCCGCTGCGGACAGTGTATCCGAGCGTTTCCAGTCTGGCTTTGTCGGTCGGCGCTGAATTGGCGGTCAGCTCGAGGGTCAGCGTGCCTTCCGTATGCATTCGCGGGGCAGCGACTGCATCGTCAAGGCTGGTGTTGTCCGCCAGCCATGGTCGCAGCACGCTGAAGATGCTGTTAGGGATTTTGCGTCCGCCGGCACCGCCGATGGCGAACTGCGGCTTTGCGTCTTCGCAGGCAATCACGGGCACCATGTTGTGCAGCGGTTTTTTCCCTGGTCCGGGGCTGTTGGGATGGTCGGGTGACGGATCGAATCGCGACATACCGTGTCCGAGTGTCAAACCCAGTCCGCCGGCAGTCACGCAGGCACCGAAAGAATTTCCGTGAGTCAGTGTGAGGGCGATCAGATTTCCCTGATCATCGGCCGCACTGATATGAATGGTGCCTGCCTGGTTGTTGGCGGTCAGCTGATGGTCAAGGATCTGTCCCTGATTGACTGCGGTGGCAACAGCCGTGGCTGACTGCTGTGCATAGTCCTGCGAAAGCAGTCGAGCGTGCGGAATATCGGATGACGCCGGATCTCCCAGCAGCGTCAGTCGGTCCCGCCAGGCAAGCCGCATGGTTTCCGCGATGCAGTGAGGTCTGCTGTTGGGCTGGCTGCGGAGTTCGTCTGGCAGTGCCAGCCATGTGTGCAGCATTTGCAAAACACTGCTGCCGCCGGCCGTCAGCGGTGGTGTGCAGACGCTGCGTTTGCCGTGCTGCAGGACGAGCGGGGCAGTTGTTTGGGCCTGATAAGCCGCAAGATCAGCTGCGGTGACCAGACCACCATTTGATTTGAAGGCGTCTGCCAGCTGCTGAGCGATCCCGCCGCGATAGAAGTCGTCGACGCTGTTATGGCTGGCCAGTGTCTGCAGCAGTTCAGCCAGTTCCGGATTGCGGAATACTTCGCCGGCTGCCAGCGGGGCTCCGTCGCGGAAATACAGTTTTTTCGAACCGGGGTCAGCGGCGAAGACTGATTTTGCAGCAATCGCAGCAGCATAACCGGCGGGCCATGGAAACCCTTCACGAGCGACCTTCAAAGCCGGCTGCAGCAGTGTTTCGAGTTTTAGGCTGCCGAATCGGTCGATAAGCAGCTGCAGTCCGGCAAGCACCCCGGGGACTCCGGCAGCCAGCCAGCCGACGTCGTTTTTGCGACCTGGCACGGAACCATCGGGGCGAGGGCTGAAGATGTCGCGTGTCATGCTCTGTGCGGAGGTCGAATTGGCATCCACCGCGAGGATCTGCTGGCTGCCGTTGAGCGAGACCATGGCTGTCAGTCCGTATCCGCCGATGCCCGTCTGGCTGGGGGCCAGGACCGCAGCGATTAAAGCGGTAGCGACAGCAGCGTCGATGGCATTTCCGTCAGGGACGGGAAAGAAACTGACGCGGGCATCCGTCGTGCGTCCGCGCACTTTGGCAGCGCGCCGGGCTGTCGGTCGGCGTGGTTCGCCACAGCGGGCGACCGTGCTGAGCCCGGCAAGGGTGGTCGGTGCGGTGATGGTGTGCAGTAAAAACTGTCGACGGCTGGTGTCTGGCCGGCAAGTCGGTGCAGTCATAAGTTGTCCCCGTGTATTGAAACCGCTGTGTTGGAAAAGACTATTTCCTGCACCAAGACATGCGGCGGGAAAAGTCCTGCTGGAATTCGGTTCGCCAGCGGCTGACTTCGGTTCGCGGGTCGTAGTTTTCAGCGAACGGCGGATCGCGATACCAGCCATCATTTTCGCGAATAAAGCGTCCGCCCCAGCCTCGTTTCTCAGGGTGGGCCGGATCATTGCCTCCGCGGGGCAGGAAGAAAAACCACGACGGAGTATCGCCTTCCTTGAGGCAGCTGTGCGGATTGGGGGCGGTCCACGTGTTGACCGGGTAGAGTGCTCCAAGGGGCCCGGTGTTGCGAATATTCTGTTCCACCCAGTCACGACTGGTACTGGAGATATCCCCTGTCAGGTACATGCCGCGATAGATCCCGTCACGGCGGTCACGGCCTGGTGGTCTGGAAGCCAGAATATAGAACAGGCCGGGGAATTCGCTGCGGATCCAGTCGGCCAGACTGTCCTGATCATTGATGTCATAGACTTTGAAGCCGCGGCAGAACTGTGCAAACTGAGCGTCGTCTAGCGACTGTCTGGCTCGCCAGAGGGCCTGAGCAAAATCGGTTTGTCCGCCCCAGATGCTGATGTTGAGCGGATGTTCGGAAGTAGCGGACTCAATTTCCAGCAGCAGCCGGCGGGACGCGTCGGTGTCGAACTGCTCACCGACCGCCATGCGTCCGCGCAGTCGATTGCCAGAGCAGGTACGGGACAGCAGTTCTGCGGCAGTGGGCCAGTGATCGGCGTGCTGCAGCAGCTGTGGGCGAACCTGTCCGTAGGCATCGATGATGTCGCGAATGAGTTCAGGGCGGGTGACGGCTTCGTTGAGCTCGCCGACCGTGCCCGCGGCGGAAGCGATCAGCAGACGCACGTCCAGCTCATTGGTATACAGCATCAGGCGAATCAGGGACTGCTGATCATCCGGATCACCACCGATGTCTGTGAGCACAGCCAGTCTGGGACGCTGCTGCTGTGCATCTGCGGCAGGCAGCCAGCAGTCGGGCCGCAGCAGGGCAGTGAGGAGCAGCAGTTTGCGGAGCATTGGTGCGATCCACAGGGACGATTTGGGTGTTGACTGCAGGAAAGCATACAGAAAAGTGTCTCAGGACTCTTCTGCACTGTGGCGTTTTGGCTGATTTTGCGGTGCGGGGGCGGTTGCGCTGGTCTGACACAGACGGGTGTGCAGAAGGAGGTTTGTGATGTCTCTGGCGGCGATTTCCGGTGTGATTGAACGCCGGATTTTGGCGAATTACCGGATTGAACCTAAGGCGGTACGGCGAGTGTTACCCGCACCGTTCCAGCCGAAGCTGGTGTCTGGTTTTGCGATTGGCGGAATCTATCTGATCCGACTGGGCCAGACGCGACCGGCGTGGTCTGCGGTGTCATGGGGGCTAAGCAGTGAGAATACGGCCCATCGGATTGCTGTGCAGGGGCGGGAGGGCGACGAACTGCGACAGGGAGTGTATGTTCCTCGCCGACACACCAATTCCCGGCTGAATGTGCTGGCTGGGGGACTGGTATTCCCGGTGGTACAGCAGTTGGCACGGTTTGACGTGCGGGAAAATTGGGAACGGTGATCGGTGGATGTTGGTCGTGCGAGTGATGGTACATCGATCCATGTTGCCGGCGGCGTGTTTTCCCAATGGCCTCGGGTTTTGATATTCTCCAACCTGCTGGCAGCATGTGAGTTTTTTCGTACCGGTTTGCTGGGGTATTTGGCTGATGCCAGCGGCAGCCGGCTGTATGGGATTGAGCTGAATTGTTATAAGCGGCAGGTGGAAACGCGCGCATTAGAGCGACTGGAGTCCAGCTTTTTACGGGAAATTTCTGTGTTTCCGCGGGGAACAGTGCACGTGGACCGTACTTTGCTTATGCGGGGAATTGGGCATCGCTGGGACAATCGGGGTGCACTGTGCTGTGGTTGAGAACTCATTGCTGTGGTGAGGGCTTGCGATGAAGTGGTGGTCAGTGATCTTCGGGGTGTTCGCGGGGGGCTCGTCAATTGCGTTTGCGCTGTTTATGCTGAGCTGGCTGGTTCGACGGGTAAATACGATGTCGGCGAGGCAGATAGCGGAATCGATCCCTGATGCGACACAGATTCTGCTGCAGGACAGCGGTGCGAATTTCTTTGGCCTTGAGTGTTTCGACGGAGTGCCGCTGCGGGGGAATGGTGGCCTGGTGCTGACGGCAGGCTGCCTGCATTTTTTTATGCTGTTACCGCGGCGTGAGTTCACGATTCAGCTGGAAGAGATTGAGGAAACAAGTCTGGTGCGGAGTCACTGTGGGAAGTCAGTGTTCTTCGATCTGCTGAAAGTGACGTATCGAGCGGAGCGTGGTGGCGAGCAGTATCGTGAGAGTGCAGCGTGGTATGTGCGAGATGCGACGGGCTGGAAGCGTGCGATTGATGCAGCGCGGGGAGAGTGATCAGTGGTCCGTGGTCAGTGTGGCGAGCCGCGGACGGGAGTCCGCGGGTGCGACAGTGTGTCTGTTTCGAGGCGGCTTGGCTGGGGGCGTCCCAGGCGGACGCGAGGCACTGCCGTCTGTGGCTCGGCTGTGCTGCTGGCGACTTTCTGTAGCTCGGGCTTTCCAGCCCGAGCGCTGTCATCCGATTGTGCCGTGAGGTGTCACACTCAGAGTGGCGGAAGGGAACTGTTTTTGACGGCAGATCTCGGGCTGGAAAGCCCGAGGTATGATGATGTGCGTGGGTGGATCATCGGGCCGGTTGTTATCACCGCTGAGTGTCAGCTCAGCCTGAATAACGGTTGGCTGGCTAGTCCCGCGTAAGGCTGGTATTGTTTGTCGAGGGTCATTTTTCAGGTGGTAGCGGGAGCACTGTGATGACTGTTGACGGGCTGGGACGTCGTGGTTTTGTAACGTGGGCATCCGTACTGGCTGCCGGGGCCGGGACATCGATCGTGAACGCTCAGGATTCACCTGCGAAACCGCAGGACGCGCCTGCCGGTGAGGCTCAGGCTGCTCCCGCTGGTCCGACAGAAGCCGCGTTCGAACGCGACTATGAGGCTCCGAAGTTTCGCCCGTCCTGGAAGAAACAGCAGCTCAGCCGGCTGATGGTGCAGGACTTCGTGATCTTTGCACATTCAGAACTGGAGATGGTGCAGAAGCTGCTCCAGCGTGAGCCCGATTTGCTGAACGGATCAGTGGATTGGGGTGGCGGCGACTTCGAGACGGCGCTGGGCGGTGCAGCACACATGGGGCGGCGAGACATCGTTACATTTCTGCTGGAACGCGGTGCTCGGATCGACCTGTTCTGTGCGGCCATGCTGGGACAGCTGGAGGTTGTAGAAAGCTTTCTGACACTGCAGCCAACATTGATCGATGCCAAAGGGCCGCACGGTTTCAGCCTGCACTTTCATGCTCAGGTCGGCGGCGAAGCCGCACAGCCGGTGCTCGACTATCTGCAGTCTGTGAAAACAGTCGAGCTGAAGCCGGTACCGTTTCTGAAGAAGAAATAGGGATTGCAGCTATGCCGCCCCATGGAACGCTCAGGTGGCTGCCGCGCCAAAATCAGAAACTGTGTCGGCGGTGCATTTGCGATCCAGGTGGGTGTAGCCACCGTCAACAAAGATGATCTGACCGGTTGTATGGCTGGAGACCGGCGAGGCGAGGAAGACGGCCATCGCCGCCAACTCTTCGATCGTGGTGAAGCGACGACCCAGCGGAATCAGGCGTTCGATGGCAGCTCGAGCGCCTGCCGGGTCGGGCATTTCGGCAAGGCAGCGTTCGTACAGCGGGGTCCATGTTTCAGCGGGCAGCACGGCATTGACGCGGACTGCTGCCGGAGCCAGCTCGACTGCCCATTCGCGGGTCAGTGCGTTGATGGCGCCCTTGGAAGCTGCGTAGCCGGAGGTGCCGCCCTGACCGGTTTCGCAGACCTTGGAACCAATGTTGATGATGCAGCCTCGCGCCCGTTTCAGATGTTCAAGCGCGTAGTGGGCCATGGCGTAGTAGTGCAGCAGGTTGCGCTGCAGCGACTGCTGAAAGGCCGCCGGTCCGGCACCCAGCCCCACTCCGTCGTTCACTCCTGCGTTATTCACCAGAATGTCAATGCCGTGGAACTGTGCGACAGCCCGCTGAACGGCAGTGGCACACGTATCGATGCTGGCAAGATCGCCCTGCACGTACAGGTAGCGGTCGGGATTCGCTGTGGCGGGCAGTGATTCAGCCGGGCTGCGGCTGACGTTGACCACCCTGGCACCTTCGGCCAGCAGCAGAGAAACGATGCCAAGACCAATCCCTTTGGATCCGCCGGTGACGACAGCGACTTTATCGTTGAGTGCGAGGTGCATGGTGATGGGGCCGTGGGTGGTTCAGTCGGGGACGAAATTTAGCTCGGCCTTCCAGCCTGAGATCTGTAATTAAAACACAGCGTGTTGCACGGCGAGTGTAGCGTGAGACGGTACGGGTGGAGTGAGAAAAAGGGTTGTTTTGAGGGCAGGGGGCTCGGGCTGGAAAGCCCGAGCTACGTTTTTGGAGTTGTTTGGATTCGGTGCTGGGGTTGTGGCTGGTGTGCCGGACGTGGATTGTAGCGGAAGGCGGCCGGTGGACGAAGGCAAGGGGGGGTTGTTTTCCGGTGGCTTTGCCAGGCGGGGTGGTGCTGAGTATTCTGTTCGGCGGAAGTGAACGATGGCAGCTGGCCGCTGGTGAGGATTTGGGGGAGCGTGAAGTCATGCAGCGACGGGAATTTTCGCAGTCTCTGGCGGCTGCACTGGGAGCGGTTCAACTGGTGTCATCAGGCAGTGGCGGTGAGGATCTAAAGGCGAAGGTGTCGCGGGCCTGCGAGGTTTTGACGACGGCCGTATCCAGCGGTCAGATGCGAGCAGCCACCCTGCATGTGCGGTTGCGGGACCAGGGGGTTAGCGCCTGTTTTGGGCAGGCGAAGACGCCGGATGCGATGTTTCTGCTGGGTTCTATTTCCAAGCCTGTGTGTATGACGGCGCTGATGACGCTGTTTGATCAGCAGCGGTTTGCACTGGACGACCTCGTGTCGAAGTATCTGCCGCTGGCGGCCGATGCGGGGCGTGATTTCGTGACCATGCGGCACCTGTTGACTCATACGTGCGGCCTGCCGGATCAACTGCCCGAGAACAACAGGCTGAGGCAAGGGCATGCGGGGCTGGAAGAATTCGTGGCAGCAGCTTTGCAGACGCCGCTGCTGTTCCGTCCGGGTACGGCATATAGCTATTCCAGCATGGGGATTCTGCTGGCATCGCGAGTTGCCGAGTTGTTGTCCGGTGTTGCGATTGCGGAACTGGTTCAGCAGACGGTCTTTGATCGTCTGGGCCTGCAGCATTCTGTGCAGGGTCTGGGACGGTATGGTCTGGCGGACGTTGTCCCGGTGCAGATTGAGCAGGCTGCTCCTGAGGCTGGTGGCGGCGATCCGACAGCGAACCTGTGGGACTGGAACAGTGAATACTGGCGCAAGCTGGGTGCACCGTGGGGCGGGACTCACATGTCGGCTGCAGACGTGGCAGAGTGGCTGTCGGAGTTTATGGATGTGCGGGAACGAGTGCTGCAGGGAGCGACGGCGAAGCTGATGATTCAGAATCATAATGCGGAAGGTCTCGAGTCGCGTGGACTGGGTTTTGACGTGGGTCGCAGTGTGGGCAGTCGCGGCTGTTCAGAGCAAACATTCGGTCATACGGGTTCGACGGGTACGATTGCGTGGGCAGACCCTGAGATTCGGGCGATCTGCGTGGTGCTGACCTCGCTGCCCGGGCGTGCCGTGGAGCCGCATCCGCGTGAGGTGGCCGGTGACGCAGTCGTTAGTGGCCTGCGGTCGATGGCGTAGTGTCCGGTGTGGTGGGGCAGAGACAGCAGTGACGCTGGAGGGGGGGCGATCAGCATGTGCAGCGACGGTGCACGACGAGTCATTCTTTGTCTGGGTTTTCTGTGTGCTGCGGCATTTCGGGCTGTGGCGGGCGATCCGGTTCAGCTGCGTGTGATTAGCTACAACATTCATCATGGCGAGGGTGTGGACGGTCGGCTTGATTTGCCGCGAATTGCGAACGTGCTGCTGGCTGAGCGGCCGGATCTGGTGGCGCTGCAGGAAGTCGACGACGGGGCTGCTCGCACGAAATCCGTGAATCAGGCGACCGAACTGGCCCGACTGATGAACATGCAGGTGGCCTTTGGCGGCAACATACCGCTGGAGGGAGGGAAGTATGGGAATGCGGTGCTGTCGAAGTTTGCGGTGCGGGCACACAGGAACCGGTCGCTGCCGAATGTGGGTGCGGGTGAGCAGCGGGGTTTGCTGGCAGTGGAGCTGGAGCTGCCGGGAACGGCAGAACGGCTGCTGTTCTGCAGTACTCATTTTGACCATCGTCCTGCGGCGACCGAGCGGATTCAGTCGGCGGCGCGAGTCGGTGAGCTGCTTGTGGACTGGTCTGGCCCGGCGGTGCTGGCCGGTGATCTGAATGACGTACTGGGCAGTGAGGCACTGCAAATTCTTGAGCGAGACTGGCTGTGTACGAATAAGACTGAGCTGCCAACGATACCGGTGGAACGACCGCTGCGGCAGATTGATTTTGTGATGGTTCGTCCGCGGCATCGCTGGAAGATCGTGGAGACGCGTGTTCTGACGGAAGCCACAGCGTCGGATCATCGTGCAATTCTGAGTGTAATAGAGCTGCTGAGTCCGTAACGTTGATTGATAAATTGCACTGCGAACGAATGAAAGCTTTCAAACTTGCTGTTCGCCATGGCAAGAAGATTGCTGCGGAGTCGGCATCTTTGTGTTTTGTCAGTCGGTTGCCGGATCTGTCTTGTCAGGTGAACGGGAGCCGGTGATTATTCGGTGGTGTTGCCGTGCGGAGCAGTTGCGGCTACGGAAGGATTGGCAAGGTCCGACGAGGGAGTCAGGTAATGGTAACTGTGATTATACCTGTACTGAATGAATCTCGCAGTGTGAAATACGTCGTTGAGTTTGCCTTGAAGAGTCCGGGTGTTAAAGAGGTTATTGTTGTCGACGACGGCTCGATTGACGGGACTCCCGAACTTGCTTCCGGCGCTGGTGCGAGGGTCATGACCAGCACTCTGCTCGTTAAGGGCGCCTCGATGCTGGATGGAATCTGGGCCGCAGCGAACGAACATTTGGTATTTGTGGACGGAGAACTGTCGATGCTGTCGACTGATCTGATCGAGAGGATGGTGAAGCCATTATCGGATGGTTCAGCAGATTTCGTGAAGGCGCGTTTCAGCCGCAGCTCGGGGCGTGAGACAGTGTTGACCGCAAGGCCTCTTCTGCAGACGTTTTTTCCGGAGTTGAATTATATTGACCAGCCTCTGGGAGGCATCATTTCGGAGACCCGCACCCTGTTTCGCAATCTGCGTCTGGAGACTGATTACGGTGTGGATGTGGGACTGCTGATTGATGTCAGTCTGGCTGGTGGCCGAATTGCTCAGGCAGATATTGGCGAAGTGCAGCATGACAGTCAGAAGCTTGAGGCGCTGGGTGATATGGCCCGCCACGTGTCTCGAACGATTATCAACCGTGCAGCTCGCTACAATCGTCTGAGTCTGCAGCATATTCAGGAGGTTGAGGAAGTCGAGCGTGCAACGGAACAGGAACTGACCAGTTTGAGCAGTCGGGTTGGTCAGCCGCAGAGGCTGGCATTGTTTGACATGGAAGGAACGCTGGTTCGTGGTCGATTCGTGGAGGCACTTGCGAAGCGGGTCAACAAGGTTGGGGAGCTTTCGGAGTACCTGGATAACGAGCCAATCACTTCTGAAGAGCGAATGAGCCGGATAGGTACGCTGATTGCGGAGGTACCGCGTGAGGTGTTAGAGCAGGTGGCGTCTCAATTGCCGCTGATGCCCGGTGCTCGAGAACTGGTTGTCTGGCTGCGTGCTCGCGGATTTCGCCTTGGCATCATCAGCGACAGCTACTTCGTGGCCACTGAGATTGTCCGTCGCCGAGTCTTTGCTGACTTCAGCATCGCCCATCTGATGAAGTTTTGGGGTGGGATTGCGACGGGGATCGTAAGTGCGTGCCCGGCGATGACGCATAAAAGTGGCTGCGATTTACATGCTGTTTGCAAGCTCAATGCCGTCAGGCATCTGATGGAATCGCTGGGAATAGCGAGGGAGCGGATTCTGAGTGTTGGAGATGGGGTTCCTGACTGCTGCATGTCCAGGGGCTCCGGTTGTTCCGTGGCCTTCAGCCCGCGAACAACCAGTGTTTCAGAGGCTGTCACCTTTGTGGGCAGGGAAGATCTGATGCGCGTATTGAAGCTGCTGGCGGGAACTCAGTTTTTGGGGCCATAAATGCTGCAGGGAGAGAATCAAATGACGCTGATCCATCGAATCTGTGCATTGAGTCTGCTGGGGTTGCTGGGTGGATTCGGTGCGGGGCTGTCTGTATCGCGATCCGGCCAGGCGGCCGATCGTCCCAACATTTTGTTTTTGCTGGCGGATGATCAGTGTTTTCGGACATTGCGAGCTGCCGGCAACGACGAGATTCAGACTCCCGCGCTCGACCGCCTGATGGCTCGCGGGACGTCTTTCCGGCGGGCTTACAATTCCGGCGGCTGGCACGGGGCGATTTGTGTGGCCAGTCGGACGATGCTGAACACCGGGCTGCAGCTCTGGAAGGCTCGTGATGCCGACAGGCGGCTGCGTGCCGACTGGCTGCAGCGGGGCCGATTGTGGCCGCAGCTCATGTCAGCGGCCGGTTATCAGACATTTTTGACGGGAAAGTGGCATTTGAGTGTGGATGCGTCCCAGGTGTTTGAGACTGCGCGGCATGTGCGCGGCGGCATGCCCGAGCAGACTCCGGCCGGGTACAATCGTCCGACCGATCGTGCAGACAGCGAATGGCTGCCGTGGGACGAGGCTCGGGGTGGTTTTTGGGAGGGTGGTCGGCACTGGAGCGAGGTGGTGGCGGACGACGCGGTCGATTATCTGAAGATGGCAGCGGCCGACGAACGTCCATTCTTTATCTACGCAGCCTTCAATGCTCCGCACGATCCCCGGCAGGCTCCAAAGCAGTTTGTTGACATGTACCCGGCAGATCAGGTGCGAGTGCCGGGCAGCTTTGTGCCGCGGTATCCGCACGAGATCGGTGTTTATGAGATTCGCGACGAGAAGCTGGCACCGCTGCCGCGAACGGAATGGTCGGTGCAGGTGAATCGGCAGGAGTACTACGCGATTATTACTCACATGGATCAGCAGATCGGCCGCATTCTGCAGGCCCTGGACGAATCGGGTGAGGCAGATCGCACGTGGATTGTGTTCACGGCGGATCACGGTCTGGCCTGCGGCAATCATGGACTGATGGGCAAGCAGAATCTGTATGATCACAGTGTGCGAGTGCCGTTTCTGGTGTCGGGACCTGGTGTGCCGGCGGGGGTGCAGCGGGACGAGTTTGTGTATCTTCAGGACGTGATGCCGACGGTGCTGGAGCTGGCCGGGGCAGCGATACCGGAGCACGTTGAGTTTCGCAGCCTGCTGCCGTTGCTGCAGGGGACGGCTGGTGATTCTGGCCTTGAGTGGCGGGACAGCGTAACGGGTTCGTACATGCAGAGTCAGCGGATGATCACTGTCGGCCATGACAAACTCATTGTGTATCCGAAAATTGGGGTCAGTCTGCTGTACGATCTGGCCAGTGATCCTGAGGAATTGCGGGACATTTCCGCCGCGCCGGGCGGACTGGAGCGGAAGCGGCGGTTGTTTGGCAGGCTGCAGGACGAGCAGCGGCGGATGGCGGATGAGCTAGACCTGCCTGCACGGTTTCCGGAACTGGTGGAACAGAAGTAAAGGTGTGCTGATGAACAGGAAAAACGGGATGAATTTGCGAGTGCTGCTTCGGCTGGTCTGCGGGCTGCTGCCGCTGTTAGCTGGAGCCTCAGGGGGCTGGCTGACGATCTGTTCAACGGACGTGACCTGACGGGCTGGCAGGGTAATGTCGCGTACAGGCGTGTGGAATCCATCGCGATCGTGGGCGAGATTGGTCGAGCCCAGACGCTTAACCACAACACGTGGCTGGTCTGTATCGGTGGCAAGCTGGTGAATTTTGATCTGCGACTGCGAGTGAAGCTGACAAGGCTGCCCGCCGCGAATTCCTTAATTCAGTTTCGCTGCCAGGTGGATTCCGTGCATCATGTTTCGGGCTACCAGGCAGATCTGGACGTGGGAGCAGTCTGGCTGGGTCGCATTTATGACGAGCGTGGGCGTGCCTCGCTGGTGGAGCGGGAGACTCGGTTTCGTCTGGCTGCCAACGGAGGTCGTACTGAGCAGCGGTACGCGGCTGCTGAACAGTTTCCAGTGGGGTCCGGACGGCTGAACGACTGTCAGCAACTTGTGCAGTTTAAAATTGACTTGCATTGTGCTTTTCTTTGCAACACTGACGCGAAGCAGCAACTGGCTCGTGGACAAGAAGGAGGTCTTCACCAAACGACAAGACGTCGATCTCGAATTGGGGTTAACGGCGTGACCAGGTTGAAGTTTACTGTTAGACTCATAGCAACGTGTCGTCGGATGCCTTGACCCAACTAGCCTTCGGAGACCCCCCTGAACGTGACCTATGAAGCGATCCTGCCAATCGCCACTGCACTCTTTGCCGAGTATGAAGAAACTGGCGTCGAAGGATTCATCACATACAAGGAACTGGCGAGGATGCTAAACCGATTTGGATACGAAAAACAAGCGGGCGGTGAGTACACCGAAACTCATGGAAAAGCGTTAGGTCAGATGATCGCAGCGGCGTGGCACTACATCGATTAGAAATGCGGAGATGACGCTGCACACAAAGTCTACTCCATAATCCAAGATGAACAGAAAATTGCCGAGTGGATCAGACCGATCGACGAGCGAAGACACAATGCTGACAGAGGCTTGAAGGCCATTTGTTCTGTCAAAGACGCCGTTTCGTTGCCGAGACAAGTGACATGGATTTGACGAAGTCATGCGGGGCCTCGGAAATGGAAAGTATTCGCGGACAATGGGAGGCGGTGAATCGGGGCGAGACTGAGGACCTGCGAATTTCGGATCAGTAATTTATACCGCGTGAGCTGCTGCAGGGATTGAACGAGCGGGAGCGGATTGCGCTGCTGAAGTATGTGATGGGGCTCTAGGGGCAGTGGGGGCGTGAGGGCAGAGCGGGTGATTGGCCTGAGAAGATTGGAAATGTTGTCGGGTTGCAGTGGTCTGGATTTGTGTGAGCGGTGGCGGTTGGAGAGAATCGAGGTGACATTATTTTGAGCGGCAAACAGCCGTTGATTTCTCTTGGTTAGTTTTTGGGGGAACTGATTAATGACAGCAGCAAATTCTGCATTCCCGGAGCTGCCTGCGGGCGCCGGAACGATTGACAACAATGCATCCGCTGAATTCATCCAGACGGCATCGGGGCTGAAGTATCGGATTTTGCGAGCGGGGGCCGGGGTGAAGCCGACGGCCAGTCAGACGGTGGAAGTGAACTATCATGGCTGGCTGGACGGTGGCCGGGTATTTGACAGTTCTTACCAGCGTGGCAAATCGATATCGTTTGGCTTGAATCAGGTGATACGCGGCTGGACGGAGGGCATGCAGTTAGTGGGTGTTGGCGGCATGATTGAGCTTGAGATTCCAGCGGACCTCGGCTATGGGGCTCGGGGCGCCCCGGGCGCGATTCCGGGCAACGCCACCATTCATTTCGTGGTGGAACTGATCCGGGTGAGATGAGGCCAGTGGTCAGTTACCTCCAGGCGAGACGCGGACGGTAGTCCGCGGATGTTCCGTTACCGTGGATCGGGCTTTCCAGCCCGAGTTCTGTTCTCTGCGTTTGGAACGTCCGTAGATCACCGCACTGAGGCGGATGCGCTGCACACAGTTGGCCTCACGCGAAGCCTCGAATGGAAACGCACGGAATGCCTTTTTTTGAACCGCTCGTAAACGCTCATCGAAACGAATTAAGCAGGGGTGTTGACATCTGAGTCGTGCTCGTAATAAAAGTTGAGTTCGTTTCAGCGTTCTGCGGTTCGTGGCGTTGTCCGCGGTACTCGATTACGGATTGGCGGCCGGGGTGGAGCAGTATTTTCCGGCTGGATGTGCGTTTTAGGAGCGACCTTCCCACTCACCCACGACGCTTCTTACCCGTTTCACGGTGGCGATTGGAGGAATCAGTGGGTAGTGGTCAGGCGTCCTAAGCGAGGGGCGGTTTATTTGGCGGGAAATGCAGGGTTAATAAGGGTGCAGACGGTTTGAGCCATTTGCTGATGGCCCTGTTGGGAAAGATGGATGGTGTCGAGTGTTGAGTCGCCGCGGGCAAGCACTGAGAGAAAGACTTGTTTGGGGATCAGCAGGACGCTGTGTTCGGCCGCTGCGGTTCGCTGGATGTCGCCCCACTGGTTCAAAAAGGGCGGAAGCGGCAGTTCAGACATCAGCAGTTGCCGGCCAG
>Ga0194116_10000234_pt1 | contig 109512 bp, 93 predicted proteins | sample TA2MahsurfametaG_4_FD_148617 | JGI IMG/M metagenome (GOLD analysis project Ga0194116, IMG submission 148617) | Freshwater microbial communities from Lake Tanganyika, Tanzania - TA2015008 Mahale S9 surface | ecosystem: Environmental > Aquatic > Freshwater > Lake | place: Tanzania: Lake...
GGTTCCTTGTAATCGGGATAGAGCGGCTTTCGAGCGAACCGGACAATCATCCGAATCTTTCCTCACTGCCCCACTGGATTGGAAAGTAATCGAATTGACCTGTGTCGACTGGGTTGGCATATTCTGCTAATAGATTTCGAGGGAGTTTAGTATGCCCACACGGACCTCGGTATCTCAAGTTGCAAGCGCTGCGAGGCCGGCATAAGCCGTTGCCTCGGGACTAGGCTGAGCAGCGCAGGCTGTTTGGTCTTTAGCCTGAGCTTCGCGCTCTTGCGTCAAATGGCTCTTTAGCAGACTCCAAAGAGCTTTTTGAGTTGTTAGTAACTCAGCTAATTGACTTTGTCTTGGTTCAGCAAGACAATGAGTCATAAATGTTGCATGGTCAGTATTCATGGCTCATTAATGAGTCTTTTTATGGTTAAGCCAGTCTCCCGCCCCCTCTCTCAGTACAGCCTGGATGCGCTGGCCTTGCTGGGCCAACTCGTGCGTGAAGCGCGCTTGGGCAAGGCCATGACCACGATGGATCTGGCGGCTCGCGCAGGCATTTCACGGGCCTTGCTGCAACGCATCGAGCGCGGAGACCCGGGGTGTTCGATTGGCGTGGTGTTCGAGGTGGCCACCCTGTGTGGCGTGCCGCTGTTTGATCAGGAGCAACGGCAGTTGACCACCCATCTGGCACTGCACCGAGAAAAAATGGCCTTGATGCCCAAAGCCGTCAGAACGCGTACCAAAGGGGTGAAAGATGACTTCTGAGAAAGATGCCCCATATTCAGAGGCCTACGTCTGGATCTGGCTACCCGGCGCCACAGAGCCTGTGGTGGCCGGCTTGCTCAGCCAACAAGGTGGCACTTTCGTCTTTAACTACGGTCGCAGTTATCTGGCCCGCCCGGACGCGATCGCCCTCTATGCGCCAGAGTTGCCGCTGCGCCCCGGGGCCCTTGCGCTGCTGCCGGGCTTGAACATGCCCAGCTGCATTCGCGATGCATCGCCAGATGCATGGGGGCGGCGCGTGCTGGTCAATCGCAAATCGGGCATCAAGGGCGGGGATGCCGCCCTGGTTGAATTGGACGAGTTGAGCTATTTACTCGATTCAGGCTCTGACCGAATTGGTGCGCTGGATTTTCAGCAATCTGCGACCCAGTACGTACCCAGGCACGCACAGCAATCTACACTAGAGGAGCTGCTGATGGCTGCCGAGAAAGTCGAGCGGGGTATGCCACTTTCGCCCGAATTGGATCAGGCCTTGCTGCATGGCACTTCCCTGGGCGGTGCCAGGCCCAAGGTGTTGCTCGAAGATGGCGAGCGCAAATTCATCGCCAAGTTTTCTGCGCGCAATGACCTCTACAGCGTGGTCAAGGCGGAGTTCATGGCCATGCGGTTGGCCGACGAGGTGGGGCTCGATGTCGCACCGGTGCACTTGCGTAAAGCCTTGGGCAAAGATGTCCTGTTGATTGAGCGCTTTGACCGGGTGTGGGCAGACGGCCATTGGCAAAGGCGTGCCATGGTGTCTGCGCCGACGATGTTCGAACTCGACGAAATGATGGCGGCCTACGCCAGTTACGAAAAACTGGCCGAGATCATTCGCCACCGCTTCGTCAATCCGAAGGCGACCTTGCGGGAGCTGTTCTCTCGAATCGTCTTCAACATCCTGTGCGGCAACACCGATGACCACGCCCGCAACCATGCGGCGTTTTGGGACGGACACCAACTGACCTTAACGCCCGCCTACGACATTTGCCCGCAATCGCGATCCGGTCAGCAGGCCTTGCAAGCCATGCTCATCCGTGGCGCAGAGCGGACCAGTCAAGTCGGGGTTTGCATTGCTGCCGCATCGGTGTTCCTGCTGAGCCAGCAAGAGGCCATCCAAATCGTCAATCATCAGGTCAAGACCATTGCGCAGAAATGGCCGTCCATCAGTGCAGAGGCGGCCTTAAGTGAGGTGGACCAGGCGCTGTTCTGGAGGCGCCAGTTTCTGAATCCATTCGCCTTTATCAACGCCCCCGACGGCGTGAATGTCCCGTTGCCGGGCTGAAACCGCCCCGAGTCATTTTGCAGGAATAAACGGCGAGCCAAGTGCTCGCCGTTTTGCATGTCAAAGTCATGACGGTGCGGCGAAATGCCGGTTAAGTGCATTTTAGAAAACTGGAACCCGTAATTTCATTTACGCCCATTCGAAGGCGGGCTAGCTCTACCTAACAGGTTTCAAAAATAACTATTGAAATAAATTATTTATAACTAAATATTATTTGCAATGCGAAGGTCGGGAATTCGATCCTCCTCGTCTGCACCATCAGTTGGATTGCCTTTAAGAACACCCGGCTCGAATGGGAGTAAATGGGTGTGCTTTCGGTCGGGGCGGCGCCTGGTTGGCAAGTGTTCCGAATGCCACGGCGACGTGGCGCGGGTCATTGAAGGTTCGTAACCCAGTCAGGCATCGAACGCCACTTACTAGGTGGCAAACGCTACCGGCTTGCTTTATCATGAAACGTCAAGATAGATCATGAATGGGTTGGCCATGACCACCGTTCTCCGCGAAAAGTTTTCCTCCCAGGCCGCGCCCGATGTGCTGGCCGCGTTGCGCCAGATCGCAGAAAGCCAAGGCCGCCAGTTTCAGGCGGTACTCGACGAGGCCCTGCGCGACTACATCGACCGGCATCAGAGGGAGCGCCCCCGCCGCCACGTGATGGCCTCTTTCGCATCGAGTCTGGATGAGTTCGACAGCCTCTACCGCGAGTTGGCTAAGTAAACTGTGGCTCACGATTATCTGACCGTGGCTGAGCAGATCTATGCCGAGATGATGCGGATGTTCGAGTCTGGCACCTTTGATATCGGCCACCTTGAACCCTGGCTGCGGTCCTTCGCCGTCGCCGCAGAGTGATGTTATGAACGAGAAGGATGGAGTTTTTACGCTATCGAATCGCCTCAAGACTGCTAAGAATGGAGATGCTTTTGGCCCTGCTGCCAAAGCGGCGAGACCGTTGTAAGGCGGGATCCGCATTGATTCGGCTCAGCATAATGTTCAGCATGTAACGCTCGAAGGTTTTATTAGGGCTTTGATCGAGCGTTCGATTGCGATAATCCTTGACCATCAGCAGTTCGGGGTGACGCGCGATGCAAGGAAAACTGCCCAACAGCGTATCGATGCTGCCATTTCGATCCTTAAAAACAATTACATGGCGAACGGCTTAGTGCAGTCACGCAGACAGACCACAACAGCCCAAAGACTACTTAAGGTGGCTACACATTCAGTAACTGTTACCGTAATTTCTGATCGGCGAGCGCTGCGCCTTGGGCGAGTGCCTGCAGTTTGGCAATCGCTACCTCACGGCTCATCGGTGCCAGGCCGCAGTTGGTGCAGGCAATCAGTCGGTCTTTGCGTACGAACTGCAGGGCCTTGCCGATGGTGTCGGCAACCTGCTCGGGGGTTTCAACAACATCGCTTGCGACATCGATTACGCCCACCATCACCTCTTTGCCGTCCAGAAGCCGAATAAGGTCCATAGGCACGTGAGAATGGAAGCACTCCAGGCTTACCTGATCAATGCTGCTTTTCTGTAGCGCTGGAAATACCTGCTCGTATTGGCGCCATTCATGACCGAGCGTCTGCTTCCAGTCGATATTGGCCTGAATGCCGTAGCCGTAGCAGATATGCACCGCCTTTTTGCACCGCAGTCCCTGGGCCGCACGCTCTAAGGCCTTCACTCCCCAGTCGGCGGCTTCTTGCATATAGACATTAAAGGCAGGCTCATCAAACTGAATAATGTCCACGCCATCGGCCTCCAATGCCAGGGCCTCTTGATTGAGAAGTTCAGCAAAGGCCATCGCCATCTTCACCCGGTCGTTGTAAAAACGATCGGCCACCGTGTCGACGATGGTCATTGGGCCGGGCAGCGTGAACTTCAGCAGCTTCTTGGTATGGGCTCGCGCAAGCTGTGCCTCACGGGCATGCACCCGGCCCTTGAGCTTGAGCGGGGCAACCACCTGCGGCACCATCGCGTCATATCGATTGTTGCGGATGCCCATCTTTACCTTGTTCTTAAAGTCGATGCCCTCAACCTGCTCCAGAAACCCGTGCACAAAGTGCTGGCGCGACTGCTCTCCGTCGCCAATGACATCGAGCCCGGCGTCTTCCTGGGCCTTAATCCACAAGAGGGTAGCGTCGTCTTTGGCCTGCGCAAGCGCAGGGCCCTCGTGGCGCCACTCCGGCCAGAGTTTTTCGGTTTCTGCCAGCCAATGCGGTTTCGGCAGGCTGCCAGCGATTGCGGTTCTAAACATAAATGACTCCGTAAAAGCGATAAGGCATACGGTACCAGCTTCAAACCGATTTCCCGTATCCTCAGGGCATGAACCAAGCAAACCCTAGTACGCGCGTAATCGCCTTTGATGCCTATGGCACCCTCTTTGACGTCTATGCGATAACCGCCCAGGCCGAAAGCTACTGGCCCGGCCAGGGTGCGGCGCTTGCCAAAACATGGCGCGACAAGCAGATTGAGTACACGCGCCTGCGCTCAATGGCGGGGCCTACCCGCTATAAGTCTTTCTGGCAGATCACCATCGACAGCCTTCGGTTCGCAACACAGTCTCTGGGCCTGGCAATGTCCTCGGCGCAGGAGCAAGGGCTGCTCGACCAATACGCGGTGCTCAAGGCTTTTCCTGAAAACCTCGCTGCGTTACAGACACTGAAGGCCCGAGGGCTTTCGCTATGTATCCTTTCCAATGGCAGCCCTGAGATGCTGGCATCGGCCGTATCGTCAGCGAATATGGATGGCCTTTTCGATGCGGTCTTGTCTGCCGAGTCCGTGAAACGGTTTAAGGTCGATGCCAGTGTCTATCAGCTCGTCTGCGACAGGTTTGGTTGTTCCCCGGCAGAGGTACTTATGGTGTCTTCGAACTGCTGGGACGTGATCGGCGCCCATTGGTTTGGCTTTAAGACCTTCTGGGTCAATCGGTCGTCGCAGCCACTTGAGCAGCTCGACGCCACACCTGACTACGAAGGCAGAAGCCTGGCCGACCTTCTAGTACAATTACGGTGACAGTTTACTTAATTCCCAGAATTACGGTGACAGTTTACTTAATTCCCAGAGGGAATTAAGTAAACTGTCACCGTAATTACCGTAACTCTAGGCTGCGAGCAAAGGGTCCAGCGCCAAGGCTACTAAACTCGGCAAGGATTTCGGGCGCCCGATTGGGGTTCTGCCGCAGTGCCTCTAAGACATCGGGAGACGCCTCTACCAGGCCATCGATATGCAGTGCTGCAGCACCGCCGCGATGGGCAAACTGCATATGCCATTGGCTAAAGAGCCGGATCGGAATCTCGGAGTCTGTGATCACCCGAATATTCTGGTGGCGACTGTCTTTCTGAATGGCATGCCACACCCGCTGTAGCGAAAGCGGAGGGCCTTCAATCCACTGAAAAAAGTGACCCTCGTCATAGACCAAGAGACCGGTAAGACCCTCGGCGCGATTACGCGCTCGGGCAGCTGCAAGGAGATACAGGAGCTCGACCTCGCTAAAGGGCTCAGCCGCCTGACTGTGGTATACCAGTGTGGACAAGATCGACATTATATGATTCTGCGCTCCCTGACAGGTTGTAGTGTCAACCTTTATGGACGCTTTTGCAACCATTAGGGAACGCAGACAAAAATTCAGGCCAAAGCGGGTCTAGGACCAAAAATTAGCGGGATGGCTGCCCCTGGGACTGCGCTAGACTGGCCATCAGCGCATGCTGCTGGCCCCGCAGCTTATCAAATGCCATTTCAAGCTCATCAAGGGCATCGTGCACCTCTTTGAGATCCTGGTTCACCTGGGCCGCCGTGGGGTCAAGCACCAGGTTTACGGCAGCTCGTCGCAGGTCCTCAAGAGACTGCGTTGCAAGGGCCAAGGCCTGCTCAGAATCATAAAGCTTCTGCTCGAGACCTCTTGTGAAGGTACCGCTACCGGTTGCAGGCGCCACCCGAATCGAGACAGGGGGAAATGGCAGAGGCGGCTCCCGCGTAATCCTGCCCTGGTCGGGCGGGGGTTCAACAGGGCCAAGCGCAGGCTCACGGCTATGGGCCTCCTGGGGCATGGCAGGCTCGCCCCCCATAACATTCACGAGAAAAAGAGACACCAGAGTGAGAATACCCATGCACAGACCAAGCACTACCCAGGGCAAAAATGCGGGCATGCCGTCGTCATCAAACCGACGAATCACCGAGGGGAAAAACCCTTCGCGCAGCCCTGATCGGCCCACCTGCTCGGCAAAGTTCCACAGCGCCGAATAGGCGCGCCAATGGGGTGCCCAGTCAGAGGACTGCCCAGGCGTTGGCGGCAGAAATACCAGGTCTAGCGCATAGGCCAGCGCCGCAAAGAGCAGCAGCAGTCCCGCTGCCATTCCCAAAGACCGTGTCACCCAAAAGCCCATCGTGTGCCCCTTCTGCTCCGCCATCTGCCCTAACCCAGGGTCTGCGAATCCGCGCCCATTGACTGCGCCAGATTCGATCTTTCTTCGCCCGGCTGCCAGTCTAGCCCATCGGCCCAGACCGCGTGCCGAACATCGCCATCACAGGACTGCAGAAGCACCAGATGGCGGGCAGGAAGCGGCGATACCGGACCCCCCTGCTCTGGGCGCGCCCCACCGCCAAGCCTGCCTGCTCCCAGCAGCCCCTCGGGCTCACACGCAAGCACTGGCTGCCCCAGCGCGAACCCAAGCTGACCAGACACGCTTTCAGAGGCCGCGGGGCCCTGCCACGCAGGGACGAATTGGGCTGACGCCACCACCCGGAGAACCTCTTCGGCAGCAACCGAGTAGGCCTGCTCGGAGCGGTAGACCGTCAGAATCATGGAGCCGCCACCGTTCGGTTCCAAACAGGCCCCTGTGGGCAGGCGCGGGCAAGCGCCTGAAGATAGGCCGCGTGCTGGGAGAGTTCCTCGGGCGAGGGCCTGACCACCCGTAGCCGCGATAGCAACGCCGGATCGCTGGCCTGCGGCATGCTGGGGTCGTCGTCGGCCGTGGCCATGGCCAGAGACTCCTGCCCGCGGGTCATGGCCAGATACACCTCTGCAAGCAACTCCGCATCAAGCAGTGCCCCGTGCAACTGCCGATGGCTATTGGAGACGTTGTAACGCGTGCACAGAGCATCGAGAGAGTTTCGTTGCCCGGGGTGCATCTGCCGCGCCATCTCAAGGCTATCCACCACAGATATATCGCCATGGAAGGCCAGATTTGGCATCTTCAGACGAGCGAACTCCGCATTCAGAAAACCCAGGTCAAAGGGGGCGTTGTGTATCACCAGGCAGGCGCCCTTTAAGAATCCCAAAAGTGCCTCGGCGATCTGCGCAAAAACCGGTTCATGGGCCAGGCGCTCTAAGGTAAGCCCATGCACCTGCATGGCCGCATCATCAATGGCTCGTTCTGGATTTAGAAAATAGTGCAGCCGTCGGCCCGAAGGGCGACGGCCGAGAATTTCGATGCAGCCGATCTCAACGACCCTGTGCCCGTCTTCGGGCTTCAGGCCAGTGGTTTCGGTATCGAGGACGACGAGACGCGAGAGACTACCCATGCGTAAATAGTAGGCAGAACGAACAAGGTGAGCAAGGTGCCCAGGCTCATGCCACCCACCACCACCCAGCCAATTTCGCGGCGGCTCTCGGCGCCTGGGCCGGTGGCCAGGGCCAAGGGAAGGGCCCCACTGACTGTAGCAATGGTGGTCATAAGAATCGGCCGAAACCTTCGTACCGCGGCGCGGTGGGTTGCCTGATAGACCTCTAGGCCCTGAGCCCGCAACTGATTGGCAAATTCCACAATCAGAATACCGTTCTTGGCAATCAGGCCGATAAGGGCGACAAGCCCAATCTGGGAATAGACATTGAGCGACCCCTTGGTAACCCAGATCGTGAAAAGCGCCCCGGTAAGGGCCAAGGGCACTGCTACCAGGATGACGAGGGGATGAAGAAAGCTCTCGAACTGGGCGCTGAGCACCAAAAAGATGAAGACCAGTGCCAGCACGAAGACAAACAAAAGGGTGCTCTGACTTTCTCGATACTCGCGGGACTGGCCATCGTAGTCGAGCTGATAGTCGGCAGGAAGCTTCTCGCGGGCCAGCGCCTCAACCATGGAAAGCGCCTCGCCGATCGAGACCCCCGGTGCTAGACCAGCGGTAATCGTCACTGCACGCTGCTGTAGGAAATGGTTCAGCTCGCGCGGGCTTACCGACTCGGAGAACTTCAAGACACTGGAAAGCGCCACGGGCGCCCCATTTCGGCCGCGGACATAGATATCGCGAATATCCTGCGGGGTGTCGCGGTCACGGCGCTCGAGCTGCACGATCACGTCGTACTGTTCGTTGCCCTTCTTAAACCGCGTTACCTGCCGCCCACCCAAAAGGCTCTCAAGCGTTCGGCCGATAGACTCCACCTGTACGCCAAGGTCTGCGGCCCGCTCCCGGTCGATCTCGATACGAATCTCAGGCTTATTAAGCTGTAGATCGGTCTCAACGCCTTGCAGCATGGGGTTCTGGATCAGCTCACGGCGCAGCTGCTCGGTGACGGCGGCAAGCTGCTCGATGGGGGCGGTAGAGAGAACCACCACCTGAATCGGCCGAGACCGGATATTTTGACCGAACGAAGGGGGGGGCACGGCAAAGGCATTGATGCCCGGTATCGACAGTAGCTGAGGCTGCAACGAGGCGGCAATCTGTTGGGTTGAGCGGCTGCGATCTTCCCAGGGAACAGGCCGGAAGAAGGCAATGCCACGCTCTACCGTAGGGGTGCCAGCAATCACAAAATACTTATCTGCCTCAGGCACCGCTTCGAAGGTCTTCTCTATGCGCAGGGCATAGCGGGCCGTGTAGTCGATGGAGCTGCCCTCCGGCGCGGATAAAGGGACAACGAAAAACCCTCGGTCTTCAAACGGGGAGAGTTCTTTTTTGATCGTACCGAACAGACCAATGCCCAGAGCGACCACCAGCCCTACCCCAAGCAGCACCGTCTTGCGACGATGCAGAAGACCTGGAAGAAAATGGTCGTAGGCAGTGACCACCCCCTGAAACCCGCGCTCAAACCAGTCGCCAGCCTGATGGGCCCAAGCCAGACCCGGCCGGGCCGCCCGCTTTGCCTGCAGCGTCTGCGGTGACTGCAGCAGACGGCTGCACATCATGGGAGTGAGGGTTAGGGCAACAAACCCCGAGATGAGAACCGCACCTGCCATGGCCATGGCAAACTCGGTAAAGAGCCGGCCAGTTCTTCCCTCTGAGAAGGCCATCGGGGCAAACACCGCCGCAAGGGTGAGGGTCATGGCGACCACCGCAAAGCTGATCTCTTTCATACTCCGCGAGGCAGCCTGCTCTGGCGACATACCCTGCTCCACATGGTGGGCAGAATTTTCCAGAACCACAATGGCGTCGTCGACCACCAGACCGATGGCAAGCACGAGCGCCAGCATGGTCAGCGTATTGATCGAATAATCAAGTGCAAAGAGGATGGTAAAGGCTGAGATCAGCGAGACCGGAATAGTGACGATGGGAATAATCGACGCCCGCAGCGAACGCAGAAAAATAAAGACCACCAGGGCTACCAGAATCACCGCCTCGGTAATGGTCTTTGCCACCGCACGGATCGAGCGATCAATAAAGATCGAGTTGTCGTTGGCAATTTCAATGGACACATCAGGCGGCAGGTCGCGCTGTATGGACGGTACCGCGTCGGTCACGGCCTGAGACAGGGTGAGCGGGTTGGCAGTCGCCTGTTTAATTACCCCCATCGCCACGGTCGTGCGACCCCGAAACCGTGCGACCCGTCGTTCGTCCTGCGGGGCGATCTGCACCCGCGCAACATCTCCCAGGCGCACCAACGCCCCCGTGCCCTGGGGGGCCCGCAAGACAATGGCCGCAAACTCCTGCGGCGTCTGCAGGTCCGTGGGCGCCATAACAGAGAACTCTCTGCCAGGGGTCTCTACACGTCCTGCGGGAATCTCAACGTTCTGACGGCGCAAGGCGTCTTCGACATCCTGCACAGTGACCCGTTGGGCAGCGAGCCGATCGCGATCGAGCCAGATGCGCATGGCATAGCGACGGTCACCAAAGATCGTGACATCAGCCGCACCGGGCAGGTTCTGCAGTCTTGGCTTTACCAGACGGTTGCCAATATCGGAGAGTTCCATTAAAGAGAGCTTTGGGCTATTGAGGGTAAGCCAGATGATCGGCTGGGCATCTGCCTCGACCTTGGCAACCACCGACTCATCCACGCCATCTGGCAGTCGAGATCGCACCCGAGACACGCGATCGCGCACGTCTGATGCGGCACTATCCGGGTCTCGGGACAGGTTAAACCGCACGGTAATCTGCGAGCGCTCCGACCGAGAGATTGAGGTAAGGACTTCAACGCCCTCGATGCCGGCAATGGAGTCTTCAAGGGGCTTGGTCACCTGAGACTCGATGATCTCGGGGGAGGCACCGCGGTAGTTTGTGCTTACCGTGACCACCGGCTCATCGATCTTCGGATACTCCCGAATCGTTAGCCGGTCAAAGCTCACAAGTCCAAGCAAAACCAGAACAAGTGAGAGCACGGTGGAAAAAACCGGGCGCTCGATACAGATCTGAGAAAGGCGCATGGCTTACAGGCCCGGCGCGGGCGTAGCCCTTACTGGCTGGCCAGGAGCCCGAATTTTGAGCTGACCGGCAACCACCACGGAGTCGCCCAGGGCAAGGCCCGAACGCACTTCTACCTCACGCTGCAGCCGAATACCGGTCTGAATCCGTGCCTGCTCCACCCGGCCGTCCTTGACTCGCCAGACAAAGAATCCCTCACGGTCTCCGACCAGCGCCTCCTCAGAGACCAGGAGCGCACCCGGGCGGTCGTAGAGATTAAGGCGGGCGCGGCCAAACATGCCTGTCCTAAACTGCTGACTTGGGTTGTCCACCAATGCACGCAGCTGCAGAAACCTGCCGTCCTGGTCCACCCGCACATCGACGGCAGCCACCTGGGCGGACATCGCACGATCGGCCTGATCAGTCTGCACGATCAGCCGCTGTCCGACTCGGACCAACTCAGCGAACCGCTCGGGTACCCGAAAGTCGAAATGCATGCGGCGGCTATCCTCAAGCACCGCCAGCAACTCACCGTCCTTCACATAATCGCCGACACTATGCTGACGCAATCCCACCCGGCCGGCAAAGGGCGCCCTGAGCTCTGTGCGGGCAAGACGGGCCTGGGCAAGGTCCCGCTTGGCAGCCGCGATCTCGGCATTGGCCTTGGCCTCATCAAGCCCGCGCGAGCTAATAAACTGACGACCGAACAGATCTTGGGCGCGCTTGAAGTTAGAGGCAGCGAGGTCGGCCTCGGCCTGGGCCTGGGCGAGCTCAGCGCGCGCAATACGATCGTCAAGCCCAATGAGCAGCTCGCCGGCTGCCACCGATTGTCCGTCCTTGTAGTTGATTCGTACGATTCTGCCAGGGATCTCGGGCTTGAGTTCCACAGAGTTCACCGCACGAAACTCCCCAGTAACCGAAAGAATCTCTGAGATGTCCCGCTGCACCACTGGCAAGACCTCTACCACAGTGGGAGGCCCGCCCCCACCCTTTCCGGCACCGCCGGGGCCACCACCAGGACCGGCACCGCCGGGGCCGCCGGGGCCCCCACCAGCAGGGGCTGAACCGCCGGGAGTTGCACCACCCCCCGCCGAGGCACCACCCTGGGCCGCGTCACCACCGGGCCCCGACTTTGCTACGCCCGCGGAGTTTGCCGCCGAAGGCGGCGCCGCCCCGCCGGCGGTAGGACCAGCCGAACCGCCAGGAAACAGGGCCGCCCACCAGTCAAGCCGATGGCCCACCAGGCCAAGTATGACCACCGCCGTTATCGTTACTGCCAGGACTCGAGTCTTCACACTTTCCTCTCTCACGCTACCCTTTAGACCGCAACACCTGCTCTACCCCGCGATTGGCCAGGCCATCTGCTCGTTCATTTTCAGGGTGGCCTGCATGGCCCCTCACCCAATGCCAGTCAATCTGATGCCGGCTGCGCGCTGCATCAAGCGCCTCCCAGAGATCTTGGTTGGCCACGGGCTTACCCGCCGCAGTCTTCCAGCCCTTGGTCTTCCAGGCAGCAAGCCAGGATTCAATACCATTTTTGACATACTGTGAGTCGGTGAAAATTCGTACCTGACAGCTGCGGTTTAAGGCATTGAGCCCCTCAATCACCGCGCGCATCTCCATACGATTATTGGTTGTCTGCGCCTCACCACCATACAACTCCCTCTCATGCGCACCGAAACGCATGAGAACTCCCCAGCCCCCGGGCCCTGGATTTCCCTTGCACGCCCCATCAGTATAGAGGTCTACAGTTGCCGTAGTTGTCTGCCCGGCTAAAACGGAAACAGAATTCACCGCCGGCATCCAAGTTCCGAACGCTCCTGGCCGGCAACCCGGGTCGTCGCCACAACACCCGAACGCGCGGTTCGGCGGCCCTTCCAGCCGGCCCGCATCATACGAAGCCCTTCTCGACGCTTCACCGCAACCAGAAGATAGACAGCGCCCAGACCTGGCCACCAGCGGGCACCGGCAGGCTCGAGCCACTGAAGACGATTCCACCAATTGGGGTGCGCCATAAACGGGCGATAGATACCGCAGGCTCCGGCCTCTGGTACCAGCCCCAAAAGCCGACACCAGTCCTTTACCCTGCTCAGACTCAGCCAATGCCCCTCCACCGGGGGGAAAAGGCTCGTGGCATTCGGACGATGCAGGGCCCAGAGGCTCAGGGGGTTAAAGCCTAGGATAACAATCCGGCCATCGGGAATCAGCACTCGCTCTGCCTCGCGCAGCAGATCATGCGGCTCAGGGATAAGTTCCAGACAATGGGCCATGACAATCAGGTCGGTCGACTCGCTCTCAATAGGCAGAGCATGCGGCAGACAGACCAGCTGGTTTCTACCGGCCTCACCTTCTTCCGGAGAAACAGGCTGCGGCTGATAAAAACTCACACGGGCGCGACAGGGCATACGGTTCATGGCAAGCGCATCGAGCCGGGAAGGTCCCACCTGCAAAGCACGATAGCCAAAGCTGTCCTGCAGCCGGTCATTGAGCCAGGCCTGCTCCAGCCTGATGAGCGACTGACCAGCAGGGCTATCGAGCCAACGGGTCCAGGCAAAATAGGGGTTCTGCTGCAAATCGAGGATGCTCCTTCATGAAAATACATGCGCTGCCTGCATTTACCGACAATATCATCTGGGGCTTGGAGTCTGCAGGCGAACTCGTGGTGGTGGACCCTGGTCAGGCCGAACCGGTGCTGCAGTTTCTAGCAGACCAAAGCCTCGGGCTATCGGGCATCCTGATCACCCATCACCATGCCGACCATACCGGCGGTATCAGCGACCTTCTCAATCAGTTCCCGTCGAGGACGGTCGGGCCGCTTCCGGTGTTTGGCCCCGGCTATTGCAAGAGCCTCGGGGTCACCCACGAGGTAACAGACGGGTCAGAGGTCTGGCTCTTCAACCATAGCCTGCGGCTTGAAACAATGGCCTGTCCTGGGCATACCGTGGACCATATTGCATTTTTCGCCCATCCCTCGGGGCAGGCGCCCCTTCTATTTTGCGGGGATACCCTGTTCGCAGGGGGGTGCGGCCGTCTCTTGGGAGGAACGGCTTCTCAGCTATTTCAATCGCTAGGCAGGTTTGCGGCGCTCCCGGACGATACCCGGGTTTTCTGCGCCCATGAGTACACGCTGAGCAACCTCTTGTTCGCAGCGCAGGCACTGCCCGAGAATGCTGCGATTCGTAACCGACTGATTCAGGTGAAAGACCAAAGGGCACAGGGGCTGAGCACCCTGCCCTCGACAATTGGCCTGGAGAAGAAAACCAACCCGTTCCTGCTCTCAGTAGCCGAGGCAAACCTTGCGGAATTCGCTGCACGGCGCACCGCCAAAGATAACTTTCGACCCTAAGCCAAAAATATTCGCGTCAAAGTATATTCGCCGTAAAATAGCGCAATGAAAAAACGCTCTTCGTTGCGGCAGCCCGTGCCATGTCATTTTGTCTCACGCGTCTCCATTGTCATTCTTGTAGGCCTGGGTCTGTCTGGCTGCGCAACTGTGGCACCGCCAACACCGGCCCCGGTTGCAAACCTCGGGCCCGCCATTGAAGACACCGCCACGGCAGCGGCATCGATTGGAGAGCCCAAGACCACCCCGAGTGAAACAGAGGCGGCACCGGCAGTGCCCGCACAGCGTGGTATTCCAGCCTTTGGAAATGCACCCCCCCTGCTGCAGCTCCCAGCAAACGAGTCGGCCAGCGCGGCGGGACAGAGCTTTGGCACATCGGCCTATGACAATCTGCTCGAGCGCATCCGCGCAGGCTTTTCCATGCCAGACCTACCCAGTAGCCTGGTGAACCGTTATACCAAACGATTTATCTCCAATCCCGAATACCTCAATCGCATCTTCGACCGAGGGGGGCGTTACCTGCACCACATTGTCGAGGAGATCGAGGCGCGGGGAATGCCCACGGAGCTCGCGCTTCTACCAGTCGTAGAAAGTGCCTTTAACCCGCAGGCCACATCGCACGCCAAGGCAGCCGGGCTCTGGCAGTTCATCCCCTCTACCGGCCGGGTGTTTAACCTGTCACAGAACTGGTGGATGGATGAGCGACGCGACGTCATCGAGTCAACCCGTGCAGCCCTGGAGTATCTCGAGAAGATCTATGAGCTGCAAGGCAATGACTGGTTTCTAGCCCTAGCCTCTTACAACTGGGGGGAGGGGGCGGTGGGCCGCGCCATAAGGCGCAACAAAGACGCGGGAAAACCAACCGACTATCTCAGTCTCAAAATGCCGCGAGAGACATCCCACTATGTGCCCCAACTCATTGCCCTGCGCAATATCCTGCGCGACCCGAAGTCCTTTGGGGTCGAACTGCCTTTTGTCGAGAACAAGCCCTACTTCGCGGTAATTGATAAGAGCCAGTCCATTGACCTGAAGCTCGCCGCGGAACTTGCCGAACTGCCCCTCCAAGAATTTCAGGCCTTAAACCCCCATCTGCGCAGGCCAGTGATTACCGTAAGCAGAACTAATCGCGTGGTCCTGCCCATCGAGAATGTCGACGCCTTCCACCGAAACCTCGAGAGCCATCTTGCCAAGAAGCGGCCACTGGTTACCTGGAAGCCCTACACGCTCAAAAAGGGAGACAGCTTGGCAAGCATTGCCAAAGAAACCGGCGTTACCACAGAGACCCTGGCAAAGGCCAATAGCCTGACAAATGCCAACGCCCGACTGCTACCGGGCACTGTGTTGCTGGCGCCCGCCTCGGTGAAGCCCCATGAGGTTCCTGCCATTGAAACCGCCCTGGCACGGTTCTCCGGGGCACGTACTGTCGAGGTGGTTACGGTTCCCGCGAGAACCTACAGGGTGCGCAAGAACGACACCTGGGTCTCGATTGCGAAACGATTTCGAGTTGCTGAGTCGCGGCTTCGCGCGCTCAACAAGTCGATTCAGGACTTAAAGGTTGGCAGCCTTATCGTGCTCACCCCTGCGCGAAGCCAGACGGTCGTTACCGACGCCTCTGGCAAACGCATAGTAACCCGCTAGGCGATGGCGGGTTTTATGGTGTAGGTGCGCAGCCGCCGCGAAAACTCTTCGTAGGCCGCAATACCACTGGCCTCTGCCTGCTGACACCACTGCTGAAGCGCGGCGATTGCCTGTTCCACCGAAAGAGACCGACGGTTCCAGATCGCCTCGAATTCCTGACGCAGCTCAGAGGCCCGGCGCACCAGATCCTGCGACAAAAGCGACGACGCATTTGCCGCATTGGCAGGCCCTGTGACGGGTACCTTTACCTTTTTGGCGAGCTTGGCAAGACGGGCCATCAGCTCGTACTTACTCGAAATCACTGCCTGAATCGTGTCGGCGTCAATCTCAAATTTGTTGGGATTAAGCGCCACACCAGCCATCGGCAGATGCCGAGGCTTGGCCATGCCGACCGATTCGAGGATTCGAATATAGAGCCAGCCAATATCGAACTCGTACCACTTTGAGGAAAGCTTGGGCGAGGTGGCATGGGCATGGTGGTTGTTATGCAGTTCTTCTCCACCGATGAGAATGCCCCAAGGAAAAATATTGACGCTGGTGTCGGGGCTTTTGAAGCTACGGTAACCCCAGAAATGGCCGATTCCGTTGATAACCCCTGCAGCAAAAAACGGGATCCACATCATTTGCACAGCCCAGACCGCAGCGCCCACAACCCCAAACAGGGCAACATTAATTACCAGCATGATGCTCACCCCCAGAGCACTTCGCCCCGTGTATAAGTTACGCTCAAGCCAGTCGTCTGGGCAGCCGTGACCATAGCGATCTACCAGTTCCCTGTCTTTCGCAGCATCACGGTAAAGATCGGCCCCGCGCCAGACGACCGTGGACAGGCCTTTGGTCATGGGGCTGTGGGGATCGTCTTCGGTCTCGCACTTGGCATGGTGCTTGCGATGAATGGCAGCCCATTCTTTGGTGACCATGCCAGTGGTCATCCAGAGCCAGAAACGAAAGAAATGCGAGACCGCCGGATGGAGTTCGACGGCCCGATGGGCCTGGCAGCGGTGCAGAAATATAGTGACCCCCGCAATGGTGATATGGGTCACCACCAGGGTGTAAACGACGATGGCGGGCCAAGACCAGCCTGTCAGGCCATACTGAACGAATTCGATGACACTAATCAAGAACCACTCCCCTGAAGAAAACAACCAACCACTCCCCTGAAGAAAACAACCTACAAGTTGCTCAATTGTCTCACCTTTTCGCTGTAAGGCGAGGCTTTTCTGGCCGCTGGAAAAGGGCTTAGTCCAAGGGGTTCAGGCAGAGCACAGACGAAAGAAAACGGGCTATCGCCTGGCCCGTGCCAACACCACCGCAAAAAACCCGTCAGTCCCCGTGCGGTGGGGCCAGAGCCGCATTTCACCATTCGGGCCAAAGGCGCGCCAATCCGCAGGCAATGACAGCCCCTGGCGGCTCAGAATCTCAGAGGCCGATAGGCGAGAAAACTCCGTACTACGCCCCAGAAAGGCGGCCACCTGGTCTTCGTTCTCGGTGCTCTGGGTGCTGCAGGTGGCATAGACAAGCCGCCCCCCCGGGGCAACAAGGTCTGCGGCCGCGTCCAGGATCTCCTGCTGCAGGGCTATCAGACTGGCCTGGTCTTGGGGCTTTTGACGCCACTTGAGGTCGGGGTTACGCCGCAGGGTTCCCAGGCCGGAACAGGGAGCATCCACCAGGACCATGTCGGCCTTGGCACGAAGCCGCTTCAACCGTTCGTCGCGCAGGCCCGAAATGGCAATCGGCCAGACATTAGAAAGGCCGCTGCGGGCGAGCCTGGGCTTGAGCTTGGCCAGCCGGGTTGCAGACCGGTCCAGGGCATAGAGTCGTCCGGTGTTGTGCATGAGGCTGCCCAGGGCAAGTGTTTTGCCGCCCGCCCCGGCGCAGAAGTCGACCACGGTCTTGCCCCGCCCTGGCCCCGCCAGCCGGGCTAGGCACTGACTGCCCAGGTCCTGCACCTCGCACCAGCCCTTGGCAAACGCCTCAGCCTTCTGTAGCGCCGGACGGCCCCATACACGCACGGCCTCGGGCAGCGCCTCAGTCAACTGGGCGCGAATCCCGGCCTGGGCGAGCGAGGCAATAACTTCCGCGGCAGTAGCCTTCAGTGTGTTGACACGCAGGTCCAGCGGCGCGGACCGGTCCATGGCCTGCGCAAGGGCCTCAGCCTCTGGCAGCCCAAGCTGGACCTGCCAGTCCTGCCATATCCAGTTGGGAATGGCATAGACCGTCTGCAGAGAATCTCCTTCAGGCGATAAGGCGGCACGCAGCCAGTGCCGCTCGCCCTCAGAGAGTTCCGAGACCATGCGGTCAAAGCCAATGCCCAGGCCTGCGGCCATGAGGGCCCGCCTACGGGCATACGAGGGGCCTGCCGGCAAAAAGCCGGCCTGGCCCAGTCGAGCCTCGATCCAGTCCCACCTGCGAATGGCAGCAAAGGCAGACTCAGCCAGAAATGACCGGTCTTTCACCCCAAGCCCAGGGCCGGCGCGAAAGAACCGATGGACCACGGTATCTGCCGGTTCGGCAAAGCCCTCAAGGGCTGCCAAGAGCTGTGCCAGACGACCATAGCGGTCGGCCTTGGGTGACCTTTTGGCAGAACCACCCCGCGCGGTGGTGCGGCCCTGTCTGCCTGGGGAAGAAGGCGAACGCGCCAGTCGGTTCATGAAGGCGGCAGGCCAGTCACTGCTGGGCCGCAGAGCAAGGGATGCAAAACCAAGGGCGTAAAGGCTCGGCCGGGGTCGTCCTCCCCCGCGGCCCGCATCGGCCGCACCCAGCGCCCGGCTTCCGCCTGCCAGGCCATGGCGCCCGAGAGCACTGCAGCCACTGCCTGGGGATAGAGCCGATGCTCAATCTCAAGCACCCGTTCGCCCAGACGCTCGGGTGTGTCGTCAGGCAGCACGGGGACAACGCCCTGGGCAAGAATTGGCCCATGGTCGAGTTCAGCGGTCACCGCATGCACTGTTGCGCCATGCAGCCGCACCCCGGCCGTCAGGGCACGCGCATGGGTATCCAGACCTGTAAAGGCAGGCAGCAGGGCGGGGTGGATATTGATAAGTCGGCCTGCCAGGGCCTGGCAAAAGTCGGGGGTAAGAATGCGCATAAAGCCTGCCAGTACCACCAGGTCGGGATCGAAAGCCTGCAGCCGGGCAAGCAGCGCCGCATCAAACGCGGCACGGCTTGGAAAATCGCGGTGGCAGACAGACTCTGTGGCAATGCCCTGGGCCTGCGCCCATGCCAGACCCGCGGCCTGTGGCTCGTTGCTGATCACCCGCCAGTGCGGCGCTGCCGACGACGGAAAATACCCCACCAGGGCGCGCAGATTGCTGCCGCGCCCAGAGATCAACACTGCCACGCGTGGCCTGCGCCCCGCACGAGGGTCTTGGGACTGCCCTGCGGGGGCCTCAGAAGGATTGGCTACCATGGCCGGCATTCTACGGGGGCACCAGGCCCAGAGCCCTAAGTCCTTATAATCACGGGTTTGCGGCCAGCGACCAAGGCACCGACCGGTATCTGCTGCCCCCTTGCTCCAGGCTCTGGCATCTATGGCACCTTTGGTATCTGGTCACCGAATTCGGTTCTCCCCCGCAACGGCCAGTCCGCCCCCTCGTTCGGGCTCGCGGACCGGACGGTCGATTGCCATCGGCAGCTTTGACGGCCTGCACCTCGGTCATCAGGCCCTCTTGGCGGCCTGCACCCAGGCCGCTGCCGACAAGGGCCTTGTGCCAAGCCTGCTCAGTTTTCATCCGCATCCGCGGGGTTTCTTTCAGCCCGAAAAGGCGCCCGCACGACTTCTCCCTCTACGGGATAAATGCCTCGAACTAGACGCGCTTGGCATCCATGAGGCACAGATTCTGCGGTTTAACCGCGCCCTGGCGAGCACAACGGCATCGGACTTTGTCACAGACATTCTGGTCCGTGATCTGGCCTGCGGCCATGTGGTGGTTGGCGAAGACTTTCGGTTCGGCTCCCGACGTCAAGGCGATGTCGCGCTGCTTCAACAACTGGGGCGGGAACTGGGCTTTGGGGTCAGCGCCATCGGTCCGGTCTGCAGCGGGGGCGAACGGATTTCAAGTTCGCGGCTACGCGAAGCCATTATCGCAGGAGACCTGCACACCGCAGAGGCCCTATTGGGCCGCCCCTACAGGCTTTCAGGCCGGGTGCAGCATGGGCAAAAGCTTGGCCGTACTCTGGGGTTTCCAACCCTCAACATTGCCATGCCCCACGACCTGGCTGCACGAGGAATTTTTGCCGTCACCGTTGCCGGGCTGCCGCCCGATGGCAGCACCGACTCCCCTGGAGAGGCTTCCGTTTATAAGGATAATGGGGCAGCCGCCCTGCAGCTGACAGGCGTCGCAAGCCTCGGCCGACGGCCAACCGTGGAAAACCAAGGCCGGCTCGTTTTAGAAGTCTTTGTCTTTGACTGGTCAGGCAATGCCTATGGTCGCCAGGTGCGCGTAACCCTGCGACAATTCCTTCGGCCCGAACTACGGTTTGACTCGATTGCGGCGATGACCCATCAGATGCATGACGACCTTGCCAGGGCGCGGGCCTTTTTCGCTCACCAGCCTGCCTGAGCCGTAATTCGCCATAACTGCCACCTTTACCAAAGCCTCTACCCCATTTACCGCCACTTCCAGACTCTGCCTTCGCACCATAGAATGAAAGCGCCCCACTCACCCATGTCGGCCGAACACAAACCCGCCCCAGAGACCGCCAGCAATAGCCCCGACTATCGGCAGACCTTGAACCTGCCCGAGACTCCCTTTCCGATGCGCGGCGACCTGGCCAAGCGCGAACCCGCGTGGGTGGCCCAGTGGCAGGGCGCAACACCCGAGCAGGGGGTCTATCAGCGGATCCGTGTCGCGACTGCCGGAAGACCTCTTTTTGTGCTCCATGACGGCCCGCCTTATGCCAACGGTGACATTCATATCGGCCATGCGGTCAACAAAATTCTGAAAGACATGATCGTGAAGTCAAAGGTCACTGCGGGCTTTGACGCACGCTATGTGCCGGGCTGGGACTGCCACGGCATGCCCATTGAGATTCAGATCGAAAAACAGTTTGGCAAGAGCCTGCCAACGGCCGAGGTGCAGTCAAAGTCCCGCGCCTATGCCGAGGAGCAGATACTGCGGCAGAAAAAAGACTTTCTGCGTCTTGGCGTACTCGGCCAATGGGAGACGCCCTATAAGACCATGGACTTTCGCAATGAGGCCGACGAGATCCGTGCCTTGAAAACGATTGTCAAAAAGGGCTTTGTCTTTCGGGGTCTCAAGCCGGTGAACTGGTGCTTTGACTGCGGTTCGGCGCTCGCGGAGGCCGAGGTGGAGTATGCCGACAAGTCTGACCTCGCGGTAGAGGTTACCTTTTCGGCCTCTTTGGCCACGCGTCAGGCGCTCTGCAAGGTCTTTCAAGACCAGGCGGTAAGCAGCGGGGCTGGGGCTGTACTTGGTACTGATGCGGGCAGCTCCCAAGGCCGGTCTGCAGCCATCGCCGAGGTTCTCGCCGGTCCTGGGGCCGCCGTCATCTGGACCACCACCCCGTGGACACTGCCGGCCAACCAGTCCTTAAACGTACATCCCGAGGCGCCCCTGGCACTCGTACGGCTTACCAGCCGGCCTACGGCGCCTAGCCTGGCAGCAGTCACGGCCAAGAAGACCTCTGGCGGACCGCCCAAGGCCGCATCCCCAGTCACAGCAACTACCTCAGCCGCAGCAGCAGCCAGCGGCGAGCCTGTGGCGACCACAGAGGCCGAGCCGACCTGGTCTGCCCCTCAGGCCACGAACGCCCAGTGGCTGCTGCTTGCTGCAGCCCGGGTGGAGGCCTGCCTGACCGACTGGGGCCTCACCGGAGAAATCCTGGCCGAGGCGCCAGGCGCGGCCTTTACCGGCCTTGGGTTTGACCATCCTTTATCAGAGGCCCACCAAAGCTACCGACGACAGGCCTGGGTGATTCCCGGCGACTATGTCACCCTCGACTCTGGCACCGGCATCGTGCACTGCTCTCCAGCCTATGGCGTGGACGACTTTCATGCCTGGAAGTCGGATGGCCGGCCAGAGTCCGAGGTGCTCAACCCCGTGATGGGCGACGGTGTCTATGCCGGGAGTCTGGCCCTCTTTGGCGGCCTGCATATCTGGAAGGCCAACCCTCAGGTGGTGCAGGCCCTGGCCTCGGTGGGAAGCCTGCTGCGGGTGACCCGATACGACCACAGCTATATGCACTGCTGGCGGCACAAGACACCGATTATTTATCGGGCGACCAGTCAATGGTTTGCCGGTATGGATATCGCGCCCGCCGAAGGCGGGGGAAGCCTGCGCGAGCGCGCCCTGGCGGGCATTGAGGCCACTGCCTTCTATCCCGGTTGGGGGAAGGCCCGGCTCTACAACATGATTGCCAACCGGCCCGACTGGACCCTCTCACGCCAGCGGCAATGGGGTGTACCCATGGCCTTTCTTCTGCATAAAGAAACCGGTGCCCTGCACCCCTCTACCCCGGCGGTATTTGACGTCGTGGCCAAGGCGGTGGAACAAGGGGGCATTGAGTCTTGGCAGTCGCTCTCGGTGGAGGCCATTCTTGCTGCAGTCCAGGCGCTGCCCCAGCCCCCCGCAGACCTGTCTGCAGAGGTCATTGCCCGCACCACCGCCGGGGTCTCAGCCGAGGCGCTGCGCGTAGCGGCCTTTGATGCGCAGCAATGGGAGAAGAACCGAGACACGCTTGATGTCTGGTTCGACTCTGGCACCACCCATGCTACGGTGCTTCGGGGGTCCCATGCATTAGAGTCCAGCTTCCCGGCAGACCTGTATCTCGAAGGCAGCGACCAGCACCGGGGATGGTTTCATTCCTCCCTGCTCACCAGCTGCATGATCAATGGCGTGCCGCCCTACAAGGCCCTGCTCACCCACGGCTTTGTGGTCGATGGCCAGGGCCGCAAGATGTCGAAGTCGATGGGTAATGTGGTGGCCCCACAAAAAGTCTCCGAATCGCTTGGCGCGGAAATCCTACGCCTGTGGGTGGCCTCTACCGACTACTCTGGCGAGCTCTCCATCTCAGACACCATTCTCAAACGCGTGGTCGAAGCCTACCGCCGTATCCGCAACACGCTTACCTTTTTACTGGGCAACCTGAACGACTTTAACCCTGCCTCCGATGCGGTGCCGCTCGCGCAGATGATGGATATCGACCGCTACGCCTTGGCCCTGACAGCGCAGTTGCAACGATCGGTCTTGGATGACTATGCCCAGTTTAGTTTTCATCCGGCGGTGGCGCGGATCACGGGCTTTTGCTCCGAAGACTTGGGTGCCTTCTACCTGGATATTCTCAAAGACCGGCTCTACACCACCCAGACCAAAGGGCTGGCCCGGCGGTCGGCCCAGACCGCCCTCTGGCAGATCACCGATAGCCTACTGCGCCTCATGGCGCCAATTCTTTCCTTTACCAGCCATGAGGCCTGGGAGGTGTTACGGAGCCCGGGCCGCAGTGACACGGTGTTCGAACATGCTGCCGCAACGCTTCCCTCATTGCCCGATGAGGACAGCTTATTGTCGCGCTGGGCCCTGATACGAGAAGTACGGGCCGATGTGCTCAAGGCTATCGAAAAAGAACGTGAGGCGGGACGGGTGGGTTCGTCCCTGCAGGCCGGGGTGGAGATCCGCGCGGGCGGCGAACGCGCGGCGGCCTTACAGAGCCTGGAGGATGACCTGCGGTTTGTCATGATCACCTCGGTGGCGCACCTGGTGGTCGCAGACGACAGTCGCTCCCCGGCCGCCTCTAGGGTTACGGTCTGGCCGGTGGAGGACCCCAAGTGCGCCCGTTGCTGGCACCTGCGGCCTGATGTCGGATCTCACACGGACCATCCCACCCTCTGTGGCCGTTGTATTGAGAACCTGCAGGATACCTAGCCATGCGCCTATGGCTTAGCATCGCGGGCCTGGTACTGTTGGCCGATCAGGCCACCAAATGGCTTGTGCTGCAGACCATGCCCCTGGGCGAGGTCATTCCGATCACCGGGTTCTTCAATCTCGTGCATGTGCGTAACCCTGGTGCGGCCTTTAGTTTTCTTGCCGATGCGGGAGGATGGCAGCGCTGGCTCTTTGCCTTTTTCGCAATCGGGGTGTCGGCGGTGCTCATCGTAATGATCCGTAAGGCGCCAGACCAGAGGCTCTTTTGCCTTGCTGCTGCCTTGATTATTGGGGGCGCCATCGGCAACCTCATTGACCGACTGGTCTTTGGCGAGGTTATCGATTTCCTGGATTTTTTCTGGAACCAGTGGCACTGGCCCGCCTTTAACCTGGCCGATAGCGCTATTACCATAGGGGCAGTAGTAATGATCCTCGACGAACTCGTTCGTTGGCGCCGACAGCCGGAGACCCCTGCATGACCAGACTGCGCAACCGCCACCTGCTGCTCGGCATCACCGGCGGCATCGCCGCCTATAAATCATGCGAACTGGTACGCCGACTGCAAGACCACGGCATGAGCGTGCAGGTAGTCATGACAGAGGCGGCCACCCGATTTGTCTCTGCCATGACCTTTCAGGCCCTCTCAGGACGACCGGTGTACACCGACGCCTGGGATCCGCGCGTGGCCAACCACATGCCGCATATCGACCTCTCGCGCGAGGCCGACGGCATACTGGTGGCTCCGGCCAGTGCCGACTTTATGGCCCGACTCGCCCAGGGGCAGGCCAACGACCTGCTCACAACCCTTTGCCTAGCCCGCGAGGTGCCGCTCTGGATTGCCCCGGCGATGAACCGACAGATGTGGCAACACCCCGCCACCCAAGAAAATGTGGCGCGACTGCGCAGCCATGGGGTGACTCTCTGGGGCCCCGGCCAGGGCAGCCAGGCCTGCGGCGAGATTGGCGACGGGCGCATGCTCGAGCCTGCGGAACTTATCGACCATCTGCAGGCAGCCCTCGCGGACAACACCGTCGTTCTCAATTACCCGGAACACGACCCTGAGGCCTCGGTTTCAGCCCTGCGAGTGCCCCTGCGTGGCCTGCTCGATGGCCGTCGTGTCGTCATTACCGCAGGGCCCACCTTCGAGCCCATAGACCCCGTACGCGGCATCACCAATCGTTCGAGCGGCAAGATGGGATTTGCCTTAGCCGAGGCAGCCGTGGCGGCCGGGGCCGAAGTCACCTTGGTGGCGGGGCCCGTTTCCTTGGCCACTCCGCAAGGGCTGCGTCGCGTCGATGTCACTACGGCCCAAGACATGTCCGATGCCGTGCAGTCGTCTCTACCGCTGAGCCCCCGTGACGTGTTTATCGGTGTTGCCGCCGTCGCCGACTGGCGCCCCGCCCAGGTTCACGACGGCAAAATCAAAAAAGATCAGGGTGGTGGGCTCGACACTGTTCGCTGGGTAGAAAACCCCGACATCCTTGCCACGGTGGGCCACCGGCCGGCAGACCAACGCCCTTTCACGGTGGGATTTGCAGCTGAAACCGGAACTGAGGAAGGCCTTTTGAATCTACTTGGGCCAAAGCGCAGTCGCAAGGGGGCAGACCTTCTCATCGGCAATCTGGCAACCGATACCTTCGGAAAAGATCTTGCCCGGCTGGTACTTTTTGACGGCAGCCACACCCAGGTCCTTCCCACAAACACCAAGGCGGCCCAGGCCCATCAGCTTATTCTAGCAATCGCCGACGCACTGCGAAAGGAAGAGGGCTAGCCCGCTCGGCCCGTACTACCAAAGCCGCCCTCACCACGGGCTGTGGCATCGAACGTGTCTACCTTTTCAAAGGCCGCCTGCGCCACAGGAACGATTACCAGTTGCGCCAAGCGCTCCATGGGGTCAATCGTAAACGACGTCTGACTGCGGTTCCAGGCCGATACCATGAGGGGCCCCTGGTAGTCGGAATCGATAAGACCCACCAGATTACCCAGTACGATGCCATGCTTATGGCCCAGCCCACTGCGCGGCAAAATGAGACCTGCATAGCCGTGATCAGCGATAAAGATCGATAGCCCCGTGGGAATGAGTGCTGTCTGCCCCGGCGCAAGTACTAAGGGCGAATCAATCGCCGCCTTCAGGTCAAGCCCGGCAGAACCCGGTGTCGCATAGGCCGGCATGGCCTTTTCAAGCCGTGGATCAAGCACCCGCAGTTTTATCGTCAGCATAGGAAGTCTCTCGCGCGCTGCGCGGTTAGGCGCGCACCAGGTCACGCAGCTTCTGGCCGTCTCGGGCAAAGCTGCGAATTCCTTCGGCAAGCTTCTCCGTTGCCATGGCATCCTCGTTCAAACCAAATCGAAAATCCGATTCCCCTAGCCCTTCTCCCGGCCCCCGCAGCGCTCTTGCCCGACCTGGCAGGCGCGGGCCGATCTTGCGGGGTGTCAGCGGAGGCGCACTAGTCTGCTCCCGAGGGCTGGCCGAGGTACTAGGCAAAGACTGCAGCTCCGCCAGCAGTTCGGGGCTCACGGTGAGCAGGTCACAGCCAGCCAAGGCAAGCACCTGGGCCGCAGAACGAAAGCTTGCGCCCATAACCTCGGTCTGCACCCCGCGTGACTGATAGCCACCATAGACAGTGCGCACAAACAGCACACCAGGATCTTGTTCCACCGAGGACCAGACCGCACCGCGGGCCTTGTGCCAGTCAGTAATGCGCCCAACAAAAGGGGAGATAAGCGTTACCGCCGCCTCGGCACAGGCCTGGGCCTGAACCTGGGAAAAAAGCAGCGTCAGGTTACAGGCAATGCCCTGATTCTCAAGCACCTGGGCGGCGCGAATACCCTCCCAGGTGGCCGCGATCTTAATGAGCACCCGATCAGCAGCGATGCCCTGAGCAGCATAAAGGTCGATAAGGCTATGGGCATGGGCAATGGTGGCCTGCGTGTCGAAGCTCAATCGGGCATCGACCTCTGTAGAGACTCTACCTGGGATAATCTTCAGAATCTCGACCCCAAAGGCAACAAGAAGCCGGTCCACCGCGTCAGCCTTACCGCGCACATGACCAAGCAACTCCGCGTACTGCGGGTCGGTTGCCGCCTTCAGAATAAGGCTGGGATTTGTCGTGGCGTCTTGGGGGGCAAAGGCCCGCATGAGCGCAAAACTTCCGGTATCGGCCACGACCGTCGTAACCTGCTTTAAGGCATCCAGCGCATTCATAAAATTAAAAAGGCATGAAGAGGAACAAGCCCTGCATCATGCCTTAATCACTACCGATCTGCCGAACGTGCCTCGGCGGAATGCTGAGCAGAGACGCGAAGCACGCAGCCCAGTTCCCCGCCGAAGGCGGCGTAACTGCTTAGGTGAGCATGTCCGCCCAGATATTACGAGCCCAGGCCAAGGCATACTTGCCCTCGACCTCATTGGCGGCAGTAGAAAGGCCACCGGCGCCCTTGACCGCAACCATGGTCTTTTGCCCAGGATCGAAGGAATGGACACTCGCAACGTGGACTACGTTTTGGGGGTCTACAAAGCTGTAGCAGGTGTTGGCCATGGTCAGGGCCATGGGCTGCCGTCCGTTCATTATCTCTACGATGGCGGCTGCGGCTGCCTTACCATGCTGGTTGGCCATGTGGCCAGACTTCGGCATAGCTGGCGCAGAGGCCGTGGCGTCTCCCAGCACATGAATGTTCTTGTGCACGGTTGACTCAAGCGTTACCCAGTCTACGCCGCACCAGCGGTTATTCACATTAACCAGGCCAACGGCACTGGCGAGGTTGCCCGCCTTTTGTTCGGGCACAACATTGAGAACGTCGCCGCGAACCCGGTCCCCTACCTCAGTAACCAAGGTCTTATTCTTTACGTCGACTTCGCTCACCACCATATTGGGGGTGTAGGTGATGATACCGGGGTAGAGGTCATTCCAGGCCTTAGTGAACAGGCCCTTCTTGGACTGGATGTCGGGGTTGCCATCGAGCACCAGTACCTTGCTCCTGGGCTTGGACTGCTTAAAGTAACTGGCTACTTGACAGACGCGCTCATAAGGGCCAGGAGGGCAGCGATAGGGAGCCTTCGGAATAGACAAGATATAGGTTCCGCCGTCGGGCATTGCCTCTAGCTGAGCCCTTAAGGCAATGGTCTGGGCCCCTGCCTTCCAGGAATGCAGCACCACTTTTTGGGCCTCCGCATTCAGGCCGTTGATCTTTTCGAACTGAAAATCAATACCAGGCGAAACGACCAGACGGTCGTACTGCAGGGTCTGACCCTTACGGGTGGTAACCGTCTGCTTGGCAGGGTCAATCAGCGTAACTTCATCTTGCACCACCTTTACGCCGCGCCCCTCAAGATTGTTGTAGCTGCGCGTGATCTCGTTGATCTTGACGCTACCACCAATCACCAGGTTCGAGATTGGGCAGGAGATGAACTCTCGCTCACGCTCGATCATCGTGACCTCAATGGCGCCCTCGCTCCACATGGAAATATACTTTGCGGCAGTGGCGCCCCCATAGCCCCCACCAATAACAACCACCCGCCCAAGCTTCTTTCCACCCGAACCCACCGAGGGCCCTGTGGCAGCGCAGCCCGTAAGACCCACTGCCCCCGCAACCACAGCCGCACCCGCCCCTGCCTTCACAATTCCACGGCGAGACTTATTGAATTTCGTTGCCATATTCTTTTCTCCCTAAATAAATGCCCGTCTTACCGCGCTTTTTTCTGGACCGCGAAAAAATCGGCCATGAGATTTATCTGTTCGTCGGTGTAGCCCTTGGCGATCTGGTGCATAAGGGTGGCAGGTCTCTCTCCAGACTGAAATGCCTTCATGGTCTGCACAAAGCGGCCCCTATCGTAGCCGGCAAGCGACTCCATGCCCCCCACGCTCTGGCCATTAGTGCCGTGACAGTTTGCACAGTTGGCCGCCAGGTAGCGGCCCGCAAGCGGATTATTGGCATACGCCGACTGGGCAGCTAGCAGCACCGCTGGCAAAATCAAAATGGACGCGATCTTTCGCATGGGGTCTCCTTTTCTTTTGATGAACAACAGCCTAAAACTTGTTATGGCGGAAAAGACAAACCGATCCGCATTGGACAAGTGTCAGTCAGTTAGGGCATTTATGCAAGTCGCCGCATGCTGTACCGCCACTGCTAGTTAGATGCCTCTTCCGCCGGCTCTTTTGCCCTGCGAGAGCCCTTGCCGCCTGCCGGTTTCGGGCCCGCAGTTATGGCAGCCCCAGGCCTTGCCGATCCGAGCGCTGGAGGAACAGGCGGCTCCAAAAGGCTCTCAGACTCAAATCGCAGGTCTACAGACTCACCGTCTTCGGCAAGGCCAATATCCACCCGGCCGCCATTGACCAGCCGGCCGAACAGCAGCTCGTCGGCCAAGGCCTTACGAATCTTGTCTTGGATGATGCGCTGCATGGGCCTTGCACCCATGGCAGGGTCAAAGCCTTTTTTGGCAAGAAACTTACGCAGGCTGTCATCAAAAGAGACCTCGACCTTTTTGTCCTGCAATTGGTTCTCAAGCTCGATGAGAAACTTATCAACCACCCGCAGAATGATCTCTTCATCAAGCGCACGGAATGACACAATGGCATCGAGCCGGTTGCGAAACTCCGGCGTAAACTGCCGCTTGATCTCCTGCATCTCGTCGCCCTGCTCGCGGCTGTTGGAAAACCCAATAGTGCGCTTGTTGAGCATCTCCGCCCCGGCATTGGTGGTCATAATGATGATCACATTTCGGAAATCGGCCTTGCGCCCGTTGTTGTCGGTGAGCGTGCCATGGTCCATTACCTGAAGGAGAATATTGAAGATCTCCGGGTGGGCCTTCTCGATCTCATCGAGCAGCAACACCGAATGCGGCTTTTTGGTAATGGCCTCGGTCAGCAGTCCGCCCTGGTCAAACCCCACATAGCCCGGCGGGGCGCCAATCAGGCGTGAGACGGCATGGCGCTCCATGTACTCAGACATATCGAACCGCACAAGGTCGATACCGAGCAAGAAGGCCAACTGCCGGGCCACTTCGGTCTTACCCACCCCCGTGGGGCCGCTAAACAGAAACGAGCCGATGGGCTTCTCAGGCTTACCCAGCCCCGACCGGGCCATCTTGATAGCGGTGGCCAAGGCCTCAATGGCCGCATCCTGGCCGAAGACCACATTTTTGAGATTGCGGTCGAGGTTTAGAAGAATCTGCCGGTCATCGGTGTTGACCGTCTGCGGCGGCACGCGGGCAATCTTGGAGACAATCTCTTCGATCTCCGACTTGCCAATCGTGCGTTTCTGCTTACTCTTGGGAAGAATGCGCTGGGCGGCACCAGCCTCGTCGATGACATCGATGGCCTTGTCGGGCAGATGCCGGTCGTTAATGTAGCGCGCCGAAAGCTCAGCAGCAGCCGTAAGCGCCCCCGCCTGGTAGCGCACACCATGGTGCTCCTCAAACCGCGACTTCAGCCCTTTGAGAATCTGAATCGTCTGATCCACCGTGGGCTCTGTAACGTCGATTTTCTGGAAACGACGTGACAGGGCATGGTCTTTCTCGAAGATTCCCCGATACTCGGTGTAGGTGGTGGCGCCAATACACCGCAACTGACCCGAGGACAGCGCCGGCTTTAGCAGGTTACTGGCATCGAGTGTTCCGCCAGAGGCGGAGCCCGCACCAATCAGGGTATGAATCTCGTCAATAAAAAGCACGGCATGGGGGTCGGCCTTAAGCTGCTTGAGCACCGCCTTTAACCGTTGCTCGAAGTCGCCCCGGTACTTGGTGCCGGCCAAAAGCGCTCCCATATCGAGCGAATAGACCGTTGCCTTTTCGAGAATCTCGGGCACATTAGCCTCGGTGATGCGCCAGGCAAGCCCTTCTGCAATGGCGGTCTTGCCCACTCCGGCCTCGCCGACCAGCAGCGGGTTGTTCTTGCGGCGACGACAAAGGGTCTGGATGACCCGCTCAACCTCCTGCTCACGCCCAATTAAGGGGTCGATCTTGCCATTCTGGGCGAGCTTGTTCAGGTTCTGGGTGAACTGGTCTAAGGGCGAAGGCTGGCTCGGCGCCTGGCCCGCCGAACTAGAGGCGGTGGCTTCGGCTTCGCCGGACTGCTCCTCGGGCTGCTGACTCGCCGCGGGCGGCGCCTTGGTAATGCCATGGGCGATGTAGTTGACAACATCGAGCCGGGTAACGCCCTGCTGGTGCAGGTAGTACACGGCGTGGGAGTCTTTTTCGCCAAAGATGGCCACCAGCACATTGGCACCGGTAACCTCTTTTTTGCCATTGGAGGTTGACTGCACATGCATGATGGCCCGCTGAATGACCCGCTGAAAGCCTAGCGTAGGCTGGGTGTCCACCTCTTCAGAGCCCTGAATCACCGGCGTGTTCTCAGAGATAAACCCGGTGAGGCTCTTTCTCAGCACATCAAAATCCACTGCGCAGGCTTTCAAGATGTCGGAGGCCGAAGGATTGTCGAGCAGCGCCAAGAGCAGATGCTCCACCGTAATAAATTCATGCCGCTGCTGCCGCGCCTCCACAAAGGCCATATGCAGACTGACTTCGAGCTCCTGAGAAATCATGCTTCCTCCATCGTGCACTGCAGCGGATGCTGGTGCATCCGCGAAAAGCCGTTGACCTGTTCTACCTTGGTCTCGGCGACCTCTTTGGGGTACTGGCCACAGGCGCCCCGTCCTTCACGATGCACCTTTAGCATCACCAGCGTAGCCCGATCTCTATCCATAAGAAAGAATTTTTGCAGAACGATGACCACAAATTCCATCGGGGTGTAGTCATCATTCAACAAAAACACCGTGTAGAGGGGCGGCGGCTTGACTTTTGCCGGTTGGCGTTCTAGCACCGGCAGGTCGGTCTGCTGCGGAGAGGCGGGGGCTCTGGGGGACAGGGATGGCGTCTTGTCAGACATAAATTGATTTTACGGGGATAAATGCGTTGGACAAAACCTCAGTCATGCCCTATATTGAAGGGTAGTTTTGCGGCTCGCATGCCCAAAAGGTCTGGCGCGTGGTGCGCGAAGACCGTTGCACCTGTTGCACGGGGTTCAGTACAGTTCTTTGGCCTTCTTGACGTGCGGTTTTAGTAGTTAGTGTTTTTTTGTGAAGGTAGGAAAAGTTTTATGTCTACAGGTACTGTCAAGTGGTTCAACGACGCCAAAGGGTTTGGCTTTATCACTCCCGACGAAGGTGGTGAAGATGTCTTTGCGCACTTCTCGGCCATTCAAACCAGCGGGTTCCGCTCGCTCAAAGAGGGTCAGAAGGTGCAGTTCGACATCGTGCAAGGTCCCAAAGGGAAGCAGGCTTCCAATATTGTTCCCCAGGGCTAAACCCGAACCGAACAAGTTAAAACCCCCGGCTTGCCCGGGGGTTTTTTATTGCGGCTTGCTGCAGTCTATCGAGGCCTTGGGGGCCTTGCCCGCGCCTAGAAGCAGTTACATCTGAGAAATCATCACATCGCCAAAGCCAGAGCAGGACATCTGGGTAGCGCCGTCCATGAGGCGGGCAAAGTCGTAGGTGACTCTTTTGGTGGTGATTGCCTTCTCCATGGCGGTGATGATGAGGTCGGCCGCCTCCACCCATCCCATATGCCGCAGCATCATTTCCGCAGAAAGAATCAGCGAGCCCGGATTAACGTAGTCTTTACCGGCGTACTTGGGCGCGGTGCCGTGGGTGGCCTCAAACATGGCTACCGTGTCCGATAGGTTCGCCCCTGGCGCAATGCCGATTCCCCCTACCTGCGCGGCCAGGGCATCAGATACATAGTCGCCATTGAGGTTCAGGGTGGCGATCACGCTGTATTCGGCGGGGCGCAGCAGGATCTGCTGCAAGAAGGCATCGGCAATGGAGTCTTTGACGGTGATTTCTTTTCCGGTCTTAGGATTTTTAAAGCTGCACCATGGGCCGCCATCCACCAGCTGGGCGCCGAATTCTCTCTGGGCCAGCGCATAGGCCCAGTCACGAAAGCCGCCCTCGGTGTATTTCATGATGTTGCCCTTGTGCACGATGGTGACCGAGGGCTTGTCGTTATCGATTGCGTACTGCATGGCCTTACGCATGAGGCGCTCAGTGCCCTGGCGTGACACCGGCTTTATGCCTATGCCCGAGGTCTCGGGAAAGCGAATCTTCTTCACCCCAAAGTCTTTGAGCAGAATGTCGATGAGCTTTTTGGCCTCGGCAGACTCGGCGGCGTATTCGATGCCCGCATAGATGTCCTCGGAGTTCTCGCGGAAGATCACCATGTCGGTCTTTTCGGGTTCTTTTAAGGGGCTTGGCACCCCGGTAAAGTAACGCACAGGGCGCAGACAGACATAGAGGTCAAGCTGCTGACGCAGGGCCACGTTGAGCGAGCGAATACCGCCCCCCACCGGGGTAGTCAGGGGGCCCTTGATAGACACCACATAGTCTTTCAGGGCGGTAAGGGTTTCATCGGGTAGCCAGACATCCGGGCCATAAACACGGGTGGATTTTTCGCCGCAGAAGATCTCCATCCAGGAAATCTTGCGCTTTCCACCGTAGGCCTTCGCCACAGCGGCATCCACCACCTTAATCATGACCGGCGTAATGTCAATGCCCGTGCCGTCCCCCTCGATGTAAGGAATGATCGGCTCATCAGGAACATTTAAGGAAAAGTCGGGATTTACCGTAATTTTTCGGCCCCGGCTGGGCACTACGATTTTGCTAGACACGCGAACGTCTCCTCATAGGGAAGGTGGAAAATCTTGTTTTTTTGTAATTTTACGCCAGCCCCTCGTCCCTAGCCGCCTGCTGCCGAGCCTGTACAGCGCTTTTTATATTTTAGGAAAAATTTTTATAAATCTGGCGACAAATAAATTTTTCCTGAATATTCAAACAATTAGAGCCACAAAAGCGAAAAAGAACGGCCTATAGTGCGACTGCGGCGCTTTATCGGCCGTATTTACTTCTACTACTACGAGGAACGTATGAAAACTCTGATCGCTGCTGTAACGCTTGGCCTTTTCAGCGCTGTGACCATCGCTCAAACCGCGCCTGCCAACCCCGCGCAAAAGCCTGCGGTTGACTGCAAAGACGCGAAAAACAAAGACCACGCAGACTGCAAGAAAAAGTAATTTCAGTATTCTTTCGCTTATCTGCCAAAGCGGGCCTGTTTTTACGGGGCCCGCTTTTTTTATTGCGCGGTATGCTCGCGCCTCATGGAGAATATGATGTTACGGGTTCGGCCGGGCAGACGACACCTCATGCTTCGTCTTGCGGTAGCCTTTCTCGCCCTATGGCTGATCATAACGATAGGTCGCCAGGCCCTTGGACAGACGGTCTGGAGCCTAAACCAGGCGCACGCCAGCACAAGCGGCCCCAGTCCCAGCCAGGGGGTAGTAGAGCTCACACTGGCGGGAAGACGACTGGCTGCGGAGCTTGCGGACACCCCAGAGCTGCGGTCCCGCGGCCTTATGTACCGGACCGATCTCGGGCCGGACCAGGGGATGCTCTTTATCTTTGACCAGGCCGAGCGTCACTGCATGTGGATGCGAAACACCCCTTTGCCCCTTTCGGTGGCCTTCATTGACGCCTCAGGAAAGATTATCAACCTCGCCGATATGACGCCCTTTTCAGACACCGCACACTGCGCCACGCGGCCCGCTCGCTACGCAGTCGAGACCCGCCAGGGATGGTTCGCCAGAAACGGGGTCGGGCCGGGAGACCGGGTACGCGGTATTCCCGACCGACGCTAGCCCGGCGCCGACGTGCAGCTTGGCCTTTTAGGCGGCCTGCGTGGCAACAAAGTCCCAGTTCACCAGCGACCAGAAGGCGCCAAGGTAGTCGGGGCGACGGTTGCGGTAGTCCACATAGTAGGCATGCTCCCAGACATCACAGGTCATAAGGGGCTTATCACTCGTAGTAAGCGGGGTTGCCGCGTTACTTGTGTTGACAATGTCCAGGCTGCCATCGGCTTTCTTCACCAGCCAGGTCCAGCCTGAGCCAAAGTTACCGATGGCGCTTTTGGTAAAGGCCTCTTTAAAGCCATCAAAACTGCCCCATTTGGCCGCAATTGCCTGGGCCAGTGCACCGGAGGGCGCGCCACCGCCTTTGGGCGAGAGGCAGTGCCAATAAAAAGTGTGGTTCCAGACCTGCGCAGCATTATTAAAAACGCCGCCCGAGGACTTGCGCACAATATCCTCAAGCCCGGCAGACTCGAACTCAGTACCCTTAATTAGGTTATTTAGGTTTGTCACATAGGCCTGGTGATGCTTGCCGTAGTGGTACTCCAGGGTCTCTTTGGAAATATGGGGCGCCAGAGCGTCCATGGCATAGGGCAAAGCAGGAAGAGCATGTTCCATACTGGAATCTCCGAAGGGTTGAGAAATGGGGCCACGAACTGACCCGCAGGCCACAGTTCGTAGAGAGATAATTTGACATTATCGACGCAACGGGCGCGCTATGGGCGCGATGGCTTATCGGGTTTGCCCTCAGCCTGACTGATTTCCGTAATCGACGCGCGGGCTTTTCCATCGCCGAAGGCCAAAGCCACCGGCTGGCCCACCGTCAGGCCCTGAACGGAGCTCACCGGCCCCGCCTGGTCGTCAAGCACCAGGGCATAGCCACGGCTAAGCACGGCCATGGGATCAAGCGCTGCAAGCCGCCCTCCGAGAACCTCAAGGCGGCTGCGTTCGCTCTGGATACGGTTTTTTCCCAGGGTCATGAAGAGTCCCGCCATACGACTCCAACGCATTTTCTGAAGGGCCAGCCTTGCCCTTGGGTTGGGCAAGGATAGCCCCGCCCGATCGAGCTGCTGCTGCGCTACAGCCAGCCGCCGCTGCATGGCCCGGGACTGCCGATGGAGAGTCTCCCCAAGCCACTGCCAGGCCTCCTGCTCGCGCTGGCTTGCCCATAGGGCCGCAGCCGTTGGGGTGGCCGCACGGTGATCTGCGACAAGGTCTGAGAGGCTGAAGTCTGTCTCGTGGCCAACCCCGGAGACGGTGTAGACTGGAAAGCCAGCCAGCGCCCTTACCAGGCGCTCGTCGTTAAAGGCCCAGAGGTCTTCGAGACTGCCTCCCCCACGGGCCAGCACCAGAAGGTCAATCGGGGCATTGGCCGCCCGCCCTAGGGCACTGAGAAGGGCAGCCGGGGCATCTGCCCCTTGTACCAGAGACGGGAACACGGTCACGGGTATTCGGGGCGCGTGCCGGCCCAGTGTCACCAAAATATCGCGAAAGGCCGCGGCCCCCAGCGAGGTGATCAGCCCTATGCGCCTCACCCGCTGCGGAAAAGGCTTCTTGCGGGCTGGGTCAAAAAGCCCTTCGGCAGCAAGAAGGCTCTTCAGCCGCTGAAACCGTTCAAACAAAGACCCCTGCCCCTCTTGGGCCATAGCCAGAATGCGGCATTGAAACTCGCCCTTCGGCTCATACAGGCCCGGCGCTACACGCAGCGAAACCTGCATACCCTCAGCGGGCCGAAATGCCAACTGAGCCGCCTCCTTGCGAAACATCACCGCGCGAAGGCTTGCCTGCGTATCCTTCACGGTAAAGTACCAGTGCCCACTGGCGGCCTGCACCACCTGAGATAGCTCGGCATTGAGCCGCACCAGGGGAAATTTCTGAGTAATCGCCTGGGCGACCAGGCGATTTAGCCCGGAAACACTCAATAGCGGCAGGTCTTGGTCGGTCAAAATGGCTTGCCTGCAGGGCTAGAATGTGATGACTTCTCCACAGCGCCCGTTATACCGGGGGTTTCAGTAGGAAATTGGCGAGACGACGGGGCCTTGACTGCCGCCGTCCGCTGGATATCCGCATAATGATACATAAATTATTGATTTTTAATGATTAAAAAAATTACAGTGAAAGTCCGGCAGCCGTCTACCGCAGTTCGGCACCCTTTTGCAAGTCGGGCGCGCAGCCGCCCGGGCGCTTGCATCAGGCGCACGCCAGAACTCTCCACAGAGTTATCCACAGGCTTTTCATGCTGCCGTCGGTGACCGCGTTTGTTGCACGGCAGCTGGCCAGCCGCCTCTGGGAGAGATGGTTTGGACCGCTCCATCCTAACCCATGGAAGGACGACTTCGGCAGACCGGTCAGCCGGCTGCTATCCATTCGGCAGCGAAGAGCAAAAAACCTCAGCAGACTACTCTGGTGGCTCGCCGAGCCCCTGCTGCCCTTGGCCGCCCGGCTTACCCGCTGGGAGGCCAGGCGGCGCGGCAAGAAACAGTGCGCCGCACCGAGGGCACCCTCAGGAATCGCCATCGCAGTGGGAAACTGGATCCCGGGTGGCGCCGGAAAAACGCCCATCTGTATCGCGCTTGCCCAGGCGTTACGCGCCCACGGGCGGTCTCCTGCCATCCTTACCCGCGGCTACCGGCTTGGTTCCGGAATCCTGCCAGCCAGTCTTGGGCAGTCCAGCGGAAAAGCTCTTTCTGGAGTGCGGGTGCTTACAAGTGCAGACCTGTCGGAGGCCGACCCGGCAGACGTGGGCGACGAGGCCTGGCTCATGGCCTGGCGGTCGGGCTGTCCGGTTGGCATCGGAGCCAACCGGCTGCAGGCGGCTGAGGAACTGCTCAGGCAGCATCCGCAGACCGATCTCTGGATTCTGGACGATGGTCTGTCACAGACAAGCCTATGCCCCGACCTTCGACTGCTGGTGCTCGACTCCCGTGGCCATGGCAATGGCCGGGTGTTGCCGGATGGCCCGCTTCGGGGGCCATGGCCCCCTGAAGCGGCGCATAAACCCCAGGCCATCATTGCCCCGGAAGCGCAAGACCTAGAGCCAATTTTCCAGCCGTTTGCGGCTGACCCACCCCAACGCATCGCCCGCAGACGAGATCCCGGCGACTGGCTTGGGTTTGCCTGGGGCGACTGGCCGCCGCAGCCCGAGGTACGAGACCGGCCTCCCCCAGGCCCCTATCTGGCCATCGCTGGCATCGCCCAGCCAGACCTTTTTTTCGAGCAACTATGCAGCCAAGGGCTCAGCCTTCTGGATACCATCACCCTGCCAGACCATGCCAAAGAGATCCTGCCAGCCGTTCTCCGCTGGAAAATGGGCCATGCGCAGACCGATCCCCCCACGCTGGTGATGACCGAAAAAGATGCGGTAAAGTTTGCCTGGGAGACTCGCAGCGCCTGCCTCTCGCGCGACTCGCCCGCAGGAGACCTTGGCAGTCTGTTGGCAGGCTTTGGCAGGCACTGGTGGGCCCAGCAGCTTAATGCCCCGCTGCCAGAGCCCTGGATTGCCGAGCTCGCCACGCATCAGACTACGAAAAGGAACACCGCCCATGGACGGCAAACTGCTTGAGATTCTCGTCTGCCCCAGCTGCCACGGTAGCCTGCAGTGGGCCCCCGGCAGACAGATGCTGCTCTGCCCGGCCGAGCGCCTGGGCTATCCGGTGGTCGATGGTATCGCCCACCTTCTTGAGGAAGAGGCCATAGCAGTGCCTGAAATCGGCGTGGCCAATGTCAACACCGACGCCTAGCGCAGTCGCTGACTTCTGGGTCTGTATTCCGGCCCGACGGGGGTCCAGCCGTCTTCCCGACAAGCCCCTGGCAGACCTTTGCGGCTGGCCCATGGTGCTCTGGGTAGCCTCGGTGGCAGTGCAGTCCGGGGCGCGTCGGGTGATTGTGGCCACCGATGACCAGGAGATTTTCGATACCGTAAGACGCGCCGCAGAAGGTGGCGGGCTGGGGATCCCGCCTGCTTTCGCGCAAGCATCTGGGCCTGAAGTTCTGCCAGCCACGGCTGCGCCGACCATTACGTCAGCCACCACACCTCCGCACATCGAAGTGATGCTGACCGCCCCGGATCATCCTACCGGCACAGATAGGCTCGCCGAGGTTGCGCGCCAGGCTGGGGCACCGGATGACCAGATCATCGTCAACCTGCAGGGGGATGAACCCCTGATGCCACCGCAGCTGCTTGCAGGCGTTGCCCAGCAGCTCGCCAGCGACCCCCAGGCTGGGGTCGCCACCGCCGCATGCCCCATACGGGAGGTACAGGAGGTCTTCTCGCCCCATGTGGTAAAGCTCGTTTGCGACCAGAAGGGACGCGCCCTGTACTTCTCCCGTTCGCCCATTCCATTCTGGCGGGATAGATGGTCGGCGGCCACTGCCGAGGAAAGAATAACGGCGCTGGCGCTGGCTATGGCACCCCCAGATACAGACTCTCACCCGGGCGAAAGGGGCGCTAGCCCGTTTTTTCGCCACCTGGGGCTCTACGCCTACCGCGCTGGGCCGCTGCAGGCCTACAGCCAGTGGGCCCCCAGTCCACTGGAGGAGATCGAGAAACTGGAACAGCTTCGATGGCTCTACTATGGACACACAATCACCGTGCGATGGCTGGCCGAGGCACCGCCCGCCGGCGTTGACACTCGGGAAGACTTGGCGCGGGTGCGGGAAGTGCTGTCCTTACGGACAAGGCAGAGCCTATAATCCGTAATCCAGCAGGCAGTCTTTCACAACAAAAACCCAGACGGGGAGGCACTACCACATGCGAATGATTCTTTTAGGACCCCCAGGCGCGGGCAAGGGCACACAGGCCAACTTCATTAAAGAAAAGTACGGTATCCCCCAGATCTCCACCGGAGACATGCTTCGGGCGGCGGTTAAGGCAGGAACCCCTCTAGGCATCGAGGCGAAAAAGGTTATGGACTCTGGCGGCCTAGTCAGCGACGAGATCATCATTAACCTGGTCAAAGAGCGTCTTACGGCGCCGGACTGCCAGGCAGGCTATCTCTTTGATGGCTTTCCCCGCACCATTCCCCAGGCCGAGGCCATGAAGGCCGCCGGCGTGAAAATCGAGGCCGTGCTCGAAATCCAGGTGCCCGACCAGGACATCATCGACCGCATGAGCGGCCGGCGGGTGCATGTGGCCAGCGGCCGCACCTATCACGTGAAGTACAACCCTCCCAAGCAAGAGGGCAAAGACGATGTCACCGGCGAGCCGCTAATCCAGCGCGATGACGACCAAGAGACCACCGTACGTAAGCGGCTCGAGGTCTACCATCAGCAGACGCGCCCCCTGGTGGACTTCTACGACCAATGGTCGGCTAAGGGCGACAAGGCCGCGCCCCGGTTAATCAGTATTTCAGGTACAGGCAGCGTTGAAGAAATCACCCACCGGGTGTTGGCGGCGCTGGCTTAAGTCCGTGGTCTAGAAGGCAGGCCTCTACCATCGCCAACTCATTGTCGCGGGCAAATCCGCAGACAAAGTCCCAGGCCATGGGGTCTAGGTCGTGCAGCCGGGTATCGATGGCGACACACTTGATTCCGGCAACCATGACCGGCTGGGCATACGGAGAATAACCTGCCGCCGAAGAGGCCGAGGACGGCCCTGAAGGCCGATACCCGGGCCTAAATGGGGCCATCACCCCTGCCAGGCGTTCTGCCCAGTCGCTCGGGCGAAACACATTTCCCGACAAGGTCTGCCCTTGAATCAAGTAAACCCGCGGTTCGGCAGACATATAAGTCTCGTGAATAAAACGGTATCCTAGCAGTTTATTTTGGCAGATTGTTGCAATGCAGCTTAACCCCTCCGCCTTGATGAATACCTATGCTCGGCTTCCCGTAGCGTTTAGCCACGGGGAAGGTGCATGGGTCTGGAGTACCGATGGTCGTAAGTTTCTCGACGGGCTCTCGGGCATCGCCGTCAACACCCTGGGCCACAACCACCCGCGTCTCACTGCCGGGCTGCGCGAGCAGGTCGGTAGGCTGATTCATACCTCCAACATCTATGGCATTCCCTTGCAGCAGCAGCTTGCCGAACGGCTGGCCGCGCTTTCGGGCATGACCAATGTCTTTTTCTGCAACTCGGGGCTCGAGGCCAACGAGGCCGCCATCAAACTGGCCCGCAAACATGGCCATACCAGGGGGTGTGACTTTCCCAAGATCATTGTCTTTGACGGCGCCTTTCATGGCCGGTCGCTGGCAACCCTGTCGGCGACTGCCAACCCCAAGGTGCACAAGGGCTTTGAGCCACTGGTCGAAGGGTTTGTGCGGCTGCCGCTCAACGATATCGGCGCAATACGGCAGGCCCTGACCCAGCATCCCGATATTGCCGCGGTCTTTTTAGAGTCCATTCAGGGTGAGGGCGGAATTCGGCCTGCGCAGATCACCTTTCTCGAGGAACTGCGCAGCCTGTGCACCGAAAGAGATGTTCTGCTCATGCTCGATGAAGTGCAGTGTGGCATTGGCCGCACCGGCAAATGGTTTGCCCATCAGTGGGCCGATGTGCTGCCCGATGTCATGCCGCTTGCCAAAGGCCTGGGCTCAGGCGTGCCCATTGGCGCGGTGGTGGCCCATGGCAAGGCGGCCAGCCTGTTTGAACCCGGCAACCATGGCACCACCTTTGGCGGCAATCCCCTGGCCATGCGGGCAGGACTTGAAACCCTGGCCGCCGTCGAAGAAGAGGGCCTAATGGCCAATGCAACGGCCCGGGGACAAGAGATTCGTGAGGGCCTTGCCACTGCCCTATCGGGCATGCCAGGGCTGCGCGAGATTCGTGGCCAGGGCCTAATGATTGGGGTGGAACTCGAAGAGCCCTGCACCACACTTGCTGCAAAGGCGCTAGAGGCCGGCCTGCTGATTAACGTCACGGCCGATCGGGTAATCCGACTGCTGCCGCCTCTGGTACTCAAGTCCGAAGAGGCCCACCAGATTGTTCAGATCCTCGCTCCATTGATTCGCGACTTCCTTCAGGGCGTCCATTCCATTCCAGAAGGACGGGCGGCCTAGGCTGCCGGGTTTTAGCCATGCAACATTTTCTGCAGTTCAAGGACCTCGACCGGTCCACCCTCGAATATCTTTTTTCGCGCAGCCGGATCATTAAAGAACGGTTTAAACGCTACGAGCGGTATATGCCCCTGCAAGACCGCACGCTTGTCATGATCTTCGAGAAACAGTCCACCCGTACACGACTGTCTTTTGAGGCGGGCATGCATCAGCTCGGCGGGGCCGCTATTTACCTGAATACACGCGATACCCAGCTCGGCCGCGGCGAACCGGTCGAGGACGCCGCGCAGGTAATCTCACGCATGTGCGACCTGGTGATGATTCGTACCTACGAGCAAGAGATTATTAAGCGTTTCGCCGCCCACTCGCGGGTACCGGTAATTAACGGGCTCACCAACGAATACCACCCCTGCCAGATCCTGGCCGACATCTTCACGCTTATTGAGCATCGCGGGAGTATCGAGGGCAAAACCGTTGCCTGGATCGGCGACTCCAACAATGTCTGCAACACCTGGCTGCAGGCGGCCGAGATTCTCAACTTTCAGGTGCGGGTCTCCACCCCACCGGGCTATGAGGTCGAACCCGAGCGCGCGGGCTTACATTCCACCGGCCATTTTGAGGCCTTTGGGGACCCCTTAGAGGCGGTGCGCGGGGCTGATCTTGTCACCACCGATGTCTGGACGAGTATGGGCTTTGAGGCCGAGAATGAGGCCCGCAAAAGGGCCTTTGAGCACTGGAGCGTGGACGCCGAGATGATGGCCGCGGCGGGCCCGCAGGCGATGTTTATGCACTGCCTGCCCGCCCATCGGGGCGAAGAGGTTTCAGCAGAGGTGATCGACGGGCCGCAGTCGGTGGTCTGGGATGAGGCCGAGAACCGGCTGCACGCCCAGAAGGCCCTGATGGAATTCCTTCTGCTCGGGCGGGTGCAGGAATAAGGCCGAAGGCTGAATGGCTAACGCTGAACGCCAGTCGGCAAGACCAACCGGGCGCGGGCAGTACGCCCAGAGCACCGCACGAGCGCCCCGCGCCTAGAGCGCTGCGATGCCTGCCTTGGCAATCTGAGCGTCTTCAGACGACTTCACCGCCGACACGCCCACCGCGCCCACACAATGGCCTTCGACAAGAATTGGCACCCCGCCCTCAAGCATGCCCTCGATCTCGGGGGCGGACAAAAAGGCGGTTCGTCCGTTGTTAATAATCTCCTCATAGACCTTGGTCTCACGACGCCCCATGGCCGCCGTACGGGCCTTGTGAGGCGCAATATAGGCAGACGTCAACGGCGCACCATCCAGGCGTTGAAACCAGAGCAGATGGCCCCCTTCGTCGCAGATGGCGATTGCCACCGCCCAGTTGTTCTTGCGGGCCTCAACAATGGCAGCCGCACCAATGCGTTCGGCATCGGCAAGAGTCAGGGCAGGCTTTTGAATCACGGTGGTCTCCTTGGTGCAGCAAGCACAGCGGATAAAAAGGGATTAAGTGGGTTAACGGGATTTAGCGAGGCAAGAAACTGGGCAACCACGCCGCCCTGCTCTTCATCAAGAAGCGAGGGCGCATGCCCCGCATGCACCACCTCGTACAGGCGCGCCTGTGGCCCGCGACGGGTCATCTCCTGGGCAGTCTCCGATAGCAATAAGTCGCTGCGGGCACCGCGAATAAGCAGCGTGGGACAGCCTATCGCATCGTAGAGTGGCCAGAGCAGCATATCGGGAACCTCGGCCTCGCCGGCTGCCGCATTGGCGCCAAACCCGGTGCGAAACGGCGCCGCAATCTCGGGGTCGTAGTGAAACTGAAACGGCTCTTGTCGCCGCGCCATGTCGTGCAGATCTTGTGCCGAACGCGGGTAACAGGCCGCATCGGGCTGCCACAACACGCCGGCAGACCGACTCTGCACACGCGCGCTATGCCATGCCGCAGGCCGTACCACCGCGGCGGCCAGAAGATCCCACTGGGCATCGGTGTGGACACCAAACCCCTCGAACAAAATTCGGGCGGCCTGTGATGCCTGGGCGAAGCTGCCAAAGACCGGCTGCATACCCACATACTGCCCAATGCGTGCCAAGGCCTTGCCCGAAATAACCGCGCCCACATCGTTAAGCACCAGGCTGCGAATCTGTACCGACGGAAATACCGTCTGTGCCTGCGGATGGCCCAAGAGCGTGAGCGCGATCAATCCCCCCATCGAGGTGCCCACCCAGTGCACCGGCCCCAGCCTTAGTTGCTGGGCCATGGTCTGCATGTCGGCTGCATACTGGCCCAGATGGTAGTGGCTGGGGTCGAAAAGCCAGTCGGAGTCGCCTCTTCCCACCACATGCGGGCAGAGCACCCGATACCGTGTCGCAAGCCTCTCGGCCAGCGGCATAAAGTCAAAGGCAGACCGCGTCAGGCCATGGACACAGACCACCACCTGGGCATTGGTGGGATCCCCGAACTCCAGCACCCGCATGGTGTGATGGCCTGCCGGGCTCTCACAAGCAATGGAATGGATACGCGCGTCCGACATGATTTCGCTATTCTTGCAGACTTCTCCACAACAAGGATGTAGACCATGAAACTCTTAACCGGCAAGGTGGCCCTGGTCACGGGCTCCACCAGCGGCATTGGCCTGGGAATGGCCGAGGCACTGGCAGACCAGGGCGCTGATATTGTGCTCAATGGCTTTGGTGACCCCGCGACAATTGCCCAGGTGGAAAAATCGATTCATGCCCGCGGTGCCAAGACCTTCTACCACGGGGCCGATATGTCAAAGCCCTCAGAGATTGCCGCGCTCATCAAAGATGCAGAATCGGCCATGGGCCGCATCGATGTCCTGGTAAACAACGCGGGCATTCAGCATGTCAGCCCGGTGGAAGATTTTCCGATCGACAAATGGGATGCGGTCATCGCTATTAACCTGAGTTCGGCGTTTCATACCATCCGCGCGGCGCTGCCCGGCATGAAGGCGCGCGGCTATGGCCGCATTATCAACATTGCCTCGGCCCATGGCCTGGTGGCCTCCGTTCAGAAGATAGCCTATGTGGCCGCAAAGCATGGGCTCGTGGGGCTCACTAAGGTGGTGGCCCTGGAGACCGCTCAGACCCCGATTACCTGCAACGCCATATGCCCCGGCTGGGTGCTCACCCCGCTGGTTCAGAAGCAGGTCGATGCCCGCGCCCAGTCGCATAATCTCTCGCAAGACGAGGCCAAGCGGCAGCTCCTTCTTGAAAAGCAGCCCTCGGGCGAATTTGTAACGCCCGCACAGCTGGCCGGGCTCGCGGTGTTTTTGTGCTCACCCGCCGCCGACCAGGTGCGCGGCGTTGCCTGGAATATGGACGGCGGCTGGGTCGCCCAGTAGTCAATCACCCGCATTCGAACTATCCCACAGCTGGTCACCCCCGAGCCGGTGGTCCCAGCGCCGGGGATGCCAGAACCGGCGGCGCAGATCGGCGGCGGCCAGAAAAACCGGCCGCTCGCCCTGCCAGTGCATCTGCAGGTCTCCCTGAAGGTCCGTGCGTACCGAAGGAATTTCCAGCATTCGCAGCCGGGACAGCACCTCGGGATGCGGATGGTTGAACCGGCTGCGGTAGCCCGACTGAAAGACCACTACCGCGGGCTGTAAGGCCCGCAAAAAGACCTCTGACGAAGAGCCGCGACTGCCGTGGTGGGCCGCAAGCAGCACCATCGGTTGGGTCTGTCGCGAGCTAGTTCCGAAGGCCAGCCAGTTGGTGCGGCTGATGAGCTCTTCTTCTTGGAGCTGCGGAATATCTCCCGTGAGCAGAATCCGACGACCGGCAGCATCAATCACCTCGAGTACGCAAGAGTCTTCGTTCTTGCCCAGATGGCGAGGGTCTTCAGGCATGGCCCCAAACGGGTAGACAAACCGAAACCAGACCCCATCCCAGACCCAGCCTTCGCCCAGCTGACAGCGATTCGTGGCTGGCAGGTGACCCAAGACACGCGTTCGCATCTCTTCCTGCGCCATGCTTGTAGCAATCCACGGCGGGCGATGCGACTGCACGAGCTGCGCGAGACCAGAGGCATGGTCGTCATCGCCATGCGACACGACCAGTCCATCGATACGCCGCAGGCCCATGGCATAGAGCTGCGGAATCACAATGCGTTCTGCCGCATTGGCCCGTCCCATGCTCGGGCCCGTGTCATAGACCAGGGTATGCCGAGCGGTGCGCAGAATCACCGCACTGCCCTGGCCCACATCTAAAAACGTCGCAGTCACGGTGCCGGGCGCGGGGGCAGGTGCGCCCCCCACCCAGAGCACCGACAGGCCGAGCCAGGCCAGATGCCGCCAACGCGGCAATGACTCGTTGAGCGCCAGCAATACCCCAACACTCGCCAGAATGCTGGCCCAGAGTGGCGGCGCATGCCAGGCCAGGCTTGCCCAGGGCCAGTCGGAGCACCAAAGTAAGAACGAAAATAACCAGTCAAAGATCACGTGGCCCCAGACCAGCGGCGAATCGAATCCGGCAAAGGTGGTCACCGCGCCCACCATGGCCAGTGGCGTAACCAGAAAGGTGACCACCGGAATCGCCAGCGCATTGGCCAGTGGGCCCACGACCGAGACCTGCTGAAAAAAGGCAATCGTCAACGGTGCAATACCGAGCGTAATGGCGGCCTGGGCCACGGTTGCACTTCCGATGGCGGTCTTGCGATCGGCCAGGCCAAAAAGAATTGCCACCGCAAAAAATGACAGCCAGAATCCGGGGGCGAGCGGTGCCGTCGGGTCCATGATGAGCACCACCAGCAGCGTGAGCGCGATCACCCCCCAGCGCTGCGCCCGCAGCCCGGTCAGGCTGGCCAAGGCCGCTACGGTCACCATCACTGCCGTGCGCTGGGCAGGAATATTAAAGCCCGCGAGCAGGGCATAGCCAATTGCCGCAAGGCTTGCCGCCACCGCGCAGACCACTGGCACCGGCATATAAAGCGCCGCACGCAGGCCCATTCGGCCCAGGCCTGACCAGAACACCCGCACACCAAGGCGCGCCATCATGGCAAACATGGTCACATGCATGCCTGAGATCGACATCAGGTGCGATACGCCGGTTACCGAAAAGACCGACCAGTCGGCCGAGTCAATGGCCCGCTGGTCGCCGACCACCAGGCCCGACATCACGCCCGCATGGCGGGCCTCGGGTAGCGCTCGGCCAATCGCCTTGCGAATGGTGTCGCGGGCCTGGTCGATCCAGATGGCAGGGCTATCGATAAAACCATCAGCGGAGTTCGCCAACACAGGGCGCGGTAGAGGATCTTTCTTGGCTGTCGAGACACGCCCCACCGCGCGAATGCGGTTTTCAAAAAGCCAGGTCTCAAAGTCAAAGCCATGCAAGTTTCGGCTGCCTGCGGCGGCACGAAAGCTTAGGGTGGCCTGCCAGCGATCACCCGGAGCGAGCATTGGAGGCAGCCAGCCATCTGCCCGAGCGGCCCAGGAGATAAGCGCCATAAACGGGCGCGCCAGGGCTGTGGGCGCGGCACCGGGCTCGCTACTGAGGCCATAGACCTCTGCCTCAAACCGCCAGCTTGCGGGCCGGTATCCCGGGTCGCCTGGAGCCCCTTTTGCCGGAGAAAAGACCGGCAGGTCGTGGACCTGAAAATGCGCCACCACGGGCTGGGCCTCTTGCTCAGGCGCGATACCCGCCGCAAGAATATGCCCGGCCCGCAGGCTGCCCCAGGAGGCCATCAGCAGGCCCGCTGCCGCAGCAATGAAGATTGCCGTGCAGAGGTTCAAGATGCCGGGAGTCAACGATGAAGGCCAGGATGCCGGTCGCAGGCAACGCGCAAGAAGCACCCCCAGGAGCGACAGTCCAAGCGCCGCCAGTAAAGCCGCGACCCCTGCTAAAGCGAGAACATCCGCAGGCCAACGCTGCGGCTGCATCAACAATAGGCCAAGCCCGGCCAGGGCGGCCAGTGCCACACCATGCACCGACATGGCGGGACCTAGCGAGACTGCGAAGCGTTGTTGGGGTGCTTTTCGTACCGGCCGGCATGCCGCAAAAGTCGCGGCAAGGCGCGGCAGGCATTGCGGCTACTGCAGGCTGCGGCATCGTCGACCGATAGGCCACGCAGCCCGGCCATAACAGCGCCAATTGCTGGCGTCTGGTCTGGCGTATTAGTCGCCCCTTTTTCGAGCCAGGCAGGCGCAATGTCGGGGCTATCGGTCTCAAGTACCCAGGCATCTCCCGGCAGACTTTGTGCCAGACGTCGAATCTGTAATGCGCGCGCAAAAGTCATCGCGCCGCCAAAGCCAAGCACCAGCCCCTGGCGTAAAAACGCCTGTGCCTGCACCGCGCTGCCATTAAAGGCATGGGCAATCCCCCGCGTGATTCCAAAGCGGCGCAGGCCCGCGCAGACCTGGTCTTGGGCCCGGCGCACATGTAAGACCACTGGAAGGTCGAAGTCGCGTGCGAGCCGAAGTTGTTGTGCGTAGAGGTGCATCATGCGGTCCTTGTTGAGAGTTGGAAGGAAAAAATCCAGGCCAATCTCGCCAACCGCCACCAGCTTGGGGTCCTCGCGATGTGCCCGAAGGGCATTCTCAAGAACCACCAGCGCATCTTCTTTTAGACCATCGACCGAACACGGGTGCAGCCCCAGGGCATAGAACACGCCCGCATGCTGCTGCGCCAGTACTGCCACCCGTTCAAAATTGCCTGGAGATACTGCCGGCACCACCACAGCCTTCACCCCAGCGGCCTGCGCCGCGGCCATGCAGTCATCGGGATTCTCCAGAAAATCCAGATGGCAGTGGGTGTCAATCCAGGTGGCAGCCATAGTCACCCTGATCGCCCCCATCGCGGGGTTGTCTAAGCCCTCGCATCCTCAGGCGCGATGGGCTGGCCAGGAGCGCCAGTATCGGACTGAGCGTCAGGCAGTAGCGTTAACCGCCGAGAGCACTGGGCGGCAAGGCGCAGGTCGTGGGTGACCACCACCAGGGCAGCACCGAGCGTCAGGGTCTGCTCCAGCAGCAACGAGAAGACCTGCTGGGCTGTTTGATGGTCCAGGTTACCCGTGGGCTCATCGGCCAGCACGATCTTGGGCTGTGTCACGAGCGCCCGGGCGATAGCAACGCGCTGGCGTTCTCCCCCCGAGAGCTTTGCTGGAATATGGTCGAGCCTGTGGCCCAGGCCGACTCTTTCCAGCATGACAGACGCCGCGGCCAGGGCCTCTGCCTGGGCTAGCCGGCGGATCCGCAGGGGCATGGCCACGTTCTCTAACGCGGTGCATTCGGGCAGCAGATGGTGAAACTGATAGACAAAGCCAACCGCCCGATTACGCAGTGCGGTGCGGGCACTATCGGACATGCCAAAGACATCGCGGCCATCGATGCGCACCTGGCCTTCGGTGGGCCGATCGAGCCCACCCAAGAGATGCAGCAGGGTGCTCTTTCCCACACCCGAGGGGCCGACCACCGCTAGGCTCTCACCGGGCCAGAGGCTGAGGTCGAGGCCAGAAAAAGGGCAGACCTCGCGGGGACCATCGCGAAACCGGCGGGCAAGGCCAATCGCCTGCAAAACGGGGCTGCCAGGCATGGCTGTCTCTGCAGAAGAGGAAGGCGGGCCCTCAGTCATACCGCAGGGCCTCGGCAGGGTCGAGCCGTGAGGCCCGCCAGCTCGGATAGAGAGTGGCCAAAAGCGACAGGCCAAAGGCCGCCGGCAGTATCGACCAGAGGTCTTCGGCACGCAGATCGGATGGCAGGCGGTCGATTAAGTACACCCCCTTGGGCAGCACCTGAAACCCAAACCATTGCTCGACTAGCGCCACGATGGTGTCGATGTTGACCGCGCCAAGAACTCCCAGCGCAGCCCCCATGACAACTCCCAGAAAACCCAGGCTGGCCCCCTGCACCACAAAAATCGCCATGATCGACCGGCTCTGCGCACCGAGCGTACGCAAAATGGCGATATCGGCCCGCTTATCCATAACCGTCATGACCAGCATCGACACCAGATTAAAGGCCGCCACCGCAATGATCAGCATGAGAATCACAAACATCATGCGCTTCTCGAGCTGCACGGCCGCAAACCAGTTGCGGTTCTCAAAGGTCCAGTCGCGCACCACCATGCCCGCAGGCAAGGCCGGCTGAATCTGCAGGCTCGCCACCGGGGCCTGCTGCATGTCATCAAGCCGGGCCCGAAGGCCCTGGCTCGACTGGCTTCGAAAAAAACGCAGGGCATCATCTTGGTCCACAAAGACCAGGCTCGCGTCGTAGTCATAATGCCCCGAGGCGAAGATCCCAACCAGCCGAAACGACTTCATCCGGGGCAAAACCCCCATAGGCCCTGCCCCGGGATCGGCCGTGGTCAGCATCACCGAATCCCCCATGCGCAGCCCGAGTGTGCCCGCGAGATCACGGCCCACCACCATGCCAAAACTCCCGGGGGTAAGGTCTGCCAGGGCCCCGGCCTGCAGAGTCTGCAGCGCGGGGCTTACACCCGGCTCGCGCGCTGGGTCAATGCCGCGCACCAATACGCCCTTGAGCTGGTCACCGCGCGAGGCCATAGCCTGGCCCACCACAAAGGGCGCCGTGGTCTGTACATGGGGGCTGCTGCGAATCGCTGCCTCTGCCGCCTGCCAGTCGACGAGCTCGTAGGCGGGGGCAAGAACCTCCAGGTGTGAGAGCACCCCGAGCATGCGGTCACGGACTTCCTTCTGAAAGCCATTCATAACCGAAAGCACGATAATAAGGGCCGCAACACCAAGCGCAATGCCTGCCGTGGCCATGGCAGAAATAAAGCTAATAAATTTGGTGGAACGGCCCGCGCGTGTATAGCGCAGGCCGAGTTGTAATTCATAGAACATGGCCGGAGTGTGCCATAGTCATTGACACCGCTTATGGGTAATCCAATCAAGACAACACCACCTGCACACGCCTCTGTTGGCGCGCTTCTGGCAACAGCTATCGATCAGGCAGGCCCGCTCGTTGTCATCGACTCCGGACTCATAGGTACTATCGAAGCGAACAGCCTGCAGCGTTCTTCGCCTCCGGTGATGACCGAAACCCAGCGCAGAGGCCTGCGGCTGTTGCGTGCGATGACATGGCACGAGGTGGACCCGGAAATCGCACTGGATATCGCCCCCGAACAAAAAGCTTCTGGCAGCCCTTTTTCGGCTGCCGATACCGTGGTGCAGCCCGCATGGCTGCGGGTCTTTGAGGCCGCGCTGCAGGCACCTTCCCAGCCTTGGTCAGACAGAATGCCGTCGGTACCCTGGGCGGGCTGGGCGGCGCAAGCCGATGGCCTGAACCCCGCGCCCCACGAACACTGGATGCAGCTGCTGCCCTGCCGAGTGTCGCTTACCGCGCAGGCAGTCGGCCTGGTGCCGCTGGCGCCAAATGCCTTCACCGAGGCACAGCTGCAGTGCATGATCCCATTGGTGGCCAACTGGCCCGCCAGCCTGGTGCAGGCGCCCTCGGGCGCGGTCTTTCTGCGGGCACAAGAATCTTTCGGCCTGCGGTCGAGTGCCCCGGAGTCTTTAACCGGCCTACACCTTGCCCATCACCTGCCTGTCGGGCCGCGCAGTGCCGACTGGCGGCGCCTGAGCAGTGAGATTGAAATGGCCTTTTTTGCGCTCCCCTCCGCCCCCGACCAGGCAGAGACCGTCTGGCCCTGGGGTGCGGGGGCCCTACCTGCCCGCAGTGCGTCTCAGTCTGCACCACCGCAAGCGCCTTCGCCAGTGGCGGGCATGCTCGGGTGGCTGTCGGCGCAGGGTTGTGCGGCCCGAGTCTCATGGCACGAGGCCGAAGACCTGGATGCCTGGACACATTCCTGGCTGGCTGCATTCAGCGCCATCGCAGAAGCCCATGACAAGCAGCTAGCCTGGACGCTGATAGCAACCCAGGCCACACAGGCCCGTATCTGGTCGTCGCTATCGTCTTCCCCTAGTGCACTGAGCCACAAAGGAGCAGGCTGGCAGACCGCCCTTAATACGCTGCAGGCTGGCTGGCAGAGGCTGCTTGGCGAGGGCCGAGAGGGTGGGGGCCGGGAAGGCGGGCGCAACAACAACCCTGACTGGCACCGTTGGCTTAGCCTAGCGGCGCGTACCGACCAGCCGAAAGACGGCGCTCCCCATGGCTAGTGTTCCAGCAACGCGCCTGCGCCTGCAAGACCGGCCCGAGCGGCCAGAAGCCCGGCAGCGGCTGATTGCCAGCGGGCTTGATCCGGTGCTTGCCGACTGCCTCTCGCGCAGGGGTATTGATGATCCCATGGCCCTGGACCCTGCCCTGCATCGGCTGCTACCCGCCCGGGGACTGCTGCATATCGAAGACGCCGCAGACCAGATCGGCACCGCCATCGTCTCTGGGGAGTCACTCCTGGTGGTGGGCGACTACGACGCAGACGGTGCCACGGCCACGGCAGTGCTGGTGCGCGGCCTGAAGCGGCTTGGGGCACGGGTCTCTTTTCGGGTGCCCGATCGGTTTCGGCTGGGCTATGGCCTGACTCCGGGACTTGTGCAGGAAATTGCGGCAGAGGCGAACAACAGCCCGAGCAGTAGCCAAGGGCTTCCCAACTGGATTATTACGGTAGACAACGGCATCTCATCGATCTCTGGTGTTGCCGCCGCACAGGCCCTTGGCATACGGGTGCTGGTCACCGATCACCATCTGCCGGGGCCGCAGCTTCCTGAAACCTTGATCATTAACCCCCAGCTGCCTAGCTGCGGGTTCCCCAGTAAAAACCTGGCCGGCGTGGGCGTGGCCTTTTATCTCTTGGTTGCCATTCGGGCCTGGCTGGCCCAGCACAACCCAGGCCCGGGGCATACCGAGATGGCCCGCATCGATGACCTGCTGGCCCTGGTGGCCCTCGGTACCGTGGCAGACCTAGTGCGACTCGACGAGAACAACCGCCGACTGGTCGCCCAGGGCCTTTTGCGCATTCAACGCGGACTTGCGCCCCTGGGCCTGCTGGCGCTCTTTGAGGTTGCCGGCCGTCCGCCCGCCAGCGCGACCGCCCACGACCTGGGGTTTTTTATCGGTCCCCGGCTCAATGCCGCAGGGCGCATGTCGGACATGGCGATTGGTATTCGCTGCCTTCTCACCGACGACAGACAAGAGGCCCTGCAAACCGCAGGCACCCTGCATACACTCAACCAGTCGCGACGTGACCTGCAGGCGCTACAGACCGAGGCCGCGTCGATTCAGGCAGAGACGCTCTTGCAGCAGCAAGACACGCTCGGCAGGGCCCTGGTGCTCTTTGATGACCAGTGGCACCAAGGGGTCGTGGGCCTTATCGCAGGTCGCATTAAAGACCAGACCCATCGGCCCACCCTGGCCTTCGCCCCGGCTGAGCCCGGTTCTGAGTTACTCAAAGGCTCTGGGCGGTCTATTGTCGGGGTGCACCTGCGCGACCTGCTGGCCCGCATCGACAGCCTGGCCCCGGGGCTGATGACAGCCTTTGGGGGCCATGCCATGGCTGCGGGGCTGAGCCTGCCGCGCAGTCGGCTTGGGGAGTTCACGCGGCTTCTCGCGCAGGTGGCCGAAGAGGTGATTGATACGGAGTTGCTTGCCCCAGTGCTGCTCACCGACGGCCCGCTGCCTGCCCAAGGTTTTTCACTAGAGACAGCCAGGCTGCTGTCATCCCAGATATGGGGCCAGGGCTTTCCTCCCCCGGTATTCTGCAACCAGTTTCTGGTGCGGCAGCAGCGGCTGCTGAAAGACCGACACCTGCGCCTCGACCTGGTGCTCGCCGATGACCCGCGACAGCGGGTCTCTGCAATCTGGTTTAACGGCCCGCTTGAGTTACCTAACACGGCACGCCTAGCTTTCAGTTTAGGCATCAACGACTACCTGGGAACAGAGTCACTGCAGCTCATGGTGCAGGCGGCAGAAACACTGAACCCGATACACTAGACAGCTTTACGCCTGTGCTGCCATGGAATCTGAACGACTCAACGCCCTTTCCCTTTTAATCGATGACCTGAAATCCCGGTTAGATGCCCTTCGGGGGTATCTTTGACTTTGATACCAAGTCGCGTCGATTAGAAGAGGTCATCGCCCTCACCGAAGACCCCAGCCTCTGGAACGACCCCAAACGGGCGCAGGAGATCGGCCGGGAACGCAAGTCTCTGGAAGATGTCGTGCTCGGTATCTCGGAGCTCAGCCAGTCGATTACCGTTAGCGAAGAACTCTTTGCCATGGCCCGTGAGGAAGACGATGTGTCTACCATAGAGGCAGTGGAGCAAGAGACGCAGGGCATTGCCGAGAAGGTGGCAGCCCTGGAGTTTCGGCGGATGTTCTCAAACCCCGCTGACCCACTCAACTGCTTTCTGGATATCCAGTCGGGGGCAGGCGGCACTGAGGCCTGCGACTGGGCCTCGATGCTGCTGCGTCAGTATCTTCGCTATGCCGAGCGCAAGGGCTTTAAGGCCGAGTTGCTCGAGGAATCGGAAGGCGATGTGGCGGGCATTAAATCGGCCACGATCAAGATCGCTGGCGACTATGCCTTTGGCCACCTGCGCACCGAAACCGGCGTGCACCGACTGGTACGCAAGTCGCCTTTTGACTCTAGCGGAGGGCGCCACACCTCGTTTGCCTCGGTCTTTGTCTATCCCGAAGTCGACGACAGCTTTGAGATTAATATCAATCCTGCCGATGTGCGCGTAGATACCTATCGCGCCTCGGGCGCTGGCGGGCAGCACATTAACAAGACCGACTCTGCGGTGCGACTCACCCATATTCCCACCGGAATTGTGGTGCAGTGTCAGAACGACCGTTCGCAGCACCGTAACCGCGATGAGGCCTGGCAGATGCTGAAGTCACGGTTGTACGAACACGAGATGCGCAAGCGCATGGCCGAGCAGCAGAAGCTCGAAGACAGCAAGACCGATGTCGGCTGGGGCCATCAGATTCGCAGTTATGTACTTGACCAGTCGCGCATCAAAGACCTACGCACCTCGGTAGAGATCTCGAACACCCAGAAGGTGCTCGATGGCGACCTTGACCCCTTTATCGAGGCGAGCCTCAAACAGGGGCTCTAGCCAGAGACACGCCGAAACCAAACGACCAATAACCACCCTGAACAATAGCCCCAGACCAATAGCCACTATGACGGAAGCCCACGATCCCAAAGCCTCTGCTGCAGCCGATCACGCAGCGTCGATCGTCGAAGAGAACCAGATCATCGCCGAACGAAGGGCCAAGCTCGCCGCACTGCGCACCCACGACGCGGTGGCATTTCCCAACCAGATTCGGCCCAGCCATCAGGCGGGGGCACTGCATCAGGCCCACGAGACCCAGACCCGTGAAGAACTCGAGGCGCGGCCCATTGCGGTGTCACTGGCCGGCCGCATTATGCTGAAGCGGGTGCAGGGAAAGGCGAGCTTCTTCACCCTGCAAGACGCGAGCGGCCGCATACAGCTCTATATGAACGATGAGACAATCGGGCCCGAGGCCCACGAGCGTGCCAAGCACTTTGACCTTGGCGACATTATCGCGGCCGAGGGGGTGCTTTTTAAGACCATGAAGGGGGAGCTGTCGGCGCGCTGCCAATCAGCGCAACTGGTAACCAAATCGCTGCGCCCCCTGCCCGATAAGTTTCACGGCCTACACGACACTGAGACTCGGTATCGCCAGCGGTATGTCGACCTGATTGTGAATGCCGAAAGCCGTCACGTTTTTCTCACCCGGTCTAAGGCGCTTGTGGCCTTGCGCCAGTTCATGGCCGAGCATGGGTTCTTAGAAGTTGAAACCCCCATGCTCCACCCTATTCCCGGAGGAGCTGCTGCTAAGCCCTTTGTCACCCATCACAATGCCCTGCACCAGGATATGGTCCTGCGAATTGCGCCCGAACTCTATCTGAAGCGTCTGCTGGTCGGCGGGTTTGACCGGGTCTTTGAAGTGAACCGTAATTTTCGCAACGAAGGATTGAGCCCACGGCACAACCCCGAGTTCACCATGATGGAATTCTATGCGGCCTACACCGACTATCAGTGGATCATGCAGTTCACCGAAGAGGTACTGCGGCAGGTCGCCCGGGCGGCTACGGGGTCGGCTGTGGTGCACTATCAGTCGCGCGCGGTCGACCTAGAGTCGCCTTTCGAACGGCTGACCATCGTGCAGGCCATTGGTCGGTATGCCCCGGAAATCAGCACAGACGACCTCGTGTCGGTCGACAGGCTGCGGGCGATTCTGCAGTCCAAGGGTGCGGCCATCAACAAGCCTCCCCTTGCCAACGCCGGACTAGGCGCGCTGCAGTTAGCCCTGTTTGAAGAGGTGGCAGAGTCGCAGCTCTGGAACCCCACCTTCATCATCGACTACCCCGTCGAGGTCTCGCCGCTGGCCCGGGCCTCTGATACTCGGCCCGAGATTACCGAGCGGTTTGAGCTTTTTATTACCGGCCGCGAGATCGCCAACGGGTTTTCAGAGCTCAACGACCCCGAAGACCAGGCCGCCCGGTTCCACGCGCAGGTGAAGGCCAAAGAGGCCGGCGACGAAGAGGCCATGTACTTCGATGCCGACTATATCCGGGCTCTGGAGTACGGCATGCCCCCTGCGGGCGGCTGCGGCATTGGTATTGATCGGTTGATCATGCTACTGACCGACAGCCCCAGTATCCGCGATGTCATTCTCTTCCCAGCCTTAAGGCGCGAAGACTAGATTACAAATTCCCAACGCAAATTACGAATTACGGGTAGAGTAAAGGACAGGCTTTCGCCTGCCCTCCCTCATCAAACCGTGCATGCGGTTTTCCCGCACACGGCTTTCCGATGTTCTTCACAACGAGGCATGCGCCGATTTCCTTCTTGCTTGGCCTTGGCATAAAGCTTCCTCTGGAGCGTCTTGATCGTCTCTGGGGTGGCTAGCACTATGGCAATCCCTCGATCCTCCACCCTTTCAGTTGCATGAACAAAGCAGGGTCCCTTCCCTCGGCGGGGGTTATGTTGTCCCTCCACCTCAATCAGTACTATGAACCCCTCCGACTTCCAACCAGAGCCAGGCTGCTTTCGTTTCCTTATACAGTCCGGTCGGTGGCCTTCCCCACCCCCCTGGCTGGATCTCCAGCACTGGGCAACAAATCTTCAAGAACATGCCGACCCTGCTACCCCGGTAGTCAATGGCCGCTACTTCACTTATTCCAGCAGTCATCCAACGGCCTTCCCCTCCTGTCAACAGGGTCGGCGCCTCCGCTTTAGTTTACGAGGCTACATCTAGGTTCACTTGCGTTACGGCCTGCTCTCTTGCTGTGTGAAAACTCATGACCCCGCGTTACCGCGACGCCACTTCCTCATGCTACCGGGGCGCACGGACAACTCCCCGGGCGGGACTTCAACCCGCTAGACTTGCTGCTGTTACTGCGAACTGACAGTTTACTAATTACACTTAAGTGTAATTAGTAAACTGTCACCGTAATTCACTACAATTCCGGCCAGTGGCAAGCCACCTCCACCCCTTCAAAGATCGAAACAGGGGGGCTTTCCTTGGTGCAGACCTCGGTGGCATGGGGGCAGCGCGGATGAAAGGCGCAGCCTGACGGAGGCTCTAAGGGGTTGGGAACTTCCCCCTGGATAGGCAGACGATCCCTGTTAGCGCCCGTGGTGCGAGGAATGGCATCCATTAACAGTCGGGTGTACGGATGCCTGGGTGCCGCAAACACCTTCTTCGTGGGCCCCTTCTCCACAATACGTCCAAGGTACATCACCGCCACCTCATCGCTCAGATGCCGAACAATCGCAAGGTTGTGGGATATAAAAAGATAGGTAAGCCCACGGTCACCTTGTAGGTCTTGCATCAGGTTCAACACCTGGGCCTGAACCGAGACATCTAAGGCAGAGGTTGGCTCATCACAAACAAGAAACTCCGGACGGGTTGCCAGAGCCCGAGCAATCGAAATCCGTTGACGCTGGCCACCGGAGAACTGATGCGGATACTTCTGCTGATCTTTTGCCGCGAGCCCCACCGAGGCAAGAAGGCTATCCACCTGAGAAGATAACTCTGTTACTGAGGTGACCAGGCGATGCTCCAGAAGCGGCTCTGCAACAATATCGCCAACCGTCCAGCGCGGATTAAGGCTCGCAAAAGGATCCTGAAAGATCATCTGAAGTCGACGCCGTAAGGCCATAGACTGAGCGGACGCCAAAGCCATATGCAGCGACTCGCCATCAAACCGCACCTCTCCCTGGGTCGGGCGGTCAAGGCCCACGAGCATCCGAGCCATCGTGCTCTTACCACAGCCAGACTCCCCTACAAGGGCGAAAGTCTTCCCCCTGGGAATAGCAAGACTCACCTCTTGCACGGCACGCAGATGGCGGCGCTTGCCGCCCGAGAGCAGGCGCGATAACCAAGGATCGCTGACATCGAAGGTACGCGACAGCCCACGCACTTCCACCAGCGGTGCTAACGCGTTTTCAGGCTCTATCTGCAGCTGAGCCTCTGGCCTCACCGTGATGGGCTGCGGACCCGAAAAAGCGAGCCCTTGACCGGGCACCTCCCTCTCCGTGGCGGGGCCCAGTGCATCAAGGTGCCAGCAGGCTGCCGCTGTCTTTCCCTCTAAGTGTTTCAAGGGCGGCCGGCTGCCACGGCACTGATCATCGGCAAATGCGCATCGAGGATGAAAGCCACAGCCCAGAGGAAGGGCATCCAGACGCGGCATGCTGCCTGGAATATGGGCGAGACGATGGGTCTCTTGATCGATATCGGGTATTGCCGCCATGAGCCCGGATGTGTAAGGATGGCGGGGTACCCGAATCACTTGCGCCACAGGGCCCTCTTCCACCACCCTGCCCGAGTACATCACAGCCACACGGTCACAGGTTTCAGCAATCACGCCCATGTCATGGGTGATGAGAAGCACGGCGGCACCGCGCTCTTTGCAGACACGCTTGAGAAGACCAATAATCTGGGCCTGTATAGAGACATCTAACGCGGTCGTTGGCTCATCTGCCACCACCAGTTGTGGCTGGGCGCAGAGCGCCAGGGCGATCACCACACGCTGACGCATGCCACCAGAAAACTGATGCGGATACTGGTCTATACGCTGCTCGGCTGCGGGAATTCCTGTCTCATTGAGCAAGGCTATTGCCTCTTTGCGGGCCTGGGCAGCGCCAAGACCAAGATGAGTCTGAATGGTCTCGATAAGCTGTTGCCCAACGGTATACAGGGGATTGAGCGCTGTAAGAGGATCTTGAAAGACTGCGCCGATCTCCCTTCCCCGTACCTGGCGCATCTCGGCTTCTGCAAGGCCATCGATGCGGCGGCCTCGCACCCAGACTTCTCCCGAAGTAATACGGCCTGGAGGATCCAGAAGACCGATTACCGCCGAGCCGGTCATCGACTTGCCAGCCCCCGACTCCCCCACGAGGCCGAGAATTTCGCCGGGTTCAACGCTGAGACTCACACCATCCAGCGCACGAAGAATGCCTCTGCGTTGCGGGAACTCCACGATCAGGTCTTTTACCTGTAACACGGGCTGCGACATTGCGATCAGCGCCCAGACCGCAGCCGAGGGTTAAAGGCATCGCGCATCCAGTCACCCAAGAGGTTCACGGCCACTGCAAGCACGATTAAGGCTAAGCCCGGAAAGACAATGATCCACCACTCGCCAGAGAACAGGTAGTCATTACCGATACGAATCAACGTGCCCAGAGAAGGCGAGGTGGGCGGCACCCCCACTCCCAGGAATGACAGAGTAGCCTCGGTGATGATGGCGGTTGCCACATGGATAGTGGCAAGCACCAGTATGGGCCCGACCACATTGGGGAGTACATGGCGAAACATGATCCGATGAGACGCCACCCCAATCACCTGGGCCGCCATCACATACTCTTTACGCGACTCCACAAGGGTAGAGGCGCGCACGGTGCGCGCATACTGAACCCACCCGGGCAGGGTAATTGAAATAACCAGCACTCCAAAGGCCAGAGACTCATGGGCATCAGGAAAGAGTGCACGCCCGACACCTGCGATTAGCAAGGCAATCAGAATCGCCGGAAAGCTCAGCATGACATCGCACAGCCGCATAAAGAAGACATCAAGCCAGCCACCCATATAGCCAGCAAGAAGCCCCATGACCACGCCAATAACCACCGAAAGAAGCACTGAGGCGAAGCCCACGGCAAGCGAGATACGCATGCCATAGAGAATGGCCGAGAGCATATCCCGGCCCTGGTCATCGGTACCGAGCAGATAGGCCGCGCGCCCACCTTCTATCCAGGTTGGCGGCAGGCGGGCATCGGAGAGGTCTAGGGTGGCAAGGTCAAAGGGGTTATGGGGAGCCACCCAGGGTGAAAAAGCCGCCCCAAACACGCAGGCAAATGTGACCAGAAAGGAGACCCATGCCACCGGAGAGGCCAGAAAACTCGCACCGACATCGCTATCACGCCACTGATGAATCCTATGAATCACTGCCTGCCTTTAATGAATAAGCGATCAGCTGCAGTCATGTAGACGAGAGACGAACGCGGAGCCTTGGATCCACCGCAAAGTACAGAAGATCGACCAGCAGGTTAATCAACACAAAAATAAGAGAGATCAGGCAGAGGTAGGCCGCCATTACGGGTATGTCGGCAAAGTTGACTGCCTGAATAAACAAGAGACCCATCCCAGGCCACTGGAACACGGTCTCGGTGATGATCGCAAAGGCAATCAGGCCCCCGAGCTGAAGCCCGGTAATGGTAATCACAGGAACCAGAGTATTCTTCAGGGCATGACCAAAGTTAATAGCGCGGGCCGAAAGCCCCCGGGCCCGGGCAAACCGAATGTAGTCTGTGCGTAAGACCTCGAGCATCTCAGTGCGCACCAGACGCATGATGAGTGTCAGTTGAAAAATCGCCAGGGTGAGGGCCGGAAGTATTAAGTGCCGAATGCCTGCCCAGGAAAAAAGTCCCGTGGTGAATCCTCCGACACTCACCACCTCCCCCCGTCCAAAGCTTGGTAGCACCCCGAGGCCTACCGAAAAAATAAGGATAAAAAATATGCCAATAAGAAAGGTGGGAAGGGAAACACCAAGAAGCGATATGGCCATGAACACCTGGGCAAGCGCCGAGCCTCGCCGAATGGCGGCATAGACCCCCATGGGAATACCAATCACCAGCGCAATCACCGCTGCCACGAAGGCAAGCTCAAGGGTTGCCGGAAGACGCTCGGCAATCAGTGTTGACACCGAGATCTGTTGCCGAAGGCTCATACCAAACTCGCCCTGCACCGCATTACCCAGAAAATGCACAAACTGCACTACGACGGGAGAATCGAGCCCCAGCTCTCTACGCAAGAGATCCACCTGATCCTGAGTAGCGTCTTGCCCAAGAATGAATAGCACCGGATCCCCCACGTACTGAAACAGCACAAAGGAGACCAGGGCCACGACAAGTAAAACAAAAAGGCCCTGCAGGATCCTCTGTGCGATAAACGCGATCACAGGATTTCTAGCAGGGCCATGGGCGACTGGATCGCCTTACTTAACGACGATGAGTCGCCAGTCGAGACGATTATCGGCCCGGTGAATGACATCAATATTCTTCTTTGCGGCCCAGGGGATGATCTGGTTATGCAGCGGAATATGAGCCACCGTATCGTTTTGCAGCTGCAGCGCCTCGCGCATCAAACGGGGACGGATGAAGGGGTCAGTCTCTGTCTTGATACGGTCAATGATTGCATCCATCTTGGCATTGCTGTAGCGGCCCACGTTGTAGTTGCCGTCAGCCCCGGTGGTCTTGGTGCGCACCAGTGACTGTACCGAATAGAGCGCATCGAATGTCGGAACACCCCAGCCCAGCATATAAATGCTTGCCTCATGCCTCAGAATCATGGGGAAGTAGTTCACAAGAGGCAATGTGCGTAGCCTGGCACGCACCCCTATCTTAGCCCACATGGCGGTTACCGCCTGGCATATCTGCTCGTCGTTTACGTACCGATTGTTGGGGCAGGCAAAGTCAACCTCAAAGCCATCGGGGTAGCCCGCCTGGGTGAGCAGGCGTTTGGCTTCCTCTGGGCTGTAGGGAAAGCGTTTGTGGACCGCATCGCTCCAGCCGTCTACCTGAGGCGATACCAGCGCCCCAGTGACCTGGGACTGGCCACGCATGACCACCTTATGGATATTGTCAATATCAATCGCCTGATAAAGCGCCTTGCGCACATTCACGTCTTTTAAGGGGTTCTTTCCCTTTACGTTACTGCCGGGGAGTTCATCGCGAAACTGGTCCATTCCAAGAAAGATCGTGCGGTTCTCCGCCCCATCGATAACCTGCAGGTTATTGTTGGCACGGAGCCTAGGTAGGTCTTGCGGGGTGGGGTCCAAGACAAAGTCGATCTCCCCTGACAACAGGGCGGCCATGCGGGTGGCATCGGCTTTAATGGGCTGATAGATGATCTCTTCGACATTGGTGGGAAACCTGCCTTTGCCCCACCAGTTTGGGTTTCTCACCAGAACCAGTCGCTGATCGGGCTGCCACGACTTCACCATAAACGGGCCGGTGCCCATGGCATTGCGATGGGCAAACGACTCGTCCTTGGTCTTCATGTCCTTGGGCTCTTGAGAGTTGTTCTTCTCTGCCCAGGCCTTGCTCATGATCCGAAGCTCGGTGAGCTGCCGAACCAGTACCGGATTGGGGGCTGACAGCAGAATATCAACGGTAAGGTCGTTGACCTTGACCACCTTTTCGATACCCTGGGTGTAAATAGCAAAATTTGATGTCTTCGACAGCGCGCGGTTAAGTGAAAAAACCACATCATCGGCGGTGAATGCAGAGCCATCGCTAAACTTCACTCCCGACCGCAGGCTAAACCGCATCTGGCGGGCGCTGATTTCGGTCCATGATGTCGCTAGAAGGGGTTCGGGACGAAACGTTGTGCTGTTATAGGTTACGAGCGTCTCGTAGATGGCAGCATGAATACCATTGGAGAGCGCGTTGTTCTGAGAATGAATATCAAGCGTTGGAATATCACTAGCAAAAGACCACTTAAACGTCTTGGCCGCGACCGGCCCAGAGACAAGCACGGCGGATACAAAAGCCGCCACAACAAACGATACTGGTTTCATGAAATCCTCCCGGCAATCTAACGATTTATATGTGCGCAGAAGCAGAGCCTTAGTCCTGCTTGTTGGGTAAACTTCGAAACTGTATAGCGAAATGAGGCCCGAAGCTTTGGGCCCTGGGAATTCCCCTAGATGGTTTACCGTGGATTACGGGATTACGGGATTACGGTGACAGTTTGATTACGGTGACAGTTTACTTAATTCTCTTCGAGAATTAAGTAAACTGTCACCGTAATCCACCGTAATTGCGCGTAATCTCATAATCCGTATCCAGCCTCCGTAGCTCAGTGGATAGAGCATCTCCCTCCTAAGGAGAGGGTCGCACGTTCGATTCGTGCCGGAGGCGCCATTTCCGCTCTCTTTTACTCTAGCCACGGTACCCAGTAACATACCCCAATGTCGGTATACCGATTTCAGATAGAGCGATCCACCTTCGAGGCTCTGGGCCCCACCCAGACCAACTCCCGGTCTGTCTTAGATTTTTTTGACGACAAAAAGCTCTCCAGCACGCAACGGCTGTTCTTCAAGCTCTGGTCGAGCAACAAGGTAAATACGACCGTCTTAGAGCCTGACAAGACAATTCTGCACGCCGGAGAGGTGCCCGACACCGGGTTTCTGATTCTCGCCGGCGAGGCCTATGTGGTGATTGGTGACGACACGTTAATTTTAGGCCCGGGCAGCGCCATTGGTATTGCTGAGGGGCTCTGCGATATTCCTATGCGCGCAAGCTATGTCTCTAAGACCGCGCTTACCGTTAAGGTTATTCCCATGCCCAATGCAATCCGTGAAGTCAGCCACGCCAACTCTGGGCTTAAGGGAATTTGCAGGCTCACGGCAAAGCGCATTCTTGATGATCGCCTCAAGGACATTCCGGCCCAGTTGCGGACAGATACGAACCCCCGCCCATGACACCCACCGAAGTCGCCTACCCTGCAGCCTCGCTGCTCTTTCGCAAGGGAGATCCGGCCAAGGCTTTCTATGTCTTACAGTCCGGAAGAGTAGCCCTCTTTAATTCTGCTCTGCAAGGATATGGACAGGCAAAGTCTGGCCCACAGCCGAGCCCCGCAAAGGCACCATCGCTCTCCTCTCCGGCGTTGGAATCAGCGCTTGCCATCCTTGCCCCCGGAGACTCGTTTGGCGAGCAGGCGATTCTGTCGGGTGGGGTACGCAGCGTCTCTGCCTGGGCTATTGAGCCAACCGTCTGTCTCGAGATCACCGCTGACGGGCTTCGCAACATGCTTGACAACCAACCGGGTCTGCTCAAACCTCTTATCGAAGCCCTGCTGCTGCAGCTTTATATGAAGAACGAGTTTCGATCTATTCATGCCCCCGACTTTCTCTAGCTATCACCAGGCCTGCCACCTGACTCAAGAATAGCCCTAGCCTTCCGATTACGAGAAGATGGAAAAACCAGTCGAATTCCAAATCGAGAAATCCGCCTTCGACGACCTGAGCCTCACCGCCCTGCGCCACGAGAGCGTGGCCTTTTTCGATGAGAACAAGCTCAGCGGCCAGGAGCGCCTCTTCTACCGCGTCTGGGCCAGCCGGCAACTGCAGACCGGAGTCTTCGAACCCGGGCAGGTCATCCAGCGCAAAAACCAGGTTCCCAGCTACGGCTTTGTGGTCGTGTCGGGCAACGTAGAGGTAGAAGACGACGATGGCCATTACCTTCTCGGCGCGGGAACCGTCATCGGCCTTGCAGAAGGCCTATGCGAACTGCCCTCGCGATATACCTACGTGGCCCACGATGCGGTAAGCTGCAAGCTAATTCCCATAGATATTGCCTGCCGTGAAATCGGGCGTATCAACTCGGGGCTTAAGGGTATCTGCCGGTTCACGGTGCAGCGCATCCTGGGCGAGCGGGCTGCCTGCCCCGACTTTATGCGGTAAGGTAAGGGCTATGGCAGAACCTATTTCTACCATGGAAGAAGTCTGTGAGCAGGCGACACTGCGCAATATGGTGATGCGCGAGGCTACCCGCCAGGCCTCCGAGAGCCTTCAGTCGGCCCTGCGAACCGTGGTGGGCTCAGACCAGGTGCCCGAAGAATTCCTTCCAAAGATCGAGGCGCCCGCACCCGATATCGAGGCTCTGCTTGCCCTCTTCGCGCCCGAGCAGTCCGGAGACGAAAATGTTGCTGCTGCAGTGCCAGCGGTTCCAGCAACCCCCTTGCCGCCGAGGGTGCAGGCCGCACCTACCGCCCTGGCCAAAAGCCCAGTCCCGCAGTTGCAGCCCGCCGAGGCGCCCAAACCAGCTACCGTTACCGCAAAAGAGCCCGCACCGGCGACTGCGCCTATGGCGGCTTCGCAGACGAAAACAGCTTCCGACATTACGGCCCCAAATGAGCCTCTGGCCACAGACAAAAAAATCACATTCCAGCCCATGTCCTGGCCTTCTTTTGGGTCATCGCAGCCCGCCCCATCAGCCAAGGCAAGCGAAAAACCAGCCCCGCCCATTCCAGCCCTCGGGCCCAACGAGGTCTACTTCGCACCCGATGAGATCCTGTTCCATAAAGGAGACCCGGCAGACCGGTTCTATATGATTCGTCAGGGCGAGGTAGGTCTTTTCGAACCCAGCACCCAGAAACAGATTGCCACCCTGAGCATGGGAACCTCTTTTGGCGAACAGGCTATCCTGGTGGGCGGCGTGCGCAGTGTGTCGGCGCGGGCAATTGGTGGTGTGGTCTGCCTTGCTATTTCGGCCCAGACCCTCAGAGATATGCTTGAGGTAGAACAGGGATCGATTAAGCCCGTGTTTGAATCGCTCTTGCTCCAGCTTTACCTACACAACGACCTGCACGCCCGCGGGCATAAGTACAACGCCTAGCCCGAACACCCGCTATAAGGTTAGTTGCTGCCCCTCTTTGGCAACAAATGCATCAGGCCACATGTCGTGCGCCTCTTCTGCGATGCGATCCATAACGTTGTCATCATGATCAGGATCGTGATGAAAGATTGCCAGCTGCTCGACTTCTGCCGCCTGGCATAGCCGAACACCCTGCTGCCAGGTGGAATGGCCCCATCCAGCATAGCGAAAGAACTCCTGATCGGTATACGTACTGTCGTATATCACCAGGTTTGCACCATGAATCAAGGTAAGAATCTCGGGGTCAAGCTTTCCTGGCCGATGCTCGGTGTCGGTAACGTAACAGACCGACACGCCGTCATAGTCAACGCGATAGCCTGTAGCGCCTTGGGGATGGTTTAACGGCGCGGTGCGCAGCACAATACCATCGCCAAGGTCGATAGTCTGCCCTGCCATAAAGTCACGAAAGATAATGTCAGCGGCAAACCGGTCTATCGCAATGGGAAAAAACGGCTCGGACATCTGCTCTGCCAGAGCCTCTTGAATGGTCAACCCCTGAGCCTGTAGATTTCCGGCCCATACCGCAAGGCTGAAGTCGGCCTGATAAAGCGGCTTAAAAAAAGGCAGGCCCTGAATATGATCCCAGTGCACATGAGACAGGAATAAATCGGCCGCAAGGAATCCCTGAGACTGCACCCAAGGGCCCAATGGCCGAATACCAGAACCCGCATCGAAGATAAGAAGCCTATCTTTACAGGCTATGGTGACACAGCTGGTATTGCCACCATAACGCAGGTAGCTACTAGAGGCACACGGTATGGTTCCCCGAACCCCCCAGAACCGAACCCTCATACGCGGCCTACAGTTTCAGGACCTGGGGTCATTGCTGGAGAGAAAGCAGCTGGGGCTTATTCGTAGCTGACGCCACATCCAAAGCCAGAGCCCTTTTTCTCGGCGCGTTTCTGGCACTCTTCTCGAGTCTTGAAACAGTCGCTGGTGTAGTCGCCTGATTTTTTGTCTACGATGCACCACTGGGTTTTCTTTGCATAAGCAAGCTGCGTACCGCCAATGAAGAACACAGTGGCGAAGAAGGCAGAAATGAATATAGCTGCTTTAGACACGGCAGTTTCCTTTCAAGTTGTCTACAGCCTGAAGCTTACCCCATCTTGAAGGGTCGTACCCCTTCAGACATTGCCCTTCGCCAGTGACGCGCTCCTGGCTGCCCGTGATACAGGCCATGCCAGTGCCGCGCCATGCTGCGGGCGGGAACCCCAGAGGCCAGCCCGGCGTCGTAATAGGCCGAAAGTGGGCTGATAACCGCCTCTCGCGCTGACGGCCGACGGGCGTCATGACCAAACAGAGCCTGGTCGAGGGCATGCATAAGCCACGGGTCGTGATAGGCAGCGCGGCCAATCATGACTCCATCGAGGCCTGGCAGACAATCCACAGAGCCTGGATGCGGTGCGCACGGCTGCATAAGGGACAGAGCCTGATCAAACGTGGTGATTCCACCATTGATCACGAAGCGGGCTTGCGGAAAATCCCGCTTAAGCCTGCGCACAACCGCATAGCGCAAAGGCGGAATCTCACGATTCTCTTTGGGCGAAAGGCCCTTAAGTATGGCGCTACGCGCATGCACCAGAAAGACATTACAGCCCGCAGCCATAAGGGTGTCCACAAACCTAGAGACAAAGTCGTAACTGTCATCATGGTCCACGCCAATGCGATGCTTCACAGTTACCGGCACCGCCACTGCCTCGCGCATGGCCCGAATGCAGTCTGCCACCAGCCCAGGCTCCCGCATTAGGCAGGCGCCAAAGGCGCCCTTCTGCACCCGCTCGCTGGGGCAGCCGCAGTTCAAATTAATCTCGTCATAGCCCCATTCGGCACCAATCGTTGCGGCACGGGCCAGGTCATCCGGTTCGCTTCCTCCCAGTTGCAGCGCCACAGGATGTTCAGCGGAGTTATAGCCAAGTAGCCGTTTAAGATCGCCATGGAGAATAGCGCCCGTGGTGATCATCTCGGTGTAGAGCAAGGCATTGGGGGCGAGCAGGCGGTGAAAAAACCGACAGTGCCGGTCGGTCCAGTCCATCATGGGCGCCACGCAGAGCTTATGCATGGCGCCGAAGTGTACCGGCTTCTAAAACCCCAAGGCCTAGAAACGGGTAACGGCCTTTACTCCGAACATCCAGTTGCGCTCGGGGGAGGGTTCAAAAGGCGAGGGGTTATTCACGATCACCGAGCCTACGTATTTCTTATCGAGCAGGTTATCAATACGGGCGAAGACTTGCAGGTCGGTTACACCCATGTTTCGAGAATAGCCTGCGCGCAGCGCTACCGTCTCGAATGGATCCGCACTAAGGGTGTTGGTGTCGTTGGCATAACGACGGCCCACCGACTGCATCTCTATGCCCGCCGACCAGCCCTGAGGCATTGAACGGGCGGTGCGAGACTCGGCCCACTCTATTTCGCCGAAGACCACATGCCCAGGGATACCGGGAATGTTGGTACCGGAGGCAATCGGGGTGGTTCCGGCAACAAAGGCGGTATCGAAGCTTGCATCGATCACGCTGGCGGCAAAAACAGATCGCCACTGGTCAGACCAGCTTCGAACCCAAGACAACTCTGCCCCCAGCCGCTTGGTCTTGGGAGCGTTTTTGAACGAGGTTCTCCCGAATGCGGACTGATCCGTTACGATCTCATCGGTAGAACTGACCCAGAAGAAGACGGCGGATAAGCGCTGACCAGAATCAGGGCGCCACTTGATGCCGAATTCCGCCTGGTCATTTTTGGAGGCACGGATCGACTGGTTGAATGTTGAGGTGGGCGTGGCACCCATACTGCTACTGGCATAGGCCACTTCGGCCAGGGTTGGGGTTTCGAAACCACGCCCATAGTTCACAAAGACATTGGTGTTGGGGCTCACATGGCGCGTAACTCCAAAGGCGGGGCTAAACTGGGAATAACGAACCTTTCCTGAGCCATCGGCATTTTGCGCTGTCTCGGGAATAAAATCCCTGCTTTCGAATCGCACCTCACCGAGACGCGCACCAGCGGTTACCGAATAACGCTCAGATACCAAGAAGTTGCCTACAACGAAGGCATTACTCGACTGGGCGATATTGTCTTCGTCTCGGGTTGGGGCGCCCAACTTCTCACCATCAGAGGCATTACCCCCCTGCCTGCGTTCCTTTGCGTAGTCAGACTCCAAGCCCACGGTAAAAAGCGTAGGAACTCCAGCCAGGGTCTGGTTTTGAGAGGCAGACAGTCCAAGACCGTAATAGTCACGATCAAGGCCTACCCACTGACCAGTTGCACCCAGTGCCTGATACTGCAGATTCTCCCGCTGCCCACCATAGATGCGGCCTTCCCAGGTACGGCCTGCGGAATCCTCATGCCGAAGCGTGCTACCGATTTGCTCCTGCGACGTGATCTTACGTACCCGCCTTGCCACAGTGTTGGTACCAGCCTGTGTACGGTCGCTTGCCAGCTGCGCGGCCGTGAGGCCCGCAGGATCGAGCGCATACGGCTGATCCCACACATTCAAGCTAAAACTGAGTTGCGTCTTCTCCGACTGCTTAAGGTCATACTTGCCATTGAACTGCGTGCGCTTCGCGGCACTATTCACCCGATAGCCATCGGTTTCAAAATGACTGTAGTCAGCCAAAAATCCCGCCTTGCCAGAGGTGGTGGAGAACTGTACGTCCCCCCGCCGCAGGCCATACGCACCGGTGAAGCCCATGAGGGAAAGCTCTGGCACCTCGGACGCCTTGCGGGTGAAGGCCTGAATCACCCCGCCAGACGAATTGCCGTAGAGCACTGCTAAGGGGCCACGCAGCACCTCGATGCGGTCGGTAGAGGTGAGCGCGAAGGTAGAGGCCTGACCCTGGCCGTCAGGAATAGAGGCGGGAATGCCATCGGTGAGAAGCTTAATACCCCGCACCCCGAAGGCAGCCCGGGCACCAAAGCCCCGAATCGAGATCTGGGGGTCCTGGGCATAGTTATTGCGGTTTGAGGCCGAAACCCCAGGAATGCGAGACAATGCCTCAGAGACATTTACCTGTGGGCCCGCCACCGACAGCGTGTCCGCCCCCACCGAATTAATCGCCGCAGGTGCGTCAAAGGCCTGCTGCTCCTGACGGTTAGCACTCACCACGACCTCATCAAGCACCGACTGGGCGATGGCAAGGGGTGCAAAGCCAGCTAATATCGCAGCGACCGAGGGCACGACACGAAAGACAAAGCGCTTTTTCATTGCGTTACTCCTTCCACCATAAACGCGGTTCACCGAAAACCCCACCGAAGATCAATCAGCGTTGCTAATAACGAGCAGACCAGCTTAGGCGCACGGGTAGTGCGACGAGACAATCTCGCGCACCAGGCTTGCAGCGTTATAGCGGCGCAGATCCGGGCGCTGCGTCAAAGTCTGAATGACCAGCCCATAAACGCTCTCTGCCGGAACATCCACCCCAATGCAGATCTTGGCGTCTCGCAGGTGCATCAGGCCATCCAGAAAGCCTAACACATAAGATCGCGCTGAAGACTGCGCAGGATCCTCAGAAGAGACAGCCATTGCGTACAAAGTGTCTCCGGTCATAAACCGCTCAGACTGCGCCGCTAGGGCAGGCTGCGAGGCCATCCAAAGACCGCCACAAAAGCCACCCAGCATGAAAACAGCACACATTTTGGCCTGCTGCAGTGCAGGCCGACCAATCACTTCGGTTCCTCCACAGTGACCTTAATAGACGTGTACCAGGCCACCACATTGTCGATGTCTTCTTCTGAAAGACTCTTGGCAATCACGGACATCACCTCATGGGCACGCTTACCCGTCTTGTAGTTACGGATCTGATACGCCATGTACTCTGGAACCTGCCCGGCGAGATTAGGGGTCATGGGCATCTGCGCCTTTCCATAAAGCCCGTGGCACGTAGCGCATGCCTGCTGCGCCCGAATCTTGCCTGCCGCTGGATCTCTGGCAGTCGCAACACCAGCGATCGACAAACATACCGCGGCAAATACAGCCTTGCGTGCAAACCAAGTGAAAGACCCTGTCATACCCACTCCTCATTCAAAAAAAAAACCAGCCCCCCGAAACCTCGAAGGGCTGGCCTTGATACGACTACTAGTTAGACATTATTACTGCGCATACGAGATGCGATAGATAGCACCAGCAAAGTCGTCAGACACCAGAATGGAACCATCCTTCATGACGGCAATGTCCACCGGACGGCCACGATACAAGCCGGTTTCGGGATCTAGGAAGCCAGAGGCAAAGACCTCCATCTTGCCTGCGGTGCCATCAGCGTTGATGGGCACAAACTGCACTTCAGCACCACTGGGCTTCGTGCGGTTCCAAGAGCCGTGCGACGCAACAAAGACGCCCCCCCGATACTTCGCTGGGAACTTGTTACCCGTATAGAAGGCCATACCCAACTGCGCCTGGTGGGCGGGAAACTCTACCTGGGGGAAGATCGCGCCTTTGGGCTCTGGCATGTCCTTTAGGTCAGGCGCTGCAGGGGAGCCAGCCACCTTGAACTTACCATTCCAGTAAGGGAAGCCAAAGTGCTCGCCAGCCTTCGTGGAACGATTGAGTTCGCCCGGGGGAACATCATCGCCAAGACCATCGACCTGGTTATCGGTCCACCAGAGCGTGCCGTCTTTGGGATTGAAGTCCATGCCAACCGAGTTACGCCCTCCCTTGGCAAAGACCTCGCGACCGCTGCCATCGAAGGGATCAAGGCGAATAATTCCGCCAATACCCGTCTTTTCGTACAGGTCGATCTTGCCCCTGGGCTGAACGTTGAAGGGCTGACCGAGCGTTACATAGAGCTTCTTGTCGGGTCCGATGCGGCAGGTGCGCGCGCCGTGGTTAAACGACTCTTCTTCGACAGGAATAAGCCTGCCCTGGGGTACAACCTCGATAACCGCAACATCCGGACCCTCATAGAAGAACTCGGCCGCGGGGAAGTTGAGTACGCGGTTGTGCTCAACCACCACCAAAAAGCCATCACGCGTCCAGCAGACCGCATTGGGGTTGGTGAACTTCAACGAGGGTGCAAAAGACTTCACCTCGTCGGCAACGCCATCGCTATTGCGGTCGGTTACCGCCCAGACCGTGGTCTTGCGGGTACCCACAAAGAGCATGTTCGTGGAGGGTGCTACAGCCATGTGCCGGGCATCAGGCACGATTGCGAAAAGGTCAATCTTGAAACCAGGGGGCAGCTTGACCCGCTTTAAATTCGCACGAATCGCGTCTGCATTTTTGCCTTCTTGCGGAACAACAGGAATATTTAAATCGGTAGTAGCCACCTTAAACTGCTTGAGCGTGGCAAGTTTGTCAGACGCAAGGGCCGGGGCCTGCGCCGCAATGCCCAAAGAAACAGCCAGGGCGACTGAAGACAGACGGAATGCTTTCATATGGTTGATCTCCTAGGATTTTCTAAACGCACTCGCCACAGTAGTTTTGCGAGCAACCTTCACTGTAGCGCAGTAGTTCCCGCGCTCTGCCTATGACTAACCCTAGGATGCGAAAACAACGGTTTCGCGAAAACCCTAGGTGAAAAGACCGCCGGCGCGGCGGGTGACCCGGGCCATGGCAGTTTGCAGAACCTCGTCAATGCCACCCTGGGCCGCTATGCCTATACGCTGCCGAGCGCGGGTGATACCGGTATAGAGCAGTTCGCGGGTCAGCCCACGCTGGCGCGAATCAGGCAGAACCATCAGGCATTCATCGAACTCAGATCCTTGCGACTTATGGACCGTGAGGGCAAAAACGGTCTGGGCACTGGTAAGACGACTGGGCAGAACCCATCGCACGCCTCCGGGGGCATCGTCAGTCAGAAAAGCAACCCGCAGCGCCTCCGTGCGGCTCGCATTTACCGGATGCCCTATCGGTAACGAAAAAGTAACGCCCATATCCCCATTCATAAGACCCAATGAATAGTCATTGCGGGTAACCAGCACCGGACGGCCCTCATACCAGAGCCCCTGCGGCACGAGTAAGCCCTCGCGGGCAAGTAAAGACTCGATTACTAGGTTGACCTGATCAATCCCCAAGGGCCCCGCCCGAATCGCGCAGAGCACCTGGAAACAGTGACGCGCCAGTAAGACCTTTTCGGCCCACTGGCTGTAGGCCTCGGCTGTGGCCCCCGCAGCGGGCCGCAGCCTATGCAGTAGCTGCAGAAAACCATCCAGACCATGCCCGAAAGCCGGTGCACCGCGACGGCCACTGCTGCGGTTCAGGCAGAGGGAAAAGACCCGATTAAGTGCCGCTGGTAGTGGCCCGGTAAGCGTGTGCAGTCTCACCGCGTCGTCTTCCGCATGCAGCGCCTGGCTTAGCGCCTCGGAATGCCCCGCATGCACTGCAGAGGCAATCCTGCCAATTCCCCCTGAGGGATCAAACCGTCTGCTACCTCGCAACATGACCACCTGCTGATCCAGGTCTCGGCCCTCGGCACGAATAGACGCTGCGGGAATTTGCACGCCAGTGGCCTCTAACACCCACTGGGCCGTATCTGCCCAGTAATCTCCAGACTCGGCCCGTGCGCAGAGCTGGCTAAGCACACCGCCCGCCTCCACCGAGGACAGCTGGTCTTTGTCCCCAAGCAGCACAAGCCGGGCAGCTTCAGGAAGAGCCACGACTACCGCGGCCGTCATCTCCAGGTCGATCATCGAGGCCTCATCGATTATCAGAAGATCAATAGGCAGGGGTTGCCGTGCATCATGCTGAAACCGACGGGAATCGGTCCGTGCTCCCAGCAGCCGATGCAGCGTGGTCACCTCAGTGGGGATGGACCGCATGAGCACATCGTCGTTCTGCATGAACTTGGGCAGCAGTTGCCGTGCGGTCACCAGGGCCGCGCGCAGACGGGCCGCCGCCTTGCCTGTGGGTGCTGCTACCGCTATGCGCAGCGGCTGTGCCGCTGGCTTGGCAAAGGCCATGGTCTGCAGCAAGGCCAGAAGCCGAACCACGGTGGTGGTTTTACCGGTGCCCGGTCCCCCGGTGATAACGGCAAAGCTGCTGCGGGCTGCTACCGCGCAGGCAATTTTCTGCCAGTCGATGGGCTGGCGGCGGGCGGTCTGCCCGTCTGTGGGCTGGCCACCTTTGGTCTGGCTGTCTTTGGGCTGCCCGACCTCGGCCTGACCGTCTGTGAACCGACTGTCTTTAGGCGGACCCGAGCCCACGGACAACTCAGTCGACGGAAAAAGTGCAGAGAGCACCGAGACAAACAAAGGCCAGGAGTCCGCTGCGGCCGCGTCATTGGGAGAGGAGTTGGCCGTGCTCGTTGTCAGCCGATACCTGATGGCGGATTCCACCAGCCTTTCGTAGTGCCAGTAGCAACGCAGATAAAGCCGATGGCCCGCGATAACCAGAGGGCAGGTGTTGCCAAGTGCAGACTCCCCCGGTGACACCAGACCCGTTACCTCCGACAGGCTCTGTACCCAGTTGGCAAGACAAAGCCCGGCCAGACTCATGCGGATCTCACGCGCCTCTTCTGACACCGGGGTATCGGCTGTATCCGCTGCTGGCTCGGTCAATCCAAGGGCCTCGGCCGGGTCTTCCAGAACATGGGCAAGGTCGAGACAGACATGGCCTCTGCCCAACTGATAACTCGCCAGCCCCACCGCAAGCAGCACCGGTGAAGAAAGGCCGGGTAGGCGATCGGAGAAAAACCGAACCAGCGCTTTATCGACCGGCCGCAGAATGCCATCAGGCTTATCAGAACGATCAGAGCCATCAGAACCCTCAGTGCCAGCGGCCCCTGCAACGCCCGCCATTCCACCCTTGGCGTCCGTCACGACAGGCCCCCTCCTTCCCCACCGAGAAAAAGTCGGTCAAGTGACTCGATAGACGCCCGTGGCGGCCGTTCGAAGTGCACGCCCTTGCAGGGCCCGTGCAGACCACGCAGAAAAAAGTAGGCGGCCCCGCCAATATGCTGATCGTAAGAATAGTTGGGAATACGGCCGCGCAGCAGGCGATGCAGGGCCAAGAGATAGAGCGCGTACTGCAGTTCGTAGCGGTTCTCCAAGACCGAGGCCGCAAGAGCGTCTGCGGTGTAGTCGGCATCGGTGGGCCCCAGCCAGTTCGACTTGTAGTCCACCACAAAGTAGCGGCCCTCATGCAAGACAATGAGGTCGATAAAGCCCTTGAGCATGCCGGTCACTTGATGCGCAGTAAGTGGCTTACGGGCCCTGCCCGGAAGGCATCCGGCACCGACCAGGCTATCGACTGCCGCGACATCCACCGCGCAGGCTGCAATCCAAAACTCGAGTTCCGGCCGTGTCTGCGTGCCCCTATCGAGTTGCAGGGTTAATCCTGCCAGAGGCAGTTCGGTGCGCATCCAGCCAAGCAGCCACGGGCTGATCTCCCCCGCCCATTTGGCCCAGCCAAAGGCCTGACAACGGCGGCTAACTTCCTGGGCAAAGGCCTGCGGCGCAGCTGTAACGTTGGCAAAGCCCTGACGCGCCGCCCATTCCAGAAGCCCATGCAGAAAGGTTCCTGGCTCTGAGCCTTTTGGAAATCGGTGCAATGGCCCCTTCGGCGAGATCGGTGTCTCAAGCCAGGGCTGAAAAGGCTCCTGGCCCATTTCCATGAGGTTCTCTGTGCCGGGGGAGTCTAGCGGCAGGGTGGCCACAGCAGTTTCCAAATCTGTTAGACGCGCCCGCGTCTTGATCCCTGAATAGCTCGACACGGACCAGCCATCATGGCCCTGCCGCGTTGGTTCGCGGGCGCGGCCGCCAGAAGACGCAGCGAGACTGCGCTGCGGAGTGCGGCTGCGGCTCTGCCTGTCGGTGGCAGTCGCTGCAGCGGCAGGGTTCTTCCTGCCTGAGAAATCAGGCCCAGCCGTGCCGCTACGCGCATACTGCTCGCCATCGCCCGGGCCTGCAAAGACCGCACGAACCTGGTGATGATCAAGGTTTTCGGCCCACTGTTGCATGGCGGTGAGAAAGTCTCTGGAGGACCCATGGTCAGGCCACAACAGGTAATCAATAGCCCTGGGACTTTGACTCTGAATAGGGCCAATACCAATCCAGAGCAGGTGTTCGGCTCGGGTAAAGGCCACGTAGAGCTTACGAATATCCTCTGCAAGACGCTCGGCATCGGCAAGGGCCAGCACATCGTCGCCCACCTCATCCCAGGCAAGTACCAGCTGGCCATCTGCGCTATGCCGCTTGATCGGACGATCATTAGGCTTTACCGGGCGCGCGGCAGAGGCAAAGGGCACCACCACCACCGGGTACTGCAGCCCCTTGGCCTTATGAATGGTTACCACCCGTATCAGGGCGTCATCGGTCTCAAGCCGCCTGCGCTCGCCGTCTTCATCACCCGAGGCCGCGCTGCGCTGCTGGGCAAAATACCGAAGCAATGCCTGCGGCCCTTCAAGCCGAACACTGGCCTGTTGTAACAGTTCTGCAAGATGCAGCAGGTCGGTAAGAATGCGCTCTCCAGTCTGCCCACGGGCGTCTTCAGGCACCTGTAAGAGCCGCTGGGCAATACCGAAGTCCACCAGAATCTGGCGCAGCATGGGCAGCACCCCGCGACGCAGCCAGACATCGCGATAGCGTTGGAACTGCCCCAGGCAGGCCTCCCAGTCAAGCGCATTACGGGTAAGGGCAAAGAGGTCTGGGATCGATAAGCCCAGGGCCGCAGTCGCTAGGGCAGCCCGCACTAAAGACTCATCCTCGGGGTGGGCACAGGCCTGCAACCAGCGGTAGACATCCTCAGCCTGTGGGCTCTGGTAAACCGATTCTTTATCCGACAGATAGACCGACCGCAGGCCTAGGCCACCAAGGGCTATGCGCACAAAGGCTGCCTGCTGGCGGTTATCGACAAGCACGGCAATATGCCGGGGCGCAAGGGGCTCCCAGTTTCCCGAGCCCGCAGCCGCGAACCCCATCTGCCCGGCTTCTGCCAGGGACAGCCAATAGGCGATCTGCCCGGCACAGGCGCGCGCCATGTCGTTCAGGTACTGGTCTTTGGTAACGCTCCCATCAGCTACATGAGGCGCATCGGCTGCATCACCCCCATCAGCCGTATCAGACGCATTACCCCCATCCCCCCTCGCCGGGGCATGCACCGTCCAGATGACAGGGCATACCGGCCTGCCCTGCTCGGTAAGTAAACGCGTAGGGGTCCGCGCGCCCACTCGGATAAACGGAACGGGGTTGTTCTCTCCCTCACGAAAAAGAAAAGCGCCCTTACCCTGCGCGCGCAACTCGGCCCGCTCGAACACCGTATTGACGGCATCAACCAACTCTGGGGTAGAGCGAAAATTCTGTTGAAGACTGTAGATTCTCTCCCAGGCATCGCGACGCGCCCGCAGATAGGTGTAGATATCGGCCTGACGAAACGAATAGATTGCCTGCTTGGGGTCACCGATCATTACCAGGCAGGTCTCTGGCCTATTCTGCGCCACGCTATAAATGCGGTCGACGATCTCGTACTGCAGGGGGTCTGTGTCCTGAAACTCATCGATCAGGGCTACCGGAAACCGGGTGCGGATGGCCGCGGCCAGACCGGGCCCGGTTTCGCCACGCAGGGCCTGCGCGAGCCGCCCGAGCATGTCGTTGAAGTCGAGTTCGGTGCGCATTCGGCGCTCGCCCTGACAACGGGCCACCACCCAACGCAGCGCATGCTGCAGTAATGCGGACCGAGGGCTCGCAATAGCGGTTATAACCGCGTGCAGCTCGGGAAGGGCCTGAATCGCGGGATGGTCTGGCGGGCTGCCCTCTTTCCAGACCTCTGCCAGCCCCTGCAGGGTCAGGCGCGTCCATCCGCTATTGAGCGTTAGATTAATAGCAGCGGGGTCGCCCGCCCAGCGCGCGATGGCATCAAGCCAGCTTCCATAGTTGTTCTTCCTAAGCACTCTGCGATCGAACGCATTAGCAGCATCAGCCTGAGCAAAGACCGCCTGCAGCTCGGGCACCCACTGCGCCCAGTTTGTCTTGTGGGGCGCCAGATGGTGCGCAATAGCGCGGTCGTGGGCGCGACAGATTTCCTCAGGCCCCGATTCATCAGGCTTGTCATTCTCAGCAGACCAGGCCGCATAGGGAATAAGAGGCCGCAGCAGCATATCTAGGTAGGAAGGGGTCTTCCAGAACTTTGCGATGCGGTCCATCACTGCCATCGGCAGTGGGTCGTAGAAACGCCGCCAGTAGTCGCGCACGGCCTGCTGACGCTGAGCCTCGCCATCGGTCTGCAGCCGCTGCTGAAAAAGATTCAGGCTATCGAAGGCATGCTCTCGCAGCATGCGATAACACCAGCCATGAATCGTGGATATGGCTGCAGCATCCATAGCCTGCGCAGCGGTTTGTAGGGTCTGGGCATGTAACGGCCACTGGTCTTGTGCGAACTGACTACGCCAATTCGTAAGAAGCGGCAGTAATGGCCTTGACTGGTCAGCCTCCAGAAGCCTCTGGCCAAAACAACGCGCCGCAAGGCCTAGGGCTTCGCGAATACGGCCGCGCAGCTCCTGGGTGGCCGCCTCGGTAAAGGTGACCACGAGAATTTCTTCGGGAGACCTGCCAGGCTGCTGGGAATCTCCCGGCCCTGGGTGGGCGAGCACTAAGCGCAGGTAGAGCAAGGTAATGGCAAAGGTCTTGCCCGTTCCTGCGCTGGCCTCGATCAGCTGGCTTCCCCAGAGTGGAAACTGTAGAGGCTCCAGTAGCCTTGGCGCAGCGATCATGCGGCCTCTGCCCTCGCCTGCCTAGTCTGCCGAATCGGTATCACCTGGGCCGTGGCTTTTATAGGAGCATACAGACGGCTACAGAGGGTGAAAAACGATCCGTCTTGCACCAGGGCGGCAAAACTGGGGTAGGCGCGGGCTAGATAGGGGCTACGGTCTAGCTCTCCTAAAGAAGACGGATTCACGTACGGATTGCCCTCATAGGCCTCCCGCACGCTTTTTAGGTCCGATCGGGGCTTCTCACTGTGCGCGATTGGGGAGTCTGACCCTGGGCTTTTCGCCATTTTTTCCGCCCTTTTTTCCGATTTATCCGAAGAGGCAGAAAGCCAGGCAAATCCGGTGCGTGCCGCCAATGGCAGGGGGCGGCACAAGGCCTCGCAATAGGCGGAGCCCAGGTCGGTGAGCAGTTGCTGCGCATGCCCAAGATCGATGGGCGCAAAGCTAACATCGGCATTGAGCCCCAATACCTGGGTGGTCATCGCGCAGCCAAGCTCTTCTGCAGCCACGACCTGCAAGGCCAGGTGTTCCACCCAGAACCCCAAGAGCTTGTCGAAGGAAACCGTACCCTTCTCATCACGCAGCCGCCGAGGGGTGACAACAATGCGAGTTCCCTCATTGCCCAGACAGAAACACTGGTCGATGCGGTCTACCAGCATGAGTGGTGCTGGCAGCTGCAGCCCACTTGCCAGGCTATCTTCCAGACCATCTTCGAGACTCACTTCGGGACTCACTTCCGGACCAACTGCCAGGCTAACCTCCAGGCCCACTGTGAGGTCAGCTTCGCGGGCTGGGCCATCAAAACCCAGACGCAGTGCCTCATACCGGGCATACAACGCCCGAGCCTCTGCAAGCGCCTCTGCCATCCAGGTGTCACGGGCAGCCCCCACGGGGAGATCGCCAGCCGCCCTGATCTGCGCCATGGCCCGATCAAGCAGCCCGTCAAGGGAAAGCTTTTGATCAAAGGCCTGATAGCAGGCATCCACCAGTGCCTGCTCCTGCGCGAAGCGGCTAAGCCCAGTCACCAGGAAGGTCTCTTCATCGTCTTCGGCAACAGATCGCGCCTCACTAAAGCTGACCTTCAGGCGCTCTTTGAAAAAAACCGCTGCGGGCTCTTTAAGGAAGGCCGTCAGTTCGGCCAGGCGTACCTGAGTGCTCGCGCCGCTGCGCTCGCCGGTATCGGTAGAGTCGCCAGAAGGCAGCGGCAGGGGCAGGTGCTGCCCGGCCCAGTAGGCGGTGTCTGTGGCCCCCATTCCATCGGCCTGCCATTCCCGGCCATAGGTAAACCAACGGTCTGCACCCGCCGACCCCGCTAACGGAAAGTAGGCAGGATGAAAGGGCTGGAGACGATGCCCCTGGGCGAGGGCCACCGACAGCCTTGTCTCTGAGTTGGGTGAGTTTGCTCTGGCTACCCAGGCATCGTCGATATGGTCGCGCAGCTGACCGACCAGCACCGAGGGCGCGCGGTCGGAGTCATCGACAGGGCTTTTGCCAATCCAGCTAATGTAAAGGGTGTCGCGGGCTGAGACCAGCGCCTCAAGAAAAAGATACCGGTCGTCATCGCGGCGAGACCGGTCACCTGGCCGCAGGTCATGGCGCATCAGGTCGAAGTCTGCCCGCGGCCTGCTGCGGGGAAACTCGCCATCGTTGAGGCCCAGCAGACAGACCATGCGAAACGGAATCGCCCGCATCGGCATCAGGGTGGCAAAGGAAACCCGCCCCGCAAAGAACCGCTGGCCAAACTGCTGCTGGGTAATACGGGCCTGCCATTCCGACCGCACCACCGAGAGTGGAATGGGGTCATCGAACCTGGCCTCAGAACAATCTTGTTGCCAGTCGAGCAGGGCCGACTGCGCCTGCAGCAGAAAGGCTTTTTCTTCGGTGGACTGTGGCGTAAAGAAGTCGCCCAGCATTGCCGCAAGCAGAGCAGCCCAGGCTGCTGGACTCGCCGACTCGGCAAGCCTGGCGCGGTAGTCGCGCATAGTGGCAATAACTAGCGCCAGAGAGCCCACGCAGCTGGCCTCCAGGCCCGAGACCTCGGCATACGGCGAAATCTCCTGCCAGAGCGGCGTCTGACTGGTGGCAGCAAGGCTGTCTCCCACCGCATAGCCCAAGAGCATGCGCTCAAGACCAAAGACCCAGGTGTTCTGATCGACCGTATGGCCGGCGAAGGCGCCGCGATGCTCGGCATCAAGCGCCCAGCGCACATTCGACTCGCGTATCCATTGGCCAAGCAGCGGCAGCTGTGCCTCTGGCAGACCGATGCGATGGCGCACTGCCGGCACCCCTAAAAGAGCCATGAGCTCCGAGGCCGTGCACCGTGCCTCGGGAAGCGCTAATAGAAAATCCAGGGCCTGCGCCATAGGCAGCTGCTGACTGAGTACCCGGTCGGTAATCGAGAAGGGGATTCGTCGGGGGTCGTCTGCCGCGTGCTGGCCAAACACAGCCTCAATCACCGGGGCATAGGCATTGATGTCGGGCACCATGACCACGATATCGCGGGGCTGCAGGGTCGCGTCACGGTCAAAGGCATCAAGCAGCTGGTCGTGCAGAATCTCTAGCTCGCGCTGCGGGCTGTGCGACTGATGAAAGACGATCGATCGGTCAAGGGCATTAGCAGGAAGCCCATGATGCGTCTGGCCCTGCAAGATGTCGTCTTGCAGTTGATGCAAGAGGCTGTCTCTGCCCGGGCTCTCAAAAAGATCGATGCGCTGACTGGGCTGCCCATACCGGTCGTCGATCCGAGGCTCTTCGGTTGCCTGAAGCAGGCCCATATAGTCGCGGCCCTGCTTGCCCCAGGCCGACAGCAGGGTATGCGTGGGCTCTGACCAGTCTTCCCGGCAAGGGTTATGCACGCAGACAAAGATCTCACTGCACTTGGCTATTGCCTGCAAGACCTCCAGTGACTGCCTAGGCAGTGCCGAGACACCAAAGACGAAGAGCCGTGAGGGCAATCCGACAAGACGCACCGCAGACCCGTAGACCTTGTGCAGAAAGGCCTGATGCACCGTTGCCCGACTCGTCTGACCTTCGGGGCCGACATCACCAAGCAGGTCGCGCCAGAGCGCTGGCTGCCAGAGATCGGCCGGTGCAATAGGGCTCTGACTGCGGTCGGCATGAATGATGACGTTGCGGCCCTCGGCCCAGGCATTGAGCCAGTCTGCGCGATACACCTGGTACTGGTCAAAGAGGTCGGCAACCTGCTGCGCCAATTGGTAGCAGCGGTTAGGGTCTCGCTCTGGCCCCAGAAATCGCACCAGGGGCAGATACAGCGGCTGCTGCGGCAGCAATGAGAGCAGCCGCATTAACCGCCAGACGAGCCGCTCTTTATCAAAGGCCGACGTGTCGGGAACCGCATCGGCACCAAGCACCGCGCGGTAGGCCTGCCAGACAAACCGCGAGGGCAGAGAAAGATCAAGACAGGCCGCGATGCCCAGACCCCCACCGCCATCGGCCGCCGGGTTTTCAGCAAGGCCCAGCTTGAGCCACTGGGCTACCCCATTGCTCTGCACCAGAATTGTTTCGTCTTCGAGGCCAAGAAGCGGGTGGCGCCGTATCCAAGACACCAGGAAGTCGCGCAAGGCCTCCGGCCGATTGCTATGGATGAGCTGCAGCCCCTGGCCCATCAGCGACTCTGAGGCCAGGGCCCGCGCCCATAAACCCCTGCCCTATTGCGCAGGGCCATCGCGCGCAGGCTGATCGGGCGAGTTTTCGGGCGGATTGTCGAGCGGGTTTTCGTGCGGAATGCTGTCGACATCATCGGCCACCGTAGCGGACTCCGACAGGTCGAGCTCGAGCATGGCCCGACTGGCGATTGCCTCGGGAATTGGGCTCTTGGGTGCCACCCCCAGGCTTTCAAAGTGCTTGGCCTGACTCACCAGGTTGCCCCGGCCCAGGTAGAGCTGGCCAAAGGCCTTGTCGTAGCTGGTCTTTACGACGTCGATCTGACGGCCCAGGGTTTCCATGGTCTCTAGAAAGGTAACCAGCTTGCGATAGATCTTGGCAGCACGGTCGATCAGATCGGCCGTATTGGCATTCTGTTCTTCAAACCGCCAGAGCTGCCGCACGATGTTCAGGCTGGTGAGCAGTGTGGTGGGCGTGGCCACCAGCACATTTTGTTCAATAGCCTTTTGAAAGAGCGACTCATCGGCCTTTAATGCCTCCACAAAGGCCGACTCCACCGGCACAAACATAAAAACAATCTCGGGGCTGTTAAGCCCGGGAAGCTCAAAATAGCTGCGATTTGACAGTTCACGAATACGCTCGGAAACCGCTGCCACATGGTCTTTTAAGGCCAGCATTCGCTCGGGCTCGTCTTCGGCATTTACATAGCGGGTATAGGCATTAAGAGACACCTTGGCATCAATGACCAGATGCTTGTTCTGCGGAAGAAAAACAACTACATCGGGGCGTTTGCGGCCCTCTTCGGTATGAAAGCTCTGCTCGCGCTTATAGTCTCGGCCCTCGCGTAGGCCGGATCGATCCAGCACATTGGCAAGCACCAGCTCTCCCCAGTTGCCCTGCTTTTTCACGCTACCCTTTAATGCCGTGGCAAGCCCGTGGGCCTCTTCGGTCATTTTCTGGTTTAGAGCTTTGAGCTGCAAGAGCTCCTGGCGCAGCGCGGCCTGCTGCTCCGCATCCTTCAGGTGAATCTCTTCGACCTTGGCCTTGAATTCCACCATACGTTCGCGCAGGGGCGTGAGCAGCTGGCCCAGGCTTGCCTGATTCTGCTCGGCAAACCGCTTGGTTTTTTCTTCCAGAATGTCATTGGCCAGCGACTTGAACTGGTCTGACATAGCCACCTTGGCATCTTGCAAGAGCGCGATCTTCTGCTCGTGCAGGGCAGCCTGCGCCTGCAACTCGGCACGCAGAACCACCGCCGCGCGCTCTGCCTCTTGTGCCAGCTGCTCGGCGTTCTCGCGGGCCTGACGCTCGCCCTGCAGTAAAACAAGCCGTTCCTGGGTGCGGGCGATCTCGGCGGCCATAACAGACTCAGCCTCTCGAACCGCAGTAGCCATGCGTGCGCGCATGACCAGCCAGACCACCAGGGCAGCAGCCGCTGCCGCAAGCACTGCCGCAATCGTTGCGACGATTACAATCGGGGAGTTGATCACCGCCGTATCATGACGTAAGTAAAGAGACATGGCTATTCTAAATCTTGCCGCCTATCAGTTCACTGCCATTACCGACACGCAGGCCGTACAGCGTGATCTGCTGGCGCAGGCCACCGGCTTAGGCATTAAAGGCACGATTCTGGTTACGCCCGAGGGCCTGAATGCCTTTCTGGCGGGCCCCGAAGGCCCATGCCGGGCAATGCTGGCCTGCCTGCGGGCGATACCCGGGTTTGCACAACTGCAGGCCAAGGAAAGCTGGTCGGACACGGTTCCCTTTCAGCGGTTAAAGGTCAAGTGCAAGAATGAGATCATCCGCATGGATCATCCGATGATCCAGCCCGAAAAAAACCGTGCCCCTGCGGTAGATGCCCAGACCCTTGCCCGGTGGCTCGATCAGGGCCATGACGACCAAGGCCGCCCCGTTGTTATGCTCGATACCCGTAACGACTTTGAGGTTGACTATGGCCGGTTTGCCAATGCCATCGACTGGCGTATTCAACGGTTTACCCAGTTTCCGCAGGCCGTGCGAGACCACCGCGATACGCTCGCAGGTAAAACCGTGGTCAGCTACTGCACCGGGGGCATTCGCTGTGAGAAGGCGGCACTCTTTATGCAGGCCCAAGGCCTAGACCGGGTGCTGCAGCTTGAGGGCGGAATACTGAAGTACTTCGAAGAAACCGATGGCCGCCACTGGCAGGGCAGCTGCTTTGTCTTCGATGCGCGCGAGGCACTCGATGCTGATCTGCAGCCAGCACCCAGATCGCTCGGGCCTAGCCCGCAGTTACCGCGCCGACCAGCCAGTCTCTTGGTTTTATCGCCCGATAAATAGCCGCCTCGGGGCTGTCTGGCGCAGGATGCCAGTCGTAGCGCCAGGTAACCACCGGCGGCATGCTCATTAAGATGCTCTCGGCCCGCCCGCCGCTTTGCAGGCCAAAATGGGTGCCGCGGTCGTAGACCAGATTGAACTCCACATACCGGCCGCGACGATAGGCCTGAAACTCGCGTTCGCGGGCGCCGAAGGCATGGCCTCTTCGGCGCTGCACGATGGGCAGATAGGCGTCCACAAAGGCATTGCCCACCGCCTGGGTCATGGCAAAACTCTGGGCAAAGCCGAGTTCTGAAAAATCGTCATAGAAAACGCCGCCAATACCCCGGGCCTCGTCACGGTGCTTGAGATAAAAGTATTCATCGCACCACTCTTTAAACCGCGGATACAGCGCAGGCCCGAAGGGCTGTAAGGCCCGGGCACAGGTCTGGTGAAAGTGCACCGCGTCTTCGTCAAACGGATAGTAGGGGGTGAGGTCCATGCCGCCGCCAAACCACCAGATGTCTTCTTCACCAGCCCGTACGGCCTTGGCAACAAACACCCGCACATTCATATGCACCGTGGGCACATAGGGGTTGTACGGGTGAAATACCAAAGACACGCCAATCGCCTCAAACCCCCGGCCCGCAAGTGCGGGACGGTTTTGGGTGGCCGAGGGAGGAAGGTGGTCTCCGCGCACATGCGAAAAACCCACGCCACCGCGTTCGAGCAGGCCGCCGCCTTCAATAATGCGGGATCGGCCATCGCCGCGTAAGGGCGAGTCGTCGGGCTTTACCCAGGCGTCCTCGGCAAATGCATGGCCGTCTTCAGCGGATACCGCCTGGGTGATCCGGTCTTGCAGCCCCAAAAAATAGCGGCGCAGCTCGTCAACATCAATCATGGCTGGCTCCCCGGTTTTCGTGTCTCTAGAAGCTTTATCAGGGCATACAAGGCCAGATTCGCTGGGGTGGCAATGCCCAGCGCATGGCCACGCCGCACAATCAGGCCATTTAGGTGCTCAATCTCGGTAGGCTTGGCGCGGGCGACATCCTGGGCGGTAGAAGAACGCTGGCCCGCCATGGTCTGACCGATCTTTTCTGTGGCAGCGCGCGCGGCCTTCAGCGTAAGCCCAATGCCGTCAGCCTGGGCAACAGCCACCACCTCGCGCACGGCGGCATCCATAAGGTCACGCATTGCCGGCACCGCCACAATCTGCCCGTAGGGCATCTGAGATAGGGCCGATACGGCGTTGTAGGCGCAGTTCACCACCAGTTTGCCCCAGAGTTCGGCCATCACCGATTCGGAAATTTCCACCACCACCCCGGCCTTGGCAAAGGCAGACTGCACCTCGGAGAGCCGCTCTACCGCCGACGGTTCACCCGATTCGCCCGCCTGCAGCGGACCAATCACGAGTTCTCCCCGGCCATGGTGGGTGACATGCCCAGGCTCGGACAGGGCGGTAGCCACATAGACCGCTGTGGGCACCACCAAGACCCCGCTCAGCCCCCTAGCCTGAAGAACGCGCTGCAGACGCTCTGGGTTGTCGACACCATTTTGCATGCTCAGAACCACCGCCTGGGGATGCAGAAACGGGGCGATCTGCTCTGCCACCAGTTCGGTGTCGTAGGACTTCACGGTTAAAAGCACCAGCCGGGCGCCAGAGATATGCGAGGGGTCAACGCTTGCCTGAATATCAGTGAGCAGATGCTCATGGCCATCGGCCATGGTGATGCGTAGCCCTTGGCCTGTGACCGCCCGAACATGGGCCTCGCGCCCAATCAGCGTCACCGCATAGCCCGCCTTGGCAAGCAGCCCGCCAAAGAAACTGCCCACCGCACCTGCTCCCACAACTGCGACATCGGGCTGGCGGTGACCCCTATGGAAATGAGAAGACTCTGTCATGGGCTGCCATTAAAACATCTTCCAAGGTTTTCGCTACAGTGGGGCATGGCAACAAATGCTCTGCCCAGTTTCCCGTTTGCAACCCCGGAACTGAATCCGGCCTGGCAGGCGGTCGCACAGATAGCCCAAGGGGCTCTGCCCACTATTTCCGCGCTTCGCAGCCCCTACGACTGGGCGCCTGGATCTGCGTCTACGACCGCGCCCACGCCTATGTTCATACCCGCCTGGACAGACCGCGATACCGCCTTGCAGTTCTCTGCCGCCGGCATAACGCTGGATGCGCGCAACCAGGCCCTCGGACACGATGCCTGGCGGGCGCTCTTGCACCTCGCTGAGACCCAGAGGGTCTTTGACTGGGCGAGCGCCCAGCGGCAGGGCCTTCTGGTCAACACCACCGAAGGCCGCCCTGCCCTACATGCCTTATTGCGGGCCGGAGCGCCGGATAGCCAACCCGATCTCGGCGCTGCGCTGGTCAACAGCCCGTCCTCCGCAGGGCCCATCGCCTCAGCGTCCGAAGAGACCGATCCCAGGTCAGCGGTTTTTACGGAACGCGAACGGATGCTGGCTGCCGCGCAGGCCATTCGAGAGGGTGCATGGAAGGGATTTAACGGGGCAGCCTTCACCGATGTGGTGAATATCGGCATCGGGGGCTCCGATCTGGGGCCGCGCATGGCGGTACAGGCCTTGGCAGGGCAGCCCGACTCCACTTCCGCCCCTCGCGTGCACTTTCTCTCCAACCCCGATGCCTGGACCGTTCAACCACTACTGGCATCCCTGAACCCTGCAACGACATTATTTATTCTGCAGAGCAAATCGTTTACCACCCCCGAAACACAGCGGATTGCCGCAACCGCCCAGGACTGGCTTGCGGCTGCCGGGTGCCCCCCCGAAAAGCGCATGGCCCACTGGGTGGTTGTCACTGCGCGCACCGACCTTGCCCAGGCCAGCGGCTTTCTTCCGAACCGACTATTTCCCATCTGGCCCTGGGTGGGCGGGCGTACCTCGGTCTGGTCTTCCATCGGGTTGCCTCTGGCGGTGGCCATCGGGCCGCAGGCATTTCGGGATTTTCTTTCTGGCGGCCGGGCCATGGACGATCACTTCTGGTCCGCACCGGCAGACAGGAACATGCCGTTGGCGATGGCGCTGATTGCCCTATGGAATCGGCATTTTCTGGGCTGTCCCACGCAGGTGTTGGCGGTTTATAGCAGCCCCCTGGCAGGTTTTTTGCCCTACCTGCAACAACTGGAAATGGAGTCGCTGGGCAAGCGCACCCATATCAACGGGCAGCCAACAACCATCGCCACCGGCGCCATTATCTGGGGTGGGCTTGGCATCGATGGTCAGCACGCCTACTTTCAGCTGCTGCATCAAGGCCAGCATCGGGTGCCGATAGACTTTCTTGCCGTGGCTCATGATCCCTGCCCCATGCCCAATGCACCAGCCCATCAGGCTATGGTTCATACCAACCTGCGGGCCCAGGCGCAGGCCCTGGCATTAGGGCGGTCACCCGAAGAGACAGCGGCGTTTCTGCGCCAGGAGGGGCTGAACGCCGAGACAATCCAAAGCCTCACCCCGCATCGCAGCTTTCCCGGCAATGTTCCCAACAGCAGCCTGTGGCTCAACGAACGCGACCCATTTCATCTCGGCGCGCTCACCGCCCTTTATGAGCACAAGGTATTCTGTCAGGCCATGCTCTGTCAGATCCAGCCGTTTGACCAGTGGGGGGTCGAACTGGGAAAGTCTCTTCTGCCCCGCTAATGGTCTCGCTTATGCCAGCTCCCAAGACTAAGACGCCAGAAAGCCGCCAAATCACGCAAACAACCGAGACAGAGATCTGCCTCGCAGGCCCGTTCACGCTGGCGCTGCTGCGCAAGTCGCAGTGGTTTTCTGAGGTAAAACCGATTCGCCAGCAGCTGCGGGCGGTCTATTTCGACACCCCCACGGCTGATATCGCAAAGGCTGGCGCAGGCCTGCGCATTCGCCGAGAGTCTGGGTCGTGGGTGCAGACGCTCAAGGTAGAAACCGCATCGGGAAGCCGTATCGAGTACAGCCACATTCTGAAGCAAAAGACCCTGTACCCTTTACCAGAGATCGCCAAAGAGGGACTGCCCACAGCGGCAGCGCTCAAGGCCCATCGGCTAAGCAGGGCCGCAATACTGGCCCTCAAGAAACCCTCGTCGCTTCAGCCCCTGGTCGAAGTCCGCGTCACGCGACAACAGTGGCTGCTGCACTTCGAGCAGAGCCACATTGCAGTTGCCCTCGACATTGGGTCTGTCCGGCGTCCTTCGCAGCCGCCACCGGCGGGCATGTCCAACACCGCCCCGCAAGACGAGGAGAGGCTCGATATTAATGAGCTCGAACTCGAACTGATGGCAGGCACCAGCCAGGGGCTCTGGAGGCTCGCGGCCGCGCTTATCGGCTGGTTGCCACCCTTGGGGTTTGGTCTTGAGCCACGGTCAAAGGCCGAGCGCGGCCTTGCCTGGGCATATCCTGCTCTGGCGGAGGCAGCCTCGCGAACTGCCCGGCAGCAAACGCGCCGAAAACTAACCGCGCAAGACCGAAGCCTTGGCACTGTGCTGGGCCATCATCTGAAGGCGGCCGTCCTCACCCTAAGCTACCGCATCATCCAGGCGCGGTCGCGTATCGACCCGGAAGACACACACCAGGCACGCGTGGCCCTTCGGCAGATTCGTACCCTGTTAAAGCTGCTGGTTTCCGCTGGCTTCCCGAGGCTGGTCGAGGGCCTCTTACCCCGATGCGCAGAAGTCGCCGATGCGCTTGGCGAGCTGCGAGACCTCGATGTGGTCATCGACGCGCTGGTGCAGCCACTGGTTGCCAGACTGCCCAAAGACCCCGCCCTTCGGGCCATGGCCAAGGGGGTCGAACAGTACCGAGAGGCAATACGTAAGGCCCTGCGACAGCATCTCGCCGAGCGCGAGATACCGCTGCTGCTATTTGCGCTAGGGCAGCTAAGCGAGGAAATGCCCAAGACGCACACCGTCATGTCTTCGGAAGAATTCGCCCGCTGTGAGGCACGCCGGCTGCGCAAGAGAGTTGCGCGCCGGGAGCGTATCTCTGCAACAGAGCCCTCTGCGCAGGCCGACCATCGTCTGCGTCTGGCCCACAAGGCGTTACGGTATGCAATCCCCATACTGCAAGACCTGAACGCACCGCAAGACCTGAAGGCCTGGGCAAAGGCCTCTGCCAGGGCGCAAGAAACTCTTGGGCTCGCCCAGGACAAGGCCACCGCACGCAAGACCATTACCAACGCACTAAGGGCCTCCCCCATGGACGCCACCATGCAGGCACGCGCGCTGGCGGTGATAGAAGGGTTTCTTCTGGCACAACAATAAAAAAGCGTAGGGGACGTACGATGAAATCGATAGCAAAAAAGAAGAAAAAGAGCGGTGCTGGAGAGCTTTCTGCGAAGGCCTACGCCAAGACGCTGCGGTCGCTACAGATTGAGCTTGTGAAAATGCAGGAATGGGTTGTGGCAACCGGCGCCAAGATCGTGGTGATATTTGAGGGCCGTGACGCTGCGGGCAAGGGCGGTGCCATTAAGCGAATCATCGAGCCGCTCAACCCGCGTGTCTGTCGGATTGTGGCGCTGCCCAAGCCTACAGAAACCGAGCGGCACCAGTGGTATTTTCAGCGCTATGTGGCCCACCTGCCTACGGCAGGCGAAATCGTGCTCTTTGACCGATCTTGGTACAACCGCGCAGGGGTTGAACGGGTTATGGGCTTTTGCACGCCCGCAGAGACCAGCGACTTTCTTAAGTCTTGCCCCGAGTTCGAGCGCATGCTGGTTCGGTCTGGCATTCGCCTGATCAAATACTGGTTCTCGGTTAGCCCCGAAGAGCAAGAGCTGCGATTTCAGGAGCGCGCCTGCAACCCCTTAAAGACCTGGAAGCTCAGCCCAGTTGACATTGAGTCACGCGCGCACTGGCACGAGTACTCAAAGGCCAAAGACGCCATGATGGCGGCTACTGATATCCCGCAGGCACCCTGGTTTGTAGTGGATGCGGATGTTAAAGAAAGGGCCCGTCTCAACTGTATTAAACATCTGATCAGTGAGATTCCGTACAAATCAGTACGGAGGGGGCCTATTGTGCTACCCGACCTGCCGCAGCCATCGAAAAAGACGCCGCGCCGGCCTCCGAAGGAGGCACAGCGCTTTGTTCCGGATTTTTTTGAGCAGCTACAGGCTAATGGGGCCTAGGCCTTACTCAGCCGAACCGCGCTTGCGCGAGGGAGCTTTGGCGGCGCCGTTTACAACCGACTCACCAGCCTTGGCAACGGCCTCAACGTTGGCCTCTACCATGTCGACGACCTGCTTGGTCGCCTTGTTCACGGCCTCGTAGGCGGTATTGGAGGCGCTAAAGGCCGACTTCACCAGAGCAACCACACCCTCTGTGCCCGAAGGAGCCGTCTTGTTCATTTCGTTGATCATTGCAGCGACCGACTTGTTGGCCTCAGCGACCTGGTGCTCAGCAAGGCGTGCAAACTCAGTTGCTGTCTCGGCATTGATGGCATAAGCCTTGCGTGCGTAGCTGGTGGCCTTGACAGCCAAAGGCTGGGTGTTGTGCTGGGCGGCAGCATAAAACTCTTGGTAGTCTTTCACGCCAAGCATCTGGTTGGAAGCCTCAGCAACATCGGCAAGGCTGGAACGCATGGCCTTGAGGTTGAGGTCAATCTGCTTTTCGATAGCGTCAAACGACGTGGCTGCCACCTGGGCAAACATGGCGTTGCTAGTCTTCACAGCGTTTAAAACCTGGTCAGGGTTAACGATAGCGTGGTTCATGGTAAATCCTTTCAGTAGTTAAATTGACGAACATTGTTGCAACGCAGAAGTTGAAAACTGTTTTGTTTACAACATGAGGGGAATAATATGCGGCGCTGCAACAAAAGTCAAGCCCCCCGACAAAAATATTTTTTCCAGCCCTGATTCCGAATTACGGAATTACGGTGACAGTTGGAATTACGGTGACAGTTTACTTAATTCCCGTAGGGAATTAAGTAAACTGTCACCGTAATTCACCGTAATTCCGAGCGATTGCTACTGAGGGCCTGGGCATTCAGGCAGATATACAACGCTAGATGTCAAAAGTTTTGACAGGCGCAGGTGCCTAGGGCTCTTCCTCCGGTCGGACGATGCCATACTTTTTAATGTAATAGTAAAGATGCTCCCGGGTGATCCCCAGGCGTCGGGCCGCCTCAGACACGTTGTGGCCCGTTTCCCCAAGAGTGGTGCGCACGATCCTTTCCACCACCTCCTCGCGGGCCATCTTCAGCCCCTCTTCCGAAGACACGTCCGCCACCACCATGACCGGAAACTTACCCTCCTGGTTACGCAGGGTTTTCTCGCTGCGGCTAAAGAAGGCCGCCTTACTCAGGGCAAATTCCAGCCGTTCCTTACTGAATGGCTTTGACAAAACGTCGAAGGCACCCGCCTTCACGCACCGCAACTGGGCATCTTCGTGGCTCTGCCCAGAGACCACAATCACCTTCAGAAGCACATTCCACAGCCGCGCCTGTTCTAAGAACCAGAGCCCCTCGGTGATGTCCTGCGGATCGGGCGGAAGCCCGAGATCGAGCATTACCAGTTCTATCTCCGGGTCGCCCTTGAGCATCGCCAGGCCGTCACGGGCGTTCGTAGCCTCGTCTGCCTCATGACCCAACTCCTCCACCAAAGCGCGCTGCAAAGGCCGAAGCTGATGGTCATCTTCAATGATCAAGACTCTCATATTTAAGGATTCTAAATAGAATGGTTCTACAACACCATCCTTTTTTCGTCGCGATGTCGCTGATAGCCGTGATCTTTTCGGCAACGACCGCATCGATCATTTCAGTCCGGGCTGGCAGGACCGAGCATGGCCGCATGCGCACCTGGTGGTATTTTGGGGCCGCAGTAAGCCTAGCTGCGGGTATCTGGTCGATGCATTTCATCGGCATGGTGGCCATGCAGTTCCCTTTCCCGGTGCAGTTTCAGCCCGAACTCACCGCCGCCTCATTCCTGCCCGCCCTCGTGGCAGGCCTCGGCCTTGTCACCATGGCCCGACGAAACCGCATCACATGGCCGTCCCAGGGCCTTATCTTTGGCCTTACTGCCCTCGGCGTTGTGGCTATGCACTACACCGCTCTGGCCGGAATACAGTTCTCACCCGGGACGCCAGCGATTTTAGGCCAGACCCTCCCAGATTCCCTTGACCAGAACCTCTCTGCCGCGCTGGACCAGCACGCGGGCCCCGCCATACCGATTCTTATCCTGCTGGTCATCGCCAACCTGATCGGCATTTTGGTGTCGGTCTTTGACCATCGGCTTGAGGATAGCCAGCGAAAGCGGGCAGATGACCTCGCCCATACCAACCGGCAACTCGGCTCCCGAGCCAGACAACTCTCATACGAGCTGGCGCGGGAGAAGACTATATTCGAGGCTGCCATAGACGCTACCCAAGACTGCATCTGGTCTTGGCGTCCTGACACCCAGGAGCTCTTTCTCTCAAGCCACCTGCACGTGTTATCAGGAACCGACCCACACGATTCCATAGCCACACTCGAAGAATTAGAAATGCGCCTGCATCGCAAAGACCAGCCAGCGTTTCGCAAGGCATTTCAGGCAGCGATAGTCGACCCCGTTGGTCAGATGCGGCTCAAGGCACGCCTGCGCCAGACTGATGGTGGCTGGCGCTGGGTGCTGTTTCGCGCCCGCATGGTCTCGCGTCCCAAGGCTCCTACCATGTTGGTTGGAGCGATTTCTGACATTCAGGCCCTGCAGCATGCCGAGGAAGAGGCCCGGCAGCTCGCCGAGCAGCAGCGCGAGATCGCCCACCTGCGCAGCCGAATCGTACGGATATTAAGCCATGAGCTGCGGACACCGTTGGCTGTGGTCACGACCAGTGCCGATCTGCTCGAGACCATTGCGCAGGCCCGATCTGATGACCAGAAGGCACGGCTGGCCCGATACTTCGGAAACATCCATCAGGCCCTGCACAAGATCGAATCTATTTTGAACGACGCGCTGCAGTTCAATCGACTGGAAACGGGCGACCGCATCGTCTCTTTCAACTGGGTCGCACCCGTTGCGCTTGTGCAAGAGGCCGTGCGATGGGCCTGCGACGGCCAGAAAAAACCGAGAACTTTGGTGGAAATCCGCGACCATGGTTTCCATGGGGAAGTGCAAAGCGATGCCCGTCTGCTCGAGCTCGTGCTGCGCAACCTTCTCACCAATGCCCTGAAATACGGGCAGGACAAGCCGGTGCTTGTCGAATTCCTTGCTGACGAGGACCGCCTCTGTATCGATTTCATCGACAACGGAATGGGCATCCCCGAGTCGCAGCAGGTGCAGCTCTTTCGGGCCTTTTTTCGCGGCAACAATGTGGGCGCCCTACCCGGCACCGGGCTGGGGCTATCTATCGCCCGGCGTGCAGCAGAGGCCTGTGGGGGCGAGCTCATGCTCGTTACCAGCTCACCGCAGGGCAGCCGATTCCGGCTGATTCTCCATGGAAGCCCCCGTAGGAAAATTTCCGCACCTGGGACATAATCTAGGCATGAATGCGCCCCTACAGCCCGAATCACTGCAGCTCACCTTCGCCCGCATCCGACGCGATATCCACGCCCACCCCGAACTCAAGTTCGAAGAGTTCCGCACCGCCGCCCTAGTGGCCGAACAGCTTCGGGCCATGGGGGTGGATTCTGTCCACGAAAAAATTGGCGGCACCGGTGTTGTGGGGCTGATTCAGGGACGGCAGCCAGGGCCCAAGGCGGTGGGCTTTCGGGCCGACATGGACGCCCTGCCCATGACGGAAAAAAACCTCTTCGCCCATGCCAGCAAGTTCCCCGGCAAGATGCACGCCTGCGGCCACGACGGCCATACGGCCATGCTGCTTGCAGGCGCACAACTGCTCTGCGACTCACGCGACTTTGCCGGCACCGTGGTACTGATCTTTCAGCCCGCAGAAGAGGGCGGCGGTGGCGGCAAGGCCATGGTAGACGACGGCCTTTTTGAGCGGTTTCCCTGCGACCAGGTGTTTGCCATTCACAACTGGCCAGGGCTGCGCGAGGGCGAGTTTGGCCTGAACCCAGGGCCTATCATGGCCTCGAGCAACCAGTTTGAGGTCACGATAACCGGTAAGGGCGCCCATGCCGCCATGCCGCACCTGGGCATCGACCCGGTACTCGTGGCAAGCCATCTGATTCAGGCCTTTCAGTCGCTCATTACCCGAAACTCCAAGCCAGTAGAGGCAGTGGTTATTTCGGTCACCATGGTGCAGGCCGGTGAGGCTGTTAATGTCATTCCCGACACCTGCAGCCTCAAAGGAACAGTGCGCACCTTTAGCCTAGAGGCCCTCGATGTCATCGAACAAGGCATGCAGCGGCTGTGCGACCAACTGCCTCTTGCCTTCGGGGCCCATGCCACGCTGCAGTTCGACCGGCAGTACCCGCCCACCGTTAACCATCCCGAGCCCACCGCGCTGGCCGCCGAAGTCGCCCGCAGCCTTGTGGGCAGCGACATGGTGCGCCAGCCTGTGGAGCCCACCATGGGCGCCGAAGACTTCGCCTATATGCTGCTAGAGCGGCCAGGTAGTTATATTTTTCTGGGCAACGGAGAGGTCTCGGGTGCGCATCGAGAGGCCGGCCACGGACTTGGCCCCTGCGCCCTGCACAACCCCAGCTACGACTTTAACGATCGGCTTATCCCGATTGGTGCAAAGTTCTGGCTTGCCTTGGCCCAAAGGGCGTTGGGCAACTAGCAGTCGCGATTCGCCCGCTAAGCGCCTTGCCCACGCGCTAATAGACGGCGGGCACAATCAGTTCTTTGGGCACGGGATGCCGAATATAGTCGGGGTTTTTCACCCGCGCCGGCAGCACCACCTCAGGGTGTTCCAGTTCCTCATAGTGAATCAGGCTTAACAGGTGGGCCATGTAGTTTAGCCGCGCCCGCTTTTTGTCGTTACCCTCGACTACCCACCAACGGGCCTCGGGAATATGGCTGCGCTCGAGCATGGTTTCTTTGGCCTTGGTGTAGGCCTCCCAGCGCCGCCGCGACTCCAGGTCCATGGGCGAGAGCTTCCATTGTTTTAACGGATCTTTAATGCGCATGGTAAAGCGCACATGCTGCTCCTCATCGCCGATCGAAAACCAGTATTTGATTAGCAGAATTCCCGACCGCACCAGCATCTTTTCAAACTCCGGCACCGTGCGAAAAAACTCCTCGTATTCTTCATCGGTGCAAAAGCCCATCACCCGCTCCACCCCCGCCCGGTTGTACCAGCTGCGGTCAAAGAGCACGATCTCGCCGGCCGCTGGCAGGTGCGGAATATAACGTTGAAAGTACCACTGGGTGCGCTCGCGCTCATTGGGCGCGGGCAGCGCCACCACGCGACAGACCCGCGGGTTAAGCCGCTGGGTAATGCGCTTAATTGCCCCGCCCTTGCCTGCCGCGTCCCGGCCCTCAAAGAGCACCACCACCTTGAGCTTCTTGGCAACCACCCAGTCTTGCAGCTTTACCAGTTCGCCCTGAAGCCGAAAAAGTTCTTTAAAGTACAGGCGTCGGTCAATTGCCCCGTCGGCCGTTGGCCCTTGGGGAGGCATGTCCATAAGAAGCTCATCGAGCCGATCGTCGTCAAGCTCCATTTCGAGCTCTTCGTCGTAGCTATCGATCAGGTCAGCATGGGCGCGATGCTGTAGAGAAACGTCTGTTGGCCCCGGAGTCTTGTTTTTCATGGAAACGAGTCTGCTCCAAGTTCATTAAGATTCCATGACAAATATCAAACATCGAGAAACCGGCTACAGACCTCTGCAACATCTGGCGGCAGGCCCGGCGTGGCGGCCAGGGCCTCGATCGCCTGTTGCATCGCGGCCCTGCGGCTGGGCTCAAAGGTGCCCCAGCGGTCCAGCGAACGGGCCAGCCGGGCGGCCAGCTGCGAGTTACGCAGGGCAAGCGCCCCGAGCGTCTCGGCCCATAGCCGATAGCCATGGCCATCGGACCGGTGAAACCCCGATAGGCTTGCCATGAAATACACGCCCAAGACCGCCCGTACCCGATTGGGATTGGCAAGGTCGTACAAGGGATGGGCCAGCAGGCTCTGCACCCGTGCAAGGATCGTGTAGCCCTCCTGGTCGTGAATTCGCGGCGTGGAAATCTGAACCGAAAACCACTTGTCCATCGATAGCGGATCCTGGGCATAGCGCTGGGCAAAGTCATCAAGCCCGCGCGCGGCCGCCTGCGGCGCGACATGCTCCAGGCTCACCAGGCCAGCCAGGCAGGCCATGCGCCGGGTCATATTGGTTGCCCGCTGATAGCGACGCCACAAGGCCTCCGCACGGTCTGCATCGGGGGCAAGCAGGGTCGCCATCGACTGCGCCAGATGGCCCAGGCTGCGACGGCCAATATCGATGGCATTTGGAGAATAGGGCTTGTCGTCTGCGGCATCGTTGTGCAGATCCAATTCGCGCCAATGGCCTTCCATGGCCAGGGCCATTGCCAGTCGCAGCGCCTCCAGGCGGGCGCGGATCTGCACCGGATCCACTGCATGGCCTTCGGCCGCCCAGGCCTCGACCACCGTATTGTCGGCGGGCACTGCCAGGGCAAGCGCCTTAAAGGCATCGCTGAGGTCTGGGCTGGTGAGCACCCGAGCAAGGGTCTGCATCACCGCCTGCCTGTCATCGGCCAAAGCTAAGGCGGGCATCAGCTGACCCATCATCAAGCGCTGGCAGGCCTCCCAACGGTTAAAGGGGTCTGGGTCGTGGCCTGCAAGAACGCCGAGCTGGGTAGTGGTATAGGGATAGTCCAGCGCCACAGGTGCCGAAAAATGACGCAGCAGCGAGGGGATGGGCGCGGCCCCACCACGCTGCTCGGGCAGATCAAGGGCAAGGGTAACGGTGGCTTCATCGATCAGCAGCACCTGGCCTGCAGAGACCGATTGGGCTAGGCGGGTACCGGCCCCTTGGGGTAAGGCAATGTCATCGCCCGAAGAAGACAGCAGCCCCCAGACCAGGGGAATGGGCAAAGGCAGCTTCTGCGGGCTTCTGGGGTCGAGCTGCTGGGTCAGTTCCAGGCAGTACCGACCCGTTTCTGCATCCCAGGTGTCACGTACCTCGAGCCGGGGCGTACCCGGCGTGTCATACCAGCGCATAAACGGGGTAAAGAGCTCCGAGCGGCCGTTCGCATCGAGAATCGAAGAGACAAAGTCTTCGCAGGTGGCCGCCTGTCCGTCATGCCGCGCAAAGTACAGATCCATGCCCTTGCGAAATCCCGCAACCCCCAAAAGAGTCTGCAGCATGCGAATCACTTCGGCGCCTTTTTCATAAACCGTGGCCGTGTAGAAGTTGCGTATCTCCTGGTACTCGGCGGGGCGAATCGGATGGGCCATCGGGCCAGCATCTTCCGGGAACTGATGGGCACGTAGGGTGCGCACGTCTTCAATTCGCTTCACCGCCCTGCTGCTGGCGGCCTGCTCTGCCGTCAGGCCCTCGGCCAGCATATCGGCGGTAAATTCCTGGTCCCGCAACACCGTGAGCCCCTCTTTCAGGGTGAGCTGAAACCAGTCGCGGCAGGTAATGCGATTCCCCGTCCAGTTATGAAAGTACTCATGGCCAATCACCGCCTGCACCAGCTCGTAGTCTTTGTCGGTGGCCGTATCGGGGTCGGCCAGAACATACTTGGTGTTAAAAAGGTTCAGCCCCTTATTCTCCATGGCGCCGGAGTTAAAGTCAGGCACCGCCACAATCATGAAACGCTCAAGGTCGAGCTCCAGGCCAAACCGTTTTTCGTCCCAGAACACCGAATGCTTCAGGCTCTCCAGGGCATGGCCCGCGCGCACCAGGTCTTCGGGCTTGGTATAGACCTGCAAAAGCTTCGGCGCGCCACTTTGGCTAGTGATCGTTTCTTCAATACACGACAGCGATGCAGCCACCAGGGCAAACAGATAACTGGGCTTGGGAAAGGGGTCGTGCCAGACCGCGGTTTTAATGCCGTCTTTGGTCTGCTCAGAGATAAGGTTTCCGTTGGAGAGCAACACCGGAAAGGCCTCTGCAGGGCCGCGCAGGGTGACCGTGTAGCAGGTCAGTACATCGGGCCGGTCGAGAAAATAAGTGATCCGCCGAAATCCTTGCGACTCACACTGGGTATAGAGCCCACCCCGGCTGGCGTAGAGGCCCATGAGCTCGGTGTTGGCGGTGGGGTTTAGCCGAGTCTGCAGCTTGAGCCGCCCACTATCTGCGTCTTTGAGGACAAATACCGTGGGCGATACCGTAAAGGCCTCTGCCGCAAGGGGCGTATCGTCCCGCCAGGCGGTTACAAACTCCAGGGCATCACCCGTAAGTACCAGGTCGCATGCCTGCCCCGAGACAGAGGCAAATCCAAAGTCTGCTAACACCATGGTCTCGGTAAGGCCCAGACTGAAGTCCAGGGAAATGTCGGTAATGCGATGTGTTGGCGGCTGATAGTCCAGCCGACGAATCAGTGGGGCAGACAAACCAGACTGACCTTCTTTCATGCCTTAGCTCCTTACCAATGGATGGTATAAGTGTGCATGATTCTCGCGCCAACACCCAAAATCCCATGAAACAGTTCTTCAGGAAAAACCGTGTTTTTCTCATTAGCTTCGCAGTGCTCTGGGTGGGTGTTCAGGTCTGGCAGACGCGGTCTGTGCCGTCGGGGCCACCGCCCCAGGCAGCGCTGTCTCTGGCCCTCCCGCTCATAAACAATGGCGACATCATTGAAAACCATACGCTCGAACAGGCCATTGGCGCGCTCCGTGAGAGCCACCCCGGTACGCCCATAGCCCTACACGTCTGGGCGGAATGGTGCAGTTTCTGCAAGCTCGAAGAGGCCAGCATTAGCACCTTGGCCTCGGAGTATCCGGTTATTACCGTTGCCATTCAGTCGGGCGATGCCGCCCGCGTGCAGCGCTATCAGCAAGACCGGGCGCTCAACTGGCGCACAGTGGTCGACAGCAAGGGACAGATCTCCTCCATGCTCGGGGCCAGCGGCGTACCCACCTTTATGGTCATAGACAATGAAGGGCACTTGCGCACGCCCACCATGGGCTACACCAGCCTCTGGGGTATGCGGCTGCGGCTGCTCTGGGCCCGAGTCATCGCCTAGGGCCCAGACTCGCCAATCAGGGCGCGAGCCCGTAAAAGATTTTTTCATCATCCGCTTGAGGCAGTAGTCGACCCCCAGTCGGGGGCCTCAGAGTTCTCCCTGCCGATTCCGCCATGGGGCGGAACGTTATCTACTGACAAGGAGAAACTATGAAAAAGCATTTACAGACGCTTCTTCCCGTTGCTATGGCACTTGGCCTGACCGGCCTGGGAATGAGCAAGTTGGCGTGGGCTGCCAGCGAGTCGTCTTCTTTTAGGGTGGGCATTGATGTTGTCGCTACATGCTCTATCTCAGCGGCCGACATGACCTTCAACACGATAACCACCGGAACGACGGCGCAGACGGATGCTGAAACTCAAATCACTGTGAATTGTTCAAGTGGCGCGCCCTACTCGGTCTCGCTGAGCAACGGATCAAATTTTTCGGCGGGTCGCCGCCTCGGAAGCAACGGGTCATTCATAAATTACTCCCTGTTTAAGGACAACAGTCGCACGGCCGAATGGACTTTGATAAGCGGGTTGAACGGAACCGGAGCTGGTGGCGATCAAACCCTGCCTATATTCGGCCGAATCGCCGCGGGCCAGAGCGTTCCTAACATGGGTGCGTACTCCGACACCATCGTTGCCACCATCACCTACTAAGGCCTAGCCATGCCCCACTCGACAATGTCAGTGTCCGCAGCACGACTTGCGCAAGGCTGGTCCTTGCTGGTCTTCGCCAGTCTGGCCGTGCTTGCCAGCCTGCCATCAGTTGGCCATGCGGCGCTGGGTATTTCGCCACCCCAGCTGTTTCCAGACCGTTCGGGCATTGTCGTTACCGAGGTTCAGTCGAGCATGACCAGCGCCTCACGCTGGTCGGTTCGGCTGGTGGGCTGGGGGCCCGCAGGCGAAGAAATCGTGGGCGTGCCAGGCGATGTCTCTCCACGTTTCTTTGGTCTTGCACCCGGTGGCCGGCAACTGATTCGCGCCCGCATTAAAGAAGGCACCCGCTACCATCGGCTGCTGATTGAGCAGATTCCAGAGACCGACAATGAGATTACCGGCCTGGCCTTCCGGTTTCGTTTTAGCCTGCCTGTGTATCACCATCGCCAGGAGCCGGTTGCGCTTAATCCCGCAGTGGCTCTTGCGGAGGGCAGTTGCGCCAGCTTCCGCAATCCCGAAAAACTGGTGGTGCGCCTTGCGCTTGATACAGATATTGCAGGCCCCCAGACTCTCTTGCCTGGAGAGACCACCCAGCTCTGCCGTAAGGGAGCCCCAAGAGATACGGTAACGGCAGAGGCTGCCAGCCCCCGCAGCGACAACGCGACGGGTGCGGACAATAGGTCTGACGGAATGTCGGTTGCGGCGTCCTCTTCAGCCGCCGCAGACTAAAATGGGGGCCGCCCTTGTGGCTGCCCTCTGCCTGCTGCTCAGCGCACCCTCGCGGGGAGATGCAGACCCCGCGCACCCCTTGACTGCTCCCGGCAATCTGTCACTTGACCGCGACAGCCTCGAATTACGCGCGCTGGAGCTTAATGGCCAGCAGGTCTCAGCAGGCAGTCTCACCTATCTCGTCGACGACCTCTGTCTGGTGCAGGAAGACAGCCTGCGCCCTCTGCTGGCGAAGAACGACCTCGCACAACGTGCCATTGATCAAGAGACCTTTCTGGTCCTCACACCGCCCGCGCGCTGCGAGCACGACGATGCGGTCGGCGTCTTGCGCCTGCAGCTTCCCGCCAGTTGGCTCAAAGAACAGGCACTGCGGCTGAGCAGCCGCAGCACACCCAACCCGCTTCCCCTTCTTCTCGGAGCCTCGATCGACGACCCCGAGGCCCGCATCCGCGGCCTTAGCGCGGCACACCTCGACCTGGTGGCCGACCGGCACCGACTGCAATGGGGGCTTGGCGCAGCCCACCAAGGCCTGCAGGTATTCGTTACCGGTGGCCAGTCTGCTGCGCAGACCCCCAAGGCCACCATCGACTGGGTCTGGCCTTCGGGTGCGGCCCTAAGGCTGGGTGACCAGGTGGTCCGCCAGGGGCCCGAACAGCAGCCCCGCAGCCTGCGCGGGCTATCACTGACCAACCGGCTGCAGGTGCTGCGCCCCAGCGGTCTGGGCCAGGGTCAGGTGGCCCTGGATGCACCAGCGCGACTGCAGTTCTTCGATACCCAAGGCCAGCCGCTCTTCGCTACGGGGCTGCTTCCGGCAGGGCGCTATCGGCTCGAGGGGCTGGGTGCGCCCAGCCTACCTGGGCTGCTCACGGTGCGTATCGAGGGCCTCTCGGGGCAGACCGAGACCATCCTGCTGCCCTGGGTAGCAAGCCCCCTTCTGCTTGCGACCGGCGCTCGCCTGTGGGATGTCTGGATAGGCGAAACTTCCGCAGAGAACCCGACCGGTCTGCAGCCTGGGCTGCAGGCGACAAGCCCTTCCCAGTCCCTCGCCTTCTCTGGCCTCTGGGCCCAGGGATGGAATAGCACCGAAACCCTGCGACTGGGGCTGGGCCATGAACACGATTTCACCCAGGCCTATGCGGGCGTGTCTAGCCAGCGGTGGCAGGGCCTGCTGGTATCTGCAGACCTGGGGCTTGCCTGTCATGGGCAACACTGCCTGGCCACGGGTGGGCTCGACATCTCTGGCCAGCCGCGGTCAGGCCTGCAATGGTCAGCCGGTCTGAGGCGGCAGCTTCAGCACGCCAGTGCTGCATCCAGTCTGGCAGAGCCCGCGCAAGACCCGCTCACCAGCACAGCGCTGCGCATGGGGCACACGCTGCGGCTATCGGCAAGCCAGCGCCTGCGGCCGGGCACAACGCTTACCAGCCAGCTGTCCTTGGGCCAAGGAAGGCTGACCCTCGTGGGCCTGCAGCAGCGCATCAGCACCCAAGCCAGCCTGCAGGCAAGCCTGCGCACGGGATATACGGGTCCCGGCGCCAAGCCCCTGACAAGTGCCTTTATCAGCCTGCATCTGGCACTGCCCGATCGCCCCAGCGCAACGAGCCCCACAGGCAGCCCAGGCGCCCCCGGCGGCTACAGCAGCCGCCGCAGGCTATCGGCTGGCCTGCAATCGGATAATGGTGGCACTGCTAGCAACGGCCGCAACCCTGCTTCGGCCAGCGTCTCATACCAGCAGTCATTAGGCGGCGGGGCCTCTGCCCCGCAGATTGGGCTTACGAGGGCTACGGGCGGCAACGCCCGCCAAGAGCTGCGGCTGCAGCAGGCAGCATCCTGGGGAGACATCAGCCTGCAGGCCCGTCAGCCCCAGGGGCAGCAGGCCTCGGTAGATCTGTCCCTGGCAAGCAGAGTCTGGCTGACAGCCAAAGGGATGCACCTGGGCCCGGTGGGGGATCACAACCTGGTAATCCATACCCTGGGGCATCCCGACCTGCGGCTGCAGCTTGGACGACAGACTGCCGCGACCAACGCCAAAGGCATTGCCGCCTTTGGGCGCACTCCCGCATGGACCGAGGCGCAGTTTCGGCTCGATACCCAGTCGATTCCCTTTGACCTGCACTGGAAGACCAGCCAGGTGCGTCTGCCCACAGCGGCCCGCCGGGCCTACTGGATTGACCAGACCCAGGAGACCATTCGTATCCAGGAATATCGGCTGCAGGTGTCGGCTGCCGGACTTGCCCGGCTAAGCCGTATCGAGACCCGAAACGGCCAGCCGGTGGCCTTCACGCCAGAGGGCTATCTGGATATCGCATCACTCGCGCAGCTGCCCCTTACCGCGATCACGCAGGATGGCCAGCGCCTGACCTGTCACCAGGCAAGGCCAAGCGACACCGCCCAAGAAAATACCCGAGACCCCACGGGCGACTCAGTGGTATGGATAGACTGCCCCGGCCTGGCGCCTGAACCGGCACCCCGGCGGCCACAGATTCGCGAGGCCCTCTCGGGGCCTGCCCCCTCTTCGGGATAAGAAATTCATACCACCGAACGGGTTTGCGTGCTTAAATCGGAGGGTCGGGTTCCTGCCACAGGAGGGTTTTATGGCAACGCCTCTCTCCCCCAAAGATCTCTGCCTTATATATGTTCATGGCTTTCGCAGTTCACCAAAGTCGAGTAAGGCCATGCAGCTTTCCCAATGGATGGCCAGCGAAGGGGTACGGTTCGAATGCCCCGCACTCGACATTGCCCCGCTCACGGCCCTCGATGAAATCTCTTATCTGGTCGAAAACGCCCTTGTCGACGGCTATCAGCCGCGTCTCATTGGCAGTTCGCTGGGAGGCTTTTATGTCAGCTGGTTTATGGAACGGCATCCCCAAAAAAGCCAGTTTCGGGCGGCACTGATCAACCCTGCCTGCTGGCCCGCGCGCGACCTGGTCGACCAGGTCGGGCCCCTGCAGTCATGGCATGGCCCAGAGATTCTGCAGTTTCAGTCGGAATACATCGACGACCTGAAGTCTATGGAGGTGGGCCTCACCGACCCCCACCGCTATATGCTCGTGGCCGCTAAAGGCGACACAGTGCTTGACTGGAATGAGATGGTGGCCCGCTATCCGGGATGCCACACGCGCATCGTGGAAGGCTCTGACCACAGCCTGTCCGACTTTCCCGACCACTGGCCCACTATGAAGGCCTTTTTGTTTCAGTAAAGGGAATACGCAGTAAAAGCACCAGCCCCACGACAAAAAACAGGCCCGTTACAGCAATGGCCATGCGGTGGTTGTTCTGCGTGAGGGCGGTGGTCAGGCCATAGGCCAAGGGGCCCAGAATCGAGGCTAGGTGCACGGCCACTCCCCAGTAGCCAAAGACCTCGGCCTGTCGGTCTGCGGGCCCCAGTACCGAAATAGCAGCACGAGCACCGCTCTGGGAGGCGCCCATGGCAAGGCCCGCCAGATTGGCAGCCAGCCAGAACATGGCCTCGGTTTCACCCACGGCAGCCACCAGCACCATCAGAATCCAGGCCAAGAGGCTGATCACCAGGCTATTGCGATGGCCCACGCGGTCTTGAAATTTTCCAAACAAGAAGGCACCAATACTCGCGGTGATGTTAACCACTAACACCAAGAGAATCGTCTTGGCCATGTCAAAGCCCATGACCTGCTGGGCATAGACCGCCGCAAGCGTAATCACAGTAGCCACGCCAGCCTGATAGACCGTTATACAGACCAGCATCTTCCGCAAGGGTAGGTCTGGTGAGAGGCGCGACCATCCCGCCCAGAGCCGTCGCCAGGCGCCTTTCCAGTCTTCGGACGCCGCCACAGCCTCGGTATCCCCACCAATACCCGCCGCAGTTGCATATCCCCGATGCCCAGCCAGCACTGCCAGCGCAGGGAAACCCACCACCGCAAAAAGAATCGCCACCAGTACCATGGCACCGCCCACCAGCCACTGGGCGGGCAGCCCGCCCGAGGCCGAGAGGGTGAGGCCGAAAGCGTCTGCCAGCCCCGGCGCAAAGGCAGGGGCAACCGCCTGAATCCAGACAAGGCTCAGCGCCAAGGCCAACAGCCCGCCCCAGTAGCCCCAGGCCCAGCCATAGCCAGACAGGCGCCCCAGGTGGCTCGGGGGCGAAAGCTCTTGCAAATAGCCGGCGGTAAGGTCTTGGTGGCTGGCATAGGCGAGGTTGGAAACGACAAGTAACACTGCGGCCAAGAGCCAGTTGCCCGGGCCCACCGCGGCGAGGCCCGCAGTAGCCAGCACACAGGCAATGGTGGCCCAGAGGAGCAGCCGGCGCTTAGCACCATAGGCATCGGCATAAGCCCCAAGCCAGGGGGCAGAGACCATCACCAGCAGATAGCTCACAGAGAGAATGACCGTCCAGGCCAGTGTGGCCAGGGGGTTGTCGGCCATGACCACCGAGACAAAGTAGGCATTAAAAACGGCTGTGAGCACCACCGTGGTGTAGCCCGAATTGGCAAAGTCGAGGCTGGCCCAGGCCCAGAAGTCGCGCCGCCGCACGCCGGGGTTTAAGAGTTCTGAATAAGGCACAATACGATCCTTTCCACGCGAGTGGCCCTCCAGTTATAAGCCTGAGACGGTAACTCTGTTATGAACGCCAAAGTCTATGTGCGCACCTTTGGGTGCCAGATGAATGAGTATGACTCAGCCAAGATGATCGATGTGTTACAGGCATCGCATGGGCTGGAGTCTACCGACCGGCCCGAAGAGGCTGACGTTATTTTGTTTAACACCTGCTCGGTACGCGAAAAGGCGCAAGAAAAGGTCTTTTCTGACCTCGGGCGGGCGCGTGACCTCAAGAAACTCAAGCCGCATCTGGTGATTGGCGTGGGCGGCTGTGTGGCCAGCCAAGAGGGAGAGGCCATTGTGCGCAGGGCGCCCTATGTAGACCTGGTCTTTGGCCCACAGACGCTGCACCGGCTTCCAGCCCTCATCGAGGCGCGCAGGTCTACGGGACGGCCGCAGGTAGACATCAGCTTTCCAGAGATTGAAAAATTCGACAACCTGCCCCCTGCCCGCGTAGAAGGCCCCTCGGCCTTTGTCTCGATTATGGAAGGCTGCAGCAAGTACTGCAGCTTCTGTGTGGTGCCATACACAAGGGGTACCGAGGTGTCACGGCCGGCCGAAGATGTTCTGGCCGAGATTATTGAGCTCACCGATCAGGGGGTAAAAGAAGTTAGCCTGCTGGGCCAGAATGTAAACGCCTTTATCGATCCGAGCACCGGCACCGACTTTGCCGACCTGCTGCGCATGATCCACGACCTGCCCGGTATCGAGCGCATTCGCTACACCACCTCACACCCCAAAGAATTTAGCCAGCGACTCATCGACGTCTATGCAGAACTGCCCAAGCTCGTAAGCCATGTGCACCTGCCGGTGCAGTCGGGTAGCGACCGTATTCTTATGGCCATGAAGCGCGGCTACACCGCGCTTGAGTACAAGAGCATTGTGCGCCGCTTAAAGGCGGTGCGGCCCGATGTGTCGCTGTCCACCGACTTTATCGTGGGATTTCCGGGCGAAACCGAAGAAGACTTTGCCGCCAGCATGCGGCTTATTGAGGCTGTGGGCTTCGACCATTCCTTCTCGTTTGTCTATAGCCCCCGGCCCGGTACCCCCGCGGCATCGCTAGCGGACGACACCCCCGCTGAAGTCAAGCTCAAGCGGCTACAGACCCTGCAGGCAGCCATCGAGGCCAATGCCCAGGCGGTAAGCCAGGCCATGGTGGGCAAGGTCTTCTCGGTGCTGGTGGAGGGCCCTGCAAAAAAGAATGCCAACGAACTCATGGCCCGTACCGAGAACAATCGCGTGGTGAACTTCCCAGGGCCCGCCCGGTTGATCGGCCATATGATTCCCATACGCATTACCCAGGCCTTAAGCCACAGCCTGCGGGGCGAGGCCGTCTAGGTGCGGGCCGATCGCGGCAGCGGTGCGGTGCAAAGGCTAAGCCTGTTGGAGCACGACAATCATGGGCTTGCGGCCCTCTGCGGGCCGCTGGAACAGAACCTGCGCGCTATCGAAACCGGGCTTGATGTCAGCATTCGCCGGCGCGGCCCGATATTCGAGGTCTCTGGCGGACAGCAGTCGGTAGCCCGGGCCACGGCCTTGCTTGAGAACCTTGCCCAAAACCCAGACACCATTCGACTGGAGGACCTGCAGTTGGCCATGGTGGAACACCGCCCCATGGGCAGAACAAAAGGGCTAGGCACGATGGCCAAAGCGGGTGCCAAAGACACCGCCGAAAGCCATGACGACGCAGGTTTAGAGGAAAGCCTCTTGCACCCCGAGGCCGAAGAGGAAGGTGCCGTACTGCGCACCCGCAGGCGCGACCTGCGCGGCCGCACGCCCAATCAGCGTCAGTACCTGGCGCAGATTCTGAGCCATGATGTCTGCTTTGGTATTGGGCCGGCAGGCACTGGAAAGACCTTTCTTGCTGTGGCCTGCGCGGTGGATGCCCTTGAGCGGGATCTCGTGCAGCGCATTGTGCTGACCCGGCCGGCGGTAGAGGCCGGCGAGCGGCTTGGCTTTCTGCCGGGAGACCTTGCCCAAAAGGTAGACCCCTATCTGCGGCCCCTTTACGATGCCCTCTACGATCTCATGGGCTATGAAAAAGTAATTAAGCTCATCGAAAAGCAGTTAATCGAAATTGCCCCACTTGCCTATATGCGCGGCCGCACCCTCAACCATGCCTTTGTCATTCTGGATGAAGCCCAGAACACCACGCCAGAGCAGATGAAGATGTTTCTTACACGCATTGGTTTTGGCAGTAAGGCCGTGATTACCGGAGACCCCTCGCAGATCGACCTTCCCAAGGGGCACAAAAGCGGGCTGATTGATGCCCACAGTGTGCTGCAGGGCGTGCGGGGTATCGCATTTTTGGAGTTCACCAGTCGCGATGTGGTGCGCCATCCGCTGGTGGCGCGGATTGTCGAGGCCTATGCCCAGCAGTCTTCGGCTTAGCCTGCAATGGGCAATGCCCAGAGCGCCAGAGGCATGGCCCCTGCCGCGGCCACGTATTCGAAGGCTGCTGCTCGCAAGCCTCGGTGCCCAGGGAATACTTGCCGAGATCACCGTACGGCTGGTGGGCCAAAAAGAAGGTCGGCAGATCAACCGCGAGTTTCGTGGCAAAGACTACGCCACCAATGTGCTCACCTTCGCCTATCAGCATCACCCCGTGGTACAGGCCGACCTGGTGCTCTGCCTGCCAATTTTGACCCGCGAGGCAGGCGCCCAGCATAAAGACCTTTCTGCGCATTTTGCGCATATGCTGGTGCATGGCATGCTGCATGCGCAGGGGCTTGACCACGAAGACCCCGAGGAGGCCGAGCATATGGAGGGCCTAGAGCGACGTATTTTGAAACGGTTTCGACTGCCAGACCCGTATTCGGTACACTAGTGGGGTGTTTAACTCTCATGCCAGTGCATGTCAGACCCAGACCCTAGGCCCTCGGGCCTGAGTCATTCCCTCAAGCGTCTGTTCGGCCGTTTCTTTGGCCGCAGCGACGACAAAGAAGAGCTTATTGAGCAGCTCCGAGAGGCGCAGGCCCATGCTGTCATTGATGCCGATGCGGTGTCGATGATGGAAGGCGTGCTCCAGGTGGGCGATCTCGCCGTGCGCGACCTGATGGTGCCGCGCGCGCAAATGGATGTGCTCGATATCAACGACCCGCTCGACCAGATTCTACCCTTCGTGCTGCAGACGGCTCACTCTCGGTTCCCGGTGATCGACGGCAATAAAGACAATGTCATTGGCATTCTGCTGGCCAAAGACCTTTTGCGTGTCTTGGCCGACGATGAAGACGATGTTCGCGGGCTGCTGCGGCCTGCGGTATTTGTGCCGGAGTCTAAAAGGCTTAATGTTCTGCTGCGCGACTTTCGTAATAACCGCAATCACATTGCTATTGTTGTTGACGAATACGGCGGCGTGGCGGGCCTGATCACGATTGAAGATGTCATTGAACAGATCGTAGGAGACATTGAAGACGAGCACGACACCGACGAGGAAGAAGACAACATTATTCCCGTCGCCCACGAGCCCGGCCTTTTCCGCATTAAGGCGCTCACGCCGATTACCCAGTTTAATGAGGCATTTGCCTGCGCTCTGTCCGATGAAGACAGCGATACCGTGGGGGGGCTGGTTACCGACCATCTCGGCCGCGTACCCCATCGCGAAGAGCATGTCCAGATCGCAGGCTTTGACTTCGAAGTGCAGCGGGCCGATGCTCGTATGGTGCAGATGCTGCTGGTACGTCGCCTGCCCGATACCTCGGAGCAGCCAGACGCTGAGGGCCAATAGCCCATGAGTCTGGTTCTACCGGGGTGGCTGGAGAGCCTCGGAGCGCTGTTCTTCCTGGCAATTCTTATTCGCCTGTTTAAGACCCCCGCGGAATGGGCCGCCTGGCTAGCCAGCGGCCTGCTGATCGTAGGCTGCCTATTTGGCTTTCACTGGATCTTTATCAGCCTGCATACCTATGGCGAGATGCCCGCGATTATTGCCGGGTTTGCCACCATTCTTTTGGCACTCTATGTAGCCGCATACGGCCTCTTGGCAGGCTGGCTGGTGCGTCGGTTTCATTTGCAGCCTCTTGCCATCGCAGGGCTTATTACATCGCTGGAATGGCTGCGTGGCGTAGCCTTTACCGGCTTTCCCTGGCTCAACTGGGGCTACCAACAAGTCGACAGCCTGCTTGCAGGCTTTGCCCCCTGGATCGGCGTCTATGGCGTGGTCTTTGTCACCGCGCTGTCTGCCGCCTGGCTGGCCCAAGGGCTGCCCCGCCCCCTGCTCGCCACCGTGTTTCTGCACCTGGCTGGCGGGGTGGCGGGCACCATTGCGCTCACCAGTCCATCGGGGCTCCCGCTGCAGGCTGCGCTGGTACAGACGGCCATTCCACAGCAGATGAAGTTCGACCCGGCCCATGCCCTCGCCGGAGAGCAGACGGTGCTCAGTCTTGCCGCAGTAGCCGCCAACCCAGGCAGCCGGCTAGACCTTATCGTGCTGCCCGAAACCGCCCTAATTCAGCCATGGAACCGGGTATCTGCCAGCACCCAAGAAGCCTTACATCGCATTGCTGAGCGCAGCGGTGCCAGCCTCATTACGGGCATTCCGCTGCAAGATGCCCGCGGCTGGACCAACTCGGCAATTCTGATCAAGCCGTCGGAGCCCGCAGGTCAGTATGCCGCACGCTACGACAAGCACCATTTGGTGCCCTTTGGTGAGTTTATTCCCTGGGGGTTTCGCTGGTTTGTCGACCTGATGAACATGCCCCTGGGGGACTTTCGGCGCGGGGAACCCGTGCAGACCCCTTTTATGGTGAGTGACCAGCGCATCGGCGCCAACATCTGCTTTGAAGACTTGTTTGGCGAAGAGATTATCCGCGCGATGTCTCCTGAGCGATCAGAACGCGATCAGCCAACGATCTTGCTGAACCTGAGCAACCTTGCCTGGTTTGGCAATACCAATGCCCTCAGCCAGCACCTTCAGGTGGCCCGTATGCGCTCGCTTGAAACCGGACGGCCAAGCCTTCGGGCCACCAACACCGGCATGACCGCCGCCATTGACCACAAGGGGCGGATAATCGCACAGTCACTACCCCAGGAGACAGACCTGCTGGTTGCCCAGGTGCAGGGCATGACAGGCGTCACGCCCTACATTCGGTTTGGCAACCTGCCGGCACTGGGTCTGGCGCT
>Ga0194116_10000236_pt1 | contig 109374 bp, 97 predicted proteins | sample TA2MahsurfametaG_4_FD_148617 | JGI IMG/M metagenome (GOLD analysis project Ga0194116, IMG submission 148617) | Freshwater microbial communities from Lake Tanganyika, Tanzania - TA2015008 Mahale S9 surface | ecosystem: Environmental > Aquatic > Freshwater > Lake | place: Tanzania: Lake...
CATTCGCCGCGTGGCCGGCTGCGCTACGCCGATCGGCTTCGCCGGCCACGCTCCAACTAGCGCAACGGCCAACTCTGAACTAACATTCCACCTGGACCACTCGGTGGGGGCCGATCACGTCAACCCACCGGCATCGTCTGCGCCAGCGGCGGCAGCTTGACCACGCGCTCGTACCACGCCGTAAGCTTGGGGTGACCCGGGCGCCACGGCTCGTTGGCGTAGCGGAAGTCGAGATAGCCCAGGGCGCAGCCGATGGTGATCTCGCCGATCGTGCTCAGCGCGCCCAGCGTGTCGGCTTCCTTCTCCAGCACCGCGAGCGCGTTCGTCACCTTGGCCTGCTGGATAGCGATATAGGCCTTACGGCCGTCGTCGAGCGGCAGGGTGAGCTCGCGCCTTCGCGGCTGGGTGGCGTCGAGAATGCCGTCGCCCAGCGCCATCTGGCGCAGCGCGTTCCAGCGCGCCGGCCCGGCGGGCGGGAACAGCCGGGGGGCGTCGCCGACGCTGTCGAGATACTCGCAGATCACCGGGCTGTCGTAGAGCGCCATGCCGTCGTCGGTGATGAAGGTCGGCACCTTCGACAGCGGGTTGACCTGGAGCAGCGCCGGATCGGTCGTGCCCACCTTCCAGCGCTCGACCCTGGAGTCGATGCCGCGTGCGATGGCGCAGGCCGTGCATTTGCGTACGTAAGGGGAGGCGGCGGAGAACGCGATCTTCATGGTGATGTTCCTCGGTTGATGGCGGCGCACATGCTAGCCGCGCGATCAGGCCGGCATTGCGAGCCGGCAAAATCGAGGCGGTGAGTCCGACTGGATCACCGCCTACGATCAGTACGTCGATAGTCCGCGCGGGCTGCGGTGCCCGGGCGTGGTGGCTACTTGTCGAGCCAGAACGTGTCGAGCCGCACCACGTCGTAGATGCCGAAGTAATCCTTGGGGTTGTGACCCTTGACGTAGTTGTACCAGCCGTCGTTGATCTTCTCCCACGACATCGGCAAGAGCGGCGGGTCCTCTTCCATGATCATCTCGGCCTGACGGATCAGGGCGAGTCGCTTGGCGGGATCGACCTCGGCGTCGATCTGCGGCAGCAGGGCCGCGAACTTGGGGTTGTCCCAGTTCGAGTAGTTCTGCGGGCCGTCCTTCTTGTACCAGGCGTTGAAGTAGTCGCTGGGGTCGAGCAGGGTCGAGACGATGGCGCCGACGGCGAGGTCGAACTTGCCGGTGCGCACGTCGTCGAACCACACCGACTCCACGGCGGTGCGGATCGTGCTCTGGACGTTGAGCGTCTGCTGCAGCATGGCCTGGATGGCCTGCGACCACAGCTTGAAGCTCGCCACCTCGCGTACGAGGTAGTCCAGGCCGGTGATGCCCTTCTCGTAACCGGCCGCCTTCATCAGCGCCTTGGCCTCCTTGATCGAGGCGTCGGTATTGGGCTGGTAGCCCAGCCGCTTCTCGAGCTCGGCCTTGGGCGTGGCGACGTCGGAGAACGGATAAATGAAGCCGCCGACCATCATCGGCGCGATGTCCTTGACCACGTCGACCAGCACCGGCTTGTCGAGCACGAGGTGGAAGGCGCGGCGCACGCGCGGATCGTCCATCGGCTTCTTCTTGTTGTTCATCCAGGTCGCCTGGATGACCGACTGGTAGAAGTCGGTGCCCGACATGCCCTGCGTGGCCTTCACGCGGCGCAGCGAGCCGGGATCGAGCAGGCGGGCGTAGTCGGTGCGGCCCGAGAGCAGGCCGGAGCCCAGCTCGGGCGAGAAGGGCAGGGCGTGATAGAACTCGACGCCGTCGAGATAGGGCAGGCCGCCCGCCTTGTTCCAGTAGTTGGGATGCCGCTCCATCGCCCAGACTTCGTTCTCGACCCGGCGCTTGCTCTTGAACGGCCCGGTGCCGGGGATGTCCTGCACGCGACGCAGGTTGTACTGGTTGTCCTCCAGCGTCTTCTTGCGCACGATGCCGTTCCAGCCACTGGCGATAGCGCCCATGATGAAGGGAGCCGGCCGGGGCGCCGACAGCTTGAACTGAACGACGTGCTTGTCGGGCGCGGCGATCTCGCTGACGGCGGCGAAGAGCGGGCTGCGCGGGATGGAGATGCCCTGCGGTGGCTTGGCGATGCGGTCGAAGGTGGCCTTGACGTCCTCGGAGGTCAGCTCGGCGCCGTCGTGGAACTCCACGCCCTTGCGCAGGTGGAAGGTGAAGGTCTTGCCATCCTTGGCGATCTCCCAGCTATGCGCCAGGTCGGGGATGATGGTCTTGCCGGAGTCGCGCGGATCGCGCCGCACCAGGTTGTCGAACATGCAGCCCTGGCTGCCCAGGCTGTTGATCGTGCCCGACTGATGGAAGTCGAAGTGCGGCGGGCGCATGGTGATGCCGTAGCGCAGTACGCCGCCCTTCTTTGGGTTCGGCTCCGCCGCGGCGAGCTGGAACTTCGAGCCGTCGAATTCGTTGGGCACGCCCTGCGCCCAGGCTGCCCACGGCAAGCCATAGACGCTGACGCCGCCCAGCGCGGCCGCGCCCTTGACGAATTGACGACGCCCGAGATTCGTACGCTTCGATCCCTTGCCCATGGTTCCGTCCTCCCATTTGGTCTTTTGCGGATCACACACAGTGTGCTCAGATGGCTTCGCCCATCTCGTTGGCGGGCCAAGGCTAACACGATATTTTTCAGGGAGTCTCGCGTTGAATGCTCGCGGGGAGGCGTCGGTGGTGCCGACCGGCGTGACGGAAGCGTCGGCGCGCACGGTCCTGCAGGTCGAGGACCTGCAAACCCATTTCTTCACCGCCATCGGTCAGGTGCGCGCCGTCGACGGCGTGTCCTATTCGCTGAAAGCCGGCGAGACCTTGGGCGTGGTCGGCGAGTCGGGCTGCGGCAAGAGCGTCACGGCGCTCTCCATCCTGCGCCTGGTCGCCAACCCACCCGGGCGCATCGTCGGCGGCGCGGTGCGCTTCGAGGGGCGCAACCTGTTGGAGCTCGGCGCGGCGGAAATGGAGCGCATCCGCGGCAACGAGATCTCGATGATCTTCCAGGAGCCGATGACGTCGCTCAATCCGCTCTACACGGTGGGCAAGCAGATCGCCGAGGCGGTGGCCCTGCACCAGGGCCTCTCACGCAAGGATTCCTGGGACCGCGCCGTCGACATGCTGCGGCGCGTGTCGATCCCCGAGCCGGAGAAGCGCGCGCACGCCTATCCGCACCAGATGTCCGGCGGCATGCGCCAGCGCGTGATGATCGCCATGGCGCTTAGCTGCAATCCCAAGGTGCTGATCGCCGACGAGCCGACCACGGCGCTCGACGTCACCATCCAGGCGCAGATCCTCGACCTGATGCGCGAGCTGCAGGAGACCTTCGGCACGGCGATCATCCTGATCACGCACGACATGGGCGTCGTCGCCGAGAACGCCGACCGCGTCGTGGTGATGTATGCCGGGCGCAAGGTCGAGGAGGCGAGCGCCACCGAGTTGTTCGATAATCCCGGCCATCCCTACACCAAGGGATTGCTGGGCTCGATCCCGCAGCTCGACGTCGCGGCCAGCAAGACCAGGGCCCGTCCCAGGCTGAACGAGATCAAGGGCATTGTGCCCTCGCTGTTCAACCTGCCGCCGGGTTGCAGCTTCGCGCCGCGCTGCGGCTTCGCCTCCGATCAGTGTACGCGCGCGATGCCGCCGCTGGCCGAGCACCGGCCGGGGCATCACATCGCCTGCTGGCACGCCGACAAGGTGCTGGCGGGAGGCGTGCCGTGAGCGAGACCCTGCTCGAGGTCCAGGACCTCAAGAAGCACTTCCCGATTACCAGGGGTGTCTTCTCGCGCGTCTCCGGCCATGTCTACGCGGTCGACGGCGTGTCGTTCGAGATCAAGCGCGGCGAGACCCTGGGACTGGTGGGCGAGAGCGGCTGCGGCAAGTCAACGGTCGGCCGCACGCTTCTGCGCCTGCTCGAGCCGACCGACGGTGCCATCCGCATCGGCGGCGAGGACATCACCCATCTCGATCGCGCTGCGCTGCTGCCCTATCGCCGGCGCATGCAGATGATCTACCAGGATCCCTACGCCTCGCTGAATCCGCGCATGAGCGCCGGCGAGATCGTCGGCGAGCCGATGACCATCCACGACATCGGCACGCCGAAGGAACGCCAGGAGAAGGTCGCGGCCCTGTTCGATCGCGTCGGGCTCAGGCCGGAGGCGATCGGCAACTACCCGCACGAATTCTCCGGCGGCCAGCGTCAGCGCATCGGCATCGCCCGCGCCCTGGCGCTCAATCCCGACCTGATCGTCGGCGACGAGCCGGTCTCGGCGCTCGACGTGTCGATCCAGGCGCAGATCATCAATCTGCTGATGGACCTGCAGGACGAGTTCAACCTCTCCTATCTCTTCGTCGCCCACGACCTGGCGGTGGTCGAGCACATCAGCCACCGTGTCGCCGTGATGTATCTCGGCCGCATCGTCGAGATGACCGACAAGACCAGCCTGTTCGAGATGCCGTTGCATCCGTACACGGAAGCGCTGCTCTCGGCCGTGCCGATCCCCAAGGCCAGCGCCCGCGGCCGCAAGCGCGTGATCCTGACGGGCGACGTGCCCAGCCCGATCAGCCCGCCGCCGGGCTGCCACTTCCACACGCGCTGCCCCTACGCGATGCCGCGCTGCAAGGTCGACGTGCCGACGTTACGAGAAGTCGTGCCCGGCCACTTCGCCTCCTGCCACCTGCACGACGGCGGCGTGAAGGCGCCGCTGGGCAACGGCGCGGCGACCTAGACTCCCTCGTTCATGCACCTCTCCCCTATGAGGAGTGGTGCCTGAGTAGGGCCCTGGCTACACCGCCCCGCGCAGCCTCGGATCGAGCAGGTCGCGGATGCCGTCGCCGAGCAGGTTGAAGGCCAGCACGGTGAGCGTGATCGCGGCGCCGGGGAAGAAGACCAGCCACCATGGCGGCACCAGTCCGGCGTTGAGCGCGTCGGCCAGCATGTTGCCCCAGGTCGGGTTCGGCGGCGGGATGCCGACGCCAAGGAAGCCGAGCGAGGCTTCGATGACGATGGCGACGCCAAGATGGGTGGTCGCGAGGATCAGGTAGGGCGCCACGCATTGCGGCAGGATGTGGCGGAACATCAGGCGCGGGTGCGAGGCGCCCAGTCCGCGCGCGGCCTCGACGTACTGCATCTCCTTGAGCGACAGCACGACCGAACGGATGACGCGGCCGCCGAACGGTATTCGCGTGATGGCGATGGCGACGATCACCGTGCCCAGCCCGCCGCCCAGCGCCATGGCGATCGCCATGGCCAATATGAGATCGGGGAAGGATTGCAGGAACTCGATGATGCGCTGGCTGACCATGTCGAAGCGGCCGCCGAAATAGCCGCAGGCCAGGCCCCACAGCGCCCCCAGCGTGGTGCCGAACAGCACGGCGCCGATCGCCACGGTGAGCGAGGTCCGGCTGCCGTGGATCACGCGCGCCAGCGTATCGCGGCCGATCTGGTCGGTGCCGAACCAGTGCTTCTCGCTGGGCGGCTTCTGCATGGCACGGAAGTCGGACTTCAGCGGCGGGTAGGGGGCCACGAAGTCGGCGCTGACCGCCATCAGCACGATCAGGGCGGCGACCACGCCCCAGAAGGCCGAGATCGGCGAGCGGCGCGCCAGAGTCAGCACGCCGCGAAGGATCGAGCGTCGGCGCGGCGCGGTCTGGGCGGGCGCGTTGGGATCGGCCGAGGTGACGGTCATCGGTAGCGAATCCTCGGATCGAGCAGGGCGATGGTGACGTCGACGGCGATGTTGATCACCACGAAGACCACGGCGTAGAGGAACACCAGGTTCTGCATGACAAAGACGTCGCGCTCGCTCACCGCCTGGAACATCGAGTAGCCCAGGCCCGGCGTGCCGAAGGCGCGCTCGACCGGGATCGAGCCGGCCAGCACCAGGCCCAGCAGCACGCCCGACAAGGTGATGACCGGCAGCAAGGCGTTGGGCAAAGCGTGTAGCGCGATCACCAGCCGGTTGTTGAGTCCCTTGGCGCGCGCCGTGCGCACGTAATCCTCGCGGATGACCTCGAGCAGGGCCGAGCGGCCCATGCGCGCGATATAGGCGGCCTGGCCCAGGCCGAGCACGACGGCGGGCCCGATCACGATCTGCAGGTTGGCGAGTGGATCGACGAACAGCGAGACGCCGACGAGCGGCGCCTTGTATCCGAACCAGAACAGCAGGGCGAGCACGATCAGCATGCCGACCCAGAAGCCGGGTACGGCGAGAAACAGGATGCTGAAGAAGCGCACGACGCCGTCGGCGACGCTATTGGGCTTGAGCGCGCTCAGGATCGCCACGGGGATGCCGACGATCCACGAGATCAGCACCGAGAGGATGGCGATCTCGGCGGTCAGCGGTCCGCGCCGCATGATCATCTCGGCGACGCTTTCGGAGCGGAAGAAGGAGCGGCCGAAATCGCCGGCGATGATGGCCTTCACCCAGGCGAGATACTGCACCCACAGCGGGTCGCTGAGACCCAACTCGGCCATGTAGTGCGCGCGCTGCGCCTCGGTGAGCTTGCTCATGCCCTCGGGGCCGAAGATCGCCACCAGCGGATCGCCCGGCAGGATGCGCATGATCAGGAAGACCATGATCGACACGCCGAGCACGGTCAGCGCGCCGAAGGCCAGACGCCGCGCGATGTAGCTATACATCGCGCCCCCCAACTCGCCGGACCACTCGACCACGCATGACGTCGCCTCCCAAGGGCGTGATTCTCATTCTTGGCGGCATCATGCCTGCCCTGTCGCGGAAGGCAAGCCGCGCCGATTGTCAGGCGCCGCCGCGCGGCCCTATCCTGCGCTCAAAGTCGGAGGAAACGGAGGACGGCCATGAACGCGCCCACGCGAACGGTCACCGTCGACTACGGTCCCGAGGAAGCGGCCATGCGGGCCTATCTCGCAGCCGGCGAGAAACGTGCCTACGAACTGGGCAATCGCGGGCCCATCCGATTCACCTCGGACGGCAAGCTCGACCCCGCGATCCTCGACGCCTACTGGCGCTTTGGCTTCTATGTATTCGAGGACGTGCTCAAGGCGGACGAACTCGCCGACATTGAGGCCGATCTCAAATCCATCCTCGATCGCCTGCCGCGCGAGAAGGGCTCGCCGGTCGACGCCAAGGGCCGGCCGGCGCTCAGCGTCGATTGCCAGGCCCCGAACCTCCTGTGGTCCAAGCCACTGGGCGATCCCTTCGGCGGCACCCAGCTCGCCAATGGCCGCCACCCGGCGAAGATGTACGAGCCCAAGGCGGCGTCGGACGCGCCCAAGGAGATCGTCTATCTCATCCTCGGCTCGCTGCAATTCTCCGAGGCGCATCTGCGGGTCTATGGCCATCCGCAGCTGCTGGCCGTCGCCGCGGCGATCAACGGCCCGGACTTCACGCCGTTCAACGAGGCGATCTTCATCAAGGAGCCGGGCCTGGGCGCCTCGGTCGCCTGGCATCGCGATGGCGTGACGCACTGGGATCATCCGGAGTGGGACGAGGGTACGCACGGCTTCAACACCATGGCGCAGCTCTACGGCTGCACGCCGGCCAACGGCGTGTGGGTGATCCCCGGCTCGCACAAGCTCAACAAGGTCGACATCAAGGCCATGGTCGCGGCCGCCGGCAGCGACCGCCTGCCCGACGCGGTGCCGATCGTCTGCAAGCCGGGCGACGTGGCGATCACCAACCGGCAGGCGGTGCACGGCTCCTTCGCCAACACCAGCAAGGACTGGCGGGTCACGCTGAACTTCGGCTTCCATCGGCGAAAGTCGGTGCTCGACGTGCAGGGCGGCGGCATCCACGCCAAGCCCAGGGTCTACGACGCCGAGCATATCCACGAACGCGCGAAGATGCTGGGCTATGCCATCGACGCGCGCCGCCAGCGCTTTCCGCACGAGACGCCCTTCGCCTATCAGCCGCATGTGCGGGCGGGTGAGCGATACACCTGGGACGCCGCGGCGAAAGCCTCGATCAAGGACTACAACCTTCTCGACATCAGCATCTGAGGACACCATGACCGACGTGCGGATTCTGGCCACCGGCCTGGGCTTTCCCGAGGGGCCGGTGGCGATGCCCGACGGCTCGGTGATCCTCACGGAGATCCGCAACCAGCGCTGCTCGCGTGTCACGCCCGACGGCAAGGTCTCGCTGTTCTCCGCCGCCGGCGGCGGGCCCAACGGGCTCGCGGTCGGCCCCGATGGTGCGCTCTATCTCTGCAACAACGGCGGCAGCCGTTACGTCGAGGGCGTGTCGATGGGGCAGGGGCCGCATCCCGACTACAAGTTCGGCTCCATCCAACGCCTGCATCGCGAGACCGGCGAGGCGAAGCTGCTCTACAACGAGTGTGACGGCCACAAGCTGTCGGCGCCCAACGACCTGGTGTTCGACAAGGCGGGCGGCTTCTATTTCACCGATCTCGGCAAGCGCTACGCGCGCCACCGCGACCATGGCGGGCTGTACTACGCCCAGCCCGACGGCTCGAAGATCACCTGTCTCGCCTATCCGATCCTCAGCGCCAATGGCTGCGGCCTGTCGCCGGACGGCAAGACGCTCTACGTCGCCGACACCGAGGGCGCGCGGCTCTGGGCCTTCGATATCGAGGCGCCGGGTGTGGTGCGCAAGCCCTCGGGCCACGCGCCGCATGGCGGACGCATGATCATGGGCCTGCCCGGCAAGGCGCGCTTCGACAGTCTCGCGGTGATGGCGAGCGGCAACATCTGCGTCGCGACGCTGACCACCGGCTTCATCACCGAGATCTCGCCCAAGGGCGAGATCGTGCGCGCGGTGAAGACGCCCGACATCTATCCCACCAACATCTGCTTCGGCGGCCCCGACATGAAGACCGCGTACATCACGCTGTCCGACCAGGGGAAGCTCGGCGTCATGCAATGGCCGGAGCCCGGCCTGAAGCTGAACTATAATTAGCTTGCGCTTTTACCTTCCCCTGAAGGGGAAAGGTAAATGCAAACTGAAGGAGCCTCGCCATGGCCGGCAATGGACAGATGATCATCGACCTCGACGCAAGGCGCATGGCGGCGATGGCGAACAAGGACATCGCGACGCTCAAGGAGCTGATCGCCGACGACCTGATCTACACACATTCCTCGGCGCGCCTGGACACCAAGGCGAGCCTGATCGGCAACATGGAGGCCGGCGCCACGGTCTATACTGGCGTCACGCCGTCGAAGGTCGTGGCCCAGGATCTCGGGAGCGCCGTGGTGCTGACCGGCGAGGCGCAGATCAAGGTCACCTCGAACGGCACGCCCAACGCCTTCGGCGTGCGCTTCACGCTGGTCTACGCCAATCGCGGCGGCAAGTGGCAGATGACCACCTGGCAATCCACGCGTCTGCCGGCGTAAGCCCGTGCTGCTCGAAACACTGTTGCCGCTGGGCAAGGTCGACCCCGGCCTGCGTGCGCCCGAGATCCCGCTCGACCTGCACAGCATCGCCTCGCAGGCCGCGTTGCTCGAGGAGCTTGGCTATGACGGGCTGGTCGTCGAGGAGACCAAGGACGATCCGTTCATCCTGCTGACGCTGGCGGCGCAGTCGACGCGCAACCTGAAGCTCGGCACCTCGGTGGCGATCGCCTTCCCGCGCAGTCCTACGTCGATGGCGATGAGCGCCTGGACCCTGCAGAAGCTGTCGCGCGGCCGCCATGTGCTGGGGCTGGGCACGCAGGTGCGCGCCCATATCGAACGGCGATTCGGTATGAAGGCCTCGCCGGCCGGGCCGTGGATCCGCGAGTACGTTCGCGCGGTGCGCGCCGTATGGGATCACTGGCAGAACGGCACCAGGCTCGACGTACAGGGCGAGCACTACACCATCAACCTGATGGTGCCGCTGTTCAATCCCGGCCCGATCGAGCATCCCGACATCCCGATCCACATCGCCGCCGTGAATCCAATCATGAGCCGCATCGTGGGCGAGGTCGCCGACGGCGTGCGCGCGCATCCGGTGTGCACGCCTTCTTATATCGAGAAGGTGATGCTGCCGGCGATCCGCGAGGGCGCGTCGCGCGCCGGCCGCTCGCTCGACCGGTTCCAGGTCTGCATGAAGCCTCTGGTAGCGGCGGCGGCCAACGAGGCGGAGCTGGTGCCTAAGGTGCGCGACGCGCGCGCCCGCATCTCTTTCTATGCTTCGACGCCGCAATACCGCGCCGCCTTTGATCACCTCGGGCTGGGCGATCTCGCCGACAAGCTCAAGCTGCTCTCCCGCGCGCAGCGCTGGGAGGAGATGCCGCAGCACATCGACGACGACGTGCTGCATCGCTTCGTCACCATCGCCACCTACGACCAGATCGCCAAGAAGCTCACCGAGCGCTATGGCGACGTCGTCACGCATTGCGAATTCTCGATCGCGGTGAAGACGGCGAAGGACAAGGATATCCTGCGCGGCCTGGCGCAGGACATTCAGGGACAAAGTCAGGACCGTGTACGACGCACGATCCTCGGGAGGGCCGCGTGATGAAGCTCGGGCGTTTGGGGGTGTGGTATCCGACGGATCGACTCGACGGGCCGGGCCTGCGCGCGTTGATGCGCACGGTCGAGGGGCTCGGCTATTCCGCCTTCTGGTACCCGGAGTCGCGCGGCTACGAGTCGATGTCGCTGGCCGACTTCCTCCTGGGCGCCAGCGAGAGACTGGTGATCGGCAGCTCGATCGCCAACATCTACGCCCGCGACCCCTTCACCGCGCATCGCGCCACGGCGTCGATGAACGCGTTGCACGGTGGCCGCTTCATCCTCGGCCTGGGCGTCAGCCACATCCCGATGGTCGAGGGCGTGCGCGGCCATCGTTACGACAAACCGCTGGGCGCCATGCGCGCCTATCTCCAGAGCATCAACAAGCAGGGCGAGGGACAGCCGGTCGTCGTCGCCGCGCTCGGGCCGAAGATGCTGGCGTTGAGTGGCGAGCTGTCGATGGGTGCCGTGCCCTACAACGTCACGCCCAAGCACACCGCGCAGGCCGCCAAGATCCTCGGCCCCTCGAAGATCCTCGCCGTCGAGCAGAAGGTCACCATCGAAACCGACCCCGCGAAGGCCCGCGCGCTCGGCCGCAAGGAGCTGGCGCGCTACATGGTGCTGCCCAACTACCGCAACAACTGGCTGCGCGAGGGCTTCACGGACGCCGATCTCGCCAATGGTGGCAGCGATCGCTTCATCGACGCCATGTGCCTGTGGGGCGACGCCGACACGGTGAAGCGCGGGCTGCGCGCCCACTTCACGGCGGGCGCGACGCATGTCTGCGTGCAGCCCGTCCATGATGAAGGGGATGTCGCCGCCCGTGACCGGATGTTGAAGGCGTTGGCGGATACCTGAGCGTCCCGCCGGTATCATGAGGTGGGCCGGCGGGATCCCGTCGCTCCCGATCAGTGCAGGTCGGTCACGGCCTTGAGATATCGCCAGCAGATATCGCCGAACGGAAGGGCAAGACCGAGTTGCACGGAGGGGCCCCGACTTTGTCTGGTTGCTGCGCTGCCGCCAGTCTATAGATTTCGGCGCTAGACCAAAGCGGAGAGGGCGGCGTGATGCTCAAGCTCGGATACAAGGCGTCGGCGGAACAGTTCGCCCCGCGTCAGCTTCTCGACTTCTCCGTGCTGGCCGAGGAGCTTGGCTTCGAATCCGTCTTCATCAGCGACCATTTCCAGCCGTGGAAGCACGTCGACGGCCACGCGCCGTTCTCGCTGACCTGGCTGGGCGCCTTGGGGGCACGGACCTCGAAGGTGACGATGGGCACGTCGGTGCTGACGCCGACCTTCCGCTATCACCCCTCGATCATCGCCCAGGCCTTCGGCACCATGGGCGCGATGTTCCCCGGCCGCGTGATCCTGGGCATCGGCACCGGCGAATCGCTCAACGAGGTGCCTTCGACCGGCCAGCCCTGGCCCGAGTTCAAGGAGCGCTTCGCCCGGCTCCGCGAATCGGTGACGCTGATTCGCACCCTGTGGAGCCAGGAGCGGGTGACCTTCGAGGGCCAGTACTACAAGACCGAGAGCGCCACGATCTACGACCGGCCGGACACGCCCGTGCCGATCTATGTCGCGGCCGCCGGCGCGCTGGTGGCGAAGTACGCCGGACGTTCGGGCGATGGCTTCATCTGCACGTCAGGCAAGAAGCGTGAGCTCTATACCGAGACCCTGTTGCCCAACGTCGCGGCCGGCCTTGCCGCGGCGAGCGACAGCAAGAAGCCGTACGACCACATGATCGAGGTCAAGGTCTCTTTCGACACCGACACCGAGCGGGCGCTGCATGATACCCGGCATTGGGCGGCGCTCGCGCTGACCTCGGAGGAGAAGATGTCGGTCGAGGATCCGGTAGAGATGCAGCGCCTGGCCGACGCGCTGCCACTGGAGCGCGCCGCCAGCCGTTGGATCGTGTCGAACGATCCCGACGAGCATGTCGAGCGTGTCGGCTACTATGTCGGCCTGGGCTTCCGTCACCTCGTGTTCCACGCGCCCGGCCCCGACCAGGCGCGCTTCATCAAGCTCTATGGCGAGAACGTGCTGCCCCGCCTGCGCAAGAAATTTGGCTGATGGCCACCAGCAGCATCGAGATCCGCGCGCTTCAGGACATCCCGATGGTGCGCGCGGGCGACGACCTCGTGTCGATCATCGCCGCTGGCATCGCGCGCGCCGACCTCGTGCCGCGCGACGGCGACGTTCTGGTGATCGCGCAGAAGGTGGTGTCCAAGGCCGAGGGCCGTAGCGTCGATCTCGCGACCGTCACGCCGTCAGCCGAGGCGATCAAGCTGGCGGCGGAGATTCAGAAGGATCCGCGGCTGGTCCACTTGATCCTGTCGGAGTCGGTGCGAGTCGTACGCGCGCGACCCAACGTGCTGATCGTCGAGCACAAGCTCGGCTTCGTCATGGCCAATGCCGGCATCGATCAATCCAACGTCGCCGATCCCGACGGCCCGCAGATGGCGCTGCTGCTGCCAGTCGACCCCGACGGCAGCGCGGAAAAGCTCCGTGTCGCGCTGTCGCGACGCTTCGGCGCCAAGCTCGCGGTGATCATCAACGACAGCTTCGGCCGTGCCTGGCGTCGTGGCACCTGCGGTGTCGCGGTCGGCGCGGCGGGCCTGCCCTCGCTGATGGACCTGCGCGGCAACCCTGATCTGTTCGGCCGCGTGCTGCAGGTCAGCATCACCGGCCACGCCGACGAAGTCGCCGCCGCCGCCTCGCTGGTGCAGGGGCAGGGCGCCGAGGGCCAGCCCATCGTGCTGGTGCGCGGCTTGAGCTGGAGCGGCCCCGACAACAACGCCCACGAGCTGGTGCGCCCCGCCGCCGAGGACATGTTCCGATGAGATGCCCTTGCCGGGAGCGCCGGCGTTCCGCCGGCATTCATGAGCCGGCGAGACACCGGCGCTCCCACTCATGATCGTCGCGCTGTCCGGTGGCGTCGGCGGCGCCAAGCTGGCGCTGGGGTTGAGTCGTGTGCTGCCGGCCAGCGAGCTGACGGTGATCGCCAACACGGGCGATGACTTCGAGCATCTGGGCCTTAGCATCTGTCCCGACATCGACACGCTGACCTACGCGCTCGCCGGCCTCGACAACCAGGTCCAGGGCTGGGGCCGGCGCGACGAGACCTGGTCGTTCATGGACAGCCTCAAGGCGCTGGGCGGCGAGGATTGGTTCCGGCTGGGCGATCGCGATCTCGCGGTCCATGTCGAGCGCACGCGGCGTCTGTGCTCGGGCGAGGCGCTGTCGCAGATCACCTCGGACTTCGCCGCCAGGCTGGGCATCGGGGCGCGCATCCTGCCGATGAGCGACGAGCCGGTGCGGACCCGCGTGCTGAGCGACGGCGGCTGGATCGACTTCCAGGACTATTTCGTGCGCCAGCAATGCCGGCCGGTTGTGCGCGCGCTGAGCTTCGATGGCGCGCCGGCGGCGCGGCCGGCGCCCGGCGTGACCCAGGCGCTGCGCAACGCCAGCGCCGTCGTCATCTGCCCGTCGAATCCGTTCATCAGCATCGAGCCGATCCTCGCCGTGCCTGGGATCCGCGAGGCGATCGAGGCGAGCGGCGCGCCCGTCGTGGCGGTGTCGCCGATCATCGGCGGCAAGGCGGTGAAGGGGCCGACGGCGAAGATGATGGCCGAGCTGGACATGGAAGCCACGGCGCTTGGTGTCGCTCAGCGCTACGGCGAGATGCTGCACGGCTACATTGTCGAACATGAGGATGCCGCGGCTGTCGCCGGCATCGCCGCGCAGGTCACGGCGGCGAAGACGCTGATGCTGAGCCTCGAGGATCGCGAGGCGCTGGCGCGGGTCGTGCTCGAGGCGGCGGACTCGCTGCGACGATGAGCGATATCTGGGCGGTCGTTCCGGTCAAGGAGTTCGAGGGCGCCAAGCACCGGCTGTCGCCGTTGCTCAGCCCCGAACAGCGCCGGCTGTTGGCTGAGACCATGCTCGCCGACGTGCTCGACGCAGTAGCGGGCGCGAAACGGCTGGCGGGTATCCTGCTGATCACCCTGGAGCCCGGGGCCAAGGCGATGGCCGAGCGCCTGGGCGCACGCGTCGAGACCGAGGGCGCGCGCGAGGGCCACACCGGCGCCGTAGTCGCCGGCCGACGCATCCTGGCGCGCGAGGGCAGGGGTGGCTTCATCACCATGCCCGGCGATATCCCGGCGGTGCGGGCAGACGAGATCGACGCGGTGCTGGCGGCGCACAGGCCGGCGCCGTCCTTCACCATCTCGCCGGCGCATGACGATCTGGGCTCCAACGCAGTGGTCTGCTCGCCACCCGAATCCGTGCCGTTGCGCTTTGGCGAGAACTCCTATTTCCCCCACCTGGAGGCGGCGCGCGCCCAGGGCATCGAGCCGACGATCCTGCGCCAGCCCGGGATCGCCATGGATATCGACCACCCGGTCGATCTCGACATGTTCCTGCGGCTGCCGCAGTCGAAGGGCACGCGGACGCGAACGTTGCTGGGACAGTTCGGCCTCGGGTAGGCGTGTTCGCGGGTGCGGCGCCAAGGCGTCGTTTCCTGAGGCAACCGCCCGCTGAACCTCTTTTCAATGATATGTCAGAATGCTGTGTAATCGGTCGTCACATCATGACTAATTATCTGATTCAATTACATAAAAGACTATATTAATGATGTAATATCTTGACATCTTGTAAATTTGTGCGACGCGGCATATAAATTGTGAGCGAGTGCAGCATCCTATTACGCCGCTGATCATTTATTTCGGGTTTTGGTACTCCATTCATGACGACTTTCACCTACGGCACGTCGGGTGCGCCGACGTCGACCTACACGATCACTGTCACACGCTACAACGAGTCGGGCGTCACGACGACCGACTCGGTCGCCGGCCGGACCTGGACCAGCCTCAGCAGCCGTATCGGTAACGGCGACAGCAGCACAGCCGACTCCCTGGTGATGACCAGCGGCAACGACCTCTTCGTCTGGGACGACTACACCACCAGCACGCCCGGTGGCGCGCTCAATGGCAGCGGCGAATTCTACGCCTTCCAGAACAGCAGCCGTACCCGGGCTATCGAGACGATCGCGGCAGGCTCAGGCAACGACCTGGTCAATCTAACCTATGAGGCGTCCGGTCAGACATACTGGCAGTGGGACTCAGCCGCTGGTGGCGCCAACGCCAGCATGTGGGTCGACGGCGGCGCCGGTGACGACATCATCTGGGGCCACAATCCCGGAGAGTTCCTCTATGGCGGCGCCGACAATGACTGGATCGACGGCGGCGCGGGCAACGACAGCCTGTTCGGCGGCGCCGGCAACGATTCGGTGGTCGGCGGCCTGGGCAATGACCGCCTGCAGGGCGACGACGGCAACGACACCCTGATCGACACCTCCGGCAATAACCTGATGTATGGCGGGCTCGGCGACGACACGGCCTATGGCGGCACCGGCAACGACACGATCCAGGGCGACGATGGCGACGATCTGATCAGCGACGCCGGCGGCACCAACACGCTCTACGGTGGCGTCGGCAACGACTTCATCTATGGCGGTGCCGGCACCGACTCGGCCTTCGGCGGCGACGGCAACGACGCGATGTCCGGTTTCGACGGTAACGATAGCCTCGACGGTGGCCTCAACGACGACGGGCTGTGGGGCGTCAACGGCACCGACACACTCTATGGCGGCGCCAACAACGATTTCCTCTATGGCGGCGCTGGCGACGGCGACACGATGTTCGGCGGCGCCGGCGACGACTACTATTATTTCGCCCGCGGCGACGGCACAGGCGACATCATCTCCGACTCCGGCGGCACCAACACCATCGTCGCCTTCGGCGGCTTCGCTGCCGCGAGCGCCGGCCAGTGGTGGATCCCCGGCACCGGCGTGTCGGACAACAACGGCGCCACCTTGGGCAACGCGCTGGGCGGTACCGGCTCGGGCGTGTCGATCAGCTACGCCGCCGGCAATGTCTTCACCCTGAACATCCTCGGCTCGGGCGCGGCCTCGATCACCGCCGACGCCGACGAGGTCCAGCGCATCATCCTCTGGAACTCCGACAACACCGTGCCCAACCAGACCCAGGAAGTCTTCGCCTGGAACGGTAGCCAGTTCGCGTTCATCGGATTTGAGGGGTAGAGCTCGCGGCGTCTCCGGCAGCGAGGGGCGCCGGTTCGAGCCCGCCTGCGCCCTGGCGGTGGCGTGATGCGATATGGCCGTTCATGACCGGCGTCGAGCCACTGACGGCGAGGCCTCGGTTCGGTTCCGCAGCCGCACTGTGCAAAGCTGGTCCGACCATGCCGGCCAACGCGGCGCCACGTCGTTCACCGCCGACGCCGCCGATCCCAACCAGATCCAGGAAGTGCTCACGGGGTTCGGGGGGAGCGCCCCTCGATCAACGCGCCGCGGCGCGCTGCTTCTTGCGTGGCGGGGTCTGCACGACGGGCGCGAGCTCGGCGGCGTTGAACGAAGCGGCGCGGCGGTCCTCGGCGACGGCGCCATATGTGGTGCCCCGCTGCTGCGGTACGCGGCCGATCGAGCGGATCAGCGCCTCCATCTCGTGCGGCGGGAATTCCTGGCCGTGCTGCGTGCCGGCGGCGCGCGAGATGCTCTCGTTCATCAAGGTGCCGCCAAGATCGTTGGCGCCGGATTGCAGGCAGATCGCCGCGCCCGCTGGCCCCATCTTGACCCAAGAGGTCTGTATGTTGGGGATCAGCGGGTGGAGCGATAGCCGCGCGATGGCGTGCATGATCACCGCCTCGCGGAAGGTCGGGCCCTTGCGCGCCAGACCCAGCCGGTACATCGGCGCTTCCATGTGCACGAAGGGCAGGGGTACGAACTCGGTGAAGCCGCCCGTCTCGGCCTGCAAGTCGCGCAGCGCCAGCAGGTGCTTGGCCCAGGAGCGCGACGTCTCGACATGGCCGTACATGATGGTCGAGGTCGTGCGCAGCCCGACGCCATGCGCAGCACGCTGCACGTCGAGCCATTGCTGGGTGTTGATCTTGTCCGGGCAGATGATGCGCCGCACACCGTCGTCGAGGATCTCGGCCGCGGTGCCGGGCAGGGTACCCAGGCCGGCCTCCTTCAGCTCGGCGAGGAAATCGGGGATCGACTTGTTCGACGTCGACGCGCCCTGCGTCACCTCCAGCGCCGAGAAGGCGTGGATGTGCATGTCGGGCACCACCGCCTTGATGGCGCGGCAGATCGCGACGTAGGTCTCGCCGGTATAATCAGGGTGGATGCCACCCTGCATGCAGACCTCGGTGGCGCCGCGATCCCACGCCTCGACCGCGCGACGCTGGATCTCCTCGAGATCGAGATCATAGGGTGAGCCGCGCAGATCCTCATGCGTGCGCCCCTTGGAGAAGGCGCAGAACTTGCAGCGGAAATAGCAGATGTTGGTGTAGTTGATGTTGCGGTTGACGACGTAGCGGATCACGTCGCCGCTCACCGCGCGGCGCAGCGCATCGGCCGCCTGGTTGACATAGCGATAGTCGATGTCACGCGACGCGAACAGCCGTACGATCTCGGTCTCACCGAGGCGCTCGCCCGACGTGGCGCGTTCGACGATGCGCGCGACTTCGGGATCGACCTGGCGCGACAGGGCCAGCGGCGTCGGTGGTGGCTCGGTGTTGCCCGGTGCCCAGTCGTCGTCGCGCGCGAAGCCCTCGGCATCGCTCATGCGGCGCACACGGGTGGCGATCTCCGGCGCCAGCCACGTGTCGGCGTCGCGCGCATAGGACGGATAGAGCGGCAGGCGGTTGACCAGCAGCTTGCCGACCTCGGCGCTGCGCCGCGACAGCTCGGCGATCGCCGGCCACGGCGCCTCGGGATTGACGTGGTCGGGCGTCACCGGCGACACGCCGCCCCAGTCGTTCAGCCCGGCGCCGACCAGCTTCTGGTAGACGCCGGGCGAGAGGTTCGGCGGCGCCTGTAGGTTCATATCGGGACCGAGGATCAGCCGCGCCACGGCGATGGTCCACAGCAGTTCCGGCAGGTCGGGCTCTTCGGAGTCGGCGAGCTTGGTATCGGGCTTGGCGCGGAAGTTCTGGATGATGACTTCCTGGATGTGCCCGTGGCGCGCGTGCAGGTCGCGGATCGCCTCCAGCGACTCGATGCGCTCCTGCCGCGTCTCGCCGATGCCGATCAGGATGCCCGTGGTGAACGGCACCTTGAGCTCGCCGGCCAAGCGGATGGTCTCGAGCCTCACGGCCGGGTGTTTGTCGGGCGAGCCGAAGTGCGGACCGCCGCGCTCGCTCAGCCGCTCGCTGATGGTCTCCAGCATTATGCCCTGGCTGGCGCTGACCTTGCGCAGCGCCGCGATCTCCTCGCGCGTCATCACGCCGGGATTGGCGTGCGGCAGCAGGCTGGTCTCCTTCAGCACCAGCGCGCACATCGCGGCGAGGTACTCGATGGTGGTGGCGTAGCCGAGTTCCTTCAGCACCTCCTCGGCCACGTGGTAACGCAGCTCTGGCTTGTCACCCAGGGTGAACAGCGCCTCGGTGCAGCCGGCCGCCTGGCCGGCGCGCGCGATCGCCAGCACCTCGTCGGGCGAGAGATAGGCCGGCTTGGTCGGGTGCGGCCGCTCGGCGAAGGTGCAGTAGTGGCAGACGTCGCGGCAGAGCTTGGTCAGCGGGATGAAGACCTTGCGCGAATAGGTGATCAGCCGGCCATGCGCTTGGTCGCGCATGTGCGCGGCCTCCCGCATCAGCTCGTCCAGCGGTCTGTCGAAACGCAACGCCATCTCAGCTCCGGCACTTAGACTCGGGCCACATCGTGTAGTATCGCCGCTGACGACGCAATGCGGGGAGGGACGCGCGCCATGCAATTCGGCTTCAACGCACCGACGGCCGGGGCGCTCTACGGCGTCGAAAACCTTACACGCATTGTGGTCGGCGCCGAGGCGATGGGCTACGACTACGCCACCTTCAGTGATCATGTGGTGATTCCCACCAACATCGACGCCAAATACCCCTACAGTTCCAGCGGCGAGTTCCCGTCGGGCTCACGCGGCGGCCGGCACGAGCTGCTCACCGAGATGGCCTTCGTCGCCGGCATGACCAAGAAACTCAGGCTGGTGTCGTCGGTGATGGTCGTGCCGCACCGGCCGGCGATGCTGACGGCCAAGATCCTCTCGACCATCGACGTGCTGAGCGGCGGACGGCTCGTGGTCGGCATCGGCGCCGGCTGGATGAAGGAGGAGTTCGAGGCGCTGCAGCTGCCCGACTTCGCCGCCCGCGGCAAGGTCACCGACGAGTACATCGCCGCCTTCAAGGAGCTGTGGGCCAACGAGGATCCAAAATTCTCGGGCGAGTACGTGAAGTTCGCCGGCGTCGTCTTCGCGCCCAAGCCGGTGCAGAAGCCGCATCCGCCGATCTGGGTCGGCGGCGAGAGCGGGCCGGCGCTGCGCCGCACCGCCAAGCTGGGCGACGCCTGGTACCCGATCGGCACCAACCCCGAGAACCCGCTCGACAGCCTGAAGCGCTTCAAGGTCCAGGTGGCGCGCCTGCGCAAGATGACGGCGGAGGCGGGACGCAAGCCCGACGTGGTCGGCCTGACGCTGCGCGTCACCGCCTATGGCGAATCGGTGCCCGCCCTGGCCGGCGACGGCGAGCGTCGGCTGTTTGCCGGCAAGCCGGCCGATATCGCCGCCGACATCCGCGCCCTGCGCGACGTCGGCGTGGGCTGCCTCGATTTCGGCGTGCCCGGCAACACGGCCGACGAGATGCTGGGCAACCTCCAGAAGCTCAGGACCGAGGTGCTGGCGCTCGTCTAACCCGTCATCCTGAGCGAAGCGAAGGATCTCGCGGTATCGCGGTCACACGCCGACGTTGCGCGCGCTTCTACCGTCGCGAGGTCCTTCGCTGGCGACCAGGACGACAGTCATGAGTCCAGCTTGCGGATGATCGCCGCCCACTTGTCCATCTCGGGCAGCACTTCATCGAGCTTCGCTGACTCAAACGTGATGATCACCCGCGACACGCCGCCGTCGCGGTCGCGGCGCAGCAAATCGACATCGGGCTTGGCGCCCCAGATCGTTACCGGCACGGAGGCGAGGTCACGCTTGGCCTCGGCGGCCATCTGCCGGAAGTGTGGCATCAGGTCGAAGACGTCGTCGTACTGCTTGCGCGCGCGATGGGGGATCCAGCCGTCGCCGTAGCGCAGGGCGCGGCGGGCTGAGAAGGGGAAGGCGCCGCCGACCAGGATCGGCGGGTGCGGCTTCTGCACCGGCTTGGGCCAGGCCATCATCGGATCGAAGTTCACGAACTCGCCATGATACTCGGCCTTGGACTTGGTCCAGATCACCTTCATCGCCTCGATGCGCTCGCGCGCCAGCTTGTGGCGTGACTCGAATACCGTGCCGTGGTTCTCCATCTCGTCCTGGTTCCAGCCATTGCCGACGCCGAACAGGAAGCGGCCATTGGAGACGTGGTCGATCGAGGCCACCAGCTTGGCGGTCTGGATCGGATCGCGCTGCGCCACGAGGCAGACGCCGGTACCGACCAGCAGCTTGCTGGTCGTCGCCGCCGCCGCCGTCAGCGCCACGAACGGGTCGATCGCGTCGTAATACTTCTTCGGCACCTCGCCGCCGCTGGGGAAGGGCGACTTGCGCGACAGCGGGATATGCGAGTGCTCGGGCGCCCACAGCGAATCGAAGCCGCGCTCCTCGAGCGCGCGGCCCATCTCCGCCGGTGTCATCGAATAGTCGGTGAAGAAGACCGCACCGCCGACTTTCATGGCTCGTACCCCCCTGTGCGTACCCTGTCATCCCTCACTGGGCTTGGGATGACGGAAATTAGCGCTTCGGCCAGCGCGCCGAAACTCGCGGCAGCACCTTGTCGATGAGCTGCTGGGTCTGGTCGAGCACCGCCGTCTCGTCCGCGCCCAGCGGGCGCAGGATGAACTTGGCGACGCCGTTGTCGACGAACTCGGCCAGGCGGCTCATGACTGTGTCGGCGTCGCCGATCGCGAAGGCCTGGCGCGCGTCGCGGCCGGTGCGCTTGGTGTAGGCCTCCATGGCGCGCGCCACCACCGGGCTGTCGCCGGTGCCGAAATGGAACGCGAAGCCGGCGCCGTAGTGGTCCTCGTCGATGCTGCGGCCGATCTCGGCGGCGGCGGCCTTGATCGCCGCGACGATGCGGCCGGCATCCTCGGGCGAGTCGCCGCCGGCCTGCCAGCCTGTGCCGTACTTCGCGGTGCGGCGGATCGCGGCCTCGGTCGAGCCGCCGATCCACATCGGCAGGTCGGGCTGCACCGGCTTGGGCGCGATCACCGCGCCGCTGAGCTTGTAGAAGGCGCCGTTGAAGTCGACCGAGTCCTCACGCCAAAGCCGCGTGATGATCTCCAGGCATTCGTCGGTCTTCCTGCCGCGCGTCCTGGTGTCGGCGTTCAGCATCTTCCACTCCGGCCCGAGCGGCGAGCCGATGCCGAAAGCAGGCAGCAGGCGGCCCTCCGACAGCACATCGATGGTGGCGCATTGCTTGGCCAGCAGCACCGGATCGCGGAAGGCCAAAGACACCACGTTCATGCCGAAGCGCACGCGCCGTGTGCGGCCGGCCAGCGCGGCCATTGCCGTCATCGATTCGAGGAAGGGCGCCTTGCCGACCAGGCGATCGGTCTGCCAGATCGAATCGACGCCGCCTTGCTCGCACATGTCGACCCAGCGCCAGTAGCCGGCGCCGGAGGAGAAGGGGAACTCGGCGAGGCCGAGGCCGACTGCGACGCTCATTGGACCGCCGCCTTCACGCGTGGTGCCACGTCCCGTACGAAGCGCTCGAGATGGCCGTTCATCTGGTCCGGCCGCATGCCCGGCGGCACCGCCCAGGTCACGAGGTCGGTTATGCCATATTCCTTGATGAAGGCGGTGAGCTCCGTCACACAGTGCTCGACATCGCCCACCACCCATGTCTGCGGGATCGGCGGATCGGTGGCCTCCTGCTTGACGCCGCCATAGGCGCCCTCGCTGTTGAAGCTGCGATAGACCTGGCCGCGATAGCGCTCGGCAGCACGCACGGCGGGCCAGTCGCGCTCGCGATCGTCGGTCACCAGGCAGGAGCGGATGATACCGACGCGATACGTATCGGGGTTGCGCCCCGTCTCGCGCATGGTCGCGCGCCACGGATCGAGCACGGCCGAACGTGGACCCTGCGGCAGGAAGTGGCTGTCATAACGCGCCGCGCGCTGCGCGCCGGCACCCGACATGGCGGCGATCCACAGCGGCGGGCCGCCCTTCTGCACATAGCCGGGGCGGATGACGACGTCCTCGAAGGTGTAGCGCTTGCCGTGATAACTGAAGCGTTCGCCGGAGAAGCACAGCCGCAGCACCTCGATACCCTCATCGGTCAGCGATACGCGGCGCGACACCGGCAGGCCGAAGCCCTTGAACTCGTGCGGCGCGTAGCCCATGCCGACGCCGATCTCGACGCGCCCGTTGCTGAGGTTGTCGAGGACCGCGAGATCCTCGGCCAGCCGCACCGGATGATTGAACGGCAGCAGGCAGACATCGCTCGACAGCTTCACCCGCTTGGTGCGCGCAGCGATCGCGCCGGCGATCGGGATCCACGAGGGCAGGTAGCCGTCGTCGAGAAAGTGATGCTCGGTGAACCACACCAGGTCGAGCCCCAGCCCGTCGAGCATGACGATCTGGTCCATGATCGCGGCGTAGAGACTCGGGTTGTCGAGACTCGACTCCGGCGTGTTGCGGAAATCGTAGACGGTCCCGATACGCAGCGGCGGACGCATAGGGTCTCCTCCGAACCTTCATTCGCCTCTCGCTTCCTCTCCCCGCGTACGGGGGAGAGGGAGGAAAACGCCTTACGAATTCAGCCGCGCCGCCTGGGCCATGACCTCGATCGCCTCGGGCTGGCGCGAGCGGACGTTCAGCGTGTCGATGCCGTTATCCTGCCAGCGGCGATAGCGTTCCTTGATGCGCGAGGCCGGGCCGACCAGCGACTTCATGTCGACCCATTCGTCGGGCACAGACGCGATCGCCTCGTCCTTGCGGCCGGCGAGGTAGAGTTCCTGGATACGCTTGGCGGCGTCGGCGAAGCCGTTGCGGATCATCAGGTCGTTGTGGAAGTTCTTGTCCTTGTGGCCCATGCCGCCGACATAGAGCGCGACCTCGGGCTTGAGCTTCGCCAGCCCCGCCTTGACGTCGTCCTGCACGTTGACGTGCACCGAGGTCTGGATGACGAAGTCCTTCATGCTCTTGCCGTTGCCGGCGCGGCGGAAGCCTTCCTCTAGCCAGGGCTGGTAGTCCTTGAGGAAGCCGGGCACGACGCCGGTGGGCAGCCAGCCATCGGCGATCTCGCCGGTGAGCTTGACCGTCGCCTCGTTGACGGTGGCGAGGTAGATCGGGATGTCGGGGTTCATGTGCAGGATGGACTTCAGCGGCTTGCCGATGCCCATCGCGCCTTCGCCCTTGTAGGGCAGGGGATACTCGCGCCCGTCATGCGACACCGGCCCTTCGCGCTTGAAGATCTTGCGCATGATCGCGACGTAGTCCTTGAGCTGGTAGTAGGGCTTGCCCCAGGGGCGGCCGTACCAGCCCTCGACGATCTGCGGCCCCGATACGCCCAGACCGGCGATGAAGCGTCCGCCGCCGGCCAGCGCGTCGACGGTGGCCGCCGACATCGCGGCGTTGGCCGGCGTGCGCGCGGCGAGCTGCATGATGCCGGTGCCGAGCTTGATCTTCTTCGTCAGCCCCGCGAGGTAGGCCAGCGGTGTCACCGCATCGGAGCCGTAGGCCTCGGCCGTCCATACCGAGTCGTAGCCGAGTTCCTCGGCGCGCTGCACCAGCTTGACGGGGATATCGAGATGAGCGCCCGAATAGCCGAGCGACAGGCCGAGTTTCATTGTCGTGTTTCCTCCAAAACCGTCATCCCGAGCGCAGCGAGGGATCTCCTCGAAGGGAGTCTCCATGGACGGAGATCCCTCGCTGCGCTCGGGATGACGAGGTCAAATCACTCCGTGCTGGCGTCGGCCAGCTCCGGGATCCAGCTCTTCTTCTCTCCGGCGTAGAGCGCGCCGGGATTGCCGTGCACCGTGGTGCGCCACATCACGCGGTTCTGCGTCTCGACGTCGAACCAGGTCGCGGCGTGCACCAGGCACCGATTGTCCCAGACGATCAGATCGCCCTGGTCCCATTCATGGACGTAGATGAACTCCGGCCGCGTGTAGTGCGCCATCAACGCGTCCAGCAGCGCCGCGCCGTCGCCGTGCGGGCCGGGCTGCATGCCCACGAAGGGGCCCTCGATCCAGTCCATCTGGCCGGACTCGCACAGATAGAGCGCCGGCTTGCCGGTGACGGGATGGATGCGCACCACCGGCTGACGCTGCGAGCGCTCGTGGGCGGCGAACTCCCGCGGCTTGGTGCCGGCCAGCACCGCGTCGCGCGAGCGGCCCGAGCCGGGCTGCGCGTGCAGGCCTTCGAGCTGGCCGACCTTGCGCTTCATGTCGGGCGACAGCGCCTCGTAGGCCAAGGTGCCGTTGGCGAAGATCGTCTGCCCCTGATCGCGGCTCACCGGCGCCACGGCGAAGAACAGCGAGATATCAGGCGGCGGCCGGCGATAGCTCTGGTCGGTGTGCCAGCCCTTGCGTTGCGGGTACTGCACCGGGAACCCGCCGTCCGCCGTCATCGGCGGCTCGGGCCGCTTGGGCGGCATGCGGCTCACCGGGGCCACGTTGGAGACGATGAAGATCTCCGGCACCGCATCGTGCACCTGATGCCGCGGCGTGAGGGTGCGGCGATAATCCTCGACCTCCGGCCCGAACAGCCGGCTCAGCCGCACGAGCAACGAGGCGTCCTGCGCGATGCTGTGCAGGCCCTTCAGCAGCAGCACGCCGCCGCTTTCTGCCAGCGCCCGGGGCAGGGCGGCAGGCTCGGCCTCGGCGGCCTTCACGACGGCCGCCGCGTCGCCGGTGGTTCGCGCCCAACCGCCGAAGCGCGCGCCTTGCAGGGGAGTCTGGAGGGTGAAGAAGCCGCTCATGGCGCTATCCTGCCCCTATTTCGCCGGGCGCTCCAGCGCCACGGCCATCAGCGTCTCGTCGTAGTGGCGGCCGTTAAACTTCAGCGCGTGGACCTCGTGGCCGTACTCGACGAAGCCGCAGGCGCGGTAGAGACGCTGCGCCGTCTCGTTGTCGCTGACGACGCTCAGCTGCACCAGCTCGACGCGCCCGCGCGCGTGGGCCAGCACCGCCTCGACCAGCATCTTGCCAACGCCCTGGCCACGCGCGGCGGCGCGCACGTACATGCCCCACAGTGAGCCCTTGTGCCCGGTCTTGGGGCCGACCTGGGTGCGATAGCCGGCCATGCCCAGCAGGTCGGCGGAGCGAAAGGCACCGAACACGTCGGACCGGCCCAGCAGATCGGCGAACTGCTCCGTGGTGTAGCTGCGCTCCAGCTCGTAGGTGCTGCCGAAGGCCTCCGGCGCAGCCTGCAGCGCCTCCAGGCGGATCCCCTGGTACAGCCGCGCGTCGGCTGGTGTCAGCAGGCGGATATGCGCCTTGGATTGATGCGTCATATGCCCGTAATTCTCCGCACCCACAATAAAATAACGCAAGCCTGACTCTCAGGTCTGGCGCTGATCCCTGTCTCGCTACTCTGTACGATGCTAAGGCCTGCGAAGCGGCGGAATATCGTGAGCCACTGCCCAATGGATCTGCAGTGTCCCGTCGGGCTTGATCCAGCAAACAACCCTGTTCACGTACTTATCACTCGTGCTTGGAGTCTTGAAGTCGGCGCGCCAGACCAGCCCCCATTGATCGCTTTGCGTTAGCAATTGTTCGCCCCATTCCCATTCGCCAGCGGGGTTGTACTGCGATCTCGCCTTGCACTCGGCTGTGAACTCCGGGTGCCCCTCAATCGCTCGCTCTTGAGTAGGCTCAAGCGGTGGAGACTCTACAGGGCCTTGTGTTTGTACGGTCATAGCACTGCCCAGAAATATTGGTTACACGGCCACAAAGGCATACTCTAGCGTGCATCCTCGCGGCCACCGATTCTTGTTCCGTGCAAGTAACGCATTCAGTTGCACAAGATGGACTCCGGGAAACGACCCGATACTATTGCCACGCTGGTGGTCGGCCATTCGGAACTACCCAAGCCCGCATACCAAGAACCCGTGGTACGACAACATAGGTTCCATCGGGAAAGGAAAATCGGCCTTCGACATTCGTTGCCCCGGCGGCTTGCGCAGCACGGACGATTGCCGCGCCTCTAGCACATGCCTCTTCCGCCTGCATACACCTCGCAGAGCCATCGGGAGGAGGTGCTGACATCATGCAGAGATGTGTGGCTACGATGCATGCTGGCTCTAGATTGTCGTTTGACGGAGCTGGGGCGGGTGTGTACGGGCCAGCCTGTGCGAGATGCACTCGAGGATCACGGACAGTCGTGTCCGAAGCTTTGGGAGCGCCAGGGCGCTGTTGCATACCGATGCCGGTAGTGCCGACAACCTCGCCGTTTTGGTCGAACTCCTGCCAGGAGCCTTGGCCATATGGGATGTGTACGTAGTACCGCCCGCTCTGCGGATCGTGGTAGACGGCTTGGCCGTTGGGATTGATGCGGCTTGGATATTTGCCGGCCGGCACTTGTGTCAGCTCCAGGGCCGCGGCGTCAGCATCGCTGTTCTTCAGGATGCCTTTTGGCAGGGCCTCCCTGGTCGCTTGGTCCAGCTCCGAGATGATCGCCGGTTCCATCGATCGCCACGGCGCTTCCGTGTTCGGCGAATAGGTCGTGGTATCTTGAATCTCGTGGATTCGGGACTGCGGGCGCGAGTCAGCGTCTGGTGAAGTTGGCACATGCTTCAAGGGCACGAAGTGTCGCTCGAACATTCCGGTGATGTCGGCGTCGTCTGGGCTCTTGCCGTTGACCTTGCACCATGTATCGATCTCCTCGACCAAGTCGGCGCGGTAGTTGGCGGCGCTGTCGTCGGGCATATCCGACGGCAGAATCTTGGTGGCGAGCTGCAGGCCGCGTTTGATGGCGTGGAGCTGATCTTCCGTCGTGGGATCGGTACCGCGGAGGCCGGCCTGCCAGTCACGGAAACGCTGCCATTGCGGCAGCGGCAGCCGCGCGATGGTGGGGACGAGGTCGCGGCGCAAGAAGTTGTCTGGCGCCCGAGTCATCTCCACCGCCAGAGCGTCGACCAGTGACGGATTCGCTGCGAGATCGTCGCCACGCGCGTTGTGGTCAAGGCGCGTCTCGATAGCCTGGCGGTGTTCGGCGTCGAGCGTCACCCACACGCGCACCGGAATCTGTGACGGATCGGTCAGGCTGTCCTTCAGCACGCGTGCCAGCACCACCTCGGCCAGCGCGCGGGCGCGGGCAACGTCGGCGGCGGTGGCACTATGTAGCCGGCGGATGGCCGCGGCGCGCACCGCGGGTTCGGCGATCGCCTCGGCTTGTCGCAACCGCCATTGCGGCACCGATGGTTCGCCATCCGGCGGCGCGGCGTTCAGGATCTCCGCGCTCGCCTCCTCGGCCCGCTGGCGGGTCAGTGCTTCGACTAGCAACGCGTCCAGCGCGGCGCGATCGGTCGCGTCGATATGCTGGTCGTAGCGCGTGCGCAGGATCTGGGCGCGGTCGGGATCGTGTTCGACCGCCGCCTCGATCGCCGATACCAGGGTGCGTCTGGTCTGTTGGCGTAGCGCCGTCCCTGTCGACGCCGCGTCCCAGCCCTTGCGCGCGGCCTTCTCGCGCACCTCGAAGCGTGTCGTGCCGAGCGCGCGGCGGAAGAGCGCGTCGTCGCGCCAGTGCAGCCGGGCTTCGACCTGCATCTGCTCGATGCGACGCTCGCCCGCGTTATCGTACCAGCGCTGGCGTTCGGCGGCGATATGCCGCTCGACCAGTGTGGTGAAGTCCGCCAGCCGGCGCTCGTTGAGGCCTTGCAGCATGTCTCGCTGGTCGTCGTCGGTGGTTCCCGCCAGCTCGCGGTCCAGCGCTCCGCGATAGGCCTCGAGCACGGCGGGCGCGTGGGTCAGCGCCGTCTGCCCTTGCGTGTTGAGATAGCCGTTTTGGGGATCGAACAGCAGCGTCTGCTCGGCCTCGCCCAGCCGCGTGTCGGCAGCCTTCACCACGGCTTCGTTGTCGTTGGCGAGCTGCTCGGCGATCGCGCCGGCGACGCCTTCGGCAGCCTGCAGGCCGAACTTCAGCGGCGGCGTTGGCTCGAACCGGCCGGCGCTGGCGTCGACGTCGATGTCGCCGCCGCCCAGAACGGCGGATGTGCGCACGTCGAGCGGCTTGTATGGTCCAATGCTGATGATGCCGGCCATGGGGGGCTCCGTCTCACCGGGCAGGACGCGGCGCCGTGTGTCGGTCGCTTGTGGCGTGTCGTGCCCTCGCCGGTGATTGTACCGCAGGTCGCGCGAAAGGCCGGTTTTTCGCTTCTAGGACGGTCTTATGCGGCGGTCCGTTCTTACGGAGAGAAGGGGTGGACGCAAACCTGGCGGTGCAGTGTTGCCACGATCGCGGCTATGATCCCGCCCGACCATCGGGGGACCTCATGAAGTTCGCGCTGCATTTCGGCAACAACACCTATCCCGATCCTGACGGCGCGCGGAAAGTTGCGCGCGCGGCGGAGGCGGCGGGCTTCGACACACTGTTCGCCGTCGACCACGTGGTGTTCCCCGACAACTACACCTCGACCTATCCCTATGCGCCCAGCGGCCGGCTGCCGGGCGGGCCGCAGAGTCCGATCCCCGATCCGCTGATCTGGATGACCTGGGTCGCGGCGGCGACCACCAGGCTGCGCTTCATGACCGGTGTGCTGATCCTGCCGCAGCGCAATCCGTTGGTGCTGGCCAAGCAGGTGGCGACCCTGGATCACCTGAGCGGCGGGCGCATCGAGCTGGGCATCGGCGTCGGCTGGCTGAAGGAGGAGTTCGAGGCGGTGGGCGTGCCGTTCGAGCGCCGCGGCAAGCGTGCCGACGAGTACATCGCGGCCATGCGCGTGCTGTGGGCGAAGGACGCCGCCAGCTTCAAGGGCGAGTTCGTGAGCTTCGACACGGTGAGCTGCAATCCCAAGCCGGTGCGCGGCGCGGTGCCGATCCTGGTCGGCGGCCACTCCGAGGCGGCGGCCAAGCGCGCGGGGCGGCTGGCCGACGGCTTCTTCCCCTCGATCGGCTCGTCGATCGATCCCATGGGGCTGTGGGACATCGTGCGGCGCACGGCCGAGGCCAAGGGCCGCGACCCGCAATCGGTCGAGCTGCTGATGGGCTGCCCCGACGCGCTGCCGGATTCCGGCAAGGACCCGCATGCGGCGGTCGAGGAGCGCATCAGGAAGGGCGTCAAGCGCATCGTCGTGCCGGCCACCGCCTTCCGCCGCGATCTCGAGGACGGCCTCGCAAAGTTCGGCGAGACCGTCATTCGTCCGTTCTCGTGAGTAGTAGAGGTAGGACCATGCAGTTTCCGCCACCCGACGGGCAGCCCTGGCCGAGCGTTTCGCCGAAGGACGCCGGCTTCGATCCGGATGCGTTGGCCGACGCCGTGTCGTTCGCGAAGGGCCACGAGATCAAATGGCCGCTCAGCCTGCGCGATCATCTGCTGTCAGGCCATTTCGAGCAGCCGGCCGACGCCGAGATCATCGGCCCGATCCGCGACCGCGGCCCGGGCAATGGCCTGATCCTGCGTGGCGGGCGCGTCGTGGCGCGCTGGGGCGATACACAGCAGGCGGACTACACCTTCAGCGTCGCCAAGAGCTACATGTCGATCTGCGCCGGCCTGGCCTTCGACGACGGGCTGATCGGCGATGTCGACGAGCCGGTGGGCAAGACGGTGAAGGACGGCGGCTTCGACAGCGCCCAGAACGCGCCGATCACCTGGCGGCAGCTGCTGACCAACACATCGGAGTGGGAAGGCACGCTGTTCGGCAAGAGCGAGACGATCGATCGTGGCCGCACGCTCGCCACCGAGGGCACGCGCAAGAAGGGCAACCGGGTACTGCAGGCGCCGGGCACCTACTGGGAATACAACGACGTGCGCGTGAACCGGCTCGGCCTGTCGGTGCTGCGCCGGCTGAAGCGCGCCCTGCCCGAAGTCTTCGCCGAGCGCGTCATGAGGCCGACGGGGGCATCCGATGAATGGAACTGGCGCGGCTACGCCACGTCGACGGTCGAGGTCGAGGGCCGGCCGATCGAGAGCGTCGCAGGCGGCACCCATTGGGGCGGCGGCGTGTGCATCCACGCCGAAGACCAGGCGCGCGTCGGGCTGCTGATGGCCAACGACGGCGTGTGGAACGGCAAGCGCCTGCTGTCGCAGGAATGGATCGGGCTGTCGTTGCAGCCCTGTCCGCTCAACGTCAGCTACGGCTTCTTCTGGTGGCTCAACAGCCAGGGCATCCGCATGCCCGCCGCACCACACAGCAACTTCTTCGCCGTCGGCGCCGGCGGCAACATGACCTGGATCGATCGCGAGCACGACATCGTCGCCGTCATGCGCTGGCTCGACCCGGCGCACCAGAACACGTTCATCGGCAAGGTGCTGGGGGCGTTGCGGTAGCTGGGGGTGCGCCCCCAGCGTCAGTAGAGAACTCGGCTGCTCCGCTTTGCGTGCGGTGTCATCGCCAGGGAGTCGAGGATCGCTTTGCGTACCCTCCGCCGCCCGCGCCATAATGCGGCACCCGACGCCGGAGATGCCGCCGATGCCGCCCGAATTCGCCGATAAGCTCAAGCAGTCCATTCGCGACTGGAGCGGCGTGGAATGCCCGAATGAGGCCGCCGAAGTCGGCCTGTCCGACTTTCCCGGCCTGCTCAAGGAACTCGCCGCGCTCCGCGGGACGCTGGTCTTCGAGGACGAGCCGTCCTCCTTCGACGCCGCGCTACAGGCCGAGAAGGAGCCGGCGCGATGAGCGCGCTGACCAACCTCTCCATGATCGAGGCCGCCGACGCCGTGAAGCGCGGCGAGGTCACGTCGGTCGCGCTGGTCGAAGCCTGCCTTGCCCGCATCGCCGCGCATGGCGGCCAGGTGAACGCCGTCATCCGCCTGGACAAGGCTGAAGCGCTGGAGGCCGCCGCCGCTGTCGACAAGGCACGGGCTTCGGGCGCGGTCCTGGGTCCGCTCGCCGGCGTGCCGATGATGCACAAGGACATGTATTACCGTGCCGGCAAGGTGAGCAGCTGTGGCTCCAGGATCCGCAAGGATTTCCGACCGAAGCTCACCGCGACGGTGCTGCGGCGCCTCGACGACGCGGGCGCCGTTGACATGGGCACGCTCAACATGGCCGAGTTCGCGCAAAACCCGACCGGCCACAACGTCCATTTCGGCGACTGCCACAACCCCTGGAACCTGCCCTACTGCACGGGCGGTTCGTCCTCGGGCTCCGGTGCGGGAGTCGCCGCGCGGTTCTTCTACGCCGCGCTGGGATCGGATACCGGCGGGTCGATCCGCCTGCCGGCGACGATCTGCGGCGTGACCGGCATCAAGGGCACGCAAACCCGCGTGTCGCGCGCCGGTGCGATGCCGCTGTCCTTCACCATGGACAATGTCGGCCCGCTGACGCGCACGGCGCGCGACGCCGCGCGCTTCCTGCGCGTCACCGCCGGCGCCGATCCGCGCGACCCGACATCGTCCAACGAGCCGGTGCCCAACTACGAGGCGGCACTGACGGGCGACATCCGCGGCCTGCGCATCGCCGTGCCGCAGCAGTATTTCTTCGATGGCGCCGACGACATCGTGGTGCGGGCCTTCGACCGCGCGCTGGATGTGCTGAAGGCGCGAGGCGCGACGGTCGAGCGGGTCTCGGCGCCGTCGCTACGCGCCGTCGCCGCCTACGTGGCGCTGTGCAGCCGGGTCGAGGCCGCGGCGATCCACGCCAATTGGATGCGCGAGCACGCCGCCGACTATTCCATCCTGCTGTCCGCGCGGTTGTTCGGCGGCTACGCCGTTCCCGGCCATCTGTATGTCGAGGCGCAGTCGCGGCGCGGGCCGCTGCTGCGCCAATTCTGCGCCGAAGCGCTCGATCGCTTCGACCTGGTGGCGACGCCCACGCTGCGCACCCGCGTGCCGACCCTGGCCGAGACCGATGTCGATGCGGACGCCACGAATTGGCAGCGCTGCATGGCGGTATCCGCCAACACGCGGCCGTTCAACTATCTCGGCCTGCCGACGGCCAGCGTGCCCTGCGGCTTCGATGACCGCGGCCTGCCGATCGGCCTGCAACTCGCCGGTCGCCCCTTCGCCGAAGCGCGCGTCCTGTCCGCGGCCGACGCCTATCAACGCGACACGGACTGGCACGCGCGGGTGCCGGCGCTGTAGCCGCTCAGTAGAAAATCCCCGGCTGCTCGACATCGAGCAGGATCTGGCCCACTTGCTCGAAATGCTGGGCGCGGGACTGGATCTGTTGTGACACCGTGTGCAGGTCGCGCCAGCGGCGTTCGAAGGCGCTGCCGAGGAAGATGGCGCTGGTGCCGGCGGCCTTGTAGCACCAGTCGGCCGCCGACTCCGAGGTCGTGATGGCGTGCGCGCAGGCCAGCCGAACGCGGGCGCGCCCGGGCGTGTCGATCGGCTCGATGTCGTCGGCTTGGGCGTAGATGTCCTTCAAGGTCTCGACCAGATAGGCGCGCGCCGCGTCGAGCTCGGCGCGGGTGCGCGCCACCTTGTCCTGGATCGTCGCGCTGTCGGCGAGGCGGCCGACATTGCGGGGGGCTTTCTCCTTGGCGAGGCTGACGAACGCCTCGTGCATGGCGCGCGCCAGGCCCATGGCGACGCCGGCGACGCCGACTGCATAGAGGCCTTGCTGCGTGAAGGCGTAGAGCGGCCCGCGCACCAGGCGCAGTGACGGATCCTCACGCGTCGAGCTGAAGGCCTCGGGCACGAAGACGTCGTCGACGGTGTAGGAGTCGCTGGCCGTGCCGCGCAGGCCGATCACGTCCCAGGTGTGGATGAGGGTCGCCTGCGCCGCGGGGAAGAGCAGGGTGCGGATGGTGGGCCGGCCCCAGCGATTGAGGCGCAGCGAGCCGTCGGGCTCGGCGACCTGGCAATGCGCGCCCATCCAGTTGGCCTGGCGGCAGCCCGACGCGAAGTCCCAGCGGCCCTTGACGATGTAGCCGCCCTCGACCGCCGTCGCGCGCTGGGCGGTGGGTGGACCCCAGGCGATGATGGTGCGGGGATCGCTGTAGATCGTGCGCGCGGTCTGCGGCGGCAGGAACGGCGCGATCAGGGCCGAGCTGTTGGCGACGAAGAGGTTCCAGGCCACCGAGCCGTCGTGCTTGGCTATCTCCTCGATCGTGCGCAGGTAGACCCAGGGCTCGACCTCGTCACCACCGTAGGCCCTGGGCAGCAGCATGCGCGGCAGGCGCGCGTCGTGGATCGCCGACAGCAGCGGCTCGGGGATGCGTTGCGTGCGCTCGATCTCATCGGCGGAAGCGGCGAGCCGCCCCGACAGATCACGTGCCCGCGCGAGCGGGTCGATAGGCGGTCGGGGTAGGTCGTCCATGACGTGTCTCCGGAGAACCGTCATGCCGAGCGTAGCGAGGAATCTCCCGGAAGCGGAGTCTTTGTCGGTGGGAGATTCCTCGCTGCGCTTCAGGGGCCGCGGAGGGCTCCGAGAATGACGGGGGGCTTCTTGGAGCCGAGCCAAGGTCGGCGCGATCCAGGTGCCGATCGTGGAGCGCGATGACAGCCGCTGGATGACCGACAGTACACCGATGATCCTTCAGCTTGAGAAGGAACACCCCGGCTCGGCCGTCATATCCGCCGACCCCGTCGCGCGTCCATGAGGATGTAGCGCGGGCGCTTCTTGTCAGTCGCTTCGAAGACGCAAGAGATCCGGAGTGACCAAATACGAGTCAGGTCGTCTGAACGACCAAAAGACGTCGATGACAGCCGACGTCCTCGGCAATCCCGGCCCGGGTGATCCAGTAGCGCCATCAGCATCGGTCGTGGCTCAGCCCCGCCCTTGCGCCAGCATTTTTCTGGCGATCCGTTCGGCCACCATCACGCAGCCCAAGTATGTGTTGCCGGAGGGAATGGTCGGCATCACGGAGGCGTCCGCGACACGCAGCCCTTCAACACCTAGAACGCGACAATCGGCGTCCAGCACGGTTCCCATGGGACAGGTGCCGACCATGTGGCCATAGCTGATGGTGTAACGCTCGCGCGCGATCGCGGGCGCGTCCCGTGTGTTGAGGTCCAGGGGCTCTATGGGCGTGCACCCGATCGATTTGGCTGCGGCTGAGGTCTCCCAGGCCGCGATGCGCTTGAACGCATGATGCAGTCTCTCATTCGCGTCGTGCGGCAACGGAGGCGCCGTCACGATCGGACCATCGCCGGGTTTCTCACCGAGTCGGACACTTCCCAGGCCGGACGAGCGAAGCAGGAAAACCGCGATCACGAACTTGCTCGATCCGCTCCGCGACGACGGCGCGATCGGGAAGGCGTGATAGTCGATCTCCACGCCATTCGATGCGCCGATCAGCAAGGACTGCGCGGGCCCGGCCGTTCCCCCTCGCGGTCCGGTATGCCTGTACCGTAGTCCAGGACCAATGTGGTCGCTCATGGTCTTGCCGACCGGCAAATCCACGATTGCGGAAATGCCATGGTCCGCCAGATGATCGCCCGGGCCGATCCCGGACCGCATCAGCAGGTTCGGCGTCCAAAGCGCACCAGCCGCGATGACCACTTCGTCGGCCTCGACAGCTTCGCCCGTCGAAAGGACCACGCCTCTGGCACGGCGCTTGTCCACGATGAGCGTCTTCACCTCTGTTTGCGTTCGGATCGTCAGATTCTTGCGGGCGCGGACCTGCGATGTCAGATAGGCGCGACTGGTCGTCACCCGGTTGGCACCGCCGTCTATGGTCACAGGAAAAATTCCAAGGCCCGGTAACTGGCGCGGGTCGTTGATGTCATCGACCGTTCGGGTACCCAGCTCCACCATGCCATCATAGAAGGCCAATTGGGCCCGCCCCATTTCTTCCCTGCGCCAGCGCCTAACGGGAAGTGGGCCGCGATCGCCGTGAATGGACGATGGCCCGAAATCCTGATCGGTTTCGGCGGCGATGAATGTGTCTACGACGTCGTCCCATCCCCAGCCTGAAAGACCGGCCGCGGCCCAGCCGTCATAGTCTTCCGGCAATCCACGAAGGGTCGCGAGGCCGTTCACCGCGGAGGTTCCACCCAGCATGCGGCCCTGTATCATCGGGATTACGCCGGACCCATTCAACATCGGAGTCGCCGCGACGGGCTGCATGCCAAGCCACGCCTCGGGAGCCCGTGCGGGATCCAGAATGCCGTCGCCATAGGCGTCATCATCGGCGCCGATCTCGAGCACTGTGACGTTCAGGCCCGGATCTTCGCTCAGTCGCGCGGCGAGAACCGATCCTGCCGTGCCGCCACCGACGACAACAATGTGCTTCGAAGCCGATTTCATCCCGGGATCTCCATGCGACGGCAGCCGGAACACTCGATTAGGTTGCTTGACCTAGTGTTAGGTTGTATAACCTAGATCGTCAAGTCGAGACTTTGACAATCGTCACGGAAGCAAGCATGGGCGCACGAACATCGACTTCGGATCGAATAGCCGAAGCCGGCCGGCGGCTCTTCAATGCCAAGGGTTATGCAGCCACGTCGCTGAACGAGATAGCGGCCGAGGTTGGTATTTCTCAGGGCAACCTGACCTATCACTTCCCGACGAAGCGCGATCTCGCCATGCAAATCGAGACCGATGCCCGCCGGCTCGCGCGGGCGCGGCGCGAAAACCTGCGCCCCGGCAATATTGCAGAGGACTACGTCGAGCATCTGCTGTTCGCGATGAATCTGACCTGGAATCACCGGTTTTTGTTCCGGGATCGAACTCAGTTTGCCATGGGCATCGACGTCCACAATCCAGAGTCGGGGCTCAGGGCGGATTTTGACGAACTACAGGGTCTTTTCGAACGGATAGACGCCGCTGGCATGTTTCGGCGCGATGCGGTGCCGGACCTGCGTGCCCTTGCGTGCTCGATCTGGATCGTGAGTCGATACTGGATGGACTATTTGAGCGAATTCGAAGGACGCGCAGAGATCACCTGGCGTGACCAGGAGCGCGGAATCCAGCATCACTTCGCGCTATTGCTACCCTGTCTCACTGCGGACGCGAAGCGAGGCTTCCGCGAAGCTCTCGCCAAAACGCCAAGACAGTCGAACAGCGACGTCGCTCGCGAGTAGTTTTGGGAAGAAACGACGTATCGATTTCTTTCCGGATCGGCTCTTAGGGCTGGATGTCCAACCCCTTGTACAGCGCGGCGCCGTAGTTGCCGTGGGCGCGCACGTTCTTGATCGACTTCCTGGCGATCAGGTGCAGGCGGCTGTGGATCAGCGGGATCATCAGCGCCTCGTCATGCACCAGCTTCTGCACCTTGTAGTACGCGTCGCGCCGCGCCTCCTCGGTGATGGCGCCGCGGCCGGCGTCGAGCAGGCGATCGGTCTCCGGATCGTTCCACATCATGCGGTTCGGCACCGGCCGGTTCTTCGAATAGTAGTAGAGATACATCTGGTCGCCGGCCGAGGTGTAGGGCACCGACAAGGTCCAGATGTCGTAATCCTGCTGCGCGATCTTCTGGAAGAAGACCGTCGGATCCCACATCTGGATCTTGATGTCGATGCCGACCTTGCGCGCCGCGCCCTGCAGCACTTCCGAGAGCTTGGGGTTCTGACCGACGGTGTAAGAGTACAGCAGCAGCTCGAGCTTCTTGCCGTCCTTGTAGCGGAAGCCGTCGGCGCCCATCTTCCAGCCCGCTTCGTCGAGCAGCCGCGCCGACAGCGCGGGGTCGTGCTTGCTCAGCGTATCGAGGGTCGCCGGGTTGAAGTCCTGCGCCTTCTCGTGCACCAGCGCGCGCGCCGGATAGCCCTGGCCGAAGAAGATCGCCTTGTTGACCTCGTCGCGATCGATCAGATGACTGATCGCCGCGCGCACGCGCCTGTCCTGCATGTGCTCACGCGTCGTCTTCAGCCCGTAATAGGACATGCTGAAGAAGCTGTCGGGCTCGTAGACCGCGAGGTTGGGTGCTTTCTTGAACGTGTCGATCGCCTGCAGCGGCGCCCAGTGCGTGAAGTCGGCCTGGCCGGCGAGCATCGCGGCCATGCGCGTCGTCTCCTCCGGCACAATGCGCCAGATCATGCGCTCGTACTTCACCGGCCCCGGATCCTTGTACATGCCGGCGGGGCCCCATTTGTAGGCGGGGTGGCGCTTCAGAACGAGGTCCTTGCGCGGCTCCCACGATTCCCAGCACAGCGGGCCGGTGCCGTCGAAGCCCTTGACGCCGAAATCGCTGCCCAGCGCCTTGACGTTGTCCTCGTTGATGATGGTGGCGGCGAAGTTGGTGAGGTCGATCAGCAGCTCGGAGTGCGGCCGCTTGAGCTTGTAGACCAGCGTGTGGGGATCGGGCGCGCTCAGCGTATCGATCTCGCCCAGCCGCCAGTAGAAGGGGAACTTGGCGTCGGGATTGGCCAGACGATTGAACGAGTAGATCACGTCGGCGGCGGTGAACTTCTTGCCGCTGCAAAACGTCACGTCGTCGCGCAGCTTGAAGGTATAGGTCAGGCCGTCCTTGGAGACGTCCCACGACTTTGCCAGCAGCGGCCGCGGCGTCTTGAGGTCCCAGTCGAGCGCCACCAGCGTGTCGCCCATCATGAACATGGGATGGCCCATGCCGCTTGAGGTGTTGCTGTGCGGATCGTACTTCGGCGCGTCCTGGGTGCGGATGTTCACCAGGGTTTGCGCCGACGCGCACATCGACGCGACGCTGAAAGACGCGGCCATCGCCGCCAGCCAACGCAGTTTCATGAGACACACCCTCCGGTCATTGTTTCACAGGTCGGTGTCATCCTGAGCGCAGCGAAGGATCTCGCGCTATTGCGGCCACACGGCGACATGGTGGCTGGCCGCGCCACCGCGAGGTCCCTCGCTGCGCTCAGGACGACAGAAGCGATCACCCGCCGGCCACCCCCTGCGTGTTGACGTAGAGTGAATACAAACTATGGCTCGCCGCCATGAACAGCCGGTTGCGGTAGCGGCCGCCAAAGCAGAGGTTGGCGCAGCGTTCGGGCAGCTCGATATGGCCGATCGGCTGTCCCTGGGGGTTGAAGACGCGCACGCCGTCGAACTCGGCGCTACCCATGCCCCAGCCGCACCAGAGATTGCCGTCAACATCGACGCGGAAGCCGTCGGGCGATCCGCCTTGGGCGTCGATCGCCACCTTCACCTTGCCGAGCTTGGTGCCGCCGCCCGTCACGTCGTAGGCGAGGATCTGGCGCGTCGGCTCGGCGCGCGAGGCCACGACGTAGAGAATCTTTTCGTCGGGCGAGAAGGCGAGACCATTGGGGCCGGCAATGTCGTCGGCCATGACGGTGAGTTTGCCGGTCTTGCCGTCGAGGCGATAGACGGCCGGCTTGTTCTCGGACTCGTCCTTGTGGCCCTCGTAGTAGCCGGAGATGCCGAACACCGGGTCGGTGAACCAGATCGAGCCGTCGGACTTCACCACGACGTCGTTAGGCGAGTTCAGCTTTCGGCCGTTGTAGCTGTCGGCCAGCACGGTGATCGCGCCGTCGATCTCGGTGCGGGTGACGCGCCGCGAGTCGTGCTCGCAGGTGACGAGCCGGCCCTGGCGGTCGCGTGTATTGCCGTTGGCGTTGTTGCTGGGCTTGCGGAAGGCCGACACCGCGCCGGTCTCCTCGTCCCAACGCAGGATGCGGTTGTTGGGGATGTCGCTCCACAGCAAAGAGCGCATGTCGCCGATCCACACCGGTCCCTCGGACCAGCGGCATCCCGTGTGGAGGCGCTCGACCGAGGCCAATGGCAGGCGGTACTTGACGAAGGACGGATCGAGGATGCGGACCGACGGATCGGGATACCGCTCGCTGGGCTGCCACATGATTCGCTCTCCCCGTGTGAATATCTGATGCGATCCCAGGATGACGCGCAGGGTGATCGCACTTGACGTTTTCCTCCCTCTCCCCGCGAGCGGGGAGGAGGAGCCATATGCGATGGCTCCAAGGCGACGACGGTAAAATCTACGCCTTCGCCTTGTTGCCGTCCCTGGTTGCGCCGGAGGCGAGCATCGACTGGATGCGCTCCTCGGCGAAGCCGGCCTCGCGCAGCACCTCGACGCTGTGCTCGCCCAGGCGCGGTTGCAGGCGGCGGATGCTCGCCGGCGTGCGGCTGAACTTGGGCGGGATGCCGGGGACACGGATCTTGCCCTCGCTGGGATGCTCGAGCTCCTGCCAGAAGCCGGTAGCGTTGAGCTGCTCGTCCTTCAGCAGATCCTCCAGCGTGTTGACCGGGCCGTGCGGCACGTTGCTGTCTTTCAGAAGCTCGACCCATTCGGCGTTGCTGCGCGTGGCGCAGATCTCGGCCAGGGTCGCGTAGACCACCTCGATATTGGTCAGCCGCGTCGCCAGCGACGCGAAGCGCGGATCGGCCATGATCTCGTTACGGCCGATCAGCTGACAGAACTCGCGCCAGTGCTGATCGGTGTAGGGCAGGAGGGCGAAGAAGCCGTCCTTGCTGGGGTAGGGGCGGCGCTCCTTGTTGAGCAGGCGGCGATAGCCGGTGCCCTCGGGCGCCGGCGGCATGAAGGTCTCGCCGTAGAGATGCTCGACCATGACGAACGAGACCAGGGTCTCGAACATCGGCACCTCGATCGACTGGCCCTTGCCCGAGCGCTCGCGCTCGTAGAGCGCGGCGAGCACGGCGGAGACCACGCCGTTGGAGCTGGTCTTGTCGGCGACGATGGTCGGCAGGAAGCGCGGCGCGCCGGCGACCACGGTCTGCAGCATGGCCAGCCCCGAGCCGGCCTGGATGATGTCGTCATAGGCCGCCTTCGGCCCCATCGGCCCGGCGGCTCGATAGCCGTAGGTCGCGAGGTAGATCAGGCGCGGGTTGATCTTCTCGAACGCCTCATAGGGCACGCCCAGCCGAGCGGCGGGCTCGGGCCGGTAATTATGCATCAGCACGTCGGCGTTCTTGGCCAGGTCGAACAGCGCCTGCCGTCCGTCCGGCTTCTTCAGGTCGAGGATGATGCTGCGCTTGTTGCGATTGCAGCCAAGATAGAAGGCGGCCATGTCGGGATTGCGCTTGGGCCCGAGCTGGCGCGTCGTGTCGCCCTCCGGTGACTCGATCTTGATCACGTCGGCGCCGAGATCGCCCAGCTGCTGCGCCGCCCACGGGCCGAGCACGACAGACGTGCAGTCCAAAATCCTCACACCCGCCAGCGGCCCGGCCATTCGCGTTTCCTCCGGTTTCTTTTTCCGAGGGCAACATCGACCAGCGCGCCGCCAAGGGCAAGGCATGACGGGTTTGCGCAATCGCCGGCCGTCGGCCCGTTGGGGCTGGGTCTTGACCTGCCTCAAGGCAAGTGGCCGACGCGTCGATAGGCTTTCGATCGTGCGGCATGCACGGAGCGTCGGCCATGCGAACCCTTGTCGTCTTCTATTCGCTGTCGGGAAACTCGCGCGTGGTCGCCAATGCCATCGCCCAAGCGCTCGCGGCGGATGTCGAGGAGATTCGCTGCGATCGCTACTGGCCGGGGATTCTCAGCGCCCTGAGGGCCGGCTACGACGGTTGGGCGGGCAAGCTGCCGGAGATCGGCGCGCCGCAGCGCAGCCCGTCCGACTACGATCTGGTGGTGGTCGGCGGTCCCATGTGGGCATGGCACGCGGCCACGCCGGTCCGAGCCTACCTGCGGCAGCGTTCGGGCCGCCTCCGCAGCGTCGCGTTCTTCCTGACGCATGGCGGCTCGTCGCCCAAGGAAGCCTTTGCCGAAATGGAGGCGCTGGCCGACGCCACGCCGCGGGTCGTCGTCGCCATTCGCCAGGGCGATGTGAAGGAGCGCAAGTTCCTGCCGTTCGTATCGAAGTTCGTATCGATGCTGCAGGGGAACAAGGCGGCCTGATGTCCACCATTGGAGCCATGCTCGTCGCGGGCTTCGTGGCTCTGGCGGTCGCCGCCACCGTCGTGATCCTGCGCTATCGACGGGAGCTCGCGGTGGCCCGCAGCGCAGCGGCGCAGGGCAGCCTGATCGCCAGCACCGCCCATGGCCCCATCGAGTACGCGGTAAGCGGCGCGGGCGTGCCGCTGCTGTCGATCCATGGCGCGGGCGGCGGCTTCGATCAGGGGCTGGCCAACGCCGCGACCTTCGTCGACGACGGCTTCCGGATCATCGCGCCGTCGCGCTTCGGCTATCTGCGCACGCCGGTTCCGGCGGACGTGTCCGACGCCGCGCAGGCCGATGCCCACGCGGCGCTGCTGACGACGCTCGATGCCGCCGCGGCCGTCGTCGTCGGCGTCTCGGCCGGCGCGCGGTCGGCGATCGAGCTGGCGATTCGCCACCCGCAGAGAGTCGCCGCGCTTGTCCTGATCGTCCCCGGCACCTATGCGCCGACCTCTCCCGTCAACATCGAAGGCAGTCGCGGCAGCCGCTTCGTCTTCTGGCTGGTCAATGTCGGCGCCGATTTCATCTGGTGGCTTGGCGAAAAGCTGGCGCCGTCGGTGCTGATCCGTTTCCTGGGTGTGCGACCCGAGCTCGTCGCTGCCGCCTCACAGGCCGAACGGGATCAGGTGATGCGCATCGTCCGATCGATCGAACCGCTGTCGCTGCGGTTCGCCGGGATCAACATCGACAGCAGGCCTGACACGCGTCGCCCACCGCTCGAACGGATCACCGCACCGACGCTGGTGATCTCCGCGCGGGACGACCAGTTTAATACGCTGCCGGCCGCCGAGTTCGCCGCGCGCGCGATTCCCGACGCGACGCTGCACGTCTTCGACACCGGCGGGCATCTGCTGGTCGGCCGCGGCGAGGAGACGCGCGACGCGGTGCGCGGCTTCCTGGCGCGTATCAGGTCACGCGAAGTGGCAGGCGGCGTCGTGGCCTGAACCCATGGTGCGCAGCGCCGGCGCCTCGCCGACACAGCGGTCCTGCTTCATCGGGCAGCGCGGGTGAAAGTGGCAGCCGGGCGGCGGGTTGAGCGCGCTTGCGATCTCGCCGCGGGCTTTCTGCGACGCGAGCGTCGCCGGCAGGAACGGGTCGGGGATCGAGGCGATCAGCGCGCGGGTGTAGGGGTGGCGCGGGTTCTCGAAGATTTCCTTCCACTGGCCGGTTTCGACCAGGCGGCCGAGATACATGACGGCGACACGATCGCTCATGTGCTCGACCACGCCGAGGTCGTGGCTGATCATGATGTAGGCCAGGTTGAGCTGGTCCTTCAGATCGAGCAGCAGGTTGATGATCTGGGCGCGGATCGACACGTCGAGCGCCGAGACTGGCTCGTCGCAGATCACCAGCCGCGGTCCGAGGATCAGCGCGCGGGCAATGCCGATGCGCTGGCGCTGGCCGCCGGAGAACTCGTGCGGATAGCGGCCGGCATGCTCGGGCCTGAGCCCGACCTTGGCCAGCATCTCGGCGACGCGATGCTCGACCTCGGTCTTGTTGTCGACGCCGTGCAGGCGTAGCGGGTCGGCCAGGGTGCGGTGCACGGTCTGGCGTGGGTTGAGCGAGGCGTAGGGGTCCTGGAAGACCATCTGCACCGTGCGCGCCATCGCCTCGCGATCGGGCTTGTGGCTCTTGCCGATCTCCTGGCCGGCAACGTTGATGCGTCCGCTGGTCGGCGTGACCAGGCCCATGATCGCCAGCGCCAGGGTGGACTTGCCGCAGCCCGACTCGCCCACCAAGCCCAGGCACTCGCCGGGCTTCACGTCGAGCGTCACGCCGTCGACCGCGCGCAAGGTCTTGGCGCCGATGCGGGTGCCGAAGCGGCCACCGACCTCGTAGTGCACCTTGAGGTCCTCGACGGAGAGCAGTGTCTTGTCCATGACCTCAGGCATGGTGGCACCGCACAAGGCCTTGGCCGCCGTCGAGCGGAGTCGTCTGTGGGTCTTCGATGGTGCAGATGTCGGTGCGTGCGCCGCAGCGCGGATTGAAGCGGCATCCCCTGGGGAACGCCGATACCGCTGGCACGACGCCGCTGATCTCGTTCAGCCGCTGGCGGCCGTGCTGGGAGCGCGCGCCGAGACGCGGCAGCGAGGCGAGCAGGCCGCGCGTGTAGGGATGGCGCGGGTCCTTGAAGACCTCGGCCGAAGCGCGCTGCTCGACGATGCGGCCGGCGTACATCACGGCAACGCGGCGACAGACCTGGGCGACGAGGCCGAGATCGTGGCTGATCATCAGGATCGCCGTGCCCTTCTCGGCGCACAGATCGCGCATCAGGTCGACGATCTCGGCCTGCACGGTGACGTCGAGCGCCGTCGTGGGTTCGTCGGCAATGAGCATGTCGGGCGAGCAGGCCAGCGCGATGGCGATCATCACGCGCTGGCGCATGCCGCCGGAGAGCTGGTGCGGATAATCGTGCACGCGCCGCTCGGGCGAGGGCACGCGGACTTGACGCAGCGAGTCCACGGCGCGCTCGGTGGCCTCCTTCCAGCCCATGCCCATGTGCAGCACGAACATCTCGGCGATCTGCCGGCCCACCGGCGAGAGCGGATTGAGCGCCGTCATCGGCTCCTGGAAGATCATGCCGATGCGCCGTCCCCGCAGGCTGCGCATCTCGGCGGCCGAGGCGTTATGGATCGGCTGGCCGTCGAGGACGATCGAGGAGCCACTGCCCAGCGATAGCGGGTGGCGCAGCAAGCCCATGATGCTGAGCGCGGTGATGCTCTTGCCGCAGCCCGACTCACCCACGAGGCCGAACGTCTCGCCGCGCGCGATGGAGAAGCTCACGTCCTCGACCGCGGCGTGGCGTTCCTTGCCGCCGCCGATATCGATGCGCAGGTTGTCGACCGCGAGGAGGGGAGAGTCGGTCATGCGCCCATCCTCTTTGGGAGCGCCACTCAAGCCGTTCGCTCCTTCGACTGCGGGTCGAGGATGTCGCGCAGGCCGTCGCCCAGCAGGTTCAGGCCCAGCACCGTGAGGAAGATCGCCAGGCCGGGAAACACCGAGAGCCACGGCGCCGTGTTGATCTGCTCGCGCGCGTCCGAGAGCATGCTGCCCCAGCTCGGATAGGGCGGGCGGATGCCCAGGCCGAGGAAGGACAGCGCCGCCTCGGCGAGGATCGCGCCGCCCATGCCCAGGGTGGCCATGACGATCAGCGGCCCCAGCATGTTGGGCAGCAATTGCGTGAACATGATTCTGAGGTCGCCGTAGCCCAGGATGCGCGCAGCCTGGATGTAGCCCTGCGATTTGAGTGACAGCACCTGGGCGCGCGCGATGCGGCAGGAATACGACCAGTTGGTCAGCCCCAGCGCGATCAGCAGGCTCACCAGGCCGGGCCCGAGGATCGCCATGATGGCGAGCGCGAAGATCAGCGAGGGGATCGCCAGCATGAGGTTGGTCAGCCCGCTGACGAAATCGTCCCACCAGCCGCCCCAATAGCCGGCGGTGAGCCCCAGGGTGACGCCGATGATCGAGTTGGCGATCTGCGACACCAGCCCGACGGTGAGCGAGATGCGCGCGCCGTGCACGATGCGGGAGTAGATGTCGCGGCCCTGCGCGTCGGTGCCGAAGGGGAACTCGCGGCCGGGCGGGATCTCCGCGTTCATCAGGTTGGCGCTGGTCACCGGATCGGCGAGCTGGATAACGTCGGCGAAGACGCCGACCAGGATCGACACGCCGACCAGCCCGCCGCCGACCCAGAGATTGGTGCCCCATTTCATGATGGCGGCCTCAAGCGTAGCGGATGCGCGGATCGATCGTCACGTAGGCGAGATCGATCAGCGTGTTGATGGCGAGGAAGAAGAGCACGATCAGCAGGATGCAGCCCTGCACCGCCGGGATGTCGCGCTGGAACACCGAGTCGACCAGCAGCGAGCCGACACCCGGCCAGGCGAACAGCTTCTCGACCACCACGGCCTGACCCATCAGCGAGCCGAACTGCAGGCCGATGGTGGTGATCACGAGGACCAGCGCGTTGCGCATGACGTGCCAGGTCACGACGCGCGGCTCGCTCATGCCCTTGCTACGCGCGGTGCGCACGAAATCGGCGTTGAGCACCTCGAGCACCGCTGCGCGGGTTGTACGCGCCAGCAGCGCCATCGGGCTGACACCCAGCGCGATGGCCGGCAGGGTGAGGTGGGTCAGCCCGCCGTCGCCATAGCCGAAGCTGGGCAGGATCTTGAGCTGCAGCGCGAAGAGATACATCAGCATCAGGCCGAGCCAGAACTTGGGCAGCGACAAGCCTGAGATCGCCACCACCATCGAGGTGGTGTCGGTGACGCTGCCCGGCTTGAGCGCGGCGATGAAGCCCAAAGGCACGCCGATGACGATGGCGAAGAGCATCGAGGCCAGCACCAGCTTCAGCGACGGCCACAGCCGGTCGCCGATCAGCTTGGTCACCGGCTCGCGGGTGCGGAAAGAGACGCCGAAATCGCCGACGAAGGTCTTGGCGATGTACTTGGCGAAGCGTTCGTGGAGCGGGTCGTCGAGCCCCATCTCCTTGCGCATGCGCTCCATCACCGCCGGATCGACCAGGCCGCGGCCGTCCTCGTTCATGCCCGAGATGAAGCTGCCCGGCAGCACGCTGAACAACAGGAAGACCAGCGCGATGACGGCGACGAGAGTCGGCACGACGTTGAGAAGCCGACGGACGAGGACTGTGAGCATTCGACCCTACGAGGTCTGCGTCGCCTTCCCCCGCGTCGCGGGGGAAGGCGAGAGCGTTGAGATCACTTCACCGGCGAGCGCTCGTCGACCCAGATATCCTCGACATACTGGTGGGTGATCTCGGTCGGGTTGGCCTGCAGGCCGTGGATCCACGGCTGGAAGGCCATGACCGCCTTGTTGTAGTTGAAGAACCACACAGGCGCCTCGTCGTAGAGCAGGTTGTTGGCCTGGCGCAGCAGGTCGTTGCGCTTGGCCGGGTCCTTCTCCTGGCCCGCCGCCTCGAACAGCTTGTCGAAGGCGTCGTTCTTGAAGCCGGTGTAGTTGCAAGCCGTGCGCGGCGTCTTGGAGTAGTAGCAGCGCAAGGTCGCCGAGGAGTCCGGGCCGGTGAGGTTCGACCCGATATAGGCCTGGTGGTCGCCCTTCTGCGCGATCTCGGTCAGCACCGTGACCTCGACGATCTTGGGCGTGATCTTGATGCCGACGCGCGCCAGCATCTGCTGCATCGCCTCGACGATCGGCAGGCCCCAGCTCTCGTTGCGGCTGGTGGTCAGCTCGAACTCGAAGCCGTTGGGATAGCCCGCGTCAGCCAGCAGCTTCTTGGCCTTCTCGGGATCGAAGGCGTAGGGCTTCAGCGCCTTGTCATACGCCGGCGAGGAGAGCGGCAGCCAGCTCGTGGCCCGATAGGCCTTGTCCTTGGCCAGGCGCTTGATGATCAGGTCGGTGTCGATGGCGTGGTTGATCGCCTGGCGCACGCGCTTGTCGGCGAACGGCTTCTTGCCGCCGATCACCGCGTCATGGTTGAGCGTGAGCGCGCGGGTGAACATCTCCGCTACCTCGAGCACGCCGTTCTTGAGCTGGGGATCGGCGAGATAGATCTGGTACTGCGCCGGCCCGAGGATCGAGGTGTCGATCTCCTTGTTGCGGAAGGCGAGGTCGCGCGCCGCGGCCTCGGCCATGATCTGCACGACCAAGGTGTCGGCGTAGGGCTTGCCGGGCTTGTAGAACTTGTCGAAGCGCGTGGCCACGACGCGGCTGCCCGGGATGTGTTCCTTGAAGATGAACGGGCCCAGGCCCACGGGGGCGGCGGCGAAGTTGCCCTTCTCGACCTCCTCCTTGGGCAGGATCGCGGTGCTGCCGTGGAAGAAGTAGAAGGCGGGATCGACCAACTCCGAGAGCGTCATCTCCAGGGTGTGATCGTCGATCTTCTTCAGGCCGGCGATCTCCTTGGCCGTGCCCTTCTCGACGTCGACCGCGCCCTTGATGATGCGCACATAGCGCGCGGCGGCGAAGCCCTTGGAGCCGTCCATGATACGCGTGAACGACCAGATCACGTCGTCGGCGGTGAACTTGCGGCCGTTATGGAAGAACGCGTCGCTGCGCAGCTTCAGGGTATAGGTCAGGCCGTCGGCCGACACCGTCTGCGACACGATCAGCTCGGGGACCAGCTTGTTGGCGGCCGAATCCCAGTTGTAGAGCGTGCGGTGGATCGCCTTGTTGACGATGTCGTCCTGCGCGCGCGGCGTCGCATGCGGGTCGAGGCTGCCGAAGCTCGCGGCATAAGGCCCCGTCATCCGGATCGTGCCACCCCGGCGCGGCGTCTGCTGCTGCGCCTCCGCGGCCGCGCCCACGAACAGGGCGAGCGCCGCCGCTGCCAAGCCTAGTTTTCGCATGTCACATCCCCTCAGGTCCGTTCGGTCGGACAGGCTCGCATCAAACCACCCCGGTGCGGGCAAAGCAATTCTCACGCCGAGACGGTTCGGGCTACAGCGCGCTGGCCAGCCCGAAGCGCCGATGGCCGGCGCGGCCCACCGTATCGGGCGCGGCGACCAATGCGTCGAGCACAGCCTCCTGGGTGGTGTCGGCCACCGCCTCGAACAGAAGATCGATGCGGCTTTCGGCGATGACGCGCATCGGCAGCAGGTCGGACGTCGCGTCGTGCGGGGTGCGGTTGGCTGTGGTGAGGCCGAGGAAGATGTCGCCGCTGCCATGGCCGTAGAACGAGCCCAGCCGCGCGAGGCCGGCGCCGGCGCGGCGGATGACCCGCTGCAGTTGGCGATGCTCCAGCGGGATATCCGTTGCGACGATCACGATGACCGAGCCTTGCTCGGGCGTGGTGACGTGATCCGGTGGCGCGACCCGGCGGCCGTCGGGCAGGCGCAAGTCGCCGGCACGGCCGAAATTAGCCAGCACAAGCGCGCCGAGATGGAACACAGCGCCATCGAGGGTGAGCCTGCGCGAGGCGCTGCCGATGCCGCCCTTGAAGCCGAAGCAGCTCATGCCGGTGCCGGCACCCACCGCGCCGACTGCGAACGCGGTGCGCGCCGCGTCGATTGCGCCGAGCGCGTCGGCCTCGGTGACGGCGAGCGCCTGGATGTCGTTGAGGTAGCCGTCGTTGCACTCGAGCACGACGGGATTGACCGTGCTGGTCCGCCGCCCGATGTCCGGGTTCTCGGCGATCGCGCGGCGGATCAGGGCCGTGCCGCAGGTGCCCACCGACAGCGTATTGGTGAGCAGGATCGGCGTCTCGATCTGGCCGAGCTCCTCGACCTGCATCAGCCCGATGCTCTTGCCGAAACCGTTGAGCACGTCGGCCGCGGCGATGGGACGGTCACGGAAGACATCGCCGGGGTGCGGGCGGATGGCAGTCACGCCGGTACGGATGTCGTCGTCCACCAGCGTCGCGTGCCCGACCGACACGCCGGGCACATCGCTGATCAGGTTGAGCGGTCCCGGCGGCAGCCGGCCGCAGGCGAGTCCGAGGTCCCGCGCGCGCGTCATGAGCGGGCGGGATGCCGGCGCTCCCGAGGGGTCACGCCACCTTCGCCGCCTCCTTCATCATGTCGGCGGCCTTCTCGCCGATCATGATGCAGGGGGCGTTGGTGTTGCCGCTGACCAGGGTCGGCATGATCGCGGCGTCGGCGACGCGCAGGCCTCCGATGCCATGCACCCGCAGCTGGTCGTCGACCACCGCCATCGGATCGTTGCCCATCTTGCAGGTGCCGATCGGGTGGAACACGGTCTGGCCGTTGATGCGCGCGAAATCGAGCCACTGCGCGTCGGTTTTGACCTCGGGGCCGGGGCGGAACTCGAAGGCGCGGTACTTGTCCATCTTCGAGTTCTCGATCACGCGGCGCGCGATCTTCATGCCGTCGATCAGGCATTGCCGATCGACCTCCTCGGCGAGGAAGTTCGGGCGGATCGCCGGCGCGGCGAAGGGATCGTTGGACTTCACGTGGATCGAGCCCTTCGATTCCGGCCTGAGCTGGCACACCGCCACCGTCATGCCGGGCTCCTTCTCCAGCTTGCGGTCGGCGGCGTTGCCGTAGCTGGCGTGCGCGAAGTGATACTGGATATCGGGTCCGGCGAGCTCGGGCCGCGTCTTGACGAAGCCATGCACGATACCGGCGGTCAAGGTGAGGATGCCGCGGCCCTGGAGGTAGTACTTCGCCAGCTCAGTCAGGAATTTCAGGCCGCGCGTCTGCTCGTTGAGCGTGATCGGCAGCTTCACGCGCCAGCCCATGCGCGTGGCGTAGTGGTCGCGGTAGTTCTCGCCGACACCCGGTAGCTCGTGGGTCACGGCGATGCCGAGCTTCTTCAGCAGCTCGGGCTGGCCGATGCCCGACAGCTCGAGGATGTTGGGCGACTGCACCGCGCCGGCGCAAAGCACCACCTCGCCCGAGGCGCGCGCTTCCTTGGGCAGGCCGTGCTGGCGGTAACGCACGCCGACGCAGCGCTTGCCCTCCAGGATCAGCCCGCTGCATTGCGCGTCGGTCTCGATCTGCAGGTTGGATCGCCCACGCGCCGGGTCGAGGAAGGCGCGCGCCGTCGACCAGCGTCGTCCGTTCTTCTGCGTCACCTGGTAGTAGCCGAAGCCTTCCTGGTTGCCGTCGTTGTAGTCGACGGTGCGCGGATAGCCCTCGGCGACGCCGGCGTCGATGAAGGCGTCGAGAATCTCGTGCTTCTCGTACATGTCGGCGACGTTGAGCTCGCCGGTCTTGCCGCGGCTGTCGTCCCCGCCGCGCTCGAAGTGCTCAGACCGCTTGAAGTAAGGCAGCACCGACTCGTACGACCAGCCGCGATTGCCGAGCTGCGACCAGGTATCGTAGTCGAGCGGCTGTCCGCGGACGTACAGCATACCGTTGATCGAGCTCGAGCCGCCCAGGGTCTTGCCGCGCGGGATCGGGATCGAGCGGCCCTTGACGTTGTCCTCCGGCTCGGTGGCGAAGTTCCAGTTGTAGACCTTGTTGTTCAGGAGCTTGGCGAAGCCCGCCGGGATCGGAATCCAAAAGCCGTCGTCCTTGCGGCCCGCTTCCAGCAGCAGCACCTTCTTGGTGGGATCCGCGCTCAGCCGGTTGGCCAGTACGCAGCCCGCCGAACCCGCCCCGACAACGATGTAGTCATACGCCGACATAGTCCGTCCCCTCCCGCGCCGTTCCCCGGCTTCGCGATCGCATACCTTTAGGACGATGCGCGGCCGGGCGCCAGCCTGTCGACCCGTTCTCTGTCATCCCGAGCGCAGCGAGGGACGACAGGAGCGATGCAATCCTACCGAAACTCACTCTAGGATGGGCCGCTCAGCAGGGGAGGTTTCCAAGCCATGGTCAAGACAGTGCTGTATGCGGAAAAGCTCTACGACGACGACAAGGTCGAGCGCGCGGTGTTCGGCCCCGATGTGCGCGTGGTGTGGCGCAACGTCGACAACCTCTCGCTCCTGGACGATCGCGACTGCGCCGATGTCGACGGCCTGATGGTGATGCGGCACGCGGTCACCCCGGAGCATTTCGCCAAGTTCCCCAAGCTCGCCTGCGTCGTGCGTATGGGCGTCGGCTACGACAAGATCGACCGCAAGGCGGCCGAGGCGCGCAAGGTGATGGTGTGCAACGTGCCGGATTACGGCACGACGGAGGTGGCCGACCACGCGCTGGCGCTGGCCCTGTCGCTGCGGCGCGGCATCGCCCTGCACCTGGAGGCGCAGCGCCGGCCGCAACCGGCGCGCTGGGCCTACGTGCGCGACTCGCTGCTCAAGCGCAACGGCGTGCAGACCTTCGGCATCGTCGGCCTGGGTCGCATCGGCACGGCCGCCGCGCTGCGCGCCAAGGCCTTCCAGTTCCGCGTCGTCGCCTATGACCCCTATATGCCCAACGGCACCGAGCTGGGCGTCGGCGTCGAGCGTGTGCGCTCGCTCGAAGCGCTGATGGAGCAGACCGACACCTTGTCGATCCACGCGCCACTGACGCCCGAGACGCGCGGCATGATCTCGCGCACCATGCTGGAGCGCATGCCCAAGGGCGGCGTCGTGGTGAACACCGCGCGCGGGCCGATCGTCGATGTCGACGCGCTCGCCGATCTGCTGAAGCGCGGTCATCTCGCCGGCGTCGGTCTCGACGTGCTGCCGGTGGAGCCGCCGGTCGATCCCATCCCCGAGATCCTGCGCGCCTACCGTGCGCGCGAGCCGTGGTGCGAGGGCCGCCTGATCATCACGCCGCACTCCGCCTTCTTCACACCCGAGGCCTGGGACGACACGCGCCGCCTGGCGGCGGAAACCATGCACGCGGCACTGGTCGGCCCACGGCCGCAGAACGTCATCACGCCGGATATGTTCTGACGTGTTTTTCCCTTCTCCCCGCGAAGGCGGGGAGAAGGTAAACCCTTCAATCTATATCGATCGCCCCGCTTGCGCGGCGGTGCCGCCGGTCATAGCGTACCCGCACCGAACCGACGGAGGATCGACATGCAGTTCAGGGGGATGGTCGCCGGCCTGCTGGCGACGAGCATGCTGGCGCTGGCGCCGCCGGCTCTGGCGCAGAAATCCAACGATACCTTGCGGATCCTGTTCACCGACGCGGTGCCCAGCATCGATCCGTACTTCAACGCGCAGCGCACCGGGCTGATCCTCGGCCACCAGGCCTGGGACATGCTGGTGCATCGCGATCCGGTGAGCTTCGAGATCAAGCCGGCGCTGGCCACGGCGTGGAAGTGGGTCGACGACAAGACCCTGGACTTCACCATCCGCGACGGCGTGAAGTTCCACGACGGCAGCGTGCTCAGCGCCGACGACGTCGTCTACACGATCAACATGGCGTCCGACCCGGCGAGCAAGGTGGCGACACCGAGCAACTACGCCTGGATCGAGAAGGCGACGAAGGTCGACGACAAGACCGTGCGCGTGTCGATGAAGAAGCCGACGCCGGCGGCGCTGGAGTATTTCGCGCTGGTCGTACCGATCCATCCCAAGGCCTACCGCGAGCGGGTCGGCGCCGAGGGCTTCGCCAAGGCGCCGGTCGGCGCCGGGCCGTACAAGATCGTCAAGCTCGAGCAGGCTAAGGAGGTCCATTTCGAGCGCTTCGCCGATTACTGGAAGGGCAGCCCCAAGGGCACGCCGCGTATCGGCAAGCTGCACGTGCGCTTCGTGTCGGAGACGGCGACGCAGATGACCGAGCTGCTGGGCGGCCGCGCCGACTGGATCTGGAACGTCAACCCCGATCAGTTCGATAACGTCAACCGTGTGCCGACGCTCACGGCCATCCGCAAGGAGTCGATGCGCATCGGTTACCTGTCGATCGACGGCGCCGGCCGCAGCGGCGCGGGCAATCCGCTGACCAACGTCAAGGTGCGCCAGGCGATCTGGCACGCCATCGACCGTCAGCAGATGGCCGACAAGCTGATCACCGGCGGCAGCCGCGTGCCGGCCGCACCATGCTTCCCCAGCCAGTTCGGCTGCGATCAGGACGCCGCGGTGAAGTACGACTACAACCCGGCCAAGGCCAAGGAGCTCCTGAAGGAGGCGGGCTTCCCCGACGGCTTCGAGATCGAGCTCGTGACCTATGTGCAGCCGACGCAGTGGAGTGCCGCGATCCAGAACTATCTCCAGGCCGTGGGCATCCGCGCCAAGATCACCCAACTGCAGGTCGCGGCGGCGATCCAGAAGGCGTGGCGCGGCGAGAACCCACTCTATCACGGCAGCTGGGGCAGCTACTCGATCAACGACGTCTCGGCGATCATGCCGGTGATGTTCGGCGGCGGGAACGACGACTACACGCGCGACCCTGAGATGATCCGGCTGCTCGAGGAAGGCGGCAGCACCAGCGACGTGGCGGTGCGCAAGAAGGCCTATTCGGCGGCGATCAAGCGCGCCACCGAGAACGCCTACTGGCTGCCGCTGTTCACCTATGTGAGCACCTTCGCCCACACCAAGCAGCTCGACTTCACGCCCTACGCCGACGAGCTGCCGCGATTCTATATGTACGGGTGGAAGTGACCCGCCACTACCTTCCCCCGCTTTGCGGGGGAAGGTGGCTTGTCTACCGCCGCAACGCCGCCAGCCGGTCGATCTCGCGCCAGAAGCCTTTGATCGTTTCGTCGACGATCTGCTGCACCGGCTTGATGTCGTGGATCAGCCCGGCGCTTTCGCCGGCGGCGCCCGATGTGTTCTCGACATCGCCCTGGACGTAGAGCATCTCGATCGTCGAGCTGCGCAGCGCCCGCTCGCGCGTGCCTTCGGCGACCGCCACGGAGTAGGGCGTCCGCAAACCGCGTGAGCGGGCGCGCGGCGGGTTGTCGGTCATGATCGTGCCGGTGATCGGCGCATCGACGATCGCGCGCTTGTAATTGATATGCACCGGGCTTTCGACCGAGGCGACGAAGCGCGTGCCCATGGTGACGCCCTCGGCGCCGAGCGCGAAGGCCGCCGCCATGCCGCGGCCGTCGACGATGCCGCCGGCGGCGACGATCGGCACGTCGACCGCCTCGCGTACCGCCTGCAAGAGCGCGAAGGTATGGACCTCCTCGGGATTGCGGATGCCCGCGCTCTCGGCGCCCTCGACGATCAGCCCGTCGACACCGGCGTCGACCGCCTTGACCGCGCCGCGCAGGGTGGCGGTGGCGTGGTAGACGACGACGCCCGCGTCCTTCAGGCGCCGCGTGTAGCGCGTCGGGTCGCCGGCCGAGGTGGTGGCGAAGTGGATGCCCTGGTCGAGCAGCCAGCCGATGATCGCGTCCTCCTCCTTGGGGTCCATCTGCAGGTAGCGGATCGGCAGGTTGACGCCGAAGGGCGCGTTGGTCGCGGCGCGGACATCGGCGAACTCGCGCTTGGTGACGCTGAGGTCACGGATAGAGTTCTCGAGCAGGCCCAAGGCGCCGGCCTTGGATACGGCGGTGACCAAGGGTGCGCGCGCGATCCAGGTCATCGGTGACTGGAAGATCGGGTAACGCGAACGTGTATGCGCGGTGACGCGGTTGCCTTCGAACATGGAGCTAGCCTGTCCTGCGTGTGACGCCGTGGTATCATGATGGCATAGGACGCGGCAGCGGCGTCCATGGCAGGGCTTCCGCATCACGGTTAGGAGCGATCGAACGTGCCGTTATCGTGGACGATCGATCATGGAGAGCGGACGATCGTGGCGATCGCGACGGGGTCGCTGACACGACAGGACCTCGATGCCTATCTCACGGCCCTGGTGGGGCAGGGCGCCGTCGGCTACCGCGCGATCTTCGACGCCTCGCGCGCCCATCTCGATCTGCGCTCCGGCGACCTGACGGCGCTCAGCCAGGTCGTGCGCGCGCGCAAGCCCGAGGGTTTCGACGGCGCGGTGGCGTTGGTGGTCACGTCGGAAGCCGAGCGCGAGCTGGCGGCCTACTTCGTCGGCCGTACCGCCGAGTCGCGGCTGTGCCGCATGTTCCGCGGCGTCGCCGAGGCGCGCGCCTGGTACGCCGAACTCGATGCGCCGACGCGGCGCTAATCCGACTACCCGGCCTTCCTCACCGCCCGCGCCACCTCGCCCCAGCGCCCCAAGGTTTTGCCGTCGATCTCGCGCCAGTGCGAGGCGAGGTAGATCACCAGCCGCGAGGCGACGCCCTTGTAGCGCTGGATCATCTTGTCGGCGACGTCGTCCCATCTCGCGACCAGGGCGAACTGGTCGAGGACCTCGTCGGTGATCAGGGCCTGGGTGCGCGCGTTGTCGTTGGCGCGCAGCGCGTCGCGCAGCTTGTCGCGCAGGCCGACATGGCCGAGGTCGTCGAACTGGAAGGCGTAGTTGGGTGTCGCGCCGTAGAAGCCGATCGTGGTCTTGGCCTCCGAGATGGGCTTGGCGCGCTCCTCCGGCGTGTCGCCCGCCGCGACGATCACCGGCACGATCAGGTCGACCGCGCTGGGGTTGCGGCCGGCGCGCTTGGCGCCCTCGGCGACGCCCGGCAGCAGGCGGTTCCTGATGTAGTGCTGGGAGTGCATGGGATGCACGTGCACGCCGTCGGCCACTTCGCCCGCGACGCGGACCATGTAGGGACCGACGGCGGAGATATCGACCTTGATGTCCTCGTGCGCGTGGCGCGGCGGCGTCCACTGCTCGGGCAGCAGGCTCATCTTGTAGTAGGGGCCCTCGTGCTTGAGCGGCGCCTCGCGGCGGAAGGCGGCGAGGCAGGCCTTCACCGCCAGCACATAGTCCTTCATCTGCGGCGCGGGCTTGTCGAAGGTTCCGGCGTAGCGCCGCTCGATATGGGCCTTCACCTGGCTGCCCAGGCCCAGGCGGAACTTGCCACCGGTGTTCTGCGCCAGCTCCCAGGCGATCTCGGCCGAGACCATGGGGCTGCGCGCGAAGGCGATCGCGATGCCGGTGGAGAAGTGCAGCGAGGGCGCCGCCAGCGACGCTGCGGCGATGTTCATCCACGGCACCTGATGGCCCTCGGTGAACAGCATGCCGGAGAATCCCAGGGCCTCCACCCGGCGGGCGAGATCGGCCACGTTCTGCCACGTGGTGGCCCGCGTCATGACGTCGAATTCCATGGTCCCCTTCCTTGGCCGGTTCGGGGCTGAGCCTGCCGGGGAGGAGCGCCGAGAGCAACCAGCCGTCGATCGCGTGTGGCGTTTTCCTCCCTCTGCCCGCACGCGGGGAGAGGGCGTCATGAGCGACGCCGCACGTGTCGACGATTGTGCAATCCCAGGCGCGGCGCGACTATAGGCCCGCGGGTTTCAGGCGCGGGGCATGGTGGATCATGACAGTGGCGATGAGTTGGGACGAGTGGGCGAAGGCTGATGCCGTCGCTCTGGCGGATCTGGTGCGGGCGAAGAAGCTGACGCCGACCGAGCTCGCGGCGCAGGCCGCGGCGGCGATCGAGAAGACGAACCCGAAGCTCAGCGCCGTGGTCGAGGTGTTCGACGACGTCGTCGCCGATCCGGCGCGAGATGGCGCCAATCTCGACGGCCCGTTCGCCGGCGTGCCCTATTTGATGAAGGACCTCGGCCCGACCCTGAAGGGCCGGCTGCAGGAGATGGGCTCCACGCTGATGCGCGGCAATCGCGCGGCGGCCGACACCTATCTCACCGGCCGCATCCGGGGCGCCGGCCTCAACATCATGGGTCGCACGACAACGCCGGAGTTCGGCTGCTGCTCCTCGGCCGAGAACCCCGAGGTTTATGTCACGCGCAATCCCTGGAACACGGATTTCACCACGCTCGGCTCCTCGGCCGGCACGGCGGCGATGGTGGCCTGCGGCGCGGTGCCGATCTCGCATGCGTCGGATGGCGGCGGCTCGATCCGCCTGCCGGCTGGCGCCAACGGCAATATCGGGCTGAAGCCCTCGCGCGGCGTGTTCTCACTCGCGCCGCTGGCCTCCGACCTCACCGGCCTGGTCTCGACCCAGGGCTGCCACACGCGCTCGGTGCGCGACACGGCGGCGTTCGTCGATTCCTGCCGCGGCGGCGCGCCGGGCGAGTTCATGCCGTTCTGGCAGCCGGCCGAGCCCTACGGGCAACTGATCAAGCGCGATCCCGGCCGTCTGAGGATCGCGCTGTCGCACGAGTGGGGCGACTACAAGGCGGTGCCGCATTTCGTGAAGGAGCTGGAGCGCGTCGGCAAGTTCCTCGAAGGGCTGGGCCACACCGTCGACTGGGCGCTGCCCAAGGTCGATCTGCGCGCGGCCTTCGCGGCCCAGACCGCCTGTTACATCAGCAATTTCGCGCAGACGATCTCCAACCTGCTGGCGCCGCGCGGGCTCGACAAGCCGCCCCGGGATCTGATCGAGCCGATCAACATCCGCATCTGGGAAGCCGGCATCAACACCAGCTACAGCGAGCGCGCGCGCATGCAGGCGACCTTCAACGCCACGTCGCGCGGCTTCGGCACTTTCTTCGAGGAGTGGGACATCATCCTCACGCCCGTCATGGCGCTGCCGACGCCGCGCGTCGGCACCAGGGAGTACCTGACGATCAGCGACAACCCGTCGGTGCATGACTGGTTCGCCAATCTCTGGCGCATTTTCGCCTACACGCCGTTGGCCAATCTCACCGGCGTCCCCGGCATCTCGCTGCCGCTGGCGGCGCAGGAGAATGGCCTGCCGCTGGGCATCCAGGCGCAGGCCAAGCAGGGCGCCGACGGCCTGCTGCTGCAGCTCGCCGCGCAGATCGAACGCGCCATCGATGGCAAGTGGACCGCTGGCCGCAAGCCGGCGGTGCACGTCGCGCAGAAGGCGTGAAGATCATCCAATCAGGCCGCGATCGTCGGGACGAGGTGACACTCCACGATACCGGCGTTCCTCGGCGTGGTCGCCGGCGCCACGCTGGCGCAACGCTCGATGGCCACCGGGCAGCGCGGGTGGAAGCGGCAGCCCGGCGGGATGTTTGAGGGATCGGGCAGGGAATCGCCCAGGCCGACATCGGGCACGCCGAGCCCCGGCTCCGGCGTCAGCACCGAGGCGAGCAGCGCCTTGGTGTAGGGATGCTCGGGCGCGTGGAACAGCGTGTCGGTGGGCGCGCGCTCGACGATGCGGCCGAGATACATCACCGCCACCTCGGTGGCGACGTGCTCGACCACCGCGAGGTTGTGGCTGATGAACAGGTAGGTGAGATTGAGGTCGCGGCGCAGCTCGGCCAGCAGGTTGAGGATCTGCGCCTGCACCGAGACATCGAGCGCCGAGGTCGGCTCGTCACACACCACGATGCGGGGCCGCAGCACCAGGGCGCGGGCGATGGCGACGCGCTGGCGCTGGCCGCCGGAAAGCTGCGCCGGCTGGCGCTCGCCCATCTCCACCGTGAGGCCGACGCGCACCAGCATCTCGTCGACGCGCTTGGCCATCTCGGCGCTGCTCATGCCGCCCTGCGCCGCCAGCGGCAAGCCGACGATGTCGCGCACGCGGCGTAGCGGGTTGAGCGAGGCGAAGGGGTCCTGGAACACCGGCTGGATCAGCCGCGCGCGCGCCTTGCGGTCCATCTGCAGCACGCGCTGACCGTCGACCAGGATCTCGCCGGCCTCCGGCGGCAACAGGCCGAGGATCAGCCGCGCCAAGGTCGACTTCCCACAGCCGGACTCACCCACCACGCCCAGCACGCCGCCGACCGGCACGGCGAAGGACACGTCGTCGACTGCCACGACGTGCTTGTCGGGCTGAAACATCGCGCCCTTCACCCGGAACGTGCGCCGCGCGCCGCGCACTTCGATGGCGGGGGTCATGCCGCGTGCGCCCAGTCGCGGGGCAGGCGGCAGAGGTATTCGTGGTCGCCGTCGGTGCGGTGGCGCGGGATGTCGCCGGCGCAGATTTCATTGGCGTGCGCGCAGCGGTCGCGGAAGCCGCAGCCGGTGAAGCCGGGCGACACTTTCGGCACCACGCCGGGGATCGAGCCCAGCGGCTGGTCGCGCTTGACCTTGCCGGGCACCGGCACGCACTCCAGCAGGCCGCGCGTGTAGGGATGCGTCGGCCGCGCGAAGAGATCGGCGGTGGCGGCGCTTTCGACCACCTCGCCGGCGTACATCACCGAGACGCGGTGCGCGACGCGCGCCACGACGCCGAGATCGTGGGTGATCAGCAGGATCGCCAGCCCGAGATCGCGCTGCAGGCCGGCGAGCAGGCGCAGGATCTGCGCCTGCACCGTGACATCGAGCGCCGTGGTCGGCTCGTCGGCGATCAGCAATTCGGGGTCGCACATCAGCGCCATGGCGATCATCACGCGCTGGCGCAGCCCGCCGGAGAGCTGATGCGGGAACTGGCCCAGGCGCATGCCGGGCGCGGTGATGCCGACGCGGCCCAGCAGCTCGGCGGCGCGGTCGAGCGCGTCGCGCCGGCTCGTGCCACGATGGCGGCGCAGCACCTCGGCCATCTGCGAGCCCACCGTGTAGGCGGGATTGAGCGACGTCATCGGCTCCTGGAAGATCATCGCCATGCGATCGCCACGCAGCCTGGCCATCTCTCGATCGCTCATGCCGCGCAGGTCGATGCCGGCGAAGGAGAGCTTGTCGGCGCCGCGCCTGCCACCGCGCGCCAGCAGGTTCATGATCGCCAGCGCCGAGACCGACTTGCCGCAGCCCGACTCGCCCACCAGGCAATGCGTCTGCCCGCGCGCTACGCTCAGCGACGCGCCGCGCACCGCCGCGACACTGGCGCCGAACTCGACCCGCAGCCCTTCGACCTCCAGCAGCGTCTCGCCGGTCATGGTGTACCTACCTTCTCCCGCTGGCGGGGGAAGGTATCTGCGGACGGCCCGTATAACCGCGCCGCATCACTGCGTGCCCGTGCCGAAGTGATCGCGCAGCCCGTCGCCCAGCAGGTTGATGCCCAGGACCAGCACGAACAGCGCGATGCCGGGGATCATGATCACCCAGGGGCTGAAATACATGTATTCCTTGGCCTCGGAGATCATCAGGCCCCAGGACGGCAGCGGCGGCGGCACGCCCAGGCCGAGGAAGGACAAGGCCGCCTCGAGCAGGATGGCGAGCGCGATTTCCAAGGTGGCGACGACAACGAGGTGGCTCGCGATGTTGGGCAGCACCTCGCGCCACAGGATGTGGAAGCGCGAGCAGCCGGCGCACCAGGCGGCCGAGACGAAGTCGAGGTTGCGCACCTGCATGGTGGTGCTGCGCGCCACCACGGCGAAGCGGTCCCACAGCAGCAGGCCCAGGGTCAGCACCAGCAGGGTGAAGGAGCTGCCCATCAGGCCGACCACGGCCAGGGCGACGAGCACGACGGGGATCGACAGCCGCGTGGTGATGGCGAAGAGCACCGCGTCGTCGACCTTGCCGCCGACGAAGCCGCCCAGCACGCCCATGGCGATGCCGATGATCGCCGAGGTGATGGTGACGCCGATGCCGATCAGCATGGAGATGCGCGCGCCGTAGATCAGCCGCGAGAGATAGTCGCGGCCGATCTGGTCGGTGCCGAGCAAGTGCATCGGGTTGTGGCCGTCCATCCAGAACGGCGGCAGCAGGCGCTTGCCGAGGTCCTGCGCGTAGGGATCGTGCGGCGTGATCCAGGGCGCGAAGATTGCCGCGAACAGCGTCAGGCCGACGATCACCGCGCCGATCCAGGTGCCGGCCGCGCGCCAGCCGCGCCGGGGCGCGGCGATGGTGGTCATCGTGGTCATGCGGTGCGCAGCCGGGGGTCGAGTACGGCGTTGAGGATGTCGGCCAGCATGGTGAGCGCGACGTAGATCACCGCCAGCACCAGCACCACCGCCTGCACGACGGGGAAGTCGTTCTTGCCGATGCTCTCCCAGGCCAGGAAGCCGACGCCGTGCAGGGCGAAGACCGATTCGATGACGATCGAGCCACCGAGCATGAAGCCCAATTGCACGGCAGCGATGGCGACGACGGGGATCGCGGCGTTGCGCAGCGCGTGCTTGAGCAGGATCGAGGCGCGCGACAGGCCCTTGGCGCGCGCCGTGCGGATATAGTCGGAGCTCATGGCCTGGATCATGCCGGCGCGGGTCAGCCGCGTGAGCGCGGGGATCGCGGTGAAGGCCAGCACGATGCCCGGCATCACGTAGTGCTGCCACGAGCCGGTGCCGGAAATCGGCAGCCAGCCGAGCTGCAGGCCGAAAGTGATCATCAGGATCAGGCCGAGCCAGAAGCCCGGCATGGCCTGGCCGAGCAGGGCGATGAACTGCACCACGCGGTCGACCCAGGCGCCTTCGTTGACCGCGGCGGCGATGCCCATCGGGATCGACACGAACAGCGCGATCAAGAGGCCGGTGAGGCCCAGGGTGATGGTCACCGGCATGCGCTCGCCGATCAGCGCGGCGGTGCGTGCCTTGAAGAAATAGCTCTCGCCGAAATCGCCGATCATCGCGCGGCCGACCCAGTCGAAGAACTGCACGATCACCGGGCGGTCCAGCCCATAGGCCTTGCGGATCAGCTCAACATCGGCCTGCGTCGCGTTGGCGCCGGCGATCGAAATCGCCAGGTCGCCCGACAGCCGCGTCAGCATGAACGCGAGCGTCAGCACCGTGGCGGCGACCAGCAGCGCGACGACAAAGCGGCGGAGGAGGAAACGGAGCATGTCGACGTCAGCCTATCGAGCGCGGCCCCTCCGTTGCAAGCGACATGCCGTCCGGTATCCCTTCCCCCGCTGGCGAGGGAAGGGAGGCGCTCACACCAGCACCCCCACCAGCGCTGCGGTCATGCAGGTGGCCAAGGTGCCTGACACGATCGTGCGTGGCCCCAGCGCGACGATCTCGGCGCGGCGTTCGGGGGCCATGGCCGAGATGCCGCCGATCATGATGCCGAGGCTGCCGAAATTGGCGAAGCCGCAGAGCGCGTAGGTCATGATCAGCTTGGAGCGCTCCGACAGGGCGCCGGCGGGCAGCTTCGCCAGCTCGAGATAGGCGACGAACTCGTTGAGCACGATCTTGACGCCCATCAGCCCGCCGGCGGTGGTGGCCTCTGCCCAGGGAACGCCCATCAGCCAGCAGATCGGGGCCATCGCCCAGCCCAGCACCCGCTGCAGCGTGATCTTGGCACCCCAGATGTCGGGCAGCAGGCCGAGGATCAGGTTCGCCAGCGCCACCAGCGCCACGAACACGATCAGCATGGCGATGATGTTGAGCAGCAGCTCCAGCCCGCCCACCGTACCGCGCACGATGGCGTCCACGCTGCCATGGGCGCGGCCTTCGCCCGTGTCGAGCGTGGCGCCGGTCGGCGGCCGGTCATCAGGCACCATCAGTAGCGCCACAACGATCGCCGCCGGCGCGGTCAGCAGCGAGGACAGCAGGATGTGGCCCAGCGCGCCGGGCACCGCCGTGCCGAGGATCAGGGCGTAGAGCACCATGACCGTGCCGGCGACGCCGGCCATGCCCGATGTCATGATCACGAACAACTCGCTGCGGCTCACCCGCTTCAGGTAGGGCCGGATGAACAGCGGCGCCTCGACCATGCCGACGAAGATATTGGCCGCCGTCGACAGGCCGACCGCGCCGCCGACCTTCATGGTGCGCTCCAGCGCCCAGGACAGGCCGCGCACCAAGGCCGGCAGCACGCCCCAATGGAACAGCAGGCTCGAGAGCGCGGAGATCACCAGCACCAGCGGCAGCGCCTGGAAGGCGAGGATGAAGCCGCCGCCGGGAAAGCTCTCGGCGAAGGGCAGGGGCGCGCCGCCGAGATAGCCGAAGACCAGCGCCGTGCCGGCCCGCGTCGCCGCCGCCAGCGCGTCGACCGCGCCGGTCAGCGCCGACAGGCCCTCGCGCAGCGGCGGCACATGGAGGAACAGCACGGCGAGCGCGACCTGCAGCGCGATGCCGATCAGCACTGGCCGCCATGCGACAGCGCGCCGGTTCTCGCTCAGCGCCCATGCAAGCGCGGTCAGCACGATCAGACCTAGCAGGCTCTGCCACATCTGAGGTTCTCCCGTCCTAGACCTTCAGCCGCTCGCCCAGCCGTTCAACCATGAAAGCGCGATCCCACTTTTCGACGATGCGATCGGCATGGATTTCCAGTCCATCGGATGAAATGCCTTCGACGGGAGGCAGCAGATCCAGGACGATGTAAACCATCCAGCTCGCATAGCTGTCCCTAAGGAAGCCTTGTATCCCGCTCACCAGGTCAGGCGTGAGAAACTCGATCCGATAGATCGTGATGGAGTGGTCCGCGTAGCCACTCCATTCGTCGAAAAGATAGTAGTCACCACCTCCCTGCCAATCGCTTTTGCTGCGAACGTGAAGGTACGCATCAAATTGCTGATAGAGGATCTCCCACTCCTGTGGGTTGACCCCTTCTTCCGACAAACCAGGCGCCACCCAAGTGTCCTCATGACCGACACGACCGATACAGTACACCCCCATCGTCATGAGCAGTGGCGTCCAAACCTCAACTATGCTCGACCAGTCGTCATGTCTTTCCGGCAGGGCCTCTCGGAGAATTTGAGCCCAACCTCGGCAGAGCGATATCGCTGTGTCCTTGGGAAGGATCTCAGGCAGGTGCGCGTAAAACCTCCACACTCCATTCTGGTGTTCCGAACCCGCCTGGACTCTGACCTCGCCAATGTTCGCGGCGCACTCAGACATCTTCTTGGCGATCGTCTCGAGATTGGGAGCCATTGCTCTCCTCCGCGTGAGGCGCGGCATATGATGCGGGCGAAAGCGGGTGAATGCTAGATTGGTCGCCGCAGTAGTTGAGGAGGGAACGCCGATGGACGCCGCCGAACGGGTGCGCAGCATCGATCAGGCCGACGAGGCGCAGCTTCTGGCGACGATCGACAAATGGGTCGACCGCGAGGTGGCGCCGCGGGTGAAGGAGTTCGACCACGCCGATCGCTGGCCGGCCGAGCTGGTCGAGCAGATGAAGGAACTCGGCCTGTTCGGCGCCACGGTCAGCCCCGAGTATGGCGGGCTCGGCCTGCCGGCGACGACCTACGCCAAGATCGTCATGCGCATCTCCTCGGTGTGGATGGCGCTCACCGGCATCTTCAACTCGCATCTGATGCTGGCTCTGGCGGTCGAGAAGTTCGGCACCGAGCCGCAGCGTCGCCAATGGCTGCCCAAATTCGCCAGCGGCGAGATCAGGGGCGGGCTGGCGCTGACCGAGCCCAACGCCGGCACCGATCTGCAGGCGATCCGCATGACCGCGCGGCGCGAGCGCGGCGACTACGTCATCAACGGCACCAAGACCTGGATCAGCAACGGCATCGAGGGCTCGTGCTTCGCGCTTTTGGTGAAGACCAACGCCGAGGCTAGCCCGCGCTACACCGGCATGAGCCTGTTCATCGCGCCCAAGGGGCCGGGCTTCACCGTCGGCCGCAAGCTGGAGAAGCTGGGCTACAAGTCGATCGATTCCGGCGAGCTGATCTTCCAGGACTACCGCGTTCCCGCTGACCATCTGATCGGCGAGGTCGAGGGCCGCGGCTTCACCCAGGTTGCCGGCGGGCTGGAGCTGGGGCGCATCAACGTCGCGGCGCGCGGCGTCGGCATCGCCGAGGGCGCGCTGAAGCTCGCCACCGACTACGCGCAGATCCGCCAGACCTTCGGCAAGCCGATCATCGAGCACCAGGCGATCGCGCTGAAGATCGGCGAGATGGCGACGCGGGCGCGCGCCGCGCGGCTGCTGACCCTCGACGCCGCCGCCGCCTTCGATCGCGGCGATCGCTGCGACATGGAGGCGGGCATGGCGAAATATTTCGCCTCCGAAGCGGCGCTGGAGAACAGCACCGAGTCGATGCGCATCCACGGCGCCTACGGCTACTCCAAGGAATACGACATCGAGCGGCTCTATCGCGACGCGCCGCTGACCTGCATCGGCGAGGGCACCAACGAGATGCAGCGCCTGATCATCGCCCGCCAATGGGCACGCCGGACCGCCAGCGTATGAACGCCAAGCCGCTGACCGGCGTGCGGGTCCTGACCCTGGAGCAGTTTGGCGCGGGGCCCTACGGCACGATGTTCCTGGCCGAGCTGGGCGCCGAGGTGATCAAGATCGAGCCACCCGAGGGTGATCCATCGCGCCAGGTCGGGCCGCACAAGCTGGGCAAGGACGACAGCCAGTACTTCCAGGCCTGGAACCTCGGCAAGAAGAGCGTGACGCTCGACATCAAAAGCGCCGAGGGCAGGCGGCAATTCGAGGCGCTGGTGAGGACCGCCGATTGCGTGGTCAACAATCTGCGCGGCACGCAGCCGGCCAAGCTCGGCATCGACTACGCGGCGCTCAAGCACCTGAAGCCTTCGATCGTCTGCCTGCACATCTCGGCCTATGGCCGCTCCGGCGAGCGCGCGGACTGGCCGGGCTACGACTTCCTGATGCAGGCCGAAGCCGGGCTGATGGAGCTCACCGGCGACCCCGATGGAGCGCCGACGCGCGTCGGTGTCTCGCTGATCGACAGCATGAGCGGGCTCACCGGCACGGTCGGCCTGCTGTCCTGCCTGCTGCGCGCGCGCGGCACGGGGCAGGGCTGCGACGTCGAGACCTGCCTGTTCGACGTGGCGCTGCACCAGCTCACCTATCCCGGCACCTGGTATCTTAACGAGGGCGATGTCTCGCCGCGTGTGCCGCGCAGCGCGCATCTGGCGCTGGCGCCGGTGCAGACCTTCCCGACGAAGGATGGCTGGATCTTCGTCATGTGCATGACGCAGAAATTCTGGCTGGCGCTGGTCGACGTGATCGGTCGCCAAGACTTGCTGAACGACCCGCGCTTCCCCGATCCCAACACCCGCGCCGTCAACCGCGCGGCGCTGTCCGACGCGCTGGATCCCACGTTCCAGACGCGCACGACCGCAGAGTGGCTGTCGCTGCTCAACGGCCTGCTGCCGGCCGCGCCAGTCTATCGCCTCGATCAGGCGCTCGACAGTCCGTTCGTGCGCAATGCGGGCATGGTCTCCGACGTGCCGCATCCGACCAAGGGCCGACTGCGCGTCATCGCCAATCCCCTGCGCATCGACGGCGAGCGGCCATCACAGACGGCATGCTCATCGCTGGGCGCCGACACCATCACATACGTCTCATGAGCAAGTTCCCTCTCCCCGCCGGCGGGGAGAGGGTTAGGGTGAGGGGTTGCTTCAGGTGACGCGCGGTCGTTGTGCGTAACTCGATGCGGCCCCTCACCCCGACCCTCTCCCCGCAAGCGGGGAGAGGGAGATAAGGTGCGAAGTCATGAAGCTCGAAGGCATCAAGGTCGTCGATCTCTCCTGGTTCCTGCCGGGGCCGTATCTCACGACGGCGCTGGCCGATCACGGCGCCACGGTGATCAAGGTCGAGCCGCCGGGCGAGGGCGACCCCGGCCGTCACATCCTGCCGCCCGACCAGCGCACATCGGTGTTCTTCCGCAACATGGCGCGCGGCAAGAGGAGCGTCGTCCTCGACCTCAAGAGCGAGCAGGGTAGGGCGGACCTCTTTCGCCTCGCCTGCGAAGCCGACGTGCTGGTGGAGTCGTTCCGCCCCGGCGTCGCCGCGCGCTTCGGCGTCGGTTACGAGGCGGTGAAGGCCCGGAACCCGGGCATCGTCTATTGCTCGATCTCCGCCTTCGGCCAGGACGGCGCCTATCCCGGCCGCGCCGCGCACGATCTCGCGCTCGAGGCGATGACCGGCGTGCTGAGCCTGACCCTGGGCGACGACGGGCGGCCGGCGATCCCCGGCATTCCCGCCGCCGACGTGGTGAGCGGCCTGCACGGGCTGGCCGGCGTGCTGATGGCACTGCTGCGCCGCGTCAGCACGGGCAAGGGCGACTACATCGACGTGTCGATGCACGAGGCGCTGATGGCGTCGTGCGCCAACGTGGTCGGCGCGCCGTTCACCGACGGCACGCAGCCCGACGTGAAGACCCAGCGCACGACGGGCGGCTCGGCCTTCTATCGCATCTACGACACGTCCGATGGCCGCCAGCTCGTGCTCGCCGGGCAGGAGATGAAGTTCGTGCAGAACCTGCTGGGCGCGCTGGGACGGCCGGACTTCGCGCCGCTCTGCGAATGGCCCGGCGCGCACCAGAAGCCTGTCATGGAATTCCTCGAAGCGACCTTCCGTTCGAAGTCGCTACGGCACTGGATGGAGTATCTGTCGAAGCTCGATGTCTGCTACGGCCCGGTGAATACGCTGCCGGAGGCGATCGAGGACGCCAACCTGAAGAAGCGCGGCATGATCGTGACCGACGACATGGGCCGCAGGCATTTCGCGCCTGTCGTGCGGTTCAAGGAGGAGCCCTCGCGGGTGACCTATCGCGAGCCGCTGCTGGGTGAGCATGGAGGCAAGGGATGGTCGTAGCGTCGAAACAGGTCGGGCCGAATCGCTACCGCGAACAGTTCGGTCGCTATTACGAGGATTTCCAGAAGGGCGACGTCTACGAGCATCGTCCCGGCCGCACCATCACCGAGAGCGACAACACCTGGTTCACCCTGCTGACGATGAACCAGCACCCGCTGCATTTCGACAAGGCCTATGCCGCGAAGTCGGAGTTCGGCCGGCCTGTGGTGAATTCCTGCCTGACCCTGTCGATCGTCGCCGGCATGAGCGTCAGCGATGTGAGCCAGAAGGCGATTGGCAATCTCGGCTGGACTGACATTAAGCTCAGCAAGCCGGTCTTCGTCGGCGATACGATCTACGCCGAGTCCGAGGTGCTCGACAAACGCGAGTCGGCGAAGCGGCCGACCCAGGGCGTGGTCACCGTGCGCACGATCGGCAAGAAGGCCGATGGCACCGTCTTCATGACCTTCGAGCGCACGATCCTGGTGCCCAAGCGCGGCCACGCGGTCGACGACAAGGCGGATTACTGATCATGCGCATCGCGGTCCTGTACTTCTCGCACGAGACGGTGTCGTTCCTGAAGAACGACACCACGGTTGAGGACTTCATCTATCCCGGCTCGCCGATGCGCGACGAGGCGCTCCTGTCGCACGATCCCAAGGGCTACATGGGCGGCTTCGTCCAGGTCGCGCGCGAGCATGCCGGTGTCGAGCTTGTCGGCATCGAGTCGCCGGGCTTTCCGCGCACCGGCACCGGTTCGGGCTGGGTCACCCAGGAGGCGTTCGAGCGCTTCACCGGGCGCATGGTCGAGGAACTCAAGACGCGGGGGCCGTTCGATGGCGCGTATCTCTGTATCCACGGCGCCATGGCGGTGCGCGGCGTGCCGCGACCGGAAGCTGAGCTGGCCCGGCGCGTACGGGCGGTGATCGGACCCAAGGCCTTCATCGCCGCGACCTTCGATCCGCACGCCAACGAGGACGAGGAGTTCCTGCGCCACGCCGACATGGCGTTCTGCGTGAAGTACTTCCCGCACTACGACATGCATCTGCAGGGCGAGCGCGCTGCGCGCATGCTGGTGCGCGCCATCCGCGGCGACTACAAGCCCGCCACGGCGACGGTGAAGGTGCCGATCATCACCGCCACGGTGCTGCAATGGACCGGCGCCTCGCCCTGGATGGACCTGGTACAGCGCGCCCTGACCTGGGAGGCGCGCGAGCCCGACGTCTACGTCAACTTCATGTTCGGATTTCCGTGGGCCGACGTGCCCGATGTCGGCATGACTTTCCAGGTGCTGACCAACGGCAAGCCGGAACTGGCGAAGAAGATCGCCGACGACATGGCGCAATCCGCGTGGCGCCGGCGCAAGGAGCTGGTCAACGCCGCCAAGGTGCACCTGATCCCCGAGGGCGTGGCGCTGGCCAAGCGGGCGCTGGACCGCGGCGACACGCCGATCGTGCTCGCCGACCACAGCGACCGGTCAGGCTACGCGACCTGGCTCTTGCGGGAGATCATCGCGCAGGACCTGCACGACGTGGTGATCGCCACGATCGCCGACGCCAAAGCCGTCGAGGCGATCAAGGCCGCCAAGCCCGGCGACCCGTTCGACATGGAGGTCGGTGGCCGCGTCGACGAATCGGCCGGCGCGCCGGTGCGGGTGGTCGGCAAGGTGCGCGAGGCCGCAGCGCGCGGCGCCACGATTGAGTTCGGTCGGGGCAACGTGCTCGTGCTGAGTCCCTACCTGGTGCAGGTGACCGAGCTGTCGCATCTCGGCCTGATGAATCTCGATCCGGCGGCATTCAAGGTCTTCGCCATCAAGTCGCGCGTGCACTTCCGGCGCGGCTTCGACGACAGCGGCTTCGCCAAGACCATCCTGCTGGTCGAGCCGACCGAGCCGTTCCTCGGCACGGTGCGGCTCGAGGGGCTGCCGTACGAGAACGTCGACCTCAAGCGCTTCTACCCTTACGCCGATCTGACGTTGCCCTGACTTTTTGCGACACTTGATCGGCCTGCGCTTCACGGGCAGCGTCGGCCTGGTAACAGGGAGCGTGATCATGCAGATGCAACGATGGGTGCTGGCGCTGGCCGCCGGTGTGCTGGCGGTCGGGCTGTCGGCGACGGCCGGCGCCAATGAGGTGGTGGAGTACTGTCAGACCAGCATCGGCAAAGACCCGGCGGCGAAGACGTTCCCCGACGTGCCGAAGTTCTGTGGCTGCATCGGCGAGAAGGTCGCGGCCGCCGATCGCTCGCTCACCGTCACGGTGATGAAGGCGTCGGACGAAGCGCGCGCCAAGGGCGGCCGCCTCGATCCCGCGACTCTGCCGCCCGAGCAGGCCAAGGCGCTGGAAGGGCTGCGCGGTGTCGTGCAGGGCTGCATGCAGCTCGTGATGACGCCGGCACCCGCGCCCGCGCCAACGCCAGTCCCCGCGCCGGCGGCCAAGGTCACCGGTATCGCGGCATGGAGCCAGCTGATCGGCAACACCGTTGCCGGCAAGATCGACGGCAAGGACTACGCCGAGTTCTACCTGGCCGACGGCACCGTCAAGACGATGGAAGACAGCGTGCTGACAACAGGCAAGTGGTCGGTCGAGGGCGACCAGGTGTGCTTCGTCTACCCGAAGGAAGACAAGGCGTGCTTTGCCGTCGAGGTGGCGGGCGACGACGTCACCTTCACCGAGAAGTCCGGCACCGGCATCCGCCTGAAGATCCTCAAGGGCAACCCCAGGAATCTGTGATGGTGCGGGGGCGCCGGCGATAATCTCCAGTGGTTGCCGGCGCCTGATTGACAAAGCCACCACCGATAGGAAGACTCCCGCGTCGACAAACGCTGGTGGGGAGCGTGGCGTGACGAGGCGTTGTGCGCTTTGGTTGGTCGCCCTGGCCGCGTCGCTGTGGGCATCGGCCGCCCTGGCGCAGGGCGAAATGCGGGTCGCGCTGGTGGTGGGCAATGGCGCCTACCAGCACGCCGAGCCGCTGAGGAACCCGGTCAACGACGCGCGCGCAATGGCCAAGGCGCTGCGCGACTCTGGCTTCGAGGTGATCTTGCGCGAGAACGCGACGCGTCGCGTGATGACCGACGCGTTGCGCGAGTTCTCGGGCAAGCTGGTCCCCGGCGGCGTCGGTCTCTTTTTCTACGCCGGCCACGGCGTCCAGGTCCGCGGTCTCAACTATCTCGTGCCCATCGACGCGGCGCTGTCGGGTGAGGACGAGCTGAAGTACGAGACGATCGATGTCAACGATGTGCTCTTGCGCCTCGACGAAGCGCGCGCGCGGCTGAGCCTGGTGATTCTCGACGCCTGCCGCGACAATCCCTTCGCGCGCCGCTTTCGCTCGACGGCTCGCGGCCTGGCGCAGACCGACGCGCCGCGCGGCACGGTGATCGCCTACGCCACGGCGCCGGGCGAAAGCGCGGCCGACGGCGATGGCGAGAACGGCCTGTATACGACCGAGCTTCTGAAGGCGATGGTGGTGCCGGGACTGAAGATCGAGGAGGTCTTCAAGCGCACGCTCGACGGCGTGGCGCGAACCTCCGGCAACAAGCAGATTCCCTGGGTTAGTTCGTCGTTCCGCGGGGACTTCGTGTTCAAGGCCGCGGCGGTGGCGGCGCAACCCGCGCTGCCATCGCCGGCCGCGCCGCCATCGTCGGCCGCGCCGCCATCGTCAGCCGCGCCGCAAGACGCGGTCGAGCAGACGACCTGGGTGGCGATCGCCAATAGCGACAACCCGGCGGTATTCGAGGTGTTCCTCCAGCGCTTTCCCAACGGCGTCTACGCCGAATTCGCGCGCGCCAGGCTCGAGCAGCTGAAGGCGGCGGAGGCGCGGCGCGCGGCCGCCGGGACGGCTCGGGCGGATCCCGCCGCCGAAGAGGCCAAGCGCAAGGCGGATGCCGAAGACGCCAAGCGTCGTAGCGCGGCGGTCGAGGACGACAGGAAGAACCACGAGACCGTCGAAGCGGCGCTCAAGCTGGCCGACATCGACCGGAGACGGGTCCAGGCGGCGTTGACTGCGAAGGGATTCGACACCTTGGGTACCGACGGCGCCTTCGGGCCGCGCACGCGGCAGATGATCGCCAACTGGCAGCGTAGCCGCAACGAGTCGCCGAGCGGCTTCCTCACCGCGGCCCAGGCCGCGCTGTTGTCGCGCGACGGCGAGGTTGTGCTCGCCAAGCTCGAGGATGATCGCCGCAAGGCCGAGGCCGAGCGCCAGAAGGCAACGCCGCCCGCGCCACCGCCGCCACCGCCGCAGGTCGCGGCGCCGCCGGCGGCCGCACCACCGACAACGACCAGGGTGACGCTCCCGGTGACGGCCAACAGCAACTCGCAGTGTGATCGGTCGGTGAGCTATGGCATCGAAGTGTATCCCGATAGGTTCCGCATTCGCTTCAGCACCGGCTGGCAGGACTTTTCCGTCTCCAGCGACGGGTCGTTCGGCGGGGCGGCGAGCCCGAGAACGAACGTGAACCTCCAGGTGAAGGGCAATACCCGCGGTCGCTTCATAAGCGTCACGAACGTCGGCAATCTGGGGTGCACTTGGGCCGGCACCTACTGACCCGCGACCGTTGGATGAGTAGGGTGGCGAGGCGGTGGTAGCTCGCCGCCGTGCTGGCGCTCAGTTCGCCATGGCCACCGTCAAGCCGCCTTCCGCTTCGCGTTCACCAGCATCACGATCAGCGATCCGACGATCAGGATATTCAGCAGGTTGAAGGCGATGCCGCTGGCGAAAGCCGGCGCGTAGTAGCCGTAGCTGTCGTGCAGCCGGCCGGCGAACCAGGCGCCGAAGGCCATGCCGATCTGCGCCGTCGACAGCGTGAGCGGGATGCGCCACGAGGCCTGCGCTGCGGAGAAGAGATCGCGCACCGCCACGGAGTAGGCCGGGATGATGCCGGAGAATCCCAGGCCGAAGGCGGCGGCGACGAAGAACAGGCCGGCCTCATCCTGGGTCAGCAGGAAGCCCGAGATACAGATCGCCTGGCAGATCGCGCCCGCCAGCACCGTGCGCAATCCGCCGATGCGGTCGGCCAGCACACCCCAGAGCTGGCGCGAGACGAATGCGGCGGCGAGCATCACCGAGAGCATGGCGGCGCCGCGACCGGCGGCGAGACCGATGTCGCTGCAGAAGGCGACGAGATGCGCCTGCGGCACGGCCATCGGGATGCAGCAGCAGAAGCCGGCGACGCAGAGCATGACCTGCGCGACGTTGGGATTCATGCCGGCGATGCGATGGCCGCCACCCGCACCGCCGCGTGCGGCATGCGCAACGGCCGCGACCGGCAAGGGCTTCAGAAGGAAGGTCGCCGGCAGGATCACGGCGAGCATGATCGCGGCGTAGATCAGCATCACCACCTGCCAACCCCAGGCGCCGATCGCGCCCTCGAACAGCGAGGGCCAGACGATGCCGGCGATGTACTGGCCGGAGGAGATCAGCGCGATCGCCGTGCCGCGCCTGCGCTCGAACCAGCGGCTGACATAGACCAGTAGCGGTGCGTAGATCGCGCCATTGCCCAGCAGGCCCAGCATCAGCCCATGGCCGAGATAAAGCGTCCAGATAGGCCCGAGCGAGGAGACCGCCAGGCCGCAGGCCACCATCACGGTGCCGAAGGCCAGGATCGCGCGCACGCCGATCTTGTCGGCCAGCCAGCCCATCAGGATGCCGCCGGCGGCGGTGCCGAACCAGGCGAACGAGCCGGCCAGCGCCACGGTCGAGCGGTCCGTGCCCAGCGCGAGCTGGATCGGCTTCATGCCGACGATGATCAAGAGCGGTGAGCCGAAGGAGATCGACAGGATGCCGAGCACGATCCACGCCGTCCGCCACGCGGCGGGGCCGTCGATGCCCTGGGGTTTACTGGCTATGGACTCGGTCAAGCTCCCTCTGACTCTCCATCTCACCTTCCCCCCTCTGAGGGAAGGCAGAAGAGACGAACTATGCCACACCCGCAACCTTGGCGCGCTGACGCACCAACGCCAGCACGGTATCGCAGGTCGGCGTCGGCAGACCGGTGATCCGGCCCATCTCGACCACGGCGCCGAGCAGCGCCTCGATCTCCATGGGCTTGCCGGCCTCGAGGTCCTGCAGCATCGAGGTCTTGTGCGCGCCAACCTCGTTGGCGCCTTCGATGCGCTTGTCGACGTCGATGGCGAACTTGATGCCGGTCTTCTCCGCCACCGCCTGCGCCTCGACCATCATGGCGCGGATCACCGCGCGCGTGCCGGGATCGCTCGTGATCACGTCGAGCGTGGCGTGGGTCAGCGCCGAGACGGGATTGAGCGAGAGGTTGCCCCACAATTTGATCCAGATCTCGTCGCGGATGCGCGGACGCGCCGGCGCGCGCAGGCCCGCCTTGATCATCGCCTGCGACAGCGCGGTGATGCGCTCGCTGCGTGAGCCGTCTGGTTCGCCCAAGGTGAATCGGTTGGAGTAGGTGTGCTCGATCACGCCGGGCGTGGTGATGGTCGCGGCGGGGTAGACGATACAGCCGATGGCGCGGCGCGGATGCAGGCGCTCCCATAGTGAACCGTCGGGGTCGACGCTTTTCAGGCGCAGATCGTCGTACTCGCCGCCGTGCTTGTAGAAATACCACCACGGCACGCCGTTCATCGCCGTGACGATGGCGGTGTCGGGTCCGAGCAGTCTCTCGATCTGCGGCAGCGCCGCCGTCAGCCCGTGCGCCTTGAGGCTGACCACGACATAGTCCTGCGGGCCGGCCGCGGCGGGATCGTCGGTGCAGGGCACCTTGATATTGTGCGTCTGGCCTTCGCTGATCAGTGTCAGCCCATTGACCTTCATCGCCTGCAGGTGTGGTCCGCGCGCGAAGAACGTCACGTCGGTGCCGGCCATGGCCATCTTGGCGCCGAGATAGCCGCCGATCGCGCCGGCGCCGAAGATCAGCACGCGCACGATCAGGCTCCGAGGCCGAGCTTCTCCGCCAGGCCGATGCGCTGCAGCTTGCCGGTCGCACCCTTGGGGATCTCGGCCAGGAACACGACCTTCCTGGGCACCTTGAAGTCGGCGAGCTTTTTCGCGGCGAAGTCCCTTATCTCGCGCTCGGTGGCGCTCTGACCCTCGCGCAGCACGATGGCGGCGGCGACTTCCTCGCCGAGCTTGTCGTGCGGCATAGCGAAGGTCACGACCTGCGCCACCGCCGGGTGATCCATGATGGTCTCGTCGACCTCCAGCGGGCTCACCTTCTCGCCGCCGCGATTGATCAGCTCCTTCAGCCGGCCGGTGATGCGCAGGTAGCCTTCCTCGTCCATCGTCCCTTGATCGCCGGTGCGGAACCAGCCGTTGCTGAACGCACTGGCGTTGGCGGCGGGGTTGGCTTCGTAGCCCGCCGTGACGTTCGGTCCCTTGATGACAATCTCGCCCAGCGCGCCTTTGGGCAGGATGTTGCCCTCCTGGTCCATGATCGCGACCTCCGGCCCGGCGGCGATGCCGACCGAGCCGGGCTTGCGCGCGCGCGGCGGTAGCGGGTTGGACGCCATCTGGTGCGCCGCCTCGGTCATGCCGTAGCTCTCGATCACCGGCGCGCCAAAAACCTTCTCCAGCTCGGTCATCACTTGCGGCGGCAGCGACGCCGAGGAGGAGCGGATCAGGCGCAACTTGGCGCGGGCGATGATCTCGGTGTTGCGCTCGGCGCGCGCCAGGATGGTCTGGTGCATGGTCGGAACCGCCGTGTACCAACTGGGCTTCACCTCATCGAGCCAGGCGAAGAAGCGCAGGGCGTTGAAGCCCGGCGTACAGACCACCGAGCCGCCGGCCGCCAGCGAGGACAGCACCGCGGCGATCAGGCCGTGGATGTGGAACAGCGGCATGATGTTGAGGCAGGCGTCTGAAGGCGTCAGCGACAGGGTCTGCGTGATATGCCGCGCCGATGCACAGACATTGCGCTGCGCCAGCGGCACGATCTTGGGTCGCGACGTGGTCCCAGACGTGTGCAGCACCAGCGCGATGTCGTCGGGCCCGGCCTTGCCTGACTTCGCGGGCTTGCCAGCCATCGGCTTCTCGGGTTTCAACATGAAGAAGCCCGCGCCTTTGCCGCGATCCGGCACGACCTCGACCAGCGGCACGCCGAGCTTTCGCGCCACGGCGCGCGCCGGCGTGTCCTCACCCTGCTGGACCAGGAGCGCCTTGGCTTTCAGGTCGGTGAGGTAGAACTCGAACTCGTCGGCGCGATAGGCCGGGTTCAGCGGCGCGGTCGTGGCGCAGGACGCCACCACGACGAAGGCGGCGGCCATCTCCGGCCCGTTGGGCAGCACGATGGCGACGCGGTCGTCGCGGCCGATGCCCATGGCGTTGAGATCAGCCATGGTCCGGGCCGCCAGCTCGCGCAGCCTCGCGAAGGTGAGCGGCTTGTGTTCCGGCGCGCCGATCGCCGGCGCCGAGTCGGCGCCGCGCGCCAGCAGGTCTAGAACCGTGTCAGCGGCCATGGGAACCTCGTGTCTCATAACGCGGCTTGTAGCCGTTCGGGCCACGCCGCTCCAGCGGCGCTCTTCGCTCCCTTATACCAGGAGCGTTGCTGGAGCGGCGCGGCCCGAACGGCACAGGAGTTTTGCCGTCCGGGGAGCGGCTATTCTGTCCACCCGGACATTGCTCTAGCCTGACGCCGATGCCTACACCCGATGAACCCGCCGACCGGCGCGGCCTGCGCCGTGCCGTTCTCATCGTCGCTCTGCTCAACCTCGCCTTCGGCGTGGCCGAGTTCCACATCGCCTTCGGCATCGGCTCGGTCTCGCTGTTCGCCGACAGCGTCGACTTCTTCGAGGACGCCTCGGTCAACCTGTTGGTCTTCTTCGCCCTAGCGTGGTCGGCGCGAACGCGGGCGCGAGTCGGCATGGTCCTCACGGGAATCCTGCTGCTGCCAGCGCTCGCCGGCCTATGGACCGTCGCGCAGAAGCTCGCCACGCCGGTTCCACCGGAAGCCGTCGTGCTGAGCCTCACCGGCCTCGGCGCGCTGTTCGTCAATCTCTTCTGCGCGTTGCTGCTGTCGGCCTACCGCTCGCATGGTGGGAGCCTGACGCAGGCGGCGTTCCTCTCGGCACGCAACGACACATTCGCAAACCTGGCGATCATCGCCGCCGGCCTCGTCACCGCCTATCTGTGGCGCTCGATGTGGCCTGACCTGATCGTCGGTGTCGCCATCGCCTACCTCAACGCCGACGCCGCCCGAACCGTCTGGAACGCAGCGCGGGAGGAGCATCGGGGGGCACGACCGGTGGCCTGATCGGCGCGACGACGGAACGCCGTTCTCAGGACGCCAAGCGCGCGAGCTCGGGCACCGGCCGCGCGATCGAGGGATCGCTCGCCAGATGCGCCTCCAGCGCCGCGGCGACATCAAGCACGAACTTGTCGCCGTGGTGCGGGCCGACGATCTGCAGGCCGAGCGGCGTGCCGGTGGAATCGAGGCCGCTGGGAATCGAGATTGCCGGGTGGCCGGTGTTGGTGATGGCGTAGGTCATCGCCAGCCAATGGAAATAGGTGCGCAACGGCTCGCCGTTGATCTCCTTGATGGTGAGCTGCTCGACCGGGAAGGGCGGCACCGCCACGGTGGGCGTGATCAGCACGTCGACGTCGCGGAAGAAATCCTGGAAGGCGCGGAACACGCGGGTCTGCTCGGCATGCGCCGCCGCGGCGTCGGCCAGGCTCATCTTCATTCCCTGCTCGACATTGGCGCGGATGTTGGGGCCGAGCTTGTCGTAGTGCTCCTGGTAGCGCTTCAAATGCGCGGTCATGAAGTTCATGGCGCGCAATGCCTCGAACACATCGTTGGCGCGGCCCATGTCGGGGTCGCGCCACTGGGCGGCGCGGAACACCGGCGCCAGCTTCTCGGCGCGATGCTTGAAGGCGTCGCGGATGCGATGATCGACGATGGCGCAGCCGAGATCGGTCGAGAAGGCGACGCGCAGCGACGACAGGTCGACCGGCTTGAGCGCGGCGAACGTGGCGGCGTCGACCGGCATGGACAACGGATCGCGCGGATCGTAGGCGGCCATTGCGCTCATCAGGAGCGCCGTGTCGGCGACATCGCGGCCCATCGGCCCGAGCACCGAGAGCGGCGTCCAGCCCAGCCCGCGGCGTTCGCTGGGCACCACGCCGGGCGAGGGGCGGAATCCCACGATGCCGCAGAAGGCGGCGGGGATACGCAGCGAGCCGCCGGTGTCGGAGCCGCTGCAGATCGGCACCATCGAGGTCGCCAGCGCCACCGCCGAGCCGCCCGAGGAGCCGCCGCAGATGCGCGTCGGATCGAAGGGGTTGCGCGTCAGGCCATAGACCGGGTTGGTGGTGTTGGCGCCGGCGCCGAATTCCGGCGTGTTGGTCTTGCCTACGACGATGGCGCCGGCGTCGCGGATCGCCGCCACCGTGCGCTCGTCCTTGTTGGGGACGTTGTCGGCCATCAACGGCGAGCCGAAGACGGTGCGCAGCCCTTCGGTCTCCTGCAGATCCTTGATGCCCACCGGCAGGCCATGCAGCGGGCCGAGCGGGTCGCCGGCCATCACCGCACGCTCGGCCGCGCGCGCCTCGGCCTGCGCGCGGTCCTCGCACATCGCGACGAAAGCGTTGAGCCTGGGATTCACCTGATCAATGCGCTTGAAGCACGAGTTCAGCAGCTCGATCGGCGACAGCTTGCGCGTGCCGATCAACCGGCGCAGTTCGACGGCGCTGAGATCACAGGGTTCGGTCATCTCTTCGACTCCTCATTACTCTTCTACCTTTCCCCGGAGGGGCAAGGTGGCGCGCAGCGCCGGATGGGAGATGCCTCAACGCACGCGGTGTTCGTCTTCGACATCCCCCATCCGCCCTTCGGGCGCCTTCCCCCTCCGGGGGAAGGTAATGACTCAATCCACCGTGATGCGCGCCTTGCGCACCACCTCGCCCCATCGGGCGCGTTCGCGTTTCATGAAGGCGCCGAAGGCGGCGCTGCCCATCGCGATCGGTGACGCGCCGTCGGCCTTCAGCCGTGTTTGAACCTGCGCGTCGCCGAGGCTTTCGGCGGTCGCGGATTCGAGGCGTGCGAGGATATCGGGCGGCAGGCCCTTGGGCGCCAGCAGTCCGTACCACGCCGAGGCAGTGTAACCGATGACGCCGGCTTCGAGCGCTGTCGGCACCGACGGCAGCAATGCCGCGCGCTGCTGGCCGGTGACGGCGAGCGCTGTCAGCTTGCCGCCTTCGATGAGGCCGGTCGCGGACGGCACCGTGGTGATCATGAAATCGACATGGCCGCCGACCACGTCGTTGAGCGCCGGCGCGGCGCCGCGATAGGGCACGTGGCGCGCGCTGACGCCGGCGACCTCGCACAGCAGCGCGGCGGCGAGGTGGCTGGCCGAGGCATTCGACGCCGAGGCGTAGGTCAGCGCACCCGGACGCTTCCGGCCGTCCTCGATCAACGCGGCGAGCGTCTTCACGCCGGGCAGGCGTGGGCCGACCACGACCACCAGCGTGGTGTCCGCGATCAGCGCGATGGGATCGAGCGTCGTCTCTGGATCAGCCGGCATGCTGGGAAAGAGGTGCGGGTTCACCACCATCGGTCCCTGGTTGCCGACCAGCAGGGTGTATCCGTCGGGTCTGGCGCGCGCGACCATCTCAGTGGCGAGGTTGCCGCCGGCGCCGGGCTTGTTGTCGACGATGATCTGGCCGCCGAGAACCTGGCCGAGCCGCGCCGCCAAGACGCGCGCCACCGCGTCGGTGCCGCCGCCCGGCGTGTAGGCGACCACCAGGGTGATCGGCCGCGACGGATATTTTTCCTGCGCGCGCACCGCTGTTGCCAAAGGAGTGGTGGCGAGCAGGGCGAGGGCGGTGCGGCGATGCATGGCGCCGATCCTATAGCAGACCGAGCGCGCCCAGCGCGGCGGCGATGGCCAGCCAGATGAGCGGATGGGCGCGGGTGGTGACGGTGAGGATCGCGACACCAGCCGTGACGGCGAAAGCCTGCCAGGTCTCGTCGGCCGCCATAGTGACGATATAGCCGGTGGCCAGCACCAGCCCGACAGTGACCGGCGCCGCGGCGGCCTGGATCAGCTCTTGCCAGGCCGAACCGCGGAAGCGGTCCCAGACGCGATAGACGAGGAAGGTCAGCAGGCTCGACGGTCCGATCAGGCCGATGGTGCAGACCAGCGCGCCGGGCAGGCCGGCGACGTGATAGCCGATCAGCGCCACGACCAGCATGTTTGGCCCGGGCACGCCTTGCGCCAGGCCAAACAGCTCGGCGAATTTCTGGTGCGTCAGCCAGCCCTGCTGCTCAACGACGAAGCGGTGCATTTCGGGCAGCACCGAGTTGGCGCCGCCGATGGCGAACAGCGACATCAGCGCGAACTGGCCGAGCATCAGAAGCAGGGTGTCGGTCGTCTTCATCGCCGCCCACGTATCCACGCCGTGACCAGAATCGACAAGGTCGCCAGCACCAGCACCACCGGCATCAGCGGCCAGCGCATGATGGCGATGGCGCCAAAGCCGAGCACGATGAAGATCAGCGCCTGGATGCTGCCGATCATCGGCCGCGCCATCTTGAGTCCGGTGGCGATCACCAGCCCGGCGCCGGCGGCGGCGATGCCCATGAAGGCGCCCTGCACGCGCGGCACCTCGCCGTAGGTGGCGTGGATGATGCCGAAGCCGATCACGATCCAGAACGGTACGAAGACGAGGCCGGCGAGCGCGGCGAAGATCCCGGCTGCGCCGGCGAAGCGCCAGCCCACGCAGATCGAGACGTTGACGATATTGGGGCCGGGCAGGATCTGGCCCAGCGACACCAGGTCGGTGAACTCCGCCGCCGTGAGCCACTGCCGCCGCTCGACCATCATGCGCCGAGCGAACGGCATCACCCCTCCGAACCCCGACAGCGCGATGCCGGCGAAGCCGATGAACAGCTCGAGCGGCGTGATGCGGCGTGGTGAGGGAAGGGACTCGGTCAAAGGGCGATCGTCTTGTCTTCGGGCCGCGCGGCCCGAACGGCACATGAGTTTAGCGTCGCGGCAGGCGGCGGGAGAAGACGAGGCCTACCATCATCAATCCCACGCCCGCGCCGATGAACAGCGGTGGCGCGCCCCAGCGGTCGACGATCCAGGCGCCCAGCGCCACGCCGATCGCCTGACCGGTGAAGAAGGCGAAGCCGAACATCGACAGCGCCGTGCCGCGCGCCTCGGGCGCCATCTGCGTGCCCTGGGTCTGCAGCGTGTTGTGCATCATGAAGAAGCCCAACCCCATGGCGGCGATGCAGGGGATCGCCATGGCCAGGCTCGGCGACAGCGCCAGCAGGATGTAGCCGGCGCCGAGGACGGCGCCGCCGATCCGCGCCAGGCCGCGCTCGCCCAGCAGGTTGAACAGGAATGGCGCGTTGAGCGTGTAGATCAGGCCGCCGCCGCCGAAGGCCATCAGCGACAGGCCGACGACCGAGAAGCTGGCGCCCAGCCTGGCGTGCAGGTCGGCGCCGACGAAGGCCACGGTGCCGAACATCAGGCCGCCCTCGACGGTGATGATCGACAGCACCATGCGCGCCTGCGGTCGCGCGAGAATCGCGGGGTAGAGGCGCAGCGCCTCCATCAGACCGCGCGACTGGCCGACACTGGCGTTGCGCGTCGCCGGGCTGAGCTTCAGCTCCAGCAGCATCGCGGCGGCGGCGATCAGGTGGATCACCGCCAGCACGACAAAGACCTGGCGCCAGCCCAGCCACTCACCGAGCACGCCGCCCATCGCCTGGCCGGCGATCTGGCCCATGATCTGGCCGGAGAGATAGCGTGCGAAGATCGGCTGGCGGCGATGGAAGGGAATCACGTCGCCGATCCAGGCGAAGGCCATGGGCACGATCGCCGCTGACACCGCCCCCGATACGAATCGCGCGACCGACAGGCCCCAGAGATCGTCGACGATGGCGCAGGCATAGGAGCCGATCGCCGCCAGCAGGCAGATCACGGCGACGGTCTGGTACTTGCCGTAGCGGTCGCCGATCGGGCCGTAGACGATTTGGAGGCCGCCATAGCCCAGGCCGAAGGCGGTCACCATCATCGCCGCCTCGCCCGTGGCGACGGCGAAATCCTGCGCGACCTGCGGCAGCAGCGGATCGGCTATGCGGATGGAGGCGGAACTGGCGAAGCCGGCGAGCGCCAGCACGGTCAGCGCGCGCACCGGTGTCGGCGGATCGGCGGGAGAGGACGCGGGACTCGACAAGGCCCCGCACTATACAGGCGGCGATGTCCCTGTCACCCCGAGCGCAGCGAGGGATCGAGGCGGCCTATGGCGTCACAAAGGTGCGGACGACGATGAACACGGCGGCACCGACCAGGACAGCGGCGAGTACCCAATGGCCGTAGTCGTGGAACGCGTCGAGCGCGTCCGCCGCAGCGTCGCGGATCTTGTCGGACATGACGCGAGCTTTCGCGGCTGGACGGGGTGGGTTACGCGCCGACGAGGCTGTGCACGAGCAGCGTCGCGGCGAAGCCGAAGCACAGGGCGCCCAGGGCCCACTGCACACCCTCGCCGAGTGAGGTCTGCATGTTGGCGATGGCGTCGCAGAGCGCCTCGAAACCGGAGCGGTACATGGTCATTCCCCGTTTGATCGCGCGGCGATCCTGTGTCGTCGAGGCGGCGGCGGGTTCGTGTTTCCCCCAAGAACCCGCCGCCGTTGCTCCTCGCGCTGTCCCCCGACAGAACTCTTCACCAAGACAAGATATGTTCGCTGTTTCGATCTTCCGTGAACTTCCCAGACTTCGTCGTTCCAAGCGGTCGACCACGATCCCAGCGGATGCACGTCGCCTGTCGCCGCCTCGACCGTGCCCCGTCTTCCACGACCAACCTCGCGGCTGGTCTCCCCCCGGGTGCCCGGTCTGTCGCGGCGCGCACTTGTCGATCCCGGTGGGCGCAAGCCCTTCCGCTCACCGGCCGAAACGTCGTGCTGTACCGCTGGGATCTGACGTGCCACATGAGGCGGCGCGTCCTTGGGTCAACTCATTTATCCAAGCTTTCCAAATACTTTGACTTAATTCCTTCCAAGTCACCCCGGGTCGGAGAGAGCCAGAAGAGAGCCCGGGCCAAATCAGACATACTTGTAATTAAGTTTCGTATCCTTGGCGTCACGCGTTAAACTTGCGTGATGGGCGAGACTTTGATCGCCTCGGCTCTCGCTGTCAAACGCAAAGTCAAATCATTGATTTTATTGAGATAAATATGTCACGCCTCTGAGGCATGAGTTGTTATTGACGATAAATTTACGATAATTGAGTCAGCATATTCAATGCACTAGAAATAATCCTTTAACTAAAATCGCATGTGGGCTGTATTTGTCCGCGTTCCCCATGATCTCGGATCTTTTTTCGGATCGTCGACGACCGGTTCAGCGACATGGCAAGGCTGATCGATTCAAACGACGGCGTGGCCGTGGCTCGGCGCGGTGCGATCGATATCGCGATGCGCGCGGGCGCCCTCGATCGACGGCTGATTGTGCGCCGCGGCGGCGCGTGCCAAGACCACATGGGCGCGATCGGCGCCACCGCCCCCCTCTTTTGGAATAGGCGGGATCGAATCCGGGCGTTTAGGGGAGCGTTGGTAATGGCTGGCGAGATCGTCGATTCGACCGAGATGCTGCGACGCCTGGTAGGCTTCGACACCACGTCGCGCGACTCGAACCTGGCGTTGATCGACTACGTGAAAGCCTATCTCGCCGACCACGGGGTCGCCTCGACCGTCGTGCCTAACGAGGAGGGCACCAAGGCCAATCTCTACGCCACGATCGGGCCGATGGTCGAAGGCGGCATCGTGCTCTCGGGCCATACCGACGTCGTGCCGGTTGACGGCCAGCCCTGGGACGCCGATCCGTTCGCTCTGCGCGATGGCGGCGATCGCTGGTTCGGCCGCGGCACCTGCGACATGAAGGCCTTCTCGGCCGTGGCCTTGGCCCTGCTGCCGGAGTTCCAGAGATCCGGCATGAAGGTGCCGGTGCATCTGGCGCTCTCCTACGACGAGGAGGTCGGCTGCCTGGGCGCCCATTCGCTGGTCGAGCGGCTGATGGGCGATGTGCCCCGGCCGCGCGCGGTGATCGTCGGCGAGCCCACGATGATGGGCGTGGTCAACGCGCAGAACTGGGGCGGCGGGCTGATCACGACCTTCACCGGCTTCGAGGCGCACTCGTCGATGACCCATCTGGGCGTCAGCGCCATCCACTTCGCCGGCGAGTTCATCGCCTTCCTCAATCGCCTGCAGGACGAGCTGGCCGAACACAAGCATCCGCATCTCGACACCATGCCCAACCACACCACGATCAACGTCGGCGTGATCAACGGCGGCACCGCGGGCAACATCCTGGCGCGGCAATGCGTCTTGAACTGGGGCTATCGCACCCTGCCGGGCGACGACGAGTGGGAGGTACAGCGCCGCGCGGTGGCCTATCTCACCGACACGCTCCTGCCGGCGATGCGCAAGCGCCACCCCGCGGCGAACATCGAGACCAAGCGCCGCTCGATGGTGCCGGGCATCAAGCCCGACGAGAACCGCGAGGCCGAGCAGCTGGCGCTGCACTGGACCAACACCAACCGCACCTACGCCGTGCCCTATGGCACCGAAGCCGGCATCTTCCGTGCGATGGGCATTCCCACGGTGATCTGCGGCCCCGGCGACATCGCCCAGGCGCATCAGCCCAACGAGTTCATCCTCAAGTCGCAGATCACGGCGTGCGAGACCTTCATGCGCCGGATGATGGCGTGGGGCGCCAAGCAGGCGGTGTAGCGCTACCGCGGCACGAAGTACTGGACGCTGCCGCGCTCGGATGGCGGCCAGACATCGGCGACGGTCCGCGAGCCGTCGCTGCGTCGGCCGCCCAGCCCGCCACAGGCGACGTTGGGATAGAAGGCGCCGTCCGGCGTCGTGGCGCCCGGCCCGGGCGTGACGATCGCCGTATGGGCTTGGGTGGCGCCGGCCGAGCCGGCGACGACGAGGCCGCCGGCGTTGGCCCGATCCTGCGCCGTGCGCGCGTTGGCGAGCGTGCTCCAGTTTCGCAGCATGTGGTCCACCTGCTCATAGGCCATCTTGCCGCCGAGCTCGGCGAAGCCCATGCGCTCGGCGACATGGGCCACGGACTGGTTGCCGTAATGCGGATGGAGGCCGAGGCTCTCGCGCGCCAACGCCGCGAGATGGCCCGCCGCCGCGTCGGCGTTGCCGGGCAGGGCTTCCTCGGGTTGGCCGAACAGGCGGCGGAAGAATTGCCTCAACGACCAGAGCGGCCCGTAGTTCGTGGTCGCATGCTCGCGCTGGTACCGGTCGTTCCAGTCGCTGTCGGTGGCATAGGGCGTGCGCGAGGAACCGTCGTCGCGCCAGACCCTGGTGCGATAGCGATTATCGCCGCGGCTCGGCCGGTCGGCGGACTCGCCGACCTTGATGCTCTCGGTGTCGCTCGATGGCGAGGCGCTTTCCGCCGACTCGCTGACGCTCGTCGATGTCGACTCAGCCGACTGGATGTCGGACTCATATCCCGACTCGGAATATGCCATGCCGGTGATCCCCCTGATGCCAGCCGACGCTACGCCGGACCGGGATCGAGGCCAAGGACCCGCATATAGCTGTCGGCCATCCGCTCGAGGCTGAACTCGCGCCGCGCCCGCAGCCGGCCCTCGCGCCCCATGTCGGCGCGAAGCCGTGGCGCGGCGAGCAAAGTTTCCAGCGCGCCCGCGAGGCCATGGGAGTCGCCGCGCGCGACGAGTCGACCGGTCACGCCATCGACGATCTGGTCGTTCATCCCGCCGACATCGGTGGCGACGACGGCGAGACCGTGCGCCATCGCCTCGAGCGACGCGTTGGGACAACCGGCGGGTTCGGCGACCAGCGCAAAGGCGTCGAGCCCGGGCAGGAAGTCGTCGGCCTCGACATGGCCGAGCCAGCGGACGGGCAGGTCGGCGGCCGACCGCCTGAGTTCGGTCGCGTAAGCCTCCTGTCCGATGTCGGGCGCACCGCCGACCAGCAGCTCGAACGTGTCGTGACGCGAGCGCAGGTGGCGCACGGCGTTCAGGAGCTGCTCGAGCTTCTTGTCGGGCGCGATGCGGCAGAGCGTGCCGAGCCGCAAGCGCGCGCCCGGCGTCGGCGTCGCCGCAGGACGTTGTGGCACGCCGTTAGCGATGACATGCACGGGGCGACCAAGCGCCGCCGTCGCGACCGCCGCCTCGCGCGCGTACTTCACCACGATGCCATCCAGCACGCCGCCATAGTCGTGGGCGGACAGGAAGGGCAGCGCGGTCGCCGGTGCGGTGAAATAACGGTCGAGCGATCGGAAGTACATCTCGCCGGGGCTGACGTCGACGACGCGATAGCCGACGGCAAGATCGGCGATGCGCAGCTTCATCTCGGTGATGGCGTTCCAGAACACGATGCTGGCGTAGCGGCCATCGTCGGCAAAGGCGCAGGCATGCGCGGCTAGAGCAGGGAGGTCGCGCTGGATGGCGGCCGGCATCGCCTGGATGGAGTGACCTGCCCGCTGCAGGCGCGCTGTGCCGGGGCTGGGCCGTTCCCGGGTCTCGCCGACGAGGAAGGCTGCGCAGCGCACGCCGCGGCGACGCATCTCGCCCATCAGCCGCGCCAGGCTGGCCTGGGCGCCGCCGACAGCGAAGTCGTTGCACACGAAGAGGACGCCATCCCTCGACGGTCCGCCCGCCAGCGCACGGCGGACTAGGGTCGCATAGCGCCTCGACATCGCCGCCGCGGAGTAATTGCCATCGCCGCTCACCGGCGGTGCGCGGCCCTTGGCGTGCATCGCCAGGATGGCGTCGGCGATGGTTTGGTCGTCGGCGTCGACATCGACGAAGCGGCAATGTGCGAAGCCGCGTTCGAGCTCCTCGGCGCCGTTGGTCCGCGTCGCCACGATCGGCAGGCCGGCACGCGCCGCCTCGATCTGCGACAGGCTCAGCCCTTCATAGGCGCTGGTGGCGAGGTACACGTCGGCGAGGCGCAGCCACGGCTCGATATCCTCGACCGGGCCGATCCGGTGGACGAAGCCGCGGGCCTCGGCCGAAGCGCCGTCGGCGAGGCGATGGCCGACGACGATGGCATGGGCGTCGACGCCGGTGGCGCGCAAGCACGCGACGATCGGCGCGATTCGCTCCAGCCGTTTCTGCGGCCGGTCGTTGGCGACGCTCAGCAGAACCAGCGCCTCGGGCGCGATGTCCAGGGACTGGCGCGTGAGCGGCGCGCGCGCGACCGGCGCCGCTCGCTTTCGCTCGGCGACGCCATTCCACGCCGTGCGCACCGGATGCAGGCCGGCAGCGCGCGCCTGTCGCGAAACGCCGACCGAGCAGCCGATGATGAGCGCCATCCGCCGCGCCGCCTCCTCGTAAGACGGTGGCCATCCTTCGCGGTCGTTGTGCAGGGTGAGCAAAGAGGGCCGATCGGGATCGGCGAGCACGCCCATCGCGGTCGACGACAACAGGTGCAGGCTGAGCGCGTCGGCGCCCCAGGCGCGTAGCGCGTTCGCCAGACGATCGAGCCGGTCCTTGCCCCGCGTCGCGCCTTCGTAGGCGAGGAACGCGGCCGCGCCGGCGTCCAGCGCCTCGCGTTGCGGCCGATCTAGAACGAACAGGCGCGTCGTGACGCGCTGCCCGGGCAGCAGCCGGGCGAGATCGGCCGCGACTTTCTCGGCGCCGCCGACATGCAGCGCGCTGATGCAGATCGCCAAGCGCGGATGCGGGTCGCGCGACGCGCCCAGCCCGGAGGCGGGCACCAGCGCGTGTGTGTCGGCGCACCGTGCGATGGCGGCCATCAGACCGGACGACATGCGCAAGTGACCAGCCAGGGCAGCGGGCTGGCCGACCGCGACGATCGCCGGTTCAGGAAGCCTCTCGGCGCCATCGCCGAGCTGGCCGGCCCGACGCTCGAAGACATCTCGCCATGCGTCGTCGGGCAGGCCCACCTCGTCGAGGGGCGGGCCGATCAGGATGGTCGGCGAACCGCGGCCGAGCCGCAGCATGGCGCGGTCGGGTAGCAGCGTGCCGGCGCGCAGCAGCCAGGCGGCGCGCTCGCCTGCGATCGCGTCGGCGAGCCCGGCGATCGGCGCGGACGATGCCGGCAGGCCCCACCCGCGCAGACGCCGCAGCGTGCGCCGTACCATCCACGGCGGCTCGTCGGTATGCCAGACGATGAACTTCGGCGGCGCGGTGGCGACGACCTTGCGTCTGAAGCCCAGTATCCCCACGTCGCGCGTCCCCGGATGAGTCCCGGCGCCATCATAGCGATTCGAGGCCCGGTTTCAGCGCCGGCGCGCGGGCTCGGACGGCGACGTGATCAGGCAGTGACGTGGCCGCGTCGCTGGGCGACCTCGCTGATCGAGCGGATGAGGTCGGGGCGCTTGCCGGCGAGGTCGCGGAAATCGGCGATGTCGAGCACGAGCAGCTCGGCGGTGTCGATCACGGTGACCGTGGCGCTGCGCGCGTCTCCCGACAGCAGCGCCATCTCGCCGAAGAAATCGCCCGGCCCGAGCTCGATGTCGGCTCGCCCGGCCTCGACACGCACGCGCCCGGAGACGATGAAGTACATGCAATCGCCATCCTGGCCGCGTCGCATCAGCACCTCGCCGGGCCGCGCGTCGTCGATGCGCAGCAGATGCACGATGGTCGCGATCAGCTCGACGCCGCCGTCGCGAAACAGCGGCACGCGCGAGCACAGGTCCCAGGTGCGCAGGAAGTCGCGCCGACGCAGCTCGACCGAAAAGCCGTTGGCGAGAATGCCGGCCCTCATGGCGAAGACGGCGATGCCGCTGACCATCACCACGCCAGCGATCATGCGCCCGCCCACGGTTTGCGGCGTGACGTCGCCGTAGCCGGTCGTGGTCAGGGTCACAATCGCCCACCACATAGCCGCGGGGATGCTGTGGAAGACGTCGGGCTGGACGTGGCGCTCCAGCACGTAGACCAGGGTCGCCGATAGCAGCAGCACGATGGCGAAGACGGTGAGCACGCTGATTAGCGAGGCGCGCTGGTTGACGATCACCCGGCCGAGCATCGCCAGGCCCTCGGAGTAGCGCACGAGTTTCAGCGACCACACCACGCAGAACAGCGACTTGTCGTCGCCGGTCAAATCGACGTTGAGGCCGATCGGCAGCGCCAGCATGGCGGCGAAGTCCGAGACGCCGGCGGGCGACAGCACGTAGCGCAGCCGCGCGCGCCAGGCCGGCGTCGCCGATCCCTCGGGTGCCACCCAGATGCGCGTCAGCCATTCCACGACGTAGAGGGCGGCGACAACGAAGGTGGTGCGCGAGGTCAGCGTATGAGCCCAGTCCGGCAGGCCGGACAGGGTGTAGAGCACGACGGCGACGAGGCCGATCGTGACCGTCGCGAAATAGGCGATGCGAAATCGTCTTGCCGCCGACGTGCGGCCGTGACGACTGATGATCTGGCGGATGGTCTGGCGCACCCGGCCAGTCTAGCGGCCAAGCCTAGGGGCGCGCCACCGCAGCGGCTAGAGTCCTGTATGACTCCCTGTCCCCGCGTGCGGGGAGAGGGAGGAAAACCCCTTTGTGCGATAGCCCTGCGAGGGTCGGGAGGCGACATGACGTGGGAACTCTACGCGCTGCTGGCCGCGGTGCTGCTCGGCCTGGTGCACCTCTCGGCGGCGTCGTTCTCGTTCAAAGCCCAGGTCGGCAACCGCTACACGGTCGGGCCGCGCGACGAGGAACTGCGGCCGACCGGGGTCGCCGCCCGCCTGCACCGCGCGAACCTCAATTTCCTCGAGACCTTCCCGTATTTCGCGGCCTGCGCGCTGATCGTGCGCCTGCTCGACGCCTCGGGCACGCTGAGCCTCTTGGGCTGCGGTCTGTATCTCGCCGGCCGCCTCGTCTTCCTGCCGCTCTACGCGCTGGGCGTGCCCTGGTTGCGCACCTTCAGCTGGAATATCGCCACCCTGGGGCTGGTGCTGGTCGGGGCGCAGTGCCTCGTGGCGCGCTGAGGCCCGACACCGTTCCGGACCGTCGCTGGGACATCTCCGTCCGCGTTCTGGAACGGGCGACAGGACAGGAGACGACAGGAGAGGAGACGAGAGGAACCCAGAGCGTGACGCCGCCGTGGCGCGTCGGACCCTTGACGGAAACGGGCATACCGGGCCATTTCAGCGTCCGGTCAGGCACCCCGGGCAGGGGTGTCGGGCATTCCATCGACTGCGCTTCGAAAGACGGACCCCATCATGCGCCGCGCGCTCGTGCTTCTCGTATCCCTGCTGTCGATCACCATCTTCCCCGCGCTCGCGGCCGATCCGCCGGCGCAGCCCAGGGTCACCGGGCTGTGGCTGATTACCGAGTATCCCTCGACCGTCGCCAAGCCGGGCGAGACCACCACGGTGAAGCTCAAGCTGCAGAACGCCGGCCTGGCGCCCGAGGCTTTGGCGCTGTCGGTCGCCAACGTGCCGCAGGGCTGGAAGGTCGATATCCTCGGCGGCGGCCAGGTGGTCGGCGCGGCGATGCCGGCGATCAACGAATCGGTGACGCTCAACCTGCGCCTGGAGCTGCCGGCCAACACCGCGCCCGGCACCTATCCGGTAACGGTGAACGCCAAGGGCGCGACCAACAACGCCGAGCTGAAGCTCGCCATCACGGTGGGCGGCGACGTCGCCGCCAAGCTGTCGATGAAGACCCGCCTGCCGGCGCTGCGCGGCACGCCCAAGTCGAGCTTCGAATACACCTTCACGGTGTCCAACGACTCAGGCAAGGATCTGGTCGTGCGCTTCGCCGCCGATGGCCCGCGCGGCTTCCAGCCGACCTTCACCGAGGCCTTCGGTAGCAACGAGATCAACCAGATCCCGATCGAGGCCGGCCAGACCAAGGACATCAAGGTGCGCGTCGGCCTGCCGCGCGACGTGGCCGCCGGCGACTACACCGTGAAGGTGCGCGCCACGGCCGAGAACGTCACGGCGGAAACGCCGGTCACGTTGCAGATCGTCGGCACGCCGACCCTGCGCGTCTCGGGCCGCGACGGGCGGCTGAGCGGCGCGGCCGAGGCCGGCACCGCGTCGCCCGTGATCATGATCGTGAGCAACGAAGGCAGCGCGGTGGCCGAAGACATCGAGCTTACCGGCACCATGCCCTCGGGCTGGACGGTCGAGTTCGAGCCCAAGCTGATCGACAAGCTGCCGCCGGGCGAGAAGAAGGAAGTCACGGCGCAGATCAAGCCCACCGCCAAGGCGCTGGCCGGCGACTACATCGCCACCCTGCGCGCCGCGGCCAAGGCCGGCGACTCGGCGTCGGCCGATTTCCGCGTCGCCGTCACCACCTCGACTCTGTGGGGCATTGTCGGCATCGGCGTGATCGCCGTGGCGCTGCTGGTGCTGGTCGGCGCGGTGGCGCGATTCGGTCGTCGATGAGCCGGGGCCGTCGATGAGCGACGACCTCGTCATCGAGGCGAAAGGGCTGACGCGGCGCTATGGCCGCGGGCCCACGCTCGCCGTCGACCATATCGACCTCGCCATCAAGAAGGGTGAGATATTCGGCCTGCTCGGGCCCAACGGCGCGGGCAAGACCACGACCATCCTGATGGTCCTGGGCCTCACCGAGTCGACCGAGGGCACCGTCTCGGTGCTGGGCCACGACCCGCTGCGCGAGCCGCTGCAGGTCAAGCGCCGCGTCGGCTATCTGCCCGACTCGGTGGGCTTCTACGACAATCTCAGCGCGCGCGAGAACCTGATCTTCACCGCGCGCCTCGCCGGCATCGACAAGGCCGAGGCCGGCAAGCGCATCGAGGAATCGATGGCGCGCGTGCGCCTGACCGACGTGCTGGACAACCGCGTCGCAACCTACTCGCGGGGCATGCGCCAGCGTTTGGGCCTGGCCGAGATCCTGATGAAGCGCGCCGAGATCGCCATTCTCGACGAGCCGACATCGGGCCTCGATCCGCACGCCACGTTCGAGTTCCTGGAAATGATCCGCGGCTTGAAGGCCGACGGCGTGGCCGTGCTGGTCTCCTCGCACGCGCTCGAGCAGGTGCAGAGCGTGTGCGACCGCGTCGCGCTGTTCAACAAGGGCAAGATCGCGCTGCAGGGCACCGTCGAGGAGCTCGGCGAGCAAGTGCTGGGCCTGCGCCACGACCTGCTGGTCGAGGCCGACGGCCAGGACATCGCCGCGCGGCTCGGCAAGATCGAGGGCGTGAGCGCGGTCGAGCCACCCGGTTCGGGACGCGGCCTGCTGGTGCGCGCCGATCGCGACGTGACCGCCGAGGTCGTCGCCGCCGCGACGCGCGACGGCGGCCGCCTGCGGCAGATCCGGGCGATCGAGCCCAGCCTCCAGGCGATCTACAACCGCTACTTCGAGGGAGTGAAGGATGCGGCGTGAAGGCTCGCCGTTCACCGGCACCGGGGCGGTGTTCGCCAAGGAGTACGCCGACCATCTCGGCAGCGCGCGCATGCGCGTCATCGAGGCGCTGGTCGTCATCGTCGGCGTGGTCGTGGTCTGGGTCGCCATGCGCGACCTCAAGGACAAGGTCACGCAGGACCAGTTCATCTTTCTGCGGCTATTCACCTACGCGCCCGAGTCCAACCCGGTGAACTTCGCCGGCCTGCTGACCTTCCTGATCCCGCTGGTCGCCATCGGCCTGGGCTTCGACGCCATCAACGGCGAGTTCAACCGCAGGACCATGAGCCGCGTGCTGTCGCAACCGATCTATCGCGACGCGCTCTTGATCGGCAAGTTCCTCGCCGGTCTCGCCACGCTCGCCACAGGTCTGATCGCGCTGTGGCTGCTGGTGATGGGCGGCGGGCTGATCGTGCTGGGCGTGCCGCCCAGCGGCGAGGAAGTCGCGCGCGGCCTGGCCTTTCTGGTCATCGCCACGGCCTATGGCGGCGTCTGGCTGGCGATCGCCATGCTGTGCTCGATCATCTTCCGCTCGGCCGCCACCTCGGCGCTGACGGCGCTGGGCATCTGGCTGTTCTTCTCGTTCCTCTGGCCGGTGATCGCGCCGGCGATTTTCGACGGCATCCTGCCGCTGATCGCTCCGCAACGCGTGCTCGCCGGCAGCGCCACCGCCGACGACGTCGCCGGCCTGCTCGATGTGCAGCAGCTCATCATGCGCTTCTCGCCGACGGTGGTGTTCCAGGAGGCCTGGCTCGGCGTCTTCAGCCCCGACCAGTTCACCGAGCAGCAGATCATGCGCATCCGGCTGGACCCGCGCCTGGGCCACCGCGTCATCCCCGGCTCGCCGCTGTCGTTCGGCCAGAGCCTGCTGATGGTCTGGCCGCAATTCACCTTCATGGTCGCCGGTGCGATCGTGATCTTCACGCTGGGCTACGTCTCGTTCCAGCGGCAGGAGGTGAGGGCGTAGCCCATTGACAAGATGTCACGGCCGACAGCTCTCCTGCTCGTTGCCCTTCTGTTGGTCGTCGCCCTGGCCGTGTTCGTCATCCCTGCGTCCGACAATGGCGAGTGCAGAGCCACCGCTGCAGGTATGACGCGAGACACCAAGATTTGCCCCGCGCCCGGATGCAGGCTGTCTCTGACTGAGCGTGACGGCACACTAAAGCTCGAAGAAGCAGCGTCGCCGGATGGAAGTGCTGTCGATCACAAATTCCGCCGGGAAACGCGCGTCGGCACAAAGATCGAACTCGGCCTTAATGTCCCCGCCGGAAAGGGGCCGAGAGTACTGACGTTGCGCAACACTGCGCCTGACGCGTGTCGCTACGAGATCAATCCGGACTAGCGGGCCTTCTCGCTCAGCTCCCCCGGTACGTCGAATAGCTCCACGGCGTCGCCAGCAGCGGCACGTGGTAGTGGCCCTCGGGATCGGCGATGCCGAAGCGCAGCGGCACGATGTCGAGGAACGGCGTGTCGGCCGCCGGCACGCCGCGGCGCGCGAAATGGGCTCCGATGTGGAAGCGCAGCTCGTAGACGCCGATGCGTAGTGGCTGGCCGCCGATCAGCGGCTTGTCGGTGCGGCCGTCGGCGTTGGTCGTGGTCGTCGCGAGCTTGGTCTCGGGGCCGTCGTCCTGCATCTCGAAGAGATCGATACGCACGCCTTCGGCGGGCCTGCCCATGTGCGTATCGAGCACGTGCGTCGAGAGGCGGCCGTTGACGTTCGGTTTGCCCGACCCTTCGACCGCGCCGTCGACACGCAGGCGGGTGATCAGGCCGATCTCGCGCAATGCCGTGGCGCGTTCGGCGGCCGCGTCGTTGGTCAGGCGGCGCTCGAACTGGCGCAGGATCGAGCCGCGCGTATGGCGGCGCACGCAGACGATGAAAGGGATGCCGAAGCGCTGGGTGTAGGCGGTGTTGAGCTGGTGGAAGCGCGCGTATTGGGTTTCGCTCAGACGATCGAGCCCGGCGCCGGCCTGCTCTGCGGTGGAGTCCGCCGTCAGCGCGCCGTCGCGCGCCGCCTTGCCGGCGAGGTCGGGATGGCCACGCAGAAACATTGTTTGCGTATCGGCTGACGCAGCTTCGACGACATCGAGCATGGCGCGATGCAGGTCGGCGACGGTGGCGAAGGGTCGTTTGCCGGCGGCGCCTTCGGCCACCCACGGCGCATGCTCGAAGATGGAGCCGAGCGCGGTGATGAAGTCGTCGCGCGACATGGCGTTGAGGGCATCGAGGGTGAGGGGCATGACATCGGTCTCTCCCTCTCCCGGCGTGCGGGGAGAGGGTCGGGGTGAGGGGCTGATTCAGGTTGCGTGCGTCACTTGATGCGGCCCCTCACCCTAACCCTCTCCCCGCGTGCGGGGAGAGGGAATCTGAGTAGCCACAGGCGTGCAGCGCGTCGAGCATGTGGCGCGGGGGCGGGGCTGTCACGTCGATCGGTGGCTTGGCGGGATAGAGCGGCAGGCGGATGGCGCGGCTGTGCAGGTGCAGCGGCGCGCGCGGCGGCTTGGGGCCGTAGACCGGATCGCCCAGCACCGGGCAGCCCAGCGCGGCAGCGTGCACGCGGATCTGATGGGTGCGGCCGGTGCGCGGGCGGAACTCGATCCAGGTGAGATCGGCACCGCGGCCTTTCACCTCGTAGTCGGTGACGGCGCTCTGGCCCGCGGGATCCGGCACCATCTTCCAGCCGGTCTCCTTGCGGCTCTCTTTGCGCAGCGCCAGCTCGATCGTGCCGCTGTCCTGCGGCGGTGCGCCGGTCACGACCGCCCAGTAGGTCTTGCCCGCGAGGCCCTCGCTGAACAGCCGGCCTAGACGACGCAGCGCCTTGGGGTGACGGCCGAGCACGAGGCAGCCCGAGGTGTCGCGATCGAGACGGTGGGCCAGCGCCGGCGGTTTGGGCAGGCCGTAGCGCAGCGCGTCGAAACCGGCCTCGAGGTTGGGGCCGCCGCCCGGACCGGCATGCACCGGAAGGCCTGCGGGCTTGTCGATCACCAGGACCAGCCCGTCGCGATAGAGCACGCGCTCGGCGAGGGAGGGGATGGGATCGCGCATGACCGGCGTTACCTCGCACGGCGTCCGCCTGAACGCCAGTTGCAGCGGTGATGTCCCTTGAATAACCATTTGGTGGGTAGGGGTACATATTGCGGCTGAGACACGATTCCGCCGCTATTCCTAGCTGCGGAATGCGCCGCATATCCTTGACAGGGATAGGCTGAGGGGTATCAATCCGGGCCTCTGAATGACAGGAAACGGTACCGTTCGGGAGGGCTCTGTTGAAGCCGACTGACATCGGCAATCCGGACTACTTTCATAAAGTCGTGGATTGTCAGTGGGCGTGTCCTGCCCACACGCCCGTACCCGAATACATTCGCTTGATCGCGCATGGTCGGTTCTCCGACGCCTACATGATCAACTGGAAGTCCAACGTCTTCCCGGGAATCCTCGGCCGCACCTGCGACCGTCCCTGCGAGCCGGCCTGCCGCCGCACCCGGGTCGAGGACGAGACCATGGTCAAGGGCAAGCGCGAGCCGGTGGCGATCTGCCGGCTCAAGCGCGTCGCCGCCGACTACAAGGACGACGACATCCTCGGGCGCATGCCCAAGGCGCCGGCCAAGAACGGCAAGCACATCGCCTGCGTCGGCGGCGGCCCGGCCTCGCTGACCGTGGCGCGCGACCTCGCGGTGCTGGGCTACGAGATCACGATCTACGATCAGGATCCCAAGCTCGGCGGCTTCATCCGGACCCAGATCCCGCATTTCCGTCTGCCCGAATCGGTGATCGACGAGGAAGTCGGCTACATCACCGGCATCGGCAACGTGAACTTCGTGCACAAGCGCATCGATTCGCTGAAGGCGGTGCTGGCCGAGAACTATGACGCGGTGTTCGTTGGCTCCGGCGCGCCGCGCGGCCGCGAGCTGGACGTGCCCGGCCGCAAGGAGGCTGCCGCCAACATCCATATCGGCATCGACTGGCTGTCGTCGGTGTCCTTCGGCCATATCAGCAAGGTCGGCAAGCGCGTCATCGTGCTGGGCGGCGGCAACACGGCGATGGACTGCTGCCGCACCGCGCGTCGTCTGGGCGGCGAAGACGTCAAGGTCATCGTCCGCTCCGGCTTCGAGGAAATGAAGGCGTCTCCCTGGGAAAAGGAAGACGCCATGCACGAGGATATCCCGATCATCAACTTCCTCGTGCCGAAGGAAGTGAAGCACGAGAACGGCAAGATCAAGGGCGTGCTGTTCGAGAAGGTGAAGGCCGAGTACGACGCCAAGGGGCGTCGCAACCTCGTGCCGACAGGCGAGCCCGATCCGTTCTACGAGTGCGACGACGTGCTGGTGGCCATCGGCCAGGAGAACGCCTTCCCGTGGATCGAGAAGGATGCCGGCGTCGAGTTCGACAAATGGGGCATGCCTGTCGTCGACGAGAAGACCTTCGGCTCGACCCATCCCAAGGTGTTCTTCGGCGGCGACGCGGCGTTCGGGCCCAAGAACATCATCTGGGCGGCGGCGCACGGGCACGAGGCGGCGATCTCGATCCACGCGTTGTGCAGCGGCGGCGCGGTCGGCCTGCGGCCGGCGCCCGGCGTCAACATCGTCAGCCAGAAGATGGGCATCCACGAGTGGAGCTACGACAACGACATCTCGGTCGTGTCGCGCTTCAAGGTGCCGCATCGCAAGAAGGAAGAGGCGCTCAAGGATATCATGGCCGAGGTCGAGCTCGGCTTCGATCCCGACCTCGCCTGGAAGGAAGCCCAGCGCTGCCTGAACTGCGACGTGCAGACGGTCTTCACCGATAACCTCTGCATCGAGTGCGACGCCTGCGTCGACATCTGCCCGATGGACTGCATCACCTTCACCGCGAACGGCGACGAGAAGGAGCTACGGGGCAGGCTCAATGCGCCGGCGCTGAACGCGACCCAGGATCTCTACGTCTCGGGCCCGCTGAAGACGCATCGGATCATGGTCAAGGACGAGGATGTCTGCCTGCATTGCGGGCTGTGCGCCGAGCGCTGCCCGACCGGCGCCTGGGACATGCGCAAGTACTATGTCGAGATGACGCACGCGGAGCACGCATGCCAAACGCGATAGAGGCGGTGAACGACTTCGTCGTCAAATTCGCCAACGTCAACGGCTCGGGTTCGGCCTCGGCCAACGAGCTGTTCGCCCGATCGATCCTGCGCATGGGCGTGCCGGTCAGCCCGCGCAACATCTTCCCCTCGAACATCCAGGGCCTGCCGACCTGGTACGAGGTGCGCGTCACCGAGAAGGGCTATCTCGGCCGTCGCGGCGGCGTCGACCTGATGGTGGCGATGAACCCGCAGACCTGGGCCGAGGACGTCAAGGAGATCGAGCCCGGCGGCTACCTGTTCTACGACAGCACCAAGCCGATGCCGGCCTCGGCCTTCCGCCCCGACATCAACCTGGTCGGCGTGCCGCTGACGGCAATCACCAACGCCACCTACACCGACGCCCGGCAGCGTCAGTTGTTCAAGAACATCATTTATGTCGGCGCGCTCTCGGTGCTGCTCGACATCGATCCCAAGGAGATCACCCGGCTGTTCGGCGAGCAGTTCAAGGGCAAGGAGAAGCTGCTCGACAGCAACGTCAAGGCGCTCAACCTCGGCCGCGACTGGGTTTTGCGTCACCTCGATCCGGCCTCGGTCAAGCTGAAGGTGCGCCGCGCCGACAATGTCGGCGACCGCATCTTCGTCGAGGGCAACAGCGCCACGGCCCTGGGCTGCGTCTATGGCGGCGCCACCGTGTGCGCCTGGTATCCGATCACGCCCAGCTCGTCGCTGGCCGAGGCCTTCCAGGCGCATTGCAAGCGCTACCGCCACGACAAGGAGACCGGCAAGGCCAAGTACGCGATCGTGCAGGCAGAGGACGAGCTGGCCTCGATCGGCATGGTGATCGGCGCCGCCTGGAACGGCGCGCGCGCCTTCACCGCGACGTCTGGCCCCGGCATCTCGCTGATGACCGAGTTCATCGGCCTGGCGTACTTCGCCGAGATCCCGGCGGTGATCATCAACGTGCAGCGCGGCGGGCCGTCGACCGGCATGCCGACGCGCACGCAGCAAGCCGATATATTGGGCTGCGCGCTGGCCTCGAACGGCGACACCAAGCACGTGCTGCTGTTCCCCGAGGATCCGGCCGAGGGCTTCGAGTTCGGCGCCGAGTCGCTGAACCTCGCCGACCGGCTGCAGACGCCGGTGTTCCTGATGACCGATCTCGATATCGGCATGAACCACCGGCTGTGCCGGCCGTTCAAATGGGACGAGAGCAAGGCCTATGACCGCGGCAAGGTGATGACGGCTGAGGAGCTCGAGGCGGGCAAGAAGTTCGGTCGCTATCTCGATGTCGACGACGACGGCATTCCCTACCGCACCTATCCCGGCACGCATCCAACCAAGGGCTCGTTCTTCACCCGCGGCACGACCAAGGACGAATTCGCGCGCTACTCGGAAGAGGGGCCGGTCTACGTCCGCAACATGGAGCGGCTGGAGAAGAAGTTCGACACCGCCAAGAAGATCGTGCCCAAGGCGATCGAGCGCAAAGCGAAGAAGCCGACCAAGCTGGGCGTGATCTATTTCGGCTCGACCAGCCCGGCGATGAGCGAGGCGCTCGACCAGCTCGAGGAGAAGGGCGTCGTGCTCGACGCGCTGCGCGTGCGCGCCTATCCGTTCGGCCAGGAGGTCGTCGACTTCGTCGACAGCCACGACGTCGTCTACTTCGTCGAGCAGAATCGCGACGGCCAGCTGCGCATGCTGCTGATCGACCAGATGAACGTCGATCCGAACAAGATCGTCGCCATCCTGCACTACGACGGCACGCCGATCACGGCGCGCTTCATCACAAGGGCGATCGGAGACCACCTCGCCCCACCGCGCCGCATGGCGGCCGAGTAGAGGATCGCCGGAGTCAGGCCATGACCTACATCGCCAAGCCCAAGCTGCATCACCCGACCTTGCTGAAGAACAAGGCGGGCTACACGCGGCGCGACTACGACGGCGCGATCTCGACGCTCTGCGCGGGATGCGGCCACGATTCGATCAGCGCCACCATCGTGCAGGCCTGTTTCGAGCTCGACATCCTGCCGCACCAGGTCGCCAAGCTCTCGGGCATCGGCTGCTCGTCGAAGGCGCCGACCTACTTCCTGGGCGGCAGCCACGGCTTCAACACCGTGCATGGCCGCATGCCCTCGGTGATGACCGGCGCCAACCTCGCCAATCGCGACCTGATCTATCTCGGTGTCTCGGGTGACGGCGACTCGGCCTCGATCGGCTTCGGCCAGTTCGCCCATGTCATGCGTCGCGGCGTGAACATGACCTACATCGTCATGAACAACGGCGTGTACGGCCTGACCAAGGGCCAGTTCTCGGCTACTGCCGACCGCGGCTCGGTGAGCAAGAAGGGCGTAGCGAACTCCGACTCCTCGATCGACATGGTCTCGGTCGCCATCCTGATGGGCGCGACCTTCGTCGGCCGCTCGTTCTCGGGAGACAAGCAGCAGCTGGTGCCGCTGATCAAGGCGGCGATCCAGCATCGCGGCGCGGCTTTCCTCGACGTCATTAGCCCCTGCGTGGCCTTCAACAACCACCCGGGCTCGACCAAGAGCTACGACTACGTGCGCGAGCACAACGAGGCGGTCAATCGCGTCGACTTCATTGAGAGCAAAGCCGAGATCACCACCGAATACGCGCCCGGCGCGCTGCAGGAGGTGGCCCAGCATGACGGCTCGATCCTGCGCCTGCGCAAGCTCGACGAAAGCTACGATCCCAGCAACAAGGGCGAGGCACTGGCGCGCGTGCAGCAGGCCGAGGCCGCCGGCGAGGTGCTGACCGGGCTGCTCTATGTCGAGCCGATGCCCAAGGACCTGCACGCCAACCTCAACACCGTCGACGCGCCGCTCAACACCTTGAACGCGCCCGACCTCTGCCCCGGCCAGGCCGCCCTCGACAAGCTCAACGCCTCGCTGCGCTAACGACCTTCCCCCGCAAGGCGGGGGAAGGTAAAGCCGGCGCGATGAGCGACCTCTTGCCCGACACCGAGCGCCTGCGCATCCCGGGCGCGGATGTCGTCTATCACCGGCGCTTCCTGCCCGCATCGGGCGCCGGCGACATGCTGCGTCGCCTGATCGAGCGGATCCCCTGGCGTCGGGACAACATCGTGCTGTGGGGCAGGAGCGTGCCGCAGCCGCGCCTGACCGCCTGGTACGGCGATCCCGGCCGAAGCTACACATACTCGGGACTCACCCTCGATCCGCTGCCCTGGACCGACGACCTGGATCTCTTGCGCGCCATGGCCGAGGGCGTCGCCGATGCGCGCTTCAACAGCGTGCTGCTGAACTACTACCGCGACCACAACGACAGCGTCGGACTCCATTCGGATGACGAGCCCGAGCTGGGCGCGACGCCGACCATCGCTTCGATCAGCCTGGGCGAGACGCGCACGCTGACCTTCAAGCCGAAGACGCGAAAGGACTGGGAGCCCATGCGCATCGCGCTCGAATCCGGCAGCCTGCTGGTGATGAAGGGCGACACCCAGCGCAACTGGCGCCACGCCATCGCCAAGGAACGCCGACCCTGCGGCCCGCGCGTCAACTTGACGTTCCGCCGGATTCTCGATTGAACCAGCGCAGATAGTCTTCGGCGCATGACTCGGCCGATGTGAAACGCGGGCGATAGCCGAGATCGTCGACCAGCCGCCCGATCGCCAGCATGGCGCGGTCGCGGTCGCCGAACAGGTCGACATTGGGCGGCGTGCCGACGCGCACGGTTGCGCCCAGCGTGGCGGCCCATTCCGACAGCTTCCACGACGTGCCCGGGCCGATGTGATAGAGGTCGAAACGGGGGCTGGTCTTGTCGATCAGCGCCAGCACCGCGTTGGCGACGTCGCGCGAATAGACCCAGTCGCGCGGCGGATCGCGCGGCAGGACGACCGCCTTGCCTGCGTGCGCCAGTTGCGCGACCTGGAAAGGCGGGCTGAGCGTGTCGCGCGCGCCGGTGGCGTGCTCCCACGGCCCGAACACCGCCGACAGCCGCACCATGCGCACGTCCATCGACCACAGCGCGCCCAGCCGCCGGGCCACGCCTTCGCCGGCGAACTTGGTGATCGAGTACAGGCTCGACGGCGCCGGCGCCGGATCGTCCTCCGCCAGCGGCGCGTCGCGGAACGCGGCGTCGCCGAACGCCGAGGCCGAGCTCAGAAGGATGAAGCGCTTGACGCCCACCGCGCGCGCCGCCGCCATGGCGCGCGGCAGGCCGCCGAGATTCACATCGAGCACGCGCTGCGGCTCGGCCGCGTCGCGCGTGGCGTCGGCGGTGATGGCGGCGCCGTAGATCGTGGTATCGGGGTTGGCGGCGAAGGCGCGCGCCACGTCGTCGTCGCGCCGCACGTCGCCGGTGACGACGGAGGGACCGCCAGGCAGGGCGGCGTAGGGTGCGCGCGCGTCGAACAGCGTCACGGCGTCGCCCCGCGCCAGCAGCGCCTCGGTGATCGAGAGGCCGACGAAGCCGGCGCCACCGATGATCAGGACGCGCATGTCAGGCCGGCATCTTGGCGGTCGCGTCGAGATCGGCGATCGCCGTCAGCACACGCTCGACGATGGTCTGGAACAGCCGCAGCCCACGCTCGTTGGACGGGTCGAGCGTGCCGATGATGATGACCGCGTAGACCAGGCAGTAGAGCACGTCGGCGCGATAATCCTCGAGGCAGTCGTCGAAGCCGTAGTCGCGCACGCCGTTGTCCTTCAGCGTCTGGACATAGAGCTTGAGCCAGTCCATCCCGTGCGCGCGGCGTGTCGCCGGATCGACGTTGCCCGACACGAAGTACGCGACGTCGAACGCGCCGCCGCCGGCCGAGCTGACTTGCCAGTCGACGGCGGCGATCGGCGCGGAGCCGCCGAAGAACAGGTTGTCGGCGCGATAGTCGCCGTGCAGCAAGGTCGGCGTCCGGTTGGCGACGCCATCGAGCATGCGGATGACCTTGGCGCCGAGTTCCTCGCCGGCGCGTTTCATCTGCGGCGAGAGCTTGTCGCCGACGAATTGCACGAAGGGCGCCCAGCATCCCTGGTAGGCCGGCTGGGCGAAGTGATGCACCGGATCGTTGGTGGCGGGCAGCCAGCCGAGCGTCTTCAGGCGCGGACTGTTCCACCAGCTGGCGTGGCAGCGCGCGATGGCCTCGATCGCCAGGCGCGCCTGGCTGGCGTCGCAGCCTTCGAGCTGATCGCCGACGCGCGCCGGCGCGAGATCCTCCATCAGCATGATGAAATCGCCGCTGGCCGGATCGGAGGCGCCGTAGTGCAGCTTGGGCACGCGGATGCCGGCGGTCGGGCCGACATCGCGGTAGAAGCTGACCTCGCGGTCGTAGAAGCGGAACATCATGGCGAGCTGTCGCGAGCGCTCGTCCTCGGTCGGCAACTTGGCGATCAGGGTGCGCGGCGCGTCGGGCGCGGCGCCGTCGTAGCGCAGCCGCAGCCGTCCGAGCTTGCCAAGGAAGCCGACACCGGCGGCGATGGGCTCGTAGTCGTACGAGACCACGTTGGCGCGCAATGCGGCGCTCAGCCACTCGGCGGATAGGGCGTCGGGATTCTTCGGGATATCCAGCCCGATCATGGTGAACCCTCCCGGTATTCGTCCTTGTTGGCTCCACCGTTACCAGAACACCGGGACGAGAGACAGCGCCAGCGGGCCTGTCGTCCGGGCGCTAGTCGGCCGACCGCCGCCTCGGCGCATCTCGGCGACGGTGACCAGGAAGGGCCGCGATGCGACGTCGATGAATTGTCGCGTTCACCGACCCTGGTTCGGTTCGCCCTCCCGCGGACGGCGACGCAGATAGACAAACCAATAGATGGCGCCAACCATCAGGCTGCCACCGAGAAGATTGCCCAGTGTCGCGACGATGATGTTGTGCAGAGCGCTGGCGACGGTCAGTCCCGAGTACTGCGAGGCGTTCTGCCCGATGACCGTCCAGAACTCCGCCCCGGCCCAGGCTTTGATCGCGAGGGCGTAGGGCAGGAGATACATATTGGCGATCGAGTGCTCGAAGCCAGCGGCCACGAAGGCCGCGATGGGCGGGACAATGACCAGGACTTTGTCGGCGACGCTTCGCGCCCCGAAAGACATCCACACCGCGAGGCAGACCAACACGTTGCAAAGCACGGCCAGAAAGAACAGCTGGACCGTCGGTAGGGCGGCCTTGCTTGACGCGACGGCCAGGGCCGTCTTGCCGACAGCGCCGCCGGCGAATTCGTACTGTCCGGAGAGAAACACGAGGGCGGCCGTGCCGACGGCGCCGACGATATTGCCGGCATAGACCAGCGACCATGCGCGCAGGAGCGCGCCGACCGTGATCCGCCGACTGGCGCAGGCGACTATCATCAACGAATCACCGGTGAAGAGCTCGGCGCCGCCGACAATGACCAGGACGAGGCCGAGCGAAAAAGCCACCCCGGCGAGAAGGCGCGCCACGCCCCAGGGCAGCCCGCCGGCTCCCGTCAGAACAACGGTCATGAAGACCGCGCCGAGCGCGATGAATGCGCCGGCGAGAAGCCCGAGGACGAGAAGAGCGATCACATCGCGGCCAGCCTTGGCGACACCCGCGGTCTCGCATGCGAGCGCGGTTTCCGGCGGGAGCAAGGTTTCGATTCGGTTGGGACGGGAAGAGCTTGGAGGCGTCGCGGTCATCGAGCATCTCAACAGTGGCCGAGCACCTTGTCGCGCGCGCGGATCGCCGCTGCTTCCGGACGACCGACCAGGCATCACGCACGCGCGCCAGCCTCTTCTATGGTTCGCCCAGGCACAGCGTGGCGAATGCTATCAGCCGGCCGGGTTCCGGTGAAGCCATGCTCGACCGACGCCCGGATATCGGAGCGGCTCGAGCTCTGTGTCGGTCGCGCCGTGACGGGCACGAAGGACCCGGCCGCGACGGGATGGCGGGGACTTAAGTGTCGCGCGCGAAGGTCAGCGGGAACTCGGGCGTGTCATAGGCCATCATCGTCGCGTAGTGGTGCTCGATGTCCGCGGTGAACAGGTCGCGGGTGATGGCGAAGGCGAGACGCGGCGCGGCGAACTTCATGCCGTTGATCGATGAGCCCGAGGGGCCGAAGCTCATCATCGTGCCGAAGTCGAAGACGTGGATGTCCTTCAGCCAGGGCGCGGCGCCTGATGTTTTCTCGACCAGCTCGAAGCCGGGGCCGAGATAGGGGTAGCGGCCCAGCCGGGCGTCGGCCTCGCCGGCGGGCGGCGTGTAGCGGTCGGCCCAGGTGGCGATGTGGGGGATCGCCGCGGCGATCTCGGCGCGCGCGGTGATGTCCATGTCGAAACCGGTGCCTGATATCGCGAAATCGGCGGCGTGCGTGCCTTTAGGCGTAGTGATCGCGATGGCGCCCGCGACGACGCGGGCATCGAGCCATGGGCTGCCGGTATGGAGGTGGAAATTCGCGTGCCGCGTGACGCGGTTCCAGGTCTCGACCGGCAGCGCCTCTCGTATGGACAGCAGGTGACGCATGAAGCGCCAGCGCGTGGCGTCGTCGAGCGTGCCGAAATGGCGCAGGAAGCCCGATGAGGAGATCGCCTTGTAGGGCTGCACGCGCTGCAGCTCGGGCCGCCGGCAGTACATCCGGACCTCGGACGCGCCGGCCTCCAGCGCTGTGGCGGCGTTGTCGAAAGCCGAGGCGCCAGCGCCCAGCACGGCGACGCGCTTGCCGCGCAAGGCCGCGAAGTCGATGGCGTCGGCGCTGTGGGCGCGCAGGTGGGCGGGCAGGGCGACGATCTCCGGCGGCATATACCAGCGGCCGCTCTTCTCGATGCCCATCGCCAGCACGACCTTGCGGGCGAAGAGCGGGCGCTCGCCGCCGTTCTCGCGCACGATGGCTTCGAGGTAGCCATCGGCCGGCCGCACCCGCAGCAGCTCGACGCCGTTGCGTACCGGCAGATCGAGCACGCGGCGCAGCCACAGCAGGTAGTCGTGCCATAGCTCCTTGGCGATCTTGCCCAGGGCCGCGAAGGCGGCCGCGCCATGCTGTGCCTCGAACCAGGCCTGGAAGGTCAGGCTGGGCATGCCGAGGTCGGGGCCGGTGACCGTCTTCCAGGTCCTGAGCGTCTGCATGCGCGCGAAGCTCCGCCACGGGCCTTCGCCGCCCTCGGGCGCGCGGTCGACGACCAGGATGTTGTCGACCCGCTCGCGTTTGAGCTGGGTCGCCACCGCCTGGCCGCCCTGGCCGGCGCCGACGACCAACACGTCGAGGACGGGCTCGCCGGTCGCCGTGCGGCGCGGCGGAACCCAGCGTGGTTCGGGGAAGCAGATCAGCGCGTGGTCACGCGCTATTTGCGCTTCGAGAGCGGCGAGGCCGGATAGGGTCATGCACCGACCCTAGGGGCTGGGCGCGCGCCACTCCAGCGGCGCGTTACGGGACTGGCGCGCCCCGGCCGCAACTTCGCTATAAACGGGGCGGGGACCATTCCAGACATGCCGCACCACACGCCCCTGATCGCGACCATCGTCGCCGGTATCGGCATCGCCTTCCTGCTGGGGGTGATCGCCAACCGGCTGCGCCTGTCGCCACTGATCGGCTATCTGGTCGCAGGTCTCGTCGTCGGCCCGTTCATGGCCGGGCATGTCGGCGACCAGCTCGCTGGCGAGCTGGCCGAGATCGGTGTCATTCTGCTGATGTTCGGCGTCGGCCTGCGCTTTTCGCTTAGGGACCTGCAGGCGGTCAAACGCGTGGCGCTGCCCGGTGGCCTGGCGCAGATCGCCGCCGGCACCGCGCTGGGTCTGGCGCTGTCGCTTGCCATGGGCTGGGGCGTGGTCGCCGGCGTGATCTTCGGCCTGGCGTTGTCGGTGGCCAGCACCATCGTGCTGCTGCGCACGCTCGAGGAACGGCGGATGATGCAGGCCGAGCGTGGCCGCGTTGCCGTTGGCGCCGTCGTCGTCGAGGACGTGGTAATCGTGCTGGTGCTGCTGCTGCTGCCGGCGCTGGTACACGCCGTCAACAGCGCCGACCACGCCGCCGGCCTATGGAAGGGCGGCTGGGCGATTCTTTTCGCGCTGGCACTGGCCATCGGCAAGATCGCCGTCTTCGTCGTGGTCATGCTCGCGGTCGGTCGTCGGCTGATCCCGGCGCTACTCCATCGCGTGTCTTTGAGCGGCTCGCGCGAGCTCTCGCGGCTGGCGGTGCTGGCCATCGCGCTGGCGCTGGCGTTCGGCGCGTCGTGGCTGTTCGGCGTGTCCTTCGCGCTGGGCGCCTTCCTGGCCGGCGTGGTGCTGGCCGAATCCGAGCTCAGCCTGCAGGCGGCGACCGAGACCCTGCCGATGCGCAACGCCTTCGGCGTGCTGTTCTTCGTCGCGCTGGGCATGATGTTCGATCCGGCCGTCCTGCTGAAGCAGCCCGTGGCGGTGCTCGCCAGCCTGGTGATCGTCCTGGCGGCCAAGTCGGCCGCCGCTTATGTCGTGGTGCGCGCGCTCAAGCGCTCGATCGGCTCGGCGCTCACCATCTCCGCCGGGCTGGCGCATGTCGGCGAGTTCTCCTTCATCCTCGCCGGCGTCGGCCTGGCCTTGGGCGTGCTGCCCAAGGCGGCGCAGGACGTGATCATCGCGGTGGCCGTGCTGTCGATCCTGGTCAACCCGGTATTCTTCATCGCGCTCGATCGGCTGCGCGCGCGGGCCCAGCCACAGCCCGCGGCGCCGGTGGCCGGTCCCGACGAGGATGATCCACCGGTCACCACCCTGACGGACCACGCGGTGATCATCGGCTTCGGCCGGGTGGGCAGCGTGATCGCCGAGGCGCTGCGCAAGGACGGCACCGCGATGCTGGCGATCGAGGAGCGCCGCGACTACGTTGAATCTGCGCGCCTGTTCGGCATCGAGGTGGTCATGGGTGACGCGCAGATGCCCAAGGTGCTGGCCGCCGCCAACATCGCCGGCGCCAGGCACCTCTTCGTCGCCATCCCCAACGGGTTCGACGCCGGCCAGATCGTCGTGCAGGCTAAGGCGCTCAACCCCGAGCTGAAGATCGTCGCGCGCGCCCATTCCGACGCCGAGACCGAGCATCTCAGGGAGTGCGGCGCGCACGCCATCGTCATGGGCGAGCGCGAGATCGCGCTCGCCATGTACGATCAGATGGCCAGCGGCCGGGCCCGCGCGCGCGCGCGCGCCGCCGCCGACATGCACCGCCCCTCAGCGCCGCACTGATTTCCCTCCTCCAACAGGGGCGGGGCGATCGCCTATATCGGTCTTACCTTCCCTCTCCGGGGGAAGGTAGATGCAAGTCCATAAGCGACGGCCCGACCCGCCACCGGGAGAAGGCAGGAGGAGAGAAATCCATGGACCTGTCGAAAATCCCCATCGGCCGCAACCCTCCATGGGATGTCAACGCGCTGATCGAGGTGCCGCAGGGCGGCGAGCCGGTGAAGTACGAGCTCGACAAGGAATCCGGCGCGATCTTCGTCGACCGCTTCCTGCATACGGCAATGTTCTACCCCGGCAACTACGGCTTCATCCCGCACACACTCTCTGGCGACGGCGACCCGGTCGATGTCGTGGTCGTCGGCCAGACGCCGGTAGTGCCGGGCGCGGTGATCCGCTGCCGGCCGGTGGGCGTGCTGCTGATGGAGGACAACGCTGGCAGTGACGAGAAGATTATCGCCGTGCCCGTCGACTCGCTGCATCCGTTCTATACCGGCGTGAAGAACTACGACCAGCTGCCGGCGATCCTCACCCAGCAGGTTGCGCATTTCTTCCAGCACTACAAGGACCTCGAGCCCGGCAAATGGGCACGCACCCTGGGCTGGGGCGACGCCGAGAAGGCAGCGCAGATGATCCTCGAGGGCATCGCGCGGGCGAAGAAGGGCTGACCATGTCCGTCGCCGAGATTCGCGTTCTCACACCCGCTGATACCGCGCGGATGGAACAGCTACTCGACGTCTTCGGCGCGGCCTTCGAGGATCCGGAGCATTATGGCGCCGCGCGCCCCGGCGCCGCGTATCTCGCCCGCCTGCTCGGGCGTGACGACTTCATCACCATCGTGGCGTTGGTGGACGGCGCCGTGGTCGGCGGGCTGGCGGCCTACCAGCTGCACAAATTCGAGCGGGCGCGCAGCGAGATCTACATCTACGACCTGGCGGTCGCCGAGCCGTATCGACGCCGGGGCGTAGCCACGGCGGTGATCGCCGAGCTCCAGGATATCGCCGCGCGACGCGACGCCTGGGTAGTCTATGTCCAGGCCGATCTCGGCGACGAGCCCGCCATCGCGCTCTATAGCAAGCTGGGCGTCCGCGAGGACGTGCTGCATTTCGACATCCCGCCGCGGCGCCGCCATTGAAGCGGAGCGTCGGCCGGCGTACCCTGCCGCCAACCGACAAGAAGTCGATGAGGAAACGCTATGACCGTCGTTGTCAGCCCGCTTACTCCGGGCTTCGGCGCCGAGATCGCCGGCATCGATCTGCGCCGGCCGCTGGATGAGGGGTATTTCGAGATCATCGAGGACGCGCTCAATCGCTTCTCGGTGCTGGTCTTCGTCGAGCAGGCGCTGACCGACCAGCAGCAGATCGACTTCAGCAAGCTGTTCGGGCCACTGGAGACCAGCGTCACGGCCATCCGCCGGGATACCAAGTCGCGCCTGCGGCCCGACCTCGCCGAGGTCTCCAACCTCGACGAGGACAGCGAGATCCTGGGCGCCGACGACCGCCGCCGCATGTACAACCTCGGTAACCAGCTCTGGCATACCGACAGCTCGTTCAAGAAGGTGCCGGCGCGCGCCTCGCTGCTCTACGCGCGCGCGGTGCCGCCTTATGGCGGTTGCACCGAGTTCGCCGACATGCGCGCCGCCTATGACGCGCTGACCGACGACGTGAAACGCAAGCTCGAGGGGCTGGTGGCCGAGCACTCCATCTTCTGCTCACGCGCCAAGACCGGCTTCACCGATTTCTCCAAGGAGGAGCGCGAGCAGCTGCCGCCGGTGCCGCAGGTCGTGGTGCGCACGCATCCCGGCTCCAAGCGGCGCACGCTCTATCTCGCCTCGCACGCCGACCACATCATCGGCTGGCCGCTCGAGGAGGGCCGCAAGCTGCTCGCCGCGCTGATCACGCATTCGACGCAGCGGCAGTTCGTCTACACCCATCGCTGGCGGGTCAACGACCTGGTGATGTGGGACGACCGCTGCACCATGCATCGCGGCCGGCCGTTCGACGATCTCAAGTACAAACGCGACGTCCAGCGCAGCACGGTGTCGGACGAAATCACCACCGTCGAGCGCGAGGGCGTGCGGCTGGTGGCGTAGCGGGATACCTGTCATCCCTCGCTGCGCTCGGGATGACAGGGTTGATTGCCATCGTGCTAACGTCCGCCCGCGTGTTTCATGAGCGGGAGAGAGACGATGGAATGCCGGATGGACGGGCGCGTGGCGGTGATCACCGGCGCCAGCATGGGGCTGGGCCGCGCCATGGCCGAGACCTTCGCCAGGTCGGGCGCGAGCGTGGCGCTCTTGGCGCGGCGGCCCGAGAAGCTGGCCGAGGCCAAGGCGGCGATCGCCAAGGTCGCGAGCACCAAGGTCGAAGGCTATAGCTGCGACGTCAGCAACCGTCAGGACCTCGAAGGTGCCTGGGCGCAGGTGGTGCGCGATTTCGGCAAGGTCGACATTCTGGTGAACAACGCCGGCTCCTCGGCCGCCAAGCCGTTCGAGAGCGTGACCGACGCCGAGTGGGAAGCCGACTTCAACGTCAAGGTCTGGCCGGCGATCCGACTCTGTCGCCTGGCGCTGCCCGGGATGAAGGAACGCAAGTGGGGCCGCATCATCAACGTGCTCAACATCGGCGCCAAGGCGCCGACGGCGAGTTCGACGCCGACCAGCGTGTCGCGCGCAGCGGGCATGGCGCTGACCAAGGCGCTCTCGCACGAAGGCGCGCCGCACAACGTGCTGGTCAACGCGATGCTGGTCGGCCTGATCGAGAGCGACCAGTGGCGCCGCCGCTACGATTCCGGCGCCGGGCAGGGCAAGAGCTACGAGCAATTCCTGCAGGGCATGTCGGACGCGCGCAAGATTCCGTTGGGCCGCATGGGCACCGCTCAGGAGTTCGCCAACATGGCCTGCTTCCTGGCCTCGGACGCGGGCTCGTATGTCACCGGAGTCGCGATCAACGTCGACGGCGGCACGAGCCCGGCGGTGTGAAGGTCGGGGCGCGCCACTCCAGTGGCGCGTGGCAGCAACGAGCGCGCC